>ERZ857955.6-NODE-6-length-320868-cov-10.317531_pt1 | contig 320868 bp, 273 predicted proteins | sample MGYA00519956_ERZ857955 | MGnify/ENA primary metagenome ERZ857955 (study PRJEB31778, sample SAMEA3449378) | human gut metagenome | biome: human gut; feature: human-associated habitat; material: faeces | place: United Kingdom | collected 2010/2012 ...
CGTGAGACAGTTCGGTCCCTATCCGGCGTGGGCGTAGGATATTTGAGAGGAGCTGTCCTTAGTACGAGAGGACCGGGATGGACTGACCTCTGGTGTACCTGTTGCATTACCAAATGCATCGCAGGGTAGCCAAGTCGGGACGGGATAAACGCTGAAGGCATCTAAGCGTGAAGCCCCCCTCAAGATGAGATATCCCATTCGTAAGAATTAAGACCCCTTGAAGACTACAAGGTTGATAGGTCAGAGGTGGAAGTGCAGTAATGCATGCAGCTGACTGATACTAATAGGTCGAGGGCTTATCCATGAAGGAAGGAAAGAGGAGTTATCTCCGGATGTAAAATTTTTCAGTGTGTAGTTTTGAATGTATAATTCAGATGGCCCGGTGGCTCAGCTGGTTAGAGCGCCGCCCTGTCACGGCGGAGGTCGTGGGTTCGAACCCCATCCGGGTCGCTAAAAAAGAAAAGAAACTGATGCGAGGAGGTCGAAAGCAGTAAGCACGCTTTCTCAACCTCTTTTATTTTTATCAAAAAAGAAATGGGATCTTAGCTCAGCTGGGAGAGCATCTGCCTTACAAGCAGGGGGTCACAGGTTCGAGCCCTGTAGGTCCCACTAAATGCAGAAATGCATTGTGGAATACATTTCCGAAGATGATTGCATCGCAAAAGAAAACCATGTTTCCAAGCGGCACGCAATCAAAAATAAATACGCCGATGTGGCTCAATTCAGGCTTATTGACTTTGTCAATAAGAGGAGAGTAATCAAGCGAAGCTTGGCTCTGCCAATTGAGCAGAAAGGTTGATAAAAAATAAATATGCCGATGTGGCTCAATTGGCAGAGCAGCTGATTTGTAATCAGCAGGTTAACGGTTCGAGTCCGTTCATCGGCTTTCTTGGAAAGAGAAAGTCATTAAGAAAAGCCAAAGATTCAGAAGTCATGAATGATGATTTAAAGGGAATCTTAGAAAGGCAGTTCGCAAACAGTGTTTGCTCACTGTCATTTGCTTTGCAAATGACATTACCTTTTTTAATAAACTTATACAAGCAAGCATGTAAAGTTCATTAAAAAAAGCAAAGCGCTTTCTAAGTTATTATGGGCAGATTCCCGAGTGGCCAAAGGGGGCAGACTGTAAATCTGTTGGCACCGCCTTCGAAGGTTCGAATCCTTCTCTGCCCAGTATTGCAAAAAAGCAAGAAAAGAAATACAATAGAATAACAGCGCGGGGTGGAGCAGTCTGGAAGCTCGCCGGGCTCATAACCCGGAGGTCATAGGTTCAAATCCTATTCCCGCAACTCAATGCCCAGTTAGCTCAGTTGGTAGAGCAGAGGACTGAAAATCCTCGTGTCTCTGGTTCGATTCCGGAACTGGGCATTTGTTATGTGAAACTGTAGATGTTACCCGGTAATGTCTACAGTTTTTTCTTTTATCATTTTTATTGTTTTAGAAATGTTTAGAAAAATTAGTTTATATGTTTTGGGGATGTTGTTAATGTATTTTTTGCATATTTTACTTTGCTAGTTACTTATTAGCATTTATGTTATAATCAAAGTTATGAGTAAAGAGAGTTTATATAGTAAATTAATTGAATATAGCAAAAATGGAAGATATCCATTGCATATGCCAGGACACAAGCGACAGAGAAAATTATTTGATTTTAATAAAGCGTTTGTCGGTGATGAAGATTCTTTTAATAAGTTAGTTAATAAGCCATTTGATAACTCGGTTAACGAGTTAAATGAAGATAAAGAAATAAGTGTATATGTTAATAACCAATATGATCCCTTTGATATAGACATAACAGAAATAAATGGTTTTGATGATTTGCATCATCCTGAGGGAATAATAAAAGCTGCTATGGAAAATGCTTCAGATTTTTTTGGAACAAGGGCTACATTTTTTCTTGTTAATGGAAGTTCATGTGGAATTTTATCTGCAATTACCGCGGTTACAAATATAGGCGATACTATTATTTTAGGGAGAAACTGTCACAAATCAGCTTATAATGCTGTTCAGCTAAGAAATTTGAATGTTGAATATGTGTATCCTGAAATAGTTGAAGGGTTTAATATAAGTGGTGGTTATAAACCGGAAGAAATTGAACAAAAATTTGTCGAAGCAGAAAAGAAAAATATAAAAGTTAAAGCTGTTGTAATAACAAGTCCAACTTATGAGGGTATAGTTTCTGATATTAAAAAAATTGCAGAAATTGTTCACGGACACAATAGCATTCTTATTGTTGATGAAGCACATGGTGCTCATATGATTTTAAGTGATGAGTTTCCTACTTCGGCTTATAAATTAGGGGCTGATATTGTTATAGAAAGTGCACACAAAACGCTTCCTGCAATGACACAGACAGCCTTTTTACATGTGCAGGGGGACAAAGTTTCAGTAAAAGATGTTCAGAGGATGTTATCGGTTTATCAGTCAAGTAGTCCATCTTATGTACTTATGTCCAGCCTTGACAAATGTATAAGAGAGTTATCAACAAAAGGGCAAAAAGATGCTAACGAAATGTTAATAACTCTAAAGAAATTCCATAATAGAGTTAAAAATTTTAAAGTATTAAAAGTGTTAGATCGTAGTATTATAGGAAAAAACAGTGTGTATGATTTTGATATTTCTAAAATTGTTATTTTTCTTAATATGAAGTTGAGGAGTATAGAAAAAGATAATGTAGAATTAAATATTACAAAACTAAATAATACCGTATCAAGCAATACCGTATTAAGTGATACTGTATTAAACAATACCGTATTAAGTGATACAGTATCAGATAAAGCAGAAATAAATAATGCTAAATTAGATAATGCCAAAACAAACAATACTGAATTAAGTACCGATAAAATAAATGAAACTTATGATGGAAAATATCTTGAGAGCATTTTAAGAGAAAAATATAATTTCGAAATAGAAATGTGTTCCAAAGATTATGTAATCGGTATGACTTCTATATGTGATAATATGGATGAGATATTAAGACTAGCTGATAATTTAGTGGAAATAGATAATTATATAGCTGATAAAATTAAAGATAAAAGTTTGTTAGAGCAAACAAATACTGAAATTTTATTAGAAAAAACGGAGCAGGTAATGACAATATATGAGGCATTATTATGCAAAAAAGAAAAAATAGATGTTTGTAATGCTGTAGGTCGGGTAAGTGCAGGATATGTGTATGTTTATCCGCCTGAGATACCAATTATTGTACCAGGGGATTTAATTACAAATCAAATGTTGAAAAAAATAATGGAATATAAAATGTCTAATTTAAATATAAAGGGAATTGATAATGAAAAAATTATTGTTATCAAAAGATAAATTTTTTATATTTACATTAATTATTAATTTATGTAAATATTTGATTATCTATTATAAATATTTAATTAATCATTATGAATAATTGATTAGTTACTGTAAATGATTAATTACTTATTATGAACATATAGTAGATATTAAAGGTTAGATAATGAATGTCAAAAATTCTATTATTATAATTATTAGGAATGGTATGGATTATAGTATGCCTGTAAGTTGGAGGAGATATGTCAAAAATATTTTTTGTATTGGGAAAAAGTTGTAGTGGAAAAGATACAATTTTTAGATATTTGAAAAATAATAAGGAATTAAATTTAAAAACAATTGTTGGTTACACAACAAGACCAATGAGAGAAGGGGAACAGGAGGGTGTGGAATATCATTTTGTTAGTAGGGAAAAACTTGCTGAATATAGAAAACAGGGAAAAATTATTGAGTGCAGAGATTATGATACTGTGTACGGAGTGTGGAGTTATTTCACATTAGATGACGGTCAAATTAATTTGGGTGCAGATAATTACATTTATATAGGAACTTTGGAGTCTTACAATGCCATGGTTAAGTATTATGGAAAAGATGTGGTGGTACCTATATATGTAGAAGTAGAAAATGGTGAAAGGTTAGAGCGTGCCATAAAAAGAGAGCGCTTGGAGAAAGAGCCAAAATACGCTGAACTTTGTAGAAGATTTCTTGCAGATGAGGAAGATTTTAAGGAAGAAAACATCAAAAATGCCGGTATTGAAAGAAGATACATGAATGATGATTTAGACAGATGTATTGCCGAGATTGTGGAAACAATTAATAAATTATGATATGATAAAAGTTAGGTTTGTGAATAATAAAGTCTTTGTTTGTAAGTTAAAGATTTTAGAGTTTATGTGAAAGAAAGACCGTAATCTGTAAGTTAAAGAATTTTAAAGTTTACGGAAAAAAAGACCGTAATCTGTAAGTTAAAGAATTTTAAAGTTTACGGAAAAAAAGACCGTAATCTGTAAGTTAAAGGATTTTAGAGTTTACAGGAAAAAAAGACTGTAATTTGCAGGTTAAAAGATTAGTAGTTTATAAATTATTAAATTTTGTTGGATATAAAGGATAGTATGGAGTCAGGAAGAATTTTAGGACAAAACCATATAGTAAAACACTTCGAAAATGCCATAAAGATAGGAAAGATTTCTCATGCTTACATTATTAATGGGGAAAAAGGCACAGGTAAGATGCAGCTTGCAGTGGATTTTGCAAAAGCATTGCAATGTGAGGAGTTTAATGGCAAAGCATGTGGGCATTGTAAGTCGTGTAAGCAGACAGATTCCAAGAATCAGCCGGACATAAAGTATGTTACTTATGAGAAATCCGGAATTGGTGTTGACGAAATAAGAGAACAAATTAATGATGATATAGATATTAAGCCATATAGTAGCAGGTACAAAATATATATTGTTGATGAAAGTGAAAAAATGACTGTGCAGGCACAGAATGCATTGCTTAAAACAATAGAGGAGCCGCCGGAATATGCAATAATAATTTTGTTGACTACAAATGCAGACACATTTTTGCCAACAATTTTGTCAAGATGTGTAGTTCTGAATATTAGACCGGTGAAAGAGGAATTAATTAAAAACAAGTTAATGTCGGAATATGGCATTGGTGCTTATGAGGCATCGGTGGCAGCAGTTTTTAGTGGAGGTAACCCTGGAAAGGCAGTTGAACTGGCAACATCAGAAGATTTTAAGGATTTGAAAAATCATGTTGTTGGGGCATTGTTGTCGCTGGAAAAAGGTGGCATGGATATAATATCAAATAATGTAAAGGAAGCAGCATCTTTTAAGAAGCAGATTGATGAATATTTCAGTCTAATTAGAATATGGTTCAGAGATGTTTTATTATATAAGGCTTCAAAAAGTGATGATAAACTGGTATTTCAGGATGACTATAAGTTAATAGAAGAAATGTCAGAAAAAATAGATTATTATGGTATAAATATTATTTTACAACAGTTAGATAAGGCTCAGAGTAGAATAAAATCAAATGTTAATTTTGATGTAACAATGGAAGTCTTATTTTTAGCAATAAAAGAAAGGATGAATGATGGTAAAGGTAATAGGAGTTAGATTTAGACAGGCGGGAAAAATTTATAATTTTGATCCGCTGGATTTTAAAATAGAAGTTGGCAATCATGTAATTGTTGAGACAGCAAGAGGTATTGAATACGGAAAAGTTGTACAGAGTGTGCAGGAAAAAAACGAAGAAGACGTTATTATGCCTCTTAAACCTGTCATAAGAGTGGCAACTGAGGAAGATGACAAGATTGCCAAGCAAAATAAAGATAAGGAAAAGAAGGCCTTCTTTATTTGTAAAGAGAAGATTAAAAAACATGGTCTTGAAATGAAATTAATAGATACAGAATATACTTTTGATAATAATAAAGTATTGTTTTATTTTACTGCTGATGGACGAATTGACTTTAGAGAATTGGTTAAGGATTTAGCATCAGTGTTCAAAACAAGAATTGAACTTAGACAGGTTGGTGTAAGAGATGAGACAAAAATGCTTGGTGGTATTGGAATTTGTGGAAGACCACTTTGCTGTAGCACATATTTGTCAGAATTTATTCCGGTGTCAATAAAAATGGCGAAGGAACAGAATTTATCTCTTAATCCTACCAAAATATCAGGAATATGTGGAAGACTGATGTGTTGCCTGAAAAATGAGCAGGAAGCATACGAATATTTGAATTCTAACTTACCAAATGTAGGTGAAACAGTTAAAACTTTTGATGGTTTAAAAGGAGAAGTTAAGAGTGTTAATGTTTTACGTCAGAAAGTTAAAATTGTTATTGAGCAAAATGACGAAAGAGAAGAACGTGAATATTCTGTTAATGAATTGAAATTTAAGCCAAAGAAAAAGAAATTTGAGTTAGCTTCTGATGAGTTAAAAGAATTAAAAGGTTTAGAAGATATGGAAGCTTCAAAGTTAGATTAGAAAAATCAAAAGGATAATTATGAATTTAGAAAAAGAAAATAATCTGTTTTTAAAAGAAGGGGAAAGGATAGATGACCTGGAGAGAAACGGATATAAAATAATTCAGGACAGAAAGCGCTTTTGTTTTGGCATGGATGCAGTTCTTTTGTCAGGCTTTGCCCAGGTTAAAGAAAACGAAAAAGTTTTGGATATGGGAACAGGCACAGGAATTATCCCAATATTGCTTGAGGCAAAAACTGTGGGTGAAGATTTTTATGCTTTGGAAATCCAGCAGGACAGTGCTGATATGGCAAAGAGAAGTGTAATTCTTAATCATTTAGAAGAAAAAGTACACATTGTTCAGGGTGACATAAAAGAGGCGTCGGTTATATTTAAGCCGGCTTCTTTTGATGTAGTAACATGCAATCCACCTTATATGACAGAAAATCATGGGATTGAGAATTTTGAAGAGCCTAAGGCAATTGCAAGACATGAAATTAAATGTACTCTTGATGATGTTATAAGAGAGGCTGCCAAGGTTTTAAAACCCGGTGGAAGATTTTATATGGTTCACAGACCAAGACGTTTGGTAGAAATTATGAATCTTATGAGTGTGTACAAAATCGAACCTAAACGACTTAGAATGGTACATCCTTTTAAGGATAAAGACGCAAACATGCTTTTAATTGAAGGACATAGAGGACGCAAGTCCATGATGAAAGTGGAAGCACCACTAATCGTCTACAAAGAACAGGGTGTGTATACAGACGAAATTTTAGAAATATATGGAAAAAGGTAAATTATGGCAGGAAAGTTATTTTTATGTGCGACACCAATAGGAAATTTGGAAGATATTACTTATAGAGTAGTTAGAACACTAAAAGAGGTTGATTTAATTGGTGCAGAGGATACAAGAAACAGTATAAAATTGTTAAATCATTTTGATATAAAAACGCCAATGACAAGTTATCATGAATTTAATAAATATGATAAAGCAAAGGTGTTGGTTCAGGATATGTTACAGGGAAAAAACATTGCATTAATAACTGATGCAGGAACTCCGGGAATATCTGATCCTGGGGAAGAACTTGTAAGACAGTGCTATGAAGCAGGAATAGAAGTAACTTCTCTTCCAGGAGCTGCAGCATGCATAACAGCACTTACCATGTCAGGTCAGAAAACAAGACGTTTTGTTTTTGAGGCATTTTTGCCAAAGGATAAAAAAGAAAAGCAACAGGTACTTGAAAGTTTAAAAAATGAAGTGCGAACTACTATTATTTACGAAGCACCTCATCGTTTAGTTAAAACTTTAAAGGAACTGGAAAAAACAATAGGCAACAGACCGCTGACTATTTGTAGAGAGTTGACAAAGAAATACGAGGAAGCTTTTCAGACAACTATCAGTGAGGCAATTGAATATTATGACAGCAAGGAGCCAAAAGGAGAGTATGTTTTAGTAATTGCAGGAAAGCCAATGGAAGAAATTCAGGCTGAAAAAAGAGAACAGTGGGAATTAATGACTATTGAGGAACACGTTCAATTCTATATGAATCAGGATATGGACAAAAAGACTGCAATGAAAATGGTTGCAAAGGACAGGGGCGTTTCAAAAAGAGACATTTATAATGAGCTTATTAAATAATAAAAATTTATTAAGCGACGAAAGTTTTTGGAGAAGATGGATCTGACTGATTTATATTCCCATTAAAAAGTGCGTAAATTTTAAACTTTTAAAACAGATTAACAAACCTCTATGGGGGCTTTATTTAAGTGCACCTTTTTTCTGAAGACAAAAGAAAAAAGGTGCACTATTATTTTGGGGAAAACAATAAAATATGGTCAAAAAAGGTACTGTGCCCTAACGATTATAAATGGTTAGAGCGACAGCCCCTTTTTTTGGGGGGGTGTGCGACCTGTTGTCGCTATATGAATTGATTTCTAATTAACAAAGATAATTTTTTAATGATTTTGTGATTTCATCACAATTGTCGTTAGCATGAATGTTAAGTTGTAAAGGTTTTGACAAATCAAAGGCGAATATCCCCATAATTGATTTTGCATCAACATAATTGCGTCCTGATACCAAGTCAAAATCATTTTCATACTTAACAATATCATTAACGAAAGACTTAACTTTCTCGATTGAGTTCAAGTTAACTGTAACTGTTTTCATTGCAAATACCTCCTTTAAAAACTGTCACTACTTGAATGGCACAGTTTCATCCCTCATTCGACATACAATACTAATGCCTAAAACAAATTAAGTCAAGAAAAAGAAAAGGGCAAAAATAACCAAAGTTTATACATTAATATATGAAAAAAATATCGTATTTTTATAGAAAAATCGGAAAGGTTTCCAATAATCTGTAAAAAAATTAGACAAAGTAATTTAATCGTTTTTATAAAATAGCAAAATGTACTATATTTTAGGCAAAAATCACTGTTGAAAAAAAATTCGTTCATATAAGAACAAAATCCTTAATATTATGTATAAATAGGCAAAAAGAGCGGAAAATGTTAAATTATATTTGGACTTTTATGATTATAGTTGGTGTGGTTTATGGTGTGATAACAGGTAATATTGATAAGGTTGGCAACGGAGCAGTAATGTGGGCTGAGGAAGCTGTGAAAATATCAATAACAATGTTGGGGATAATGAGCATGTGGATGGGCTTTATGAATATAGCTGAGAAATCAGGCTTAGTCAAAAAATGTGAAAAAGCAATTAATCCACTTATAAATTGGTTGTTTCCCAATTTGCCATGTAACCATAGTGCAAGACCACACATAATTACAAATATAATTGCAAATGTTTTAGGTTTGGGCTGGGCGGCAACACCGGCTGGCTTAAAAGCTATGGAAGAATTAGCAAAAAATCCAATACCACAAAAGGGAAAAATAATAGAAAGTCATATTTCCACCAACGAGATGTGTACATTTTTAGTATTAAATATCTCATCATTACAATTAATTCCTGTTAGTATGATAGCATACAGAAGCCAGTATAATTCTCACAACCCAGGAGCTATTGTTGCACCAGCAATTATTGCAACCACAATAAGTACCCTGGCAGGAGTGAGTTTTTGCAAAATTATGTGCAGGAGAGTAAGAAAATAAAATAAATAATATTAGTGTTTGACACTGTAAAGCCATTAGTATAGAATGAGTGTGTCAATAAAATAAAAATAGTTATGGTCTGGATATATTTTAATTAATTACAATTAAAAAATATTACATAAATTTAATGGTTGTATGTGAATATTAAAATTATTTAGTTTAAGGGAAGTCCGGTGAGAATCCGGCACAGTCTTTCTCTACTGTATAAGGGACGAAATAAGCATTATGTCACGGATGATTTCTGGAAGGCGCTTAGAATAGGATGAACTTGAGTCAGGATACGTTAACATAACCAACCGGAAATCGTAAGCAAGGCGAGTAGGAGTATATATGGCCCATAAGGGTTTTTTTGTCTTGCTTTTTAAGCAGGACTTTTTCTAATTTTAGAGAAATTTTATACTTGATTTCTGAATAAATTTATATTGACAAAAGGAGGATAAAATGAACAAAGTAACAAAGAAGATTTTAACTTTGTTAATGGCAGTAACATTAGTTGTTGGTATGTTTACTACAACATATGCCGATGAAACAAAGAAAATTAACGTAACATTTACTATTGAAAGATTTACAATTGGACAGGGCTTTTTAGTTGAACCGGTTACAGTTCAGGTAAACGAAGGGGCAGCAGCTAAGGATGTTTTAGAAGAAGTTGCCAAGGAAAAAAATTTAACAATTAATTTATCATCTTATGGATATTACATTGATTCAATCAGTTATGCAGATACAGGCGTTATTAATATTCCTGAAAGTATTCAGAAGATGCCAAGTATTGATGTTGACTATGGTTATGGAAATCAGCATTATGATGCTCCAACAAATACAAGTACAAATGCGTTATTTACAGATGACCAGAAGTTAGGTTCAGGTTCATATAGTAGCTTAGCAGGTTGGATGTATACAGTTAATAATGTTGCACCTGATGTGGCAATGGATTCACAGCCTGTAAAAGATGGAGATGTTATCAGACTTCAGTTTAGCGTTTATGCAGGTGGAGCTGATTTAGGTTTTGTAAGTTACTATGAAAATATCGAAAGTGCGAAACTTCCAAATAAAGATGCACTTACTAAATTAGTAGCTAATACACCAGACAACCCTCAGGTAGCAGCAAAGGCAGAAGCTATTAAGGTTCTTGCAAATTATGATGCAACTCAGGAAGATGTAGATGCTGCATACACAAACTTAGAAAAAGTGCAGGTAACTACAGCAGAACCTACAACAACACAAAAGACAACTTTAAAAAAAGCAAGCATTAAGTCTTTAAAGAATGTTAAGGGTAAAAAGGTTAAAATTAAAATTAATAAGGTAACAGGTGCAAAAGGTTATCAGATTAAATATGCAACAAATAAAAAATTTAAAAACTGTAAATACAAAAACACAAAGAAAACAACATATACACTTACTAAGCTAAAGAAAAAATCAAAATGCTATGTAAAGGTTAGAGCTTACAAGAAGTCAGGAAACCAGAAAGTATATGGTAAATGGAGTAGTCCAAAATCAGTTAAGATTAAAAAATAGCAGGAAGATTGTCGCAGTAGATTTTTTAGAAATTTGCTGCGATAATTTTTAATGTAATAATAAATTCTTTCAGATTTCTTATTACATTAAAACGTTCCACTAGGAATGCACCCTGGCGCGAAAGGAAAAATGTTGCGCGGCAACACGCACTCGGTGCGAAGAATGCCGCAAGTAACATTCTTTTATAATAGAAATCTCAACAAAGATAAAGGTGTAGAAGATGAGAGAAAAAGTTTTAAGTACAATAAAAAAATTAATGTTTATGTTTTTAATAATGTTGTGTGTTGTATCACAATCTACTTCTACACAATGTAAAACAGTATTAAATAAGAAACAAACGGAAAGCTATTTACAGAAAATTTCCAAATATGAAATGTCTACAATTCAAAATCCCCAGTACGGAAGTATAGGTGGCGAATGGTTGATGATTGGATTGGCACGTTTTGAAAAAGTTCCGTCATCTTATGTAGAAATTTATTTAAACAATTTAAAAGAATATGTAAAAAAGTGCGATGGAGTTTTATCAACAAGAAAATACACAGAGTATTCGAGAGTTGTTTTAGCTTTAACTTCATTAGGTATTAATCCTGAAAATTTTGAAGGCTATGACTTATTAAAATCTTTGGCAGAATTTGATAATGTAAACAAGCTTGGAATCAATGGACCAACTTATGCATTAATAGCTTTAGACAGTGGAGATTATGCAATTCCTGAACCGGCAAAAAGTTATGATGGAAAAGTTACAACAAGAGAAAAATTGGTTGGTTTACTTGTAAATGCACAAAACGACGATGGCGGTTGGTCATATATGGGTGGCAAGTCAGATGTTGATGTGACAGCCATGGCAATGCAGGCGTTGGCAAATTATAAGAAACAAAGTAAGGTGGAAAAAGCATTAGAAAAAGGAATTGAATACCTGTCCAAAAAGCAGAATAAAACAGGGGCTTATTCCACATCTAATAGTGAAAACTGTGAAAGTACAGCACAGGTTTTAACAGCAATGTCAATGCTTAATATTAGCGTAAAAGACAGTAGATTTATAAAAAATAGAAATACAGTATTAGACGGTTTGTTGCAATTTTATTCAAATGGTGCCTTTAAGCACACTAAGGATACTTTTGTAAATCAAATGGCAACAGAACAGGGCATGTATGGACTTGTTGCGTACTACAGGAATTTAGCTGACGACAGTAATCTGTATGATATGGGTGATGCCAAAAAGAATAATAATTATGGCACAGATAAGAAAACTAATAAAAAATCTTATGAAAAAAAGGGCAGTAAAACATCAGAAAATAAAAAGAAAAATAGCCTAGGTAATACTACAGACAATAGCACAGGTAGCAAGTCAAATAATAATAGTGTAAGTTCCGGAAATAGCAAAAAATCAAATGCATCAGTGAATTCAAATAAGAATATTTCAGGCACAAATAGTGATACGAAAAACAAGTCAAAAAATAGTAAAAGCAAAAAAAGTAGCAACAATAAAGATAACAATAGCAAAATTAGTAATATAGAAGATTCAGGAAATACAGCAGAATCCGTAAATGTATCAGAGAATGAAGCCCACAAAGCTATAAATCAGAAACAGAAAGAAAAATCCGTAAAAAATTGTATAATACTAATTTTAATAATTGTTGCATTAGCGACAGCTACAGGTATAGGAATTTTTGTAAGAAAGAAAAAGAAAACTACTAAGCTAACAATGGTTGCATTATTTTTGTTAGTTACAGTAACAATGTCAGGTTGTGGTAAAAGTAATGCACCACAAAAGGAAGCCGGAAACTGCACCATTTTGGTAGAGTGTTCAACAATTTATGACAACTTAAAAGATTTAGACAAAGGGTTGAAAAATCATATACCAAAAGACGGCATTATATTAAAAAGTCAGAAAGTAAAATTTTATGAAAAAGATACTGTTTACGATGTTCTAAAAAGACAGCTTGATAAAAACAGCATTCTTATGGAGGCATCTTTTACGGGAAAAAGTGCGTATGTAGAGGGCATTGATAATATTTATGAGTTCTCCTGCGGGAAGAAATCAGGTTGGATGTACAGTGTAAATGACAAATATCCACAGGTAAGTTGTAGTGAGTACACTGTAAAAGATGGCGATGTAATAAAGTGGCGATACACATGTGATTTAGGCGAGGATGTAAAATAGTGACAGATGAATTTTCAAGATACCACCCAGTTGTAAATTTAATATTTTATTTACTTGTATTAGGAACAACAATGTTTCAAATGAGTGTAGGGTTAGTTTTTATTTCTCTTTTTTCGGCAGTAGTCTATTATTTTATGCTGAAAAAAACAGAGGGATTAAAGTATTGCGCAGTAGTTGTAGGTATAATTATTGTCTCTGCAATTATAAACCCATTGTTTTCTCATAAAGGTGGAACGTTGTTGTTTTATCTGTTTACGGGAAATCCTGTAACTTTGGAATCGATTATTTACGGATTAATATCTGCAATTATAATAGGGGCAATGTTGTTGTGGTTTTCAACTTTTAATCAGGTAATGGGTGTGGAAAGAATCTTAGGTGCAATAGGAAAAGTGCTACCAAACGTGTCTCTTTTAATAACCATGATAATGAGATTTATACCCCAGTATACAAGGCACCAACGTAAAGTTTCAATGGTAAATAAAGTCAATAAAAGAAATTATGACGAGAAAATAAATCTTTTAAATAGAGAAAAAACTGAAAAAGAAAATGTTATAGAAGCACGCAAAAGACAAAAAAAGAAAAGTGGTATAGAAGCACATATAGGACAAAAAAAGAAAAATTATATAGAGGCATGCAAAAAACAAAAAAAGAAAAATTATATAGAGGCATGCAAAAAACAAAAAAAGAAAAATGGTATAGATAAGATAATTGATAGCATAAAAGAAGGCAGCAGAACTTTCTCAATAACCACCACCTGGGCGTTGGAAAATTCAATTTACACAGCGGACTCCATGAAAGCAAGGGGGTTTGGAACAGGAAGAAGAACAAATTACAGCAATTATAAATTTCAAAAAAGAGATTATTTGCTAATGGGCTGGCTGGTAATTTTATGGTTGGTTGTTGTTTTTTCATTAGAGAGAGAAAAAGTTTACACTTACTATTATCCTTTTATACAAGTAAAGAATAATATGGTTGTGTATTTGATGTACGGTTTGTTGTGCTTGACACCTGTATTAATTAACGTAAAGGAGGAAATAAGATGGCTCATATTGAAATCAAGAATTTAAGTTTTAAATACAAGACCTCAGAAAAAAATAGTTTGTCAGATGTTTCCTTTACAATTAATAAGGGGGATTTTGTTGTATTATGTGGAAAATCAGGTTGTGGAAAAACAACATTGCTTAAATGTTTAAAGCCTAATATTATGCCGGCTGGAAAAACTGAAGGCGAAATATTGTTAGAGAGTAGAAACATAGAAAGTTTAACTGACAGAGAGCAGGCAAAAAAAATAGGTTTTGTAATGCAAAATCCTGAATATCAGATTGTCACAGACAAAGTTTGGCATGAACTGGCATTTGGCTTGGAGAGTATGGGTGAAAAGAACGAAATTATAAGAAGTAAAGTGGCAGAAATTGCTGAATATTTTGACATAACTGATTTGTATAATGAGAATACAGACAACCTTTCAGGGGGTCAGAAGCAGCTTGTAAACCTTGCAGCTGTAATGATAATGAATCCTGAAATTTTGGTGTTGGATGAACCGACATCTCAATTAGATCCAATTGCAGCAGAACGGTTTATGGATATTGTAAGCAAAATTAACGAAGATTTTGGAATTACAGTTATTATTTCAGAACATAGACTGGATTATCTTCTTAAATATGCAAACAAATTAGTTGTTATGGAAGAGGGCAAGTTAGTACAGTGCGGTTGTCCACAGGAGGTTTTAAGGGAAGCGTTGAATATGGAAGTAAGTCCTTTAATGCCAATACCAAGTAGGATTTTTAATGGGCATAACGGCGCAGGTCAAATTCCTATATCCACGAAAGAGGGAAGAAGCTGGCTTATAAATTATATAAGTGACAGTAAAGATGAGTCATTTTTTTCAAAAAGAAATTTTGCTGAAAAAAAATCCAGTGAATATAAATCTTACAAAAAAGATGAAAATTTGAGTGAATGTAAATCTTATAAAAAAGATGAAGATTTAAATGAAAGGAAATCTTTAAATTTGGGATTCCCTACATCATATAACAATGAAAAGAATATGAGTGTAGTTAACGTGAAAGACGTGTGGTTTAGATACGAAAAAATGAGCAGAGATATTATAAAAGGTCTAAATCTGCATATAAATAAAGGAGAAATATTCTCAGTTATTGGTGGTAACGGAACAGGAAAAACAACTACAACAATGTTGCTTAGTGGTATTCTTAAACCTTACAGGGGCAAAATCAAGGTGAGGGGTAAAATAGGATTCTTGCCACAGGACGTGCAAATTCTCTTTGAACAGGAATCTGTAATGGAAGAATTGAAAAAAGTGGACAAGTCATTGATTGAAAAAATGAACTTGCAAAAGCTTCTAAATATGCACCCTTATGATTTAAGTGGTGGGGAGCAGCAGAAGGTTGCCTTGGCTAAAGTCCTTGGAGAAAAGCCGGCTGTTTTGTTATTGGATGAGCCTACAAAGGGAATCGACAATATTTACAAAGAACAACTGGGAATTCTATTAAGGGATTTGGCTGAAAATGGAAAAACAATTATTTTAGTAAGCCACGATTTAGATTTTTGTGGAGAGTATTCAGACAGATGTGGCTTGTTTGCTCAGGGAAGTTTAATTAGTGAGGACACTGCCAGAGAATTTTTTCTGAACAATAGATTTTATACTACTACAATTGCAAAATTAGCAAGGGGGATTATTGATGGTGCATACAAAATGGAGGACATGTTATGATAAGACATTATTACATAGTATCCATACTTATAATTGTGGCGGCAATTGGAATTTTTGTGTGGTCATTTGAAAAAAGAAAACCCAAAACAAGAGAAATAGTAACCCTTGGTGTTCTAACAGGCATGGCGATTGTGGGTAGGGTTATATTTTTTATGACACCACAATTTAAACCATGCGCAGCCATAATAATAATTACAGGAATTATGCTGGGTAAACAATCAGGATTTTTATGTGGCTGTTTAACTGCGTTTATTTCAGACTTCTTTTTCGGTCAGGGACCATGGACCCCTTGGCAGATGATTGCTTTTGGTTTAATAGGTGTACTTTCGGCAATTGTATTTAGTGGAAAAAGACAAAAGCATGCAGAAAAAAGAGTTCTAATTAGTATATATGGTTTTTTTGTAACATTTGTGCTGTACGGACTAATTCTTGATACGGCCACAGTTGTTATGTACACAGACAAGCCAAGGTTGTCTACGTTTCTGGCAACTTACGGTGCAGGTATATTTTTTAACTTTGTACATGGTTTATCCACTTTTGTTTTCCTAATGATTTTGTCTCAGGAAATGTTTAGAAAAATAAAAAGAATAAAAGTTAAATTCGATATGTTTAGTTAGGTAGTATATAAAAATATTTTAAATTGGCAACTTAAATAAAAGTTTAATTTAACATATATGATAAATATGTTATAATGAGCTGTAAAAAATAATAAGAAGAGAGGTATAAATTGTGCTTAAAGCAGAAAATTTATCACTTTATGTAGATGATGAAGGGGAAGAAAAGTGTCTCCTTAATGATATTTCATTTCAGGTTGATGATGGGGAAATGCTTGTTATTACAGGTCCAAACGGAGGTGGAAAGTCCACTTTAGCCAAAACATTAATGGGTATTAACCATTTGAATAGTGGAAAAATTATATTAGACGGTGAGGATATAACAGATTTTGACATTAATCATAGGGCAAATGCAGGAATCGGCTATGCATTTCAGCAACCACCAAGATTTAAAGGTATGACAGTTTTAAGACTTTTAAAACTTGCGTCAGGAGAAAATCTTTCAGATGAAGAATGTTGTAATCTATTGAAAGCCGTTGGCCTTTGTGCAAAGGATTATATTCACAGACAGATAGACGGAACACTTTCAGGTGGAGAGATGAAGAGAATTGAGATTGCATCTGTGCTGGCTAAGGAACACTCACTTTGCATTTTCGATGAACCGGAGGCAGGAATTGATTTGTGGAGTTTCTCAATGCTTATACACAAGTTTGAAGAAATCCATACAGAGAAAAAACAAAGTCTTATTGTAATTTCACATCAGGAAAAAATTATCAATATGGCAGATAAAATTATGATTATTGATAATGGAAAGATTAAAAAAATAGGCACTAAAGATGAGGTTCTACCATATCTTACCGGTGTGCAGGAATGTCATAAATGTGCAGAAGAATTGGAGGGAAGAGCGTAATGGTGAAGCTTAACAATGTAACTGAAGAAGTTTTAAATGTTATTAACGATAATGAATTTAGCCAAAGCGGTGCCTTCAATCTTAGAGAAAATGGCGTATCCATTTGTCATGGAGACAGTGAACATATTAAGATTAGAAAAAAAGAAGACAATCCGGGAATAAACATTTATATTGACGGAAAAACAAACGGTGAATCAGTATATATACCGGTGGTTGTTAGTGTTTCAGGTATGATTGATCTTGTTTATAATGATTTTTACATTGAAGATGGGGCAAACGTAAACATAATTGCCGGCTGTGGAATTCATAATAGTGGTTGCAATGAAAGCAGACATGATGGTGTTCATACTTTTCACGTTGGAAAAAATGCAAATGTACGATACGTGGAGAAACACTATGGCGAAGGTAATGGAACAGGCGCAAGAGTTTTAAATCCTGTTACAAATATCATTGTGGGAGATAATTCTGTTTTTACTTTGGATACAGCGCAGATTGAGGGTGTAGATTCAACTGTTAGAGAGACAAATGTTGAACTTGGAAAAGAAGCCAAGCTATATGTAACTGAGCGTCTTATGACAAGTGGCGAGCAGAAGGCAGAGTCAAATATTGAAGTTCAGCTTAACGGCGAAAACAGTTCGGCACAGATAGTTTCAAGATCCGTTGGAAAAGGAAATTCAGTACAGACATTCCATCCAAATGCCATTGGAAATAACAAATGTCAGGCCCATATACAGTGTGATTCAATTATTATGGACAAGGCTGAGGTTGGTTCAATACCGGAAATTAGAGCAAAAAACATAGATGCGGCAATTATTCATGAAGCTGCAATAGGAAGAATTAATGATGAACAGCTTCTTAAGTTAAGAACATTAGGTTTAACAGAGGAAGAGGCTGAAGCAGTTATTATACAAAACTTTTTAAATTAAAAAATATAGTGTCCAAAGGTCATAACCCAAATTGTGTAAAAACAGGTGGAGTTATGACCTTTTAATGTTGTAGTTTTGATTACAGAGATTGTTATGTGTTACGCACTTTTATAAACCCACAAAAATCTTAAATTTATTAGTTGAATTTACTAAAATAAGGTGTTATTATGATTCAGGTTGTAAAATAAATTTTACATAACTATATTCTAAATACATAGAAAAGAGGTCGTGAAAATGGAAGAATATGGATATCTATGGCAACTTGCTTTAATATTAGCAAGCACTAAACTTTTTGGTTTGGTAACAAAGAGATTCAAAATGCCACAAGTAGTAGGCGCGTTATTAGCAGGACTTATTTTAGGACCGGCAATTTTAGGTAACTTGTTAAATGGTGTTATGGTTGGGGGACACGATTTAGGTGCTTTAACATTATATCAAACACCATTTATTGATCATATGGCAGAAATAGGCGTAATCGTTCTTATGTTCTGTGCAGGTCTTGAAACTGATATTAACGAATTAAAGAAATGCGGTTTAGCATCATTTGTAATAGCAGTTTTAGGCGTAATCGTACCATTAATTGGTGGTGGATTATTTACTTATTGGTTCTTAGAAGCAGGCTGGATTGAACCTGCAAAGGCATCATCATTATTTATGCAGGCTGTTTTCGTAGGTGTAATTCTTACTGCAACATCAGTTAGTATTACAGTTGAAACATTGCAGGAAATGGGCAAGTTAAAAACAGCTTCAGGTAATGCAATTTTAGGTGCAGCTATTATTGATGATATTTTAGGTATCATTGCACTTACAATTGTAATCAGTTTAGGTGGAAAAAGTGGAAAAGGTGCAGAAACAACACCACTTGGAATCGTATTGTTAAAAATAGTATTATTCTTTGTATTTGTTGCTGTATTTGGATTTATTATTTACAAATTATACAAGAAATGGTGTGAACATGACGGAAAAGGAATGCACAGACATGCTATCATGGCATTTGTAATCTGTCTTCTTATGTCATTTGCAGCAGAATATTTCTTTGGCGTTGCAGATATTACAGGAGCTTTCTTTGCAGGTGTAATTATCTCAATGACACAGAAGGACCAGTTCATTGCATCAAAATTTGATGTTGTAGCATATATGCTTTTAAGCCCAATATTCTTTGCAAGTATCGGTCTTAAGGTAGATGGTAAGGCAGTTGCAAGCATGGGAATTTTAATTGTTGTATATGCAATTGTGTTAACAATTATTGCCATTATTACAAAAATTATGGGTTGCGGACTTGGTGCAAAAGTATGTGGATACAAGAACTACCAGTGTTTAAGAATTGGTGTTGGTATGGTATCCAGAGGTGAAGTTGCATTAATCGTTGCAAACAAAGGTATTGAGGCAGGACTTATGAGTTCTGAGTTAGTAGCACCGGTAATTATCGTGGTTATTGCTACAACAATTATTACACCTATTGTACTTAAACCTGTATTCTTAAAGACAGGTCAGGATGTTGTAACTGAAAGTAAGTTAGTTGAAAACATTGAAAACAGAGATAAGTACAACAGACCAATAGAAGGCTAAAATATTTAATAAATACAAGTTATATACCTCTTTATCGGATGCCCGGTAAAGAGGTTTTCCTTTTTTGTTCTCGAATAAAATTTCTATGCATAGATTTATAAAAAAGACAGGGTTTCGTATGGAGATTTTAGTTAAACTATCTTCTTTTATAATTCCGGGAGTAATGCTTTTTATTACAATATACGGAATTAAAAGTAAGAGAAATATATATGATGATTTTGTTTCGGGAGCAGCAGATGGGTTAAAAACAGTAGTAAAAGTTTTGCCAACGTTAATTGGACTTATGGTTGCTGTAGGTGTTTTAAGTGAATCCGGTTTTATGGAATTTTTAGGAAAATGGTTGGGAAAAATAACTAATCCTTTAGGTTTTCCGGGAGAACTTATGCCGGTTACAATTGTAAAAATATTCTCTTCCTCGGCAGCAACGGGTATGGTGCTTGATATTTTTAAAAGATATGGCCCTGATTCATATCTTGGAATAGTAACTTCGTTAATGATGAGTTGTACGGAAACTATATTTTATACAATGTCTGTATATTACATAACTGCAAAAGTAACGAAAACAAGATGGACTTTGCCTGGTGCAATTTTGGCAACAATTGCTGGAACAATTGCCAGTGTAATACTTGCAAATTTAATGTAAATACTATATATTTTGATTAGATATTTGTCAGAAAAATAAAATATATAGGAGGCAAAAATGATTTATACAGTTACATTTAACCCATCTATTGACTACATTGTTTCAGTAGATGATTTAAAGTTAGGCTTGGTAAATAGAACATCGGAAGAGCTTATGTTCCCAGGTGGAAAGGGAATTAATGTATCAATGGTTTTAAGTAATCTTGGATTTGAAAATACAGCTCTTGGATTTTTAGCCGGATTTACAGGTGAAGCTATTGAAAGCATGTTAAAGAGCAATGGAGTAAATGCTGATTTTATACAGGTTGCAGAAGGCATTACAAGAATTAACGTTAAGATTCGTGCTCAGCAGGAAAGCGAAATTAACGGTATGGGACCTGCAATTAAGAAAGAAAACATTGACGAATTATATAAGAAATTAGATCAGTTGCAGGATGGTGATATTTTAGTTTTAGCGGGAAGTATCCCAAGTGTTATGCCGGAAACAATGTACAGTAACATTATGGAATATTTACAGAACAAGGATGTTAAGATTGTTGTTGATGCAACTAAGGATTTATTACTTAACGTTCTTAAATATAAACCATTCTTTGTTAAGCCAAACAATCATGAATTAGGTGAAATTTATGGTGTTGAATTAAAGACAAGAGAAGATGTTGTTCCGTATGCAAAGAAGATGCAGGAAGAAGGCGCAAGAAACGTTCTTGTATCAATGGCTGGCGAAGGTGCTGTATTAGTTGCTGAAGATGGACAGGTTTATAAGAGTCCATGTCCAAAGGGCAAGGTTAAAAATTCTGTAGGTGCAGGAGACTCAATGGTAGCCGGATTTATTGCAGGTTATTTAGAAACAGGCGACTATAAGGAAGCACTTAGAAAAGGTTTATTAACAGGTAGTGCAAGTGCATTTAGTGATAATTTAGCAACTAAGGAAGAAGTTGAAGAATTAGGCAAGACTTTCCAGTTAGACTAAGTATTAAACAGAATTAGAGAGTCTGATTAATAAAATAATTAATTAATAAATAAAATCACTCTGAAGTATAATATTTTAGTTTATGGGTGAAATTTAATTAAACTAAAGCTTGGTAAAATTTAATATATTAATTTATAAAATGAGCAGAAACTCTAATTAGAAGTTGGGTGTGTTGACATTCAACTCTAATTTAGAATTTCTGCTTATTTGCTTATGTAATGTTAATAATAATATTCTAACCACTTCTCAACTACATCAAAGCTTGTAGGTCCAATAGTTAGAAAACTATTATGAAATCTTTTTGTATCGAATTCTGCTCCAAATTTTTTCGTGAATTTATTCTTTAGATTAATAATTTCTAAATAGCCAACATAGTATTGCAAATAATTTGCAGGCTCTTCAATTACAGCCTCGTAAATTGAATTACAGGCATTGTCATCAAAAATACTATAAGTTGACAGAAACTTTTTTGTGTCCTTACGGTTCCAACCTTCATAGTTAATTCCAATATCACAAAGAGAATAGAGAGCCAATGAGTATGAAGTGTTACAACTTAAAGCTCTGGCAACAATAGAGTCTTTGTATTGATATTTATACGAAAAAATTTCCGTATAAGTTGCCCAACCTTCGGAATAGCCACCAAAATTTAATATGTGCCTAATGGGAGAAGGATTAGTTGAGGCAAAAAAATTGTTTTGATACATATGTCCAGGTATTCCTTCGTGTGCTAAAGTGGCATAAAGATTTTGCCCTTTATTCTTTTTTGAATTATTAATATAAATATTGTTTTTGTTCTTACTGTCAATTGCCGGTGACAAATAAAAAGCAGGACTTAAGTGTTTTTCTAAGGTTTTATCAACATACTTAATATTAAAAGAGTAATTTTGTTTTATCTGAAAATCCCCGGAACTTTTTTTCGTAAGTTCTTTTAAAATATCTTTTGGAGATTTAGCCACTGACAAACGTTCAGCAGCGTCCAACTTCTTATCTAATGAAGGACTTATGTTGTACAAAGAATAGAGACTTTTCATATCCTTTGTTATCTGTTCCTGAATCATTGCTTTTATCTCTAATATGTTTCTGTTACTACCGGTATAGGTTTTAACCAGATACTCGTAATAATTTTTGCCGTTTGGCAAATTACATAGACCACCTTGGTTTTTACAATAGCCCTGCTTCATTAGAGAGGAGAGAGTACTAATAATGAGATTGTAACCTGAGATTACACTGTTTTGTAAATATTTTTTATTTTGTGCAATAAAAGCCTGTTTTTGTGACCCACTTAAAAAAGAACATTCATTGATTTTTTGTACAAAAGATTTGTGTAGAAGGTTATTTTCAGGGACTTTGTCACCAACAAAATCCTGACATTGATTAATTATGTTTTGGCAACAAAATGAGCTAATAAACACATTTTCCTTTGCTTTCAGTTTTTGAAAATCACAAATGTCCTTAAAATAGTCGTAAACCTGAGACAAAAGCTTTAAATATGTGGTAATGTCCTGCTTGTTTTTAAAAGTATATTCAGAAAAAAGTATGGGAAGTTGGGACTGAAGACCTGTTGTGGGACTTAATATTTCTGAGCATAAGCATAAATCAGCAAAATCAAGCTGATTATTAAAATAACCGGCTAAGGTATCGTATGTTATTTTCTGTTTAACCGATAATTGATTATAATTGAATTTTTTTAAAATATTAATTTGGTTTATGTAGAATTTCTGACTATCCATCATGGATTGATAACTGTATTCTCCGAGAGTTGGTTCTTTCACATTAATATTCCATTTTTCCGGGTGTTCCAAATAAAAATGCAAACTTAAGTAATCATTAGACAGATTAATTTTAAAAAGCTGATTACTATACAAGTCAAAATTATACTGATCCTGATTTTGGTAATGGGGTGTTGAATCCGCATAATCGTTACTTGGGGAATGATTATAAAAAGCTGCAAAAAAGTAAGTTATGAAGATAAAAGTAACTAAGCCAATAATAAAAACAGCTAAAAATTTTTTTGATTTTAACATTGAGTTTATATTTTTCATTTGAGGCTCACCGAAAAACTAATTATTATAGAATATGGAAAGTCGCGTAAAATTATGATATTTTAGAATAGTATGATAAAATATCATTTAGTAAAGGGAAGAAAGAGGTGGATTATGTCAATTTTAATGTTACATCCAGTATTTAAGGATGCCATTTGGGGCGGAAAACTATTAAAAAACTTTGGATACGAAGAAGCCGGGGATAATGCAGGCGAGTGTTGGGGAATCAGTGCCCATCAAAACGGAGACTGCACAGTTGCAAATGGAGAATTTGCAGGCAAAAAGCTTTCATGGTGTTATGAAAATCATAGAGAATTGTTTGGAAACATAAAAGAAGATGTTTTTCCTTTATTAATTAAAATAATTGGAGCAGAGGATGATTTAAGTATACAGGTTCATCCTAACAACGAATATGCAGCAGAACATGAAAACGGTGCATTAGGAAAAACAGAATGTTGGTATATTTTAGATTGCAAAGAAGATGCTACTATTGTTATTGGTCACAATGCCAAGGACAAAGCAGAGTTAGAAGACATGATTAGAAACAAAAAATGGAACGACTTAATCCGAGTTATTCCAATTAAGAAGGGAGATTTCTTCCAGATTAATCCGGGATGTCTTCATGCTATAAAAGGTGGAACTTTATTAATAGAAACACAGCAAAGCAGTGATGTTACTTACAGAGTTTATGACTATGACAGACTTCAGAATGGTAAGCCAAGGGAGCTTCACGTTCAGCAGAGTATTGACTGCATTACTGCACCACATGTTGACTATAACGAAGAAAAAGTTGTAGAAAAACATGATGGTATGACTAGCGAAAAATTAGTTATATGCCCATATTACACATTGGAAAAATGGGACGTTGATGGAGAATATGAATTCAAGATGGACAAGCCATTTTTAAACGTAAGTGTAATTGACGGTAAGGGAGAAGCTGACGGAATTAAAGTTAAGAAGGGGGATCACTTTATAGTTCCTGCGACAATGGATAGTTGCGGTTTTTCAGGAAAAATGACAGTAATGGTATCTTACTGCTAAAGAAAAAAGAAAGTTGGGGAATATATGTTATCAGAAAGAGGACTTCAGATAATTGAAAAGTTAATAGATAACAATCGTGTGCCGATTACATCAAAGACTCTTGCATTATATCTAGGGGTGTCAGAAAGAAGTGTAAAAACTTACATTAAGGAAGTGTCTGATTTTTGCGAAGAACACAAGATGATATTAGAAAGAAAGCCGGGCATAGGTTTTGTTGCTAATTTTACAGACGAGCAAATCAGTCAGATTAATGAATTAAAGAGAGACAAGAAAATCGTAATGTCTAAACGTCAGAGAATGGGATATATTATGTATATTCTTTTAAGTGGCTGGGACACATATACGTTATCATTATTTTCAGAGGAATTAAATGTCAGCAAAAAAATGATTGGTGACGACATTAATTCCATATCAAAAGAATTAAAAAAATACGGAATCAAAATTAACAGAGTGGCAGGACATGGTGTTTTTATAACAGGAGATGAATTTTCCATTAGAAAAGCCATGAAAACATGCTGCACATACGCAATCGGAAGCAAGGTAATAGAGGAAACTTACGATTACCGAATGAACATAGAAGAAGAGGAACTTTGGATAAATAACTTTGGAAAAGATAATTTTGAAAAATCAATAGAAGTTATTCATGCGGTAGAAGAAAAGTTTGACGTGGCATATACGGACTATAGTTTTAGAATGTTGGCAGAATATTTGTCTATTCAGTTGTTCAGAACAAGAATGGGAAATGTAATAACTGAGGACATTTATATTCCTGAAACATTTAATAGAAATGAGAGTCTTGTAAATATGGTTGTGGAATATTTTGAACAGCTAGGAAAAGTAAATCTAAACGAATATGAGAAGCAGTATATTGATATTTTATTTGCTTCAGCAGCAGTGCAAACTGTGGAAAATGCAAATAAAGTCCATATGATTTCAGAATTTGAAGAAAAAAATAAAGAAATCTGCGAGGAAATGCTGGAATATCTTTCAGAAATTTTGAATATAAATCTTTTAGACAATGAATTATTAAGGACAAGTTTGGAAGGTTTTATACCGGCATCAATTGTTAGAACAGCTTATGGAATCGAAGTTAAGAATCCGTTCTTATCAGATATAAGGGAAATGTATTCGGGAATTTTCGCCACATGTTTTACATTAGGAAAATTCTATGAGGAATACAGTAAATCCATACCTACAGATCATGAAATATCATTTATTGCCTTATATTTAGGTGGTGCTTTGCACAGAAATGTTAAAAATGTGAAAGCTGTTTTAATTGGAACAAGCGGTATTGCAGCAGCAAATATTGTCGCCAGGAAAATAGAAAGTAAAATATCTGATATTAAGATTGTAGCCATACTTTCATCAGGCAAAATAGATTGTATTGACGATTATGAGTTTGATATTGTATTATCAATGCTTCCAAACTTCAAATACAATGACAAAGTTGTTTATATTTCACCAATTGTAAGTAAAACTGACGAGAAAAATATAAAGGATGCTTGCTTTGAGACTCTGTCACATCCGAAGCTTGAAAAAGATAATTTTACGGATATGATAGACAAAGATCATATTCTTTACGTTGAGGAGAAGGTCGATAGAGATTTTGTCTTAAAAGCAGCCTGTAAACAATTAGTAAACGAGGGATATGTTACTAAAGAGTTTTACAATGATGTTCTAAAAAGAGAAAACATTGAGCCTACTGCAATTGGTAACGGCGTAGCAATTCCTCATGGAATACCGGAAAATGTTGTTAAGCCAAAAGTATATGTTATTAGTTTAAAGCATCCACTTAATTGGGGTGGGAAAATGGTAAACGTTATGTTTTTACTTGCATTAAACTTCAATAACATAAAAACAACAAAGGCATTTTTCTCAGATTTTGCAAGAATTGTCGGTTCGGAAGAGAAACTTGAGAAGTTCAAAAAATTAGACAATGTTCAAAAAATGGAGCAAAATCTTAAAGAAGAATTGCATTGGGAGTAAAAAATATAAGAAAATTAAAAATGTTTCAATCCCAGTGGATAAAAAGCTTATTGAAAATTGCACTAACTTTAGTGCAATTTTCTTTTTTTGCGACAATTGAAAAAAAATAAATATGTAGCTAGAATAAAATCACACAGAGGTGATAACTTAAAGAGAAGGAGGACAAAATTTTGGCTAAAGAACTTATGAACGAAGCAATCGTAATGTTCGATGTTGAAGCTAATAGTGCTGAAGAGGTAATCAGACTTATAGCTGATGCAATGGACAAGGATGACAGACTTATTGACAAGGAAGGATATGTAGCGGACGTTTTGGCTAGAGAGGCAAGCTCAAGCACAGCAGTAGGTTTCTCAGTTGCTACACCTCATTCAAAGTCAGTACATGTTAAGGAACCATCACTTGCATTTGTTCGTCTTGCTAAACCAATGAAGTGGGATGATTCAGAAGAAGTTGATATGGTATTCCAGATAGGTGTTCCATCACCAGGACAGGGTGACAGACATCTTGAAATTTTAGCTGGTTTGTTTAGAAAAGTTATGCATGATGACTTTAGAGAACAGCTTGCTAATGCAAAAACAGCCGATGAGGTTATTAATCTTATAGGTGCAGTTTAAAACCTAAATAGGTAAAAGATTACATGATAGGAGAAAAGTTATGAAAGAATTAGTTGATATTTTAAAACACACTAAAACACATCTTATGAATGGTGTATCTTACATGATACCAGTTGTTGTTGGTGGTGGTATTTTAATGGCTATTGCCGTTTTATTAACAGGTGAAGGAGCAGCTCCAGGATGGGGTTCAGGAATTCCTTACTGGTTATGGACAATCGGAGTTGATGCTCTTGGATTAATGTGTCCTGTATTTGCAGCATACATTGCATTTTCAATCGCTGACAGACCTGGTATTGCAGTTGGTATGGCAGGTGGATTTATGGCATTAAACATTCCTACAGGTTTTGCTGATGGCGCTGTTACAACAGCTTCAGCAGGATTTATCGGAGCAGCTATTGCTGGTTTACTTGGTGGTATTATTGCTCATTACTTAAAGAAGATTCCACTTCCTAAGTCAATGCAGTCGCTTAAGTCAATTATCATCATTCCAGTAATTGGTGTATTGGCAGTTGGTATTATAATGTTTGCATTCGGAACACCTATTGCAGCATTCATGACATGGTTAGAAGATGTTATGAGAAACATGGCTCACGGAGATCATGGAAACTTAGCACTTGCAGGTATCAGTGCATTAGCATCACTTATGATTGCAACAGACCTTGGTGGTCCTGTAAATAAAGTTGCTTACTCAATCTTAATGGTAGCATTTGTAGGTACAGGCATCTATACATTTGCAGCTCCAGTTGGTATTGCTATTTGTGTACCTCCAATTGGATGTGGTGTTGCATCATTACTTTTAAAGAAGAAGTTCTCAAAAGAAGAACAGAATGCAGGTATCGGTGCTATAGCAATGGGCTTCTGTGGTATCACAGAAGGTGCTATTTCATATACAGCAGCAGATCCTGCAAGAATGATTCCTATTAACATGATTTCATCAGCAATTGCCGGTGGTATCGCAGGATTCCTTGGAGTTGGTGCTAAGATGTCAGCTTGCTGGGGTGGTTTGATCGTAGCTCCTGTTATTCAGGGTGAAAGCTTCTTAGCTGGTTGGCCACTTTACATTATTTGTATCTTAATTGGTGTTGCAGTTTATGTACTTCTTTGTGCATTACTTAAGAAAGATTATGTAGCTCCAGAATCAGAAGATATGGGAGATGTTGATATCTCATTCGAATAAGATAAAGTTTTTGAATTACAAATGAATACTAAATGAGAACCACTTTTTAGTGGTTCTCATAAATTAAAAAAATTAAATTATTGTATGAAAGAGAGTGATTAGATATGAAATTTTTAGCAGTTACAGCTTGCCCATCAGGGGTAGCACATACTTATATGGCAGCTGAAGCAATTCAGCAGGCATGTGAAAAAGCAGGAGTTGAATGCAAGGTTGAAACACAGGGTTCAATCGGAATTGAAAATCAGATTACAAAGGCAGATGTAGAATCAGCAGATGCTGTTATTCTTACAACAGATATGCCTATTAAGAACGTTGAAAGATTTGACAACCTTAAGAAAGTAAAAATTGGAATCAGCCCAGCAATTAAGCAGGCAGATGCTATTGTAGCTAAAATGATTTCAATGCTTAATGCATAAATAAAGTTTATAAAGGATTAGCCAAAACCCTGCTTCTATGAAGCGTTATTACTTGATCGATTATAGGCATTTATAATCATAGAAATGATATAAGGCAGGTAGTTATTGCCTGCCTTATAAAATATAAAGCACATGAAAGACTTTAATAATGATATAGGAACGATTAATTAAAGTAGAAAATTATTGCATAAGCAATTAACATATATGAATTATTAAAGAAAAAAGAGAGAGATTTTTAAATTAGGAGGAAATGAAAATGGTAAGTAGAACATTAACAGTAAACAATCCGGAAGGATTACACATGAGACCAGCAGGAGTTGTAGCAAAGGAAATGGGAAAATTCGCATGTGATGTTACAATCGTATTTGGAGATAAGAGAATCAACGCAAAGAGTCTTATTAATATTATTTCAGCTTGCATTAAGAAAGGTGCAGAAGTAACTTTCGAATGTGATGGAGCTGACGAAGAAGAAGCAATGGCAAAAGTTGTTGAATTAGAAAGCCAGAATTTTGGTGAATGAGAGGTAAGATTATGTACAAGGGTATTGCAGGTTCTGAGGGAATCGGAATCGGAAAAGTTGTTATAATTGAAGAACATGAAATTAACATTGAAAATAAGAAAGTAACAGATACTGATAACGAAATTAAACGTCTTCAGGATGCCATTGAGAAGTTTGTAGAAATTACAAATCAGATGGCAGAAAAAATGGATGTTACAGTTGGCAAAAAAGATGCAGATATTCTTAGAGGACATATCCAGATGCTTCGGGATCCTATGATTGAGGAGCAGATTTCTACTCTTTTAGTAGCTGAAAAGATTACAGCAGAAATGGCTGTAGACCAGGTTTTAGAGCAGACAGCAGAAATGTTTGCACAGATTCCTGATGAATTACTTCAGCAAAGAGCAACAGATTTTAGAGACATTAAAACAAGAATGATCAAAATTCTTCTAGGTATTGAAGAAGTCGATATATCACAGGTACCAGCAAATACTGTTTTGGTTGCCAGAGATTTAACACCATCAATGACAGCAGGAATTAACCCTGATAATATTGCAGGAATTTTAACAGAAGTAGGTGGTAGAACGTCACATTCAGCAATTCTTGCAAGAGCAATGGAAATTCCAGCCGTACTTAGTATCGAAGGTATTTGCAGTATTGTTAAAAATGGTGACGTAGTTGCGATAGACGGTACAAGTGGAGAAGCAATTGTAAATCCTGATGAGGATACTGTAAAAGAATATGAACAGAAATTAGCTGATTACAAGAAAGAAAAAGCTTTACTTGCAGAGTATGCCGGAAAACCATCAGTAACAAAGGATGGTACAAAGGTTGAATTAGTTTGCAACATTGGAAAACCAGAAGATGCAAAGAAAGCTGTTGAATGTGATGGCGAAGGAATTGGTTTATTCAGAACTGAATTCTTATTTATGGATAGAGACAGCGTTCCAACAGAAGAGGAACAGTTTGAAGCTTACAAGTCAGTAGCTGAAACAATGAAGGGTAAACCGGTAATCATCAGAACGTTAGATATTGGTGGTGACAAGGCTATTCCTTATTTAGGATTAGAAGAAGAGGAAAATCCATTTTTAGGATTTAGAGCTATTCGTTATTGTTTACAGAGAACTGATTTATATAAGGCACAGCTTAGAGCTTTAGTAAGAGCAAGTGCATTTGGAAAGATTAAAATAATGGTTCCATTAGTAACTTGTGTGGACGAGCTTCGTAGCGTTAAGGCAATGGTTGCTGATATTATGAAAGAACTTGATGGTGAAGGAATTGCATATAACAAGAATCTTGAGATTGGTGTTATGATGGAAACTTCAGCAGCATGTATGATTGCTGATATCTTAGCAAAAGAAGCAGCATTCTTTAGTATTGGAACTAATGATTTAACAGGTTATACAATGGCAGTTGACAGAGGAAATGCTAAGGTTGCATATCTTTACTCAACATACCAGCCAGCTGTACTTCGTTCAATTAAGAGAATCATTGAATGTGGTAAGAAGGAAGGCATTATGGTAGGTATGTGTGGTGAAGCAGCAGCAGATCCTAAGTTAATTCCATTACTACTTGCATTTGGTCTTGATGAGTTTAGTGTAAGCGCAACAAGCGTATTAAAGACAAGAAAGACGATTTCAAATTGTACAGTAGAAGAATGCAAGGCATTAGCTGACAAGGTAATGCAGTGCAATACTGAAGAAGAGGTTTTAGATATTTTAAAATAAAGTTAGCATAGCATAAACTCCCCCGGCGCGTGTACCAGATAGTTAATTGAAGGTGCATGCGCTTTGGAGGATTTTTGTATTTATAAGGTAAATATGCTAATATGAGTAATGGTTCATAACTGCAGGAAGTTATTTTTTATACTATGAAATTACGTGCTAAATTAATGTGTGCTTTGTGTTAGGAGTAGCATAAACTACATGTTACATTAAATAACCAACATTGCAGGATATGATAATATACACAATAGGCAGGAGGATAAGATGGACATTAAACTTATTGCAACAGATGTAGATGGAACTTTAGTAGGGGCAGACCATATGGTAATTCCAAAGGTAAACATAGAAGCAATGAATATGGCCAAGGAAAAAGGAATTATTAACGTTATCAGTACAGGTCGTTCACTAAGTTTGGCAGCAGGTGAAATCGAAAAATTAGGTTGTATTGACTATGCTGTAATTTCAAATGGTGCGGCAGTTGTAGACTTAAAAGACAACAGTGTGATGACAAGCTGCTATTTAGATAAGGAAAAAGTAGAAGAAATTGTAAATATTTTTAATAAATATCCATTAGTATATGAAATTTATGCTGATAAAAAGGGGTTTATAAGCCAATATACATATGATAATTTCAGAAAATGTTCATTACCAAATGAATTCATGGATTATTATAAAACAAAAATGGAAATGTATGATGATCCAATGGATGTTGTTAGAAACACTAATGTTGAAAAGTTTAATGTGGATTACACACCCGAAGAATGTATTGAAGATTTATATAAGGATTTAGAAAAAGTAACAGATATAGTTATAACAGCCGGCTTTAAGGGAAATGTTGAAATTACAGCAGTTGGTGCAGACAAGGGAAAAGCACTTAAGTTCCTTTGTGACGAGATTGGTGTAGACATGAAGAATGTAATGGCATTCGGTGATTCAGGAAATGATGTAACAATGTTGACAGAAGCCGAAGAGTCATACGCTATGGTATCAGGAAACGAACTTGCAAAAGAAGCGGCAAAGCATGTAACAAAACTTTCTAATGAAGATGGTGGTGTTGGAGAAACAATAAAAGAGTATTTGACAAATACTGAAAAATAAATGAAAATAGAGCTATCAATACTAAGGAGGAAATTATGCTAGCTAGGGAAAGACAAAATAAAATTGTAGAGATGGTGAATGCTAATGGTTCTGTCTTAGTAAAAGAATTAAGTGAAATGTTCGAAGTCACTGAAGATAGTATTAGAAAAGATTTATCATTATTAGAAAAGAAAGAACTGCTAAAGAAAACATACGGTGGAGCAGTAAGAAACAGAGTCAATACTCATGAACTCTATGTTTCTCAACGTAAAGGAAAAAACGTTGAGGAAAAAAAGAAAATTGCAAAAAAAGCATTTGAGTTAATAGAAGAAGGAGATTTTATTTTCTTAGATATCTCAACTATTAATATAGAGTTGATTAAGTTAATTGTTGAAGCTAACCTTGATGTTACTGTTGCAACTAACATGATTGATGTAATGCTTAGTTTTACAGCATCTTTAGATACCAATTTAGTTTTCGTAGGTGGTAAAATGAACAGAGGACGTGATGGCTTTATTGGTTCATATACTAATAAACAAATTGGCGAATTCAGTTTTGACAAGGCATTCATGGGAGTTGTAGGTGTAGACATTAAGAGAAACAAAGTTTACACATATACAACAGACGATGCATTAACCAAAAAAGTCATTATGGAAAATAGTGAGAAATGCTATATGCTGATGGAAAACACTAAGTTTGCAAGAGAAGGTAATTACAGATATTCTTCAATAGATGAATTTGAAGGAATTATTTTAGATGAAGAACCAAGTGAAGAAGTACAAAAGCATTTGGCAGACAAGAAAGTAACAGTTTTGTATTAGGAAAACTACAACTACAAATTAAGATAAGACGTTGCATTAATGAATTTGATTTAGTGAAAAAATCAGATTAATTAATGTGGCGTTTTTCTTTTAAAACAATGTAGATTTTTGTATAATATTGACTATAAGATAAGAGCGGAAAAAAATAAAAATAAAAAAGTATATGATGGAAAAAAATACATATTTTCCATACAAAACATAATAAATGTATAAAAAACGGGACTTTTTTTAACTAGAAACAATAAAAAACAATAAAAAGTAATAAAAAACAATAAAAAATCGTTGACTTAGGTTAAACAGGGATGTACAATTAAATTATCAAATAGGAGGTGGAACTATGAGTGATTTAATCAAAACAGATAGAATTGAAACATTGAAGAATAGAATGTTATCTCTTCCTAGATATGCTTCAATAGAGCAGGCAAAAATTATTACAGACACATACAAAGAGCATGAGGGAGAACCAAGAATTATGCAGAGAGCATATTCACTTAAGAATGCTCTTGAGAAAATAAACATAAGCGTTGAACCAGAAGAATTAATTGTTGGAAATAGAACAGCAGGAGTTAGATATGGAGTAGTATTCCCAGAGAGCGGTAGCACATGGGTAGATAAGGAATTCGAAACTCTTCCAACAAGACCACAGGACAAATTTAACGTAAATGAAGATGACATTAAATATTTTAGAGATGTTATTTATCCATATTGGCAGGGAAAATCATTAGAGGATGTTCTCAGATCAAGATATGGTGAAGAAATTGATGAAATTGCAAAGGTTGTTAAGATTAACCAGAAAGACCATGCACAGGGACATATTAACCCTGACTGTGAAGGTTGGTTAAAGAAAGGGCCGGCTGGATTAAAGGCTGAGGCTGAAGAACATTATGCAAAGGAAACAGACGAAGATAAGAAACTTTTCTATAAGAGTGTTGTAACTGTTATGGAAGGAACAATTAATTTTATACAGAGATATCGTGACCTTTTAAACGAGCAGGCTGATGAAAATCCTGAATGGGCTGATAACATGAGAAATGTTGCAAAGATTTGCGATAACATTTCAAAGAGACCGGCAGAAACATTTCATGAAGCAGCTCAGGCGTTATGGTTCTTATTCGTTATTTTACAGATGGAATCAAATGCATCATCTTTCTCACCGGGAAGAGCCGATACTTTTATGTATCCATATTATAAGCATGATATTGATGCAGGAATCACGGACAATCAGTCAATACTTGAAATTATCGAAAGCTTATGGCTTAAGTTCAATGAGATTGTTTATATGAGAAATAAAAACAGTGCCAAGTTCTTCGCAGGCTTCCCAATTGGATTTAATATTGCAGTTGGTGGTCAGGATGAAAACGGAGAAGCTTTTGAAAATGAATTATCATATTTATTCTTAAAGGCACAGGAGCACATTGGTCTTCCACAACCTAACCTTTCAGTAAGATTGTGTGAAAAGACAAGTGATAAATTATTGAAACAGGCAATTAAAGTTGTTTCTTTAGGAAGTGGTATGCCACAGTTCTTTAATGACAAGGCTATCGTTCCAGCAATGATTGAAAATTTAGGCGTTGAAGAAAAGGATGCCAGAAATTATGCAATTGTTGGTTGTGTAGAACTTACAACACAGGGAGATAACTTAGGCTGGTCTGACGCAGCAATGTTTAACTTAAACAAGGCATTAGAACTTACATTAAATAATGGTAAGTGCTTAATAACAGGAAAACAGCTAGCACCTGACAGAGGTAACTTAACAACATTTGATACATTTGAAGATTTAGAGAAAGCGTTCAAGGAAAACATCGATTACTTTATGGATAAGATGATTCTCGCATGTGAACAGGTTGAACAGGCTCATATGGATCTTCTTCCAACACCTTTCTTATCATCAGTAATCAAAAACTGTATGGATAAGGGAATGGATGTAACAAAAGGTGGAGCAAAATACAACTTATCAGGCATTCAGATGATTCAGATTGCAAACCTTGCAGATAGTTTTGCAGCAATTAAACAGTTAGTATATGATGAAGGAAAAGTTAGCAAGGAAAGATTGTTAAAAGCTCTTCAGACAAACTATAAAGACGATGAAATCCTTAGAACAATGCTTCTTAACAAAGTTCCAAAATACGGAAATGACGTAGAATGGGTTGATGAATTAGGAGCAAAATGGGCAGGATATTTCAGAGAAAGAATTGGGAATTTCAAAAACTATCGTGGTGGAAAATATCATACAGGAATGTATACAGTTTCTGCGCATGTACCTATGGGTGAAAATGTTGGTGCATCTCCTGATGGAAGATATTCAGGAACACCATTAGCAGATGGTGGTATGTCACCAGTATATGGTCGTGACGAACATGGCCCTACAGCAGTTCTTAAATCAGTATCAAGACTTGATAAGAACTGGACAACAAACGGTGGACTTCTTAATATGAAGTTTTTACCTGAATTCTTTAAGACAGAGAACGGAATTGATAAGTTTGCTAAGATGCTTAGAACATTTGTAGATTTAGAAATTCCACATATTCAGTTCAACGTAGTTAATAAAGAAGACTTGTTAGCAGCTAAGAAGAATCCTGAACAGTATAGAAACTTAACAGTTCGTGTTGCAGGTTATACAGCATATTTCGTAGAACTTGCAGGAGAATTACAGGACGAAATTATTGCAAGAACAAGTTATAACGATATCTAAAAAAAACTCCGGTGGTTGAACCACCGGAGATAACATAAAAGTGTTTGGAAGGAATGAGTCATATGAAAGGATATGTTTTTGATTTTAAAAGATTTTCAACACATGATGGTAATGGAATACGAACTACAATTTTTTTAAAAGGGTGTACTCTTAATTGTGTATGGTGTCAGAATCCGGAAGGCATTTCCATAAAGCAAAGACCACTATATTTTCCAAACAAGTGTATTCATTGTAAGACTTGTGTTTACCTGTCAGAAAATGGTGGTGTAACAGAAGAAGATGGCAAGATTAAGTTAGATGTTTCTAAGGAAGAAGATTGGGAACATATAATTGATAGTTGTCCGGCAGTTGCATTGACAATGGATTCAAGGAAAATGACAGTAGAGGAAGTTGTAGAAGAGGCCAGCAAAGATGCACCATTTTTTAAGTACGGTGGCGGAGTTACTCTTTCAGGCGGTGAACCTTTATACCAGCATGAGTTTGCAATTGAAGTTTTAAAAGAATTAAAGAAAAAGAACATTGCTACAACAATTGAAACTGCTTCTCATATACCAACAAGAATATATCAGGAAGCAATGAAGTATATTGATTATGTTTTTGCTGATTTGAAAATTATTGATTCAGCAGACCATAAGAAATATACCGGTGTGGACAATGAACTTATAAAACAGAATTTAGAATGGTTGTTATCCTCAAAGAAAGCGAAGGATGTAATTATAAGAACACCTTTGATTCCGGGAATGACTACCAGTGAAGAAAACATTGCAGGAATTGCAAGATTCATATCAGATATTTATCCTGATGTTAAGTACGAGATACTTAATTACAATCCATTAGCGCAGGCGAAATATGATATGGTTGACAAGCAGTTCTGTTTTGAAGATAACCCACCGTTATATAGCGATGAACAAATGAGAGCATTTGGAAAAATTGCTACAGATAATGGAGTAAAAAATCTTATTTTAGAAATATAGTGTAAGTGTAGAAGAAAACGGTCACAAAATCTAAAAATAAATTACAGATAAAAATTGAAATTAAAGATTAATATGTACCTAATTAACTTAATGTTAATTTAAATAAACAATAAAGAAAGAGAAAATTTGGAGGTATCAAAATGAAATTTATTATTGATGATGCAAACATAGCTAAGGTTAAGGAAATTTGGGATTTATATCCATGTGATGGCGTAACAACTAACCCATCAATTCTTGCAAAAAGCGGAAGAAATCCTTACGAAGTTTTATCAGAACTTAGAGAAATCGTTGGAAAAGATGGCGAGCTTCACGTACAGGTAGTATCAAAAGATGCTGAAGGAATGATTAAAGAAGCTGGCGTTATTAGAGAAAAATTAGGAGAAAACACATTTGTAAAGATTCCTACAACTCCACAGGGCTTAAAGGCTATGAAGACTTTAGCACCACAGGGAGTAAATATTACAGCTACTGCTATTTACACACCAATGCAGGCATTCTTAGCTGCAAAGGCTGGAGCTAAATACACAGCACCTTACATTAACAGAATAGATAACTTTGGATACAATGGCGTACAGGTTGCTATGGATATCCAGGATATTTTTGAAAATAACAATCTTCCATGTGAAGTTCTTGCAGCAAGCTTTAAGAACTCACAGCAGGTACTTGAACTTACAAAATACGGAATTGGTGCAGCAACAATTGGTTGCGAAGTTATTGAAAACCTTATTAAGAATAAGGCAATTGATGCAGCAATCGATGTATTCAATTCAGATTTTGCTTCAATTACAGGCGAAGGGAAGACAATGGCTGATTGCTAATTCACAATCTCTTTCTAATAGGCGGGTTTCACCTACGGGTGGCCCGCCATTTTTTTATATAATAAGAAATTCCTTTAGAATTTCTTATTATATAAAAAACGTTCCACTAGGGATGCACACTCGTGCGAAAGGAAAAATGTTGCTAAAGCAACACGCACTCGGTGCGTAGAATGTCGCAAGCGACATTCTTTGTTCCTTTCCAATTAAAAATCCCAGTCACTATAACTATCATAGCTACTATATCCGCCTAAACTATTAGAAATAGATGAACCTACCATTGATGCAGCCATTGAAGCTACAATCGCAACGGCAACAATAGTTAAAACAAAAGAAATTAATAAAGCATATCCTTTTTTGTCAGAGCTAATATCAGCTAAATCAATATAGCTAATTATAAACATTAAGGATGCATATATCATTCCGACATATAAAACTAACATTCCCAAAAGCGGAATAATCATCATTAATATAACTGAAACCACAAGTACGATAATATTAATAAAAGCATTAACACCTACTAATGAAACAGCATCGCTGAATTTCATCGAACCTTTAAAGAATGTACTTGTTGTTAAAACGAGTAAACCAGCCAATGCAAAATAGTAAGCTGCAAATATTAAAGCAAACATAAGTGAGACTGAAAAAGCAGAATTACTTATAAGCGAACCCAAAATAGGTATACGGTATAAAGCTGTTGCACTTGCACTAATAAGTATAAAAAACATAAGAAATGTTACGATTATATTTGTGCAAATCATTAAGATGCCGTAGGTAGAATCTTTCTTATCTGCGAATTCTTTTGCAATACCTGTTGGTGATTTAAAGAAACTTGTGAATTTTGAAAAGATGAATTTAAACTTTTCAAAAACAGCATTTGCTTTACCAGCTTCGAAAGTTGCTTTAGTATCTGAGGAGTTACTGTTTGCATTTTCATTAGTTGCTGACTGTGAATTGCTATTCTGATTTTTATCTTCATTGCTTGAAGAATTATTATTTTCAGAAGCAATGGAGTTCTCTGCAATTACAGAATTAATGTCAGATTCTGGGTTGCAAGTGTTTGGGTTTGTAGTTTCATTATTAGAGTTTTGTGCATTTGGATTAGTTGTTACATTATCCTGGCAGTTGCACACTTCGCCGTCTTCTAGCGGTTTACCGCAGTGGATACAAAATTTTGCCATTGTTATCCCCCTCCTAAATTATTATTAAAATATATTTAAACAGATTATTATATGAAAAGAATTATAAGAATCTGATTAAACGTTACATAAACTTAGATAATTGTACAAAAAAAAGGAGTAATATGTCAAATTATGCAAAAAGCTCATAGGATAAATACAAAAAAATAGTGTAGATAGTCAATAAACACTTTAAAATACTAGAAAAATAAGGTCGAAAAGATTCATAAATAATGATAAAATAAAGGTAATATGAAAAATTGTACAGACAAAAGGATAAATGTAAAAAAGTGTTCAGGAGAAAGGAATCTGTATGCATATAGTAGTATGTGATGACGATAAAGGTTGTTGTACCAAAATAGAAAGATGGGTGAAGGAATACAAAACTATAGAAAGTGTCAATATAACAGTGGACGTTTTTTATAGTGCAGAGACTTTAATTGAAAAAATGAAAACAGGATATTTTTTCGACATGATATTTCTAGATATAGAATTACCGAAAAAAACAGGAATTGATTTAGGAAAAATTATTGTAGAAAAATATGATGAACGCTTAGTAAGTATAGTATTTATTTCAGGTAAAAATATTTATTGCGAAAAGCTGTTTGATTTGGAACCGCAGAATTTTCACTTGAAACCTATAGAAAAAGAAATGGTTTTCAATGATTTGAAAAAATATGTGGATAGAAATAGAAACAATAGAGCAATTTTAAAGTACAATGAAAACGGTGTGAAGAAGGGTATATACATTGGAGATATAATTTATATTGAGGCTTGTGAGAAAAATCTGGATGTATATACTAATGATGGAAAGATGACACAAATTCGAGGAAGCATCAAGAACATAGAAGATGAATTTGGCAAGTATTACATAGTTAAGTGTCATAAATCCTATGCAGTAAATGCAAAGTATATAGAACGTTATGTTAATAAAAATCTTATATTGAGTAATGGAAAAACTATAGCTGTTGGCAGAAAATATGTACAAAAAATAAAAGAAATATGGTCTAAGTACGAGGAGGATTCGTTTAGATAATGGAAACTATAATTTTTTTAGCAACAGGAATTTTGCAGGTATATGAAATAGATATATTATGTAAAGGTTTTTTCAAAGAACAGAGAACTAACAGGCTACAATCTTATGTGGCATATTTTATAACATATTGTCTCATATCTTTTCCATATTTACTATTTAATATTCCGGTATTAAATACAGTATGCTCTTTTTTAGGAATTATCGTAACGGCTATTACATATAAAGGAACAGTTAAGAAACAAATAGCATCCATGTTTTTATTTATGGCAACAATGTGTTTGTCAGAGGGTATAGTGTCAGTTGGCGTAGGCGTTTTTACACCGGAATTGTTCCGGCAGAACGAGTATTATTCATTAACAGGAACAGTGTGCCTCCCAATCGTTCAGCTTGTTGTAGTATTGTTGTTGAGAAACTTTAGCAACATACGTGACGGAGAACATATTTCAGCAGTATATTGGATAATATCAATATTCCTACCAATATCATCAATAGTAATGTTTTATCTATTTTGTAGAAATATAACACACAATGATGTTGCAATTATAACCTGTGTAATTATTTTGATTGTTATAAATGTTTTCGTTTTCTACTTATATGATGAGGTGGCGAAAAATTACAAGTTAGAAAGTAAAAGTAGAGAGCTGGAGTTACAAACAAAATATCAGGAACAACAGTTGAAAACAATGAATGATTCTGTTGAAAAAATCAGAGCATTAAAACATGAATTCAAGAAACATTTTTCCATGCTGGAAACTTTAAGTGAAAGTAAAAATTATGAGGAACTTAACAAGTATTTGCAGGAAATTAATGCAGGCTTTAATCAGGCAAACAAATATATAGAGTCCGGAAATATAGTAATTGACAGCATACTAAATTACAAACTTCAGGAAATGTATGAAAAGGACATAAAAGTAGACACAGAAATTGTACTGCTGGAAAAACTGGACATATCATTTTATGATTTCAATATTATTCTGGGAAATCTCCTTGATAACAGCATTGAGGCAGCAGAACAAACAGAAGAAAAGTACATAAAAATTTATATAACCTATAGAAAACACAAATTAAACATTGAGATACATAATACCACAAACAATAAAGTGGATATGAACAACGTAAAGACAACAAAAAAAGATACAGTAAATCATGGGTATGGAATCAAAAACATAAAAGAAATTTTGAATAAATACGAAAGTGTATATGATGCAGAGCAGGACGGAAATATGTTCAAAACAAAAATGTGCATTTTCATGTAAAAAGATAACCTTAAAAGTTTTTATTTTGAAAAGCTACTTAAATTTTATTGTTAGGAAATTTAAGCAGCTTTTTTGGGTTACAAAACAATAAAATGCAGAAAAAAGTGTCGTTCATTCCAAAAAAACTACCGTTTATCGCAAAAGTGAATTTTTAGAGTAAAAGTGTGCTAGAATAAAAGTGTGTTTATTATAAGTTTTTAAGGAGGTATGAAATGAGAAAAAAACTAAAGAAAATTACAAAGATACTTGGTGCATTGGGAATGAGTTTGGCTGTATTAGTCACAAGTAGCGTAGCAGGGTATGCATCAGAGCAACAATTAACAGAAGAAAAAATAGCTAGAATAAAGGAAATGGCTAAAGAGAATGATTATTTAAGAGATGTTGATGACTTTGAAAGTGAAGAAGCATATAAAAAATACTTAGAGTTTCAAGGTATATCATGTAAAGACTCAAATAATGCAATTGCAACATATTCATCAGTAAAAAAAGTTGAAGCAAAACTTGGAATTAAATTGAAAGGATTAAAGCCAGATGCCAACAAACCTGAGATTGAGCAAGCAATGTCTCTTCCTATACAAACTTTTTATATGGGATCTTCATATGTGTATATTGTGCAGAAATCAGGCTCTACAGTATATTTATCTAGAATGGAATATTCTACGGACAAAAAAGAGGCAACATTTAAAGACAAAATGATTTTAAAAAAATTTGGTCATTGCCAAACTTTGCAATATTTTGAATGGAAAAATAAACCCTATTTTTTGATGACATGTAAAGATGATGGTGGTGCACATACAAATGAGGATGGTAGAGCTTACTATTGGGCGACAGAGCTTGCAAGAGTACAATACGAACCTAAAAAATCATATGATTATATGCATTTTAAACGTCTATGTCAACTATCGAAAGCAAATACAGAAGGAACAGCTATAGGCACAGCAAAAAGATGTGACGGAGCTTTATCAAGTGATAAAAAAACATTATTAGTTTGGTGTAAAACTACTCAAAATAAAATGCAATTCGCAAGATATAATTTAAATGACGTAAATAAAGCGTTAGATAATAGTGATAAGATGTATGTATCTTGTGGCTCGTTGAAAGAAAAGTGTTTGGCATCGTATACGCCATCTGCGAATGAAGTATTTGGAAATGTAGAGTCATCTTCGATGCAAGGATTGGAATTAAATGATGCGAACAATACATATATTGCAAATGGAGCAAATAGCAAAAATAAATATATTATAAAACTTGGTAAAACAGCTAAATTTTCAAGTGCGATTGGAATATCAAATAGCAATTTGGTCGCAAAGACAAATACAGAAATAGAAGGACTCCAATTAAAAGGGGACAATGTATATTTTGGAATTTGTAATCATAATGAAAAAGGGCAGGGGATACAATATATTTATTATGTAAGTAAAAATGTATTTTAAAATGTAAAAATAGTATAAGAAGTTATGGTTAAAGTGAAAGGAGTATATTATGAAGAATTTAAATAAATTAGTTATATTTGCTATGACAATAATGTTAATGGTAACGTCTAGTTTAAATGTTAACGCGGAAAGTGTTAGTTTAAAAGATAAAAATTTTGAATATTCTATAGATAAGAATACAGAGGGCACTAAAGGAATATTTATAACAAAATATATTGGAAGCGATAAAAAAGTTACAATTCCAGATGTAATTGATGGAAAGAAAGTTATTGAAATTGGAGAACGTGCTTTTTCCAATAATAAGAATATAGAAGAGATATCAATGCCTAATGGAGTTGTACGAATTTGTGAGATGGCTTTCAGTGATTGCACAAATTTAAAAAGCGTAAATTTAAGTAAAAGTCTAAAATATATTGATGATAGTGCATTTGCTGGCACTGCAATGAAAAAAATCAAGTTTCCTAAAAATTTGATTACCATAGGAGTGGGAGCATTCCAAAATACGAAACTTGAAACTATAAAATTGCCGGAAAATTTAAAATACATTAATTCATTTGCATTTGAAGGAAACAGTGTTACCGGAAAGATAAAGGTTCCAGATTCTGTTTTGAAAGTGGGAAAGGACGCATTTGGTAGCAATTTTAATTATAAAAAAGTTGTAATGCCATCATATTTAAAGATAACATCTTTTAAAAAGAATTATGTGGCAATGGCAACTGTAACAAGCAAAAAGAAAACAAAAGATTACGAAGCTATATATATAAAGAAAATAAAAGCAAAAACTAAAAAAATTACTTTAAAAAAGAAGTCCAAGAAATTACAGACAATAGCTTATGTTAAAGGTTTGAAAAGTAGTATGACAGGGATATTAAAAAATAATATCTTAAAATATAGTTCATCAAATCCTAAGGTTGTAAAAGTAACTTCAAAAGGAATACTTAAACCAGTGAAAAAAGGAACTGCAAAAGTAAAAGTTACTTTACGAACAACAAAAGCAAGTTTTAAAGTAAAAGTAGTTGTAAAATAGAAAAAGAGTTGCTTAAATTTTATTTTATCTAAAATTTAAGCAGCTTTTTCTATATGATAGGAAGTCCTTTTATGCTACTTATAAATCTACAAATTTCGAGAAAAAACAAGAAAAATTTCTTAAATTGCAAGAAAAAAGTGTCGTTCATTCCAAAAAAACTACCGTTTATCGCAAAAGTGAACTTTTGGGGCAAAAATGTGCTATCGTATAAGGCATAAAAAGGAAAGGAGGAAAAACATTATGAAAAAGGAAAAATTCATAAAAGGCTTTGCAAATGTTTTAGCTGCTGTAGCTGTTACAGTAACATCTGGTGTTGCAACAACAGGTTGTTTTACTTTTTTACATCAGCCGGAACTTCCAAAGGGAGCAGAAAAACTTAGAAAATTTAAATAGGAAAATTTAAATTGGTAAGATTTAAAAATTACCATGAAGTAACAAATGAAAAGAACTACAAAGGAAATAGATAAAATGACAAACATGCTAACTAATTTTATTATTCAGCATAGCGATGCTAAAAGGGAAGACGCAGACATAATCGCATTCGGCGTAAAATATGGATTAATTACATTGGCAGAAATATTGGGAATGGTTGTTATATCTTTTCTTATGAGAGAATTTATTCCGGGAGCGGTTATATTAATCGCTTTTATTTCTATTAGAGTTTATGCAGGTGGCTACCATGCGAAAACTTTACCAAGATGTGTCGTAATGTCCACCATTTTGTTTACATTGATAATTCTTGGTTACAAAATGTTATACTTGCCGATAATTGTTAAGGGACTAATTGCATTATTTTTGGGAGTATTAATATTGATATTTAGTCCGGTTGAAAATGATAATAGAAGATTATCTAAAAACGAGAAAAAAGTATTTAAAAACAGAGCGCTTCTTTTCTATAGCATAAGCTTGATAATTTTTATGTTAATCAAAAAATTATCCAACATATTAGTGTGGGCGTATTTGATGATTCTTGTAGTGTTAATTGGGGGCATTGTAAAAGAGAGAATGAAAATGACTAGCGAGCGCTAGGTTGAAAATGAAGAACAAAAGAAAGGAATCAACAGGCAGAGGATGGCGGCTTTGGCGCTTTGAATAAACACTGGCAGTTGATTTTGAGAAAAGCTTCAAAAAATCTAGGAAGATAGGTTTTTTGAGGCTTTTTTGATAAAATAAGAAAAAAGAAGAATAACAGAAAAATAGCAAATATAATCCGGATAGAGAGTGGGATAATATTTTTTAAATAACATTACACAGGAAAGGGGCATTTTATGTCTAAGAAAAGAATGTTTATAGGTATAATAATTTTATGCCTAATGACAGTGGCAATATTTTGTATAAATGACTATAGACATCAGGAATGCTATCACGACATTGAAAAAATAGTATCAGAATGTATAAAGGGAAATATAGATAGTAATGCTATAGACAGTGAGGCTGGTAAGAAATTATATGATTATGTACAAGATATGTATAAGGAATATGATGGCTTAGACGTAAAAGAAGCTGAAGGTTTATGGGATGAAGCAGACTGGAATAAAAAGACAGTTTGGATTAATGAAACTTTTAGTGGAAAGTTAAAGAATTCCTCAAAATCAGAAAAGACTGAGAATGCAGAGAGTTTTAAGATATTTTTTATTATAAAAAACGGCAATGTGTATATCAAAAAAGCAGGTGTATCTGTTAGCGAGGAAGGTGAATATATTTCTGATTTGGATAAATAGGTTCGTTTAATACAAACATGAAGATATAATAAAATTTATACAGGAAAGATAGGTAAAAATTATGGAGATATGTCTTGCATTAATCGCAATGATTGTAATAATTCTTATTTGCTTTATTGTGAAAAAGGTTACAAAAAATAAAAAAAGACCAATATCAATTTTATTAATTATAATCGGCGTTATAGTTGTTAGTGCTGTAGGCATTGGCTTTGTAAAATTCTCAAATGATGAGCAGTATGTTGTGGTCAATGAAAATAATCAGGAAGTATCAATAAAGTTAAAGAATCATAAAGATTATTTTGGATACAAGTTTTATAGATTTAGCAGTTTTGATTCAGAAGAAAGCGTGCTTAAGGAACTTAAAGAAAATGGTTATAATGCATATTATGATGAAGATACAAAGAAAATTTTAATAGAGTATGAGAATGACACTTTTGAGATTAAAAAGGAGAAATCAGAAAAATTGTTGTTTGTAAATCGATACAGCTATATTTTTTGTAAAAATAATGGACATTAGTGTAAGTATAAATCCAGCTAAAATTCCACGATTTTCCTAAATACATAATTGACAAACTACCTATAAAATAATAGAATTAGTGGGTATGACAAACGCGTTGAAAGGAAGAGTAGACTCTAACAAAGCTAACAGAGAGTTCTGGTTGGTGAAAAGGAACAGTGGAGTGAAAGTTGAAGATGGCCCTGGAGCGGTGAAGGTGAGTATAGTATATGAGCCGTCAACGGTTACACCCGTTATAGTGTTAATGAGGTCTGAAAGTTTAACATATTTCATTGAAGATATTTTGATGATTGATTATGAATAGATAATGAAATTTCAGATAAAGTAAAGTGGTACCACGAAGTCAACCCTCTCGTCTTTACAAGAAGACGGGAGGGATTTTTTTCATATAAAAGGAAATTCTATTAGATAAATTTCACAGTTAGACTGTAGAGAGTGTAGAAATGAAATGGGATTTCAGAAAAATAGTAGAAGGAGAAGTAAAATGAGCAAAACATATTATTTAACAACAGCAATTGCTTACACATCAGGTAAGCCACATATTGGAAATACTTATGAAGCAATTTTGGCAGACAGTATTGTACGTTTTAAAAGACAGCAGGGATATGACGTAAGATTCCAGACAGGAACAGATGAACATGGACAGAAAATCGAAATAAAGGCAGCAGAAGCAGGAGTAACACCAAAGGAATTTGTTGACAAAACAGCAGGTGTTATTAAAGAAATCTGGGATCAGATGAACACATCATACGACAGATTTATTAGAACAACTGATCCTGACCATGAAAAACAGGTTCAGAAGATTTTTAAGAAATTATATGACCAGGGTGATATTTACAAGGGTTACTATGAAGGTATGTACTGTACACCTTGTGAATCATTTTTTACAGAATCACAGTTAGTTGATGGAAAATGTCCTGATTGTGGTAGAGAAGTAACTCCGGCAAAGGAAGAGGCTTACTTCTTTAGAATGAGCAAATATGCAGACAGATTAATTGAACACATTAACACACATCCTGAATTTATACAGCCTGAATCAAGAAAGAACGAAATGATGAACAACTTCCTTCTTCCGGGACTTCAGGATTTATGCGTTTCAAGAACATCATTCAAATGGGGAATTCCTGTAGACTTTGATCCTGACCACGTAGTTTATGTATGGATTGACGCATTATCAAACTATATTACAGGATTAGGATTTGACCTTGATGGAAACAGTGATCCAATGTTTGAAAAATATTGGCCTGCAGACCTTCATTTAATTGGAAAAGATATTTTAAGATTCCATACAATTTATTGGCCAATTATGCTTATGGCACTTGATCTTCCACTTCCAAAGCAGGTATTTGGACATCCTTGGTTATTACAGGGTGATGGTAAGATGAGTAAGTCAAAGGGTAATGTGATTTATGCTGATGATTTAGCAAGTATTTTTGGCGTAGATGCAGTTAGATACTTTGTACTTCATGAAATGCCATTTGAAAATGATGGAACTATTACATGGGATTTAATGGTTGAGAGAATGAACTCAGACCTTGCAAATACATTAGGAAACCTTGTAAACAGAACAATTTCAATGTCAAATAAATATTTTGGTGGCGTTGTTGAAAACAAGGGTGTAGAAGGTGACGTTGATGCAGACTTTAAGAAAGTTGTATTAGAAGCGCCTGTTAAAGCAGCAGAAAAAATGGATAAATTACGTGTTGCAGATGCAATTACAGAAATTTTTGTATTATTTAAGAGAAGTAACAAATATATTGATGAAACAATGCCTTGGGCTTTGGCAAAGGACGAAGCACAGCAGGACAGACTTGCAACAGTTCTTTACAATTTAATTGAAGCAATTAATATTGGTGCAAGCTTACTTGAGCCATTTATGCCTGAAACATCAGCAAAGATTTTAGCACAGATTAACGGTGTGCCAAGAGCTTTTGATGATATGACTGAATTTGGTAAATACCAGTCAGGAAACAAGGTTGTAGAAAAGCCTGAAATTCTTTTTGCCAGAATGGACCAGAAGGAAGTAATGGAAAAAGTTAAGGAAATCGAGGAAGCACAGAAGGCAGAAGTTCAGGGAGAAAAATATCCTGAAGTTGAAAAGAAGCCTGAAATTACAATTGATGACTTTGACAAAATCCAGATTCAGGTTGGTGAAGTTATTAAGTGCGAGCCTGTTAAGAAGGCAAAGAAACTTTTAGTTTCACAGATTAAGATTGGCGCAGAAACAAGACAGATTGTTTCCGGTATTGCAAAATACTATAAGCCTGAAGAAATGGTTGGAAAGAAAGTGGCTGTTATTACTAACTTAAAACCATGTAAACTTTGTGGTGTTGAATCACAGGGTATGATTCTTGCAGCAGGAGATGATGAAGGAAATCTTTCTGTTGTAACAGTTGATAAGGATATTGTAGCAGGAAGTGAAATCTGCTAAAGTTATATGTAGGTTCGGGGCTTTGCCCCTGAGCCCATTAAAGCAATAGTGCTTTAGCATCAGGAGGAAATAAAATGATTTTTGATACACATGCTCACTATGATGACGAGGCTTTTGATGACGACAGAGAGCAACTTTTAGAGAGAATGAGAAACAGAGGAGTTGAGTATATTGTTAATGTTGGAGCTTCAATGGCATCATGTAAAAGCACAATAGGTTTAATTAGAAGATTTCCATATGTATACGGAGCGTTGGGAGTACATCCTGACGAAGTGGCTGAGCTAACTGACGATGATTATAATTGGTTAGCTAAGAGCGTGTATAAACCTAAGATTGTAGCTGTTGGTGAAATTGGATTGGATTATCATTGGAATGACAATAGGGAGCAGCAGATTGCAGCTTTTGAAAGACAGATGGATATTGCAAGAGAAGCAGAACTTCCAATTATTATTCACAGTAGAGATGCTGCAAAAGATACATACGATGTAATGAAGTCAAATAAGGCAGATGAAATTGGCGGAGTTATTCATTGTTTCTCATATACTAAAGAAATGGCAAAGCAGTTTTTAGATATGGGATTTTATCTTGGAATTGGCGGCGTTGTTACTTTTAATAATGCAAAAAAGCTTCAGGAAGTTGTGGAGTATATGCCTATGGACAGAATGGTTATAGAAACAGATTGTCCATATCTTGCACCTGTTCCAAACAGAGGTAAGAGAAATGATTCATTTAATCTCCCTTATGTTGTAAGTAAAATTGCTGAAATTAAAGGTATAAGTTCCGACGAGGTAATTGACATAACAAGCGAAAATGCAAAGAAGTTATACGGAATTGTACAAAATCAAATATAAATTTGATTAGTGAATTAAAGCAAATTAAAGTTTTAAATTAATTTTATATTAATTATAGAAGTAATTAGTGAGGTATTATATGGCATATTTAGGTTCGCCTAGTGCAACTAAAGAAATTATTAATAAATACAGTTTTGCTTTTCAAAAAAAATTTGGACAAAACTTTTTAATTGATTCTAATATATTAGAGAGCATTGTAAGTGCGGCTGATATTACAAAGGATGATTTCGTACTTGAAATTGGACCTGGAATTGGAACAATGACACAGTATTTATGTGAGGCAGCGCGTCAGGTAGTGGCTGTTGAAATTGATAAAATGCTTATTCCAATTTTAAAAGATACATTGTCTGAATATGATAATGTAGAAGTGATTAATCAGGATGTTTTAAAACTGGATATTAAAGCTCTTGCACAGGAAAAGAACAATGGAAAGCCAATTAAGGTTGTAGCTAATTTGCCATATTATATTACAACACCAATTATTATGGGCTTGTTTGAAAGCAAGGTTCCTATTGAAAGTATTACCATTATGGTACAAAAGGAAGTTGCCGACAGAATGCAGACAGGTCCCGGTTCAAAAGATTATGGTGCTTTATCTCTTGCGGTTCAGTATTACGCAGATGCTAAGGTGCAGTTAAATGTATCAGCGTCATGTTTTATGCCAAGACCTAATGTGGATTCTGCAGTAATCAAATTAACTGCTCATGAAAAGCCGGTGGTTGATGTTGACGAAACATTAATGTTTAAAGTAATTAGAGCAAGCTTCAATCAGAGAAGAAAAACGTTAGTCAATGGCTTGAAAAATTCTTCCGAATTGGACTACACAAAGGAAGAAATAGTTCAGGCAATTAAAGCAATTGGCAAAGAAGAAAACATCCGCGGAGAAAAGTTGACTTTAGAAGAATTTGCAGCATTAAGTAATAGCTTGAAGGTGGTAAGGAAGATGAATTAATGATGCATTGAAAACTACTTCACGTCCAGATGTTAGTAATGATTTGTTTAATGAGGTTGAGACGGAACTGTTAGAGGATGGCTTTAAACCAATTGATGTGCCGGAAAACGATTTAAAATTATTAAATTCGTTAATAAATTAATCGATAATATAAAAAAATATTTTAACGGAGTTGTATTGTGATATCAGTATAGCTTCTTTTTTTATACAATAAGTGTAACACGCATTTTTGATGTTTCAAAAACATATAATTTACAAAAATAGGAACCGCTCTATTGGTAAAATATGATATCAGTAAAAAGTTATAAAAAAATGGAAATTTTCATGGCGATTATTCTGCTTGTTTCCGTAACTGCAATTGCCTGTAACATGGAAAAAGTAGTGAAAGAGCCGACAAAAGAAAAAGGCGAAGTAGTAACCACAAAAAAATTTAATGGAAAAACTGTTGTAATTGATCCGGGGCATGGTGGAGATGATCCGGGAAAAATTGGTGTAAATAAAGAGAAAGAAAAAGATGTGAATTTGGCTATTAGTAAGAAACTTTTTCAGGTACTAAATGAACAGGGGTATAAGGTTGTACTAACCAGAAGCGAAGATGTTGTTTTGGGGGATGGAGATAAGTTTTCTAAAATAAGCGATTTAAATAAACGCTGTGAAATAATAAACAACGCCTATGAAGAAAATAATAAATGTATTATGGTTAGTATTCACCAAAACAGCTTTACGCAGACTTCAGTTCATGGAGCACAAAGTTTTTATTTTCAAAGGTCAGAGCAAAGCAAGTTGCTAGGTGAAACTTTGCAGAAAATCCTAAATGAAAAGGTAAATGAGAAAGAAAAAAAGGCAAAGCCAAATGACAGTTACTATATTTTAATAAACTCAAAATGTCCGGGAATAATTGTAGAGTGTGGTTTTTTAAGCAATAGCGATGAGGCAACAAAATTGACAAATGAAACATATCAAAAAGAGCTGGCAGAAATCTTGAGTGAAGGCATTTCTACATACTTTAATATGCAGCGATAAATGGCGATTTCCGGTGAAAAGATAAAGGCGTCTAACGTTGTATTTTATATGTAATTATGATAAAATAAAACGGATATAGGTCAGGTGAGGCGAGAAATGAACACGAAGATAATTAACATTGATAAAGACAATATAGATGGGGAAGCATTAAAGGAAGCAGGGCAGATTATTCGAGATGGAGGCCTTGTTGCATTTCCAACAGAAACGGTTTATGGATTGGGTGCAAATGCACTTGACGCCCAGGCAGCTATGAAGGTTTATGCTGCGAAAGGACGCCCATCAGACAACCCATTAATTGCACATATTTGTGACATAGAAATGCTGAAACCATTGGTAAAGAAAATACCACCGGTGGCAGAAAAATTAATGGATGCTTTTTGGCCGGGACCACTTACTTTAATTTTTGAGAAAAGCGATATTGTTCCAAAAGGAACAACAGGTGGCTTGGATACTGTGGCTATCAGATTTCCAAATCATCCTATTGCAAGCAGATTAATTAAAGAAGCCGGAACAAGCATTGCGGCACCAAGTGCCAACTTATCAGGTAAGCCAAGTCCAACACTTGGTGAGCATGTAATCGATGATTTGGACGGTCGCATAGACATGATTATTGATGGTGGCATGGTAGGAATGGGATTGGAGTCTACAATTATAGATGTAACAGTAGATCCACCTCTTGTTTTACGACCAGGATTTATAACATACGAAATGGCAAAGAAGGTTGTTAGCAACCTTGAGATAGATCAGGCCATTTTGAAGAAACCGGTAGAAGGTTTGAAACCAAAAGCTCCGGGTATGAAATACAGACATTATGCACCGGCAGCAGATTTTCGTATTTTTAAAGGTGATGCGAATAAAGTTGCTCAGCACATAATTGATTCAGCTAATGCAAAAGCTGAAGAAGGAAAGAAGACAGGAATAATAACAGCTAACCAGCATTTAGGATTGTACCAGGGAAAAATAAATGAGAACATTAAGGTAGTATCTCTGGGCGATTTGGACAAGCCGGAAACAATAGCAAACATGTTGTTTAAAGCGCTTCGCGATTTTGACAAAGAGGGAACTGAATTCATTTTTGGGGAAGCTTTTTCAGAGGACAACATTGGATGGGCTATTATGAACAGGCTTACAAAGGCAGCTGGTTATAACATAATGGATGTGTAGCAGTTCGGAGGAAAAATGTTAGAATATTCAAAAGTAATATTTGTAACTGATACAGACACTTCGTTAGGACCATTGGCGGCAGCTCTACTTAAGCATTATTTACCACAGGAGAGAGCTACTATTGAGTCTAAGGGACTAGCAGTGTTATTTCCGGAACCTATGAACCCAAAGACCGTTGCCATTGCAGCGTCAAAGGGGATTGAAATTGACAGAAGTTCAGTTCAATTAACAGGTGAAGATTTTGGAAAAGATGTATTGGTACTTGTATTAGACGAAACAAAGAAGCAGGGTATTTATGATGACTTTGCTGAAGCAGTGAATGTCTATACACTTAAAGAGTATATTAATGAGCAAGGAAGTATAACTAACCCGGATGGTGGGGAACTTGCTGATTATGCGAAACTTTATGATACGGTTGATGAAGTGATTATAAAGTTAGCGAATAAGTTAAAACATAATAAGATATAATATGTACGGAGGAAGAAACATGGCAAAGATAATGATAATGGATCATCCATTGATTCAGCACAAGATTGGAATTATCAGACAGACAACTACAGGAACAAAGGATTTCAGACAGTTAATAAGCGAAATTGCAATGCTTATTACTTATGAAGCAACAAGAGATTTAGAGCTTGAAGATGTAGAAATTGAAACACCTATTTGTAAAACAACAATTAAGCAGTTAGGTGGAAAGAAACTTGCAATCGTTCCAATTCTTAGAGCTGGTTTAGGTATGGTTGATGGTATGCTTGCACTTATTCCATCAGCAAAGGTTGGACATATTGGTCTTTACAGGGATCCAGTAACAGCAGAACCTCACGAGTATTATTGCAAGCTTCCTGAAGATTGCGATAAGAGAGAAGTTTTTGTGGTAGATCCAATGCTTGCAACAGGTGGTTCAGCTATTGCAGCAATCCAGATGTTAAAGGACAAGGGCGTTAAGAACATTAGACTTATGTGTATTATTGCAGCACCTGAAGGAATTGAAGCTTTTGAAAAGGCTCATCCGGACGTAGATGTTTACATTGGTGCAAAAGACGAAAAATTAAACGAACACAAATATATTGTTCCAGGTCTTGGCGATGCAGGAGACAGAATTTTCGGAACAAAATAGTAACTAGAAATGAAGAAAGACTTTTCTTAAGGAGAAGGATTTCTTCATTTTTAATATAAGAAGGATTTTAAATATGAGGGCAAAACATGATTGGAGGACGAGACAATGAGTAACAAAAGAAAAGACTATATTTCATGGAACGAATATTTTATGGGCGTGGCATCGTTAGCTGCGTTGCGCTCAAAGGATCCAAATACTCAGGTGGGAGCCTGTATTGTAAGTGAAGATAACAAGATTTTGTCAATGGGATATAACGGACTTCCAATTGGCTGTAGTGACGATGAATTTCCTTGGAATAGGGAAAGCGACGATCCTTATGACAACAAATATTTTTATACAACTCATAGCGAACTAAATGCAATATTAAATTATCGCGGCGGTAGTTTAGAAGGGGCAAAAATATATGTAACTTTATTCCCTTGCAATGAATGTGCCAAGGCGATTATTCAATGTGGCATAAAGGAAGTTATTTACGGAGACGACAAATATGGTGACACTTCATCTGTGAAAGCTTCTAAAAGAATGATGGAAGCAGCGGGAGTTAAATACACATCATATGAAAAGTCAGGAAAGGAAATAAAAATAAAGTTGTAGAAGTTTTATATTTTATGCGGTAAACCTGTAACTAGGGTGCGGTATAAATTATAATTTAGTTGATTTATAATTGTAAAAATAAAAGTAAAAGGTATATATTTGTAGTAACAAATAATTGAAATCTGAATAGTATAAAATGATAAACTATTAGGATTGATTATGGACTATAAATATATACCTTTTTACGTTCAGGGAAATGCAATAAATGGATTTTATTATGGACAATGGAATCAAATGTCAGACAGAGATATTGATTATGTTAAGGAAATGTACCCGATAGCTTTTATGACAATTCAGGATTGGGTCGAAAGAGAGTGTGACAAACAGGAGTTTGCAGGAAGTCTAATGTTTGATGAATATCCCGATAAATTAGGTGTTTTGCAAATGGTAAACAACATATTCAGGCGGGTTAAGGAAGAGGAAGAACAGTGTGGCGACGGAGAAAACTGTATTAAATATCCGGATGATCAGTGGCTTAAAGATATAATTATGGTTTTGCTGTTAAATGAAATGTACAGAAGAAGGCAAAACAGAAGAAGATATTATTGAAAAATCGTAAAATAGAAGAATATATTATTAGAAAGATATTGTTGGAAAAGAGCAAAATGGAAAGAAATTACCCTATTTTATTTTCGAAAATGTGTAATTATTTTCATTTTTGTGCAAATAAAAATTTTATTACACAAAAAAATCTGGAAGAAATAACACTCTTCCAGATTTTATCTTTTTAGATCGTTAAACTTTTATAGAAAAGTTTGAAGACTTATAAGTTTATCGAAAATTATAAGGTTATAGAGCATAAAGAATAATTGCAAAGAAATGCAAAATGCTGCCTGCAAGAATGAATATATGGAAAATAGAATGCATCCATTTTTTAGTTTTGCCAAGTCCGTAAAGGATAGAGCCTACAGTGTAGGCAACACCTCCGGCAACAAGGAAAATTACTCCCCCCAGCGACATGACTTCGTAAGTCTGTTTTATGAAAAATATAATTGTCCAGCCCATTGCAAGGTAGCAAATCATGGAGAAAACACTGTATTTCTTTAAATCAATGGCTGTAAGTGCACAAGCAATAATTGCGCAGCCCCAAACAATTCCAAATAAAACCCAAGCAAGTGCAGGATATTTAGGTCGCATAGCAACTAATAAAATCGGTGTATAGCTGCCGGCAATTAGAAAATAAATGGTGCAATGGTCTAAAACCTGCATTACTTTTTTGGCCATACCCGGTCGTAAACCATGATAAACACTGGACATTGTATATAAAGTAATGAGGGTTACTCCATAAATACAACTGGAAACAACTCCGATGACACTACCTGCTTTGGCAGCTGTAATAACACAAAGTACAAGTGCTGCAATACCGAGAGCTCCGCCTACAATGTGAGAAACCATATTGAAAATCTCTTCGCCCTTTGAGTAGGTAGGCAATGTTCTGTCTGATAATTTAGTTCTTTTACTCATATATTTTCCTCCATATAATTGTTCTGCTTTGAAAAAATAAAACATCATTATTAGTATAATGACACGAAAAAAATAAAAATATGTATTATAACCATAACATCTAGTTATGAATACTACATAGAAGTATACCACTATATATTTATGTGTCAAGTGCACAAAAAATGAAAAAAACACACATTCTTTAAAATATATATAAAATCACAAAAAGGGTATAGACAAAGTGGGAGAAAGGTGTTTATAATGTGAAAACAGCATTACCTGAGACAAAAAATGCAGGCTGGTGTTGAAGAAAATTATGAAGTACCAGATGGTAAAAATTAGAATTAAGAAGAAAGGGGAGAAGAAAGATGACGGCAACTTTGGCAATTTATGATTTAGATGAAGTATATGCAAATAGTTTAATGAAATACATTAATCAAAAACAAAACATGCCATTTAAGGCAACGGCTTTTACAAATAAAGAGGCACTGGAAGAATATTTACAGGACAACCATATTGATATTCTATTGGTGGATTACAATTTATATGATGAATATTTGGAACTTGAAGATGTAAGTAAAATAATATTTTTAGTGGAAGATGATTGTCAGCAGTTCAAGGATTATTCTTATATTTATAAATTCCAATCATCTGAAAATATCATTAGAAAAATTTTGGATTATTTTGCCGAGCTGAATATAAGTAAAACAGGTTCAATAGTGAAAAGAAATGGAACAAAGATTGTTGGAGTTTATTCCCCTATAAAGAAGCCTGAACAAACTGTTTTTGCTTTTACTGTGGGGCAGGTGTTGGCTGAAAGCGGAAGTACCCTATACATAAACATGGATGAGTTTACGGCATTCGATAAAATCTACCATCAAAATTATCAGGGTGATTTGTCCGATTTAATGTATTATTTTAAACAAAATAAAGATACAGTTGCCATTAAGCTGAAAGCTATCGTAAATACAGTTAATACATTAGATTATGTGCCACCACTTAAATATTCAAGGGACTTGAGAACTATGGAAACAACAAAGTGGATAGAATTGCTGGAAACCATAATGGCTACAGGTATGTATGAAAATATTGTAATTGATATTGGAAATGTAGTGGAAGATATAACTTCGTTAATTGAATTTTGCGATAAAATCTATGTTCCTATGGAAAACAGTTATATGTACAAGATGAAAGTTGGGGAGTTTGAAGAGTTTTTGCTACGTAGCGAAGCTTTAGAGTTGATAGATAAAATTGAGCAGGTTACGCCACCTATAGATTTAGTTGACATAGAGGATGACAATTTCTTAGAAAGACAGTTGTGGAGTAATTTGGGAGATTACTCAAGACAGGTAGTAGGAGGTGGGGGCAATAGGTGAAAAAATTAGTAAAGAAACCATAAGAGAGAAAGTTATCTCAACTATTGATATGACCAGGGAACCTCAGGAGAAGGAACTTCACGAAATAATTGACCGTATTATGGAAGAGGAATTAAAAGAAAAATATTTGACTATTAAAGAAAGAATAAAAATTCATAAAGAAGTTTTTAATTCCATAAAGGGGCTGGGGATACTTGAAGATTTGCTGGAGATGGATGAAGTGACGGAAATTATGATAAACGGTAGGAATCATATTTTTATTGAAAAAGCGGGTAGAATCATACCTTATGATGATTCCATAGAGTCAGAGGAAAGACTTCAGGACATAATTCAACAGATAGTTGCAAAAACAAATAGAAGAGTAAATGAGTCTAATCCAATTGTTGACACAAGATTGGAGGACGGCTCCAGAGTGAACGTGGTTTTGCCACCAGTTGCTTTAGATGGCGCTGTTATAACTATTAGAAAATTTGCTAAAGAAAAAATTACCATTAATCAGTTAATTAAATGGGGGACTCTTACCAGAGAAGTAAGCGACTTGTTGGAAAAATTGGTTGTTGCAGGATACAACATTTTTGTAAGTGGTGGGACAGGCTCAGGGAAGACAACATTTTTAAATGTGTTGTCTAATTTTATCCCTAATGACCAAAGAGTTGTAACCATAGAAGATTCTGCAGAATTGCAGTTAAAGAGTGTGGATAATATTGTTCGTCTGGAGGCAAGACAGGCTAACAGTCAGGGAGAAAATGAAATTACTATAAGAGATTTAATAAAAACGTCTCTTCGAATGCGACCTGACAGAATTATTGTTGGGGAGGTTAGAGGCGCAGAAGCTCTTGACATGGTCCAAAGTTTAAATACGGGTCACGACGGCTCGATGAGCACAGGACATGGAAATTCTCCAAAAGACATGCTCGCCAGATTAGAAACTATGGTTTTAATGGGGGCAGATATACCACTAAATGCCATAAGGTCACAGTTAGCAGCAGGTATTGATATTATGGTTCATTTGGCACGAATGCCAGATAAGACAAGAAAAGTTATAGAGATTAATGAGATTCAGGAATTTAAGGACAATCAGATTATTTTAAATAAGCTATATTGTATGGAAAATGGCAAATTGAAAAAAGTAGGAACATTGAAAAACATATTTAAGTTACAAAGCTATGGGCTAAGTGTATAAAGAAGGGACAAAAATGAAATTATCTAAAAATGAAATCATAATAAATATTGCAGCAATACAGTTAATAGTTTTTGTTATTGGAAAATTATTTTATGGAAATTATGCATTTGGAATACTCTTAATCCCATTTACAGTAGCAATTTACAAGCAAAGAAAGAAAAGTCTTATAAACAAGAAAATTGCTTACGGAGAGCTGCAGTTTAAAGACATGCTAATAGCAATTTCTGATGGATTAAAAACAGGCTACTCAGTAGAGAATGCCATTAAATCAAGTTATAAAGATTTAAAGAACATATACGGAAAAGAATGTTTTGTGTGCAAAGAGTTGGAGATAGCAATATCACAGCTAAAACTAAATATATCAACAGAAAAAGTGTTAAAAGACATGGCAGAGAGAATGGAACTAAAAAATGCTATTTTGTTTTCGCAAATTTTTAGTGTGGCGAAAAGAACCGGCGGCAATATGCCTGAAATAATCAAAAATGTAACAGATGATATTGTAATGAAGGAAAATGCCAGAGAGGAAATTAATACATCAATAACAGAAAAAAGATTAGAGCAAAAGGTAATGACACTGATTCCAGGATTTATAATTATATACATTTCTGTAAGTTCTCCTGAATTTTTAAAGATAATGTATGAAAGTATAGTAGGCAAAATTGTTATGACAATATGTTTAATTCTATATTTATTAGCATATATATGGGGCGAAAGAATTGTGGACAGCATTATGGAGGAATAGGTGAAATGACAAAATTTATTATTGTGGTGTTTCTTGTTTTGAGTGCGTTTATTGTATTTACAATTCCTTATAAACACAGATGTAAGAGGAAGTTAAGTAAGAAAAAACATAAATTATGGGGCTTATATGGAGTTGGCATGCTCATTGTGGATAGGTTACCCAAAAAGATTTTTCAAAATACAGGGGTTAATAATGACTTAAAGAAAATTACTGTTAAGGAGCATATAATAAAAGAGCAATATTTTTATTATGTAGAAAAAGTTTGTATTGTAGTTGGAGTTATCTGGCTAACGCTTGGAGTTTCAATTGCAGTTTTATATTCTGAATCTAAAACAGACAGGCAAATTAGTAAAGTAGAGCGAAGTGTAAAAAGTTCAAATAATTATAATGTGAGAATTATAGATGATGTTGGAGAAGAGACGGTTAAGTTAAATGTTGCAAAAAAGCAGTATACAGAGAGTGAAAAACAGAAGGTGTTGGAAAAAAACAAGAAAGTCCTTTTAAAAGAAGTTTTAGGTAAGAATAAAAGTCAGAACAAAGTAAACAGTAAACTGAATTTGGTTTCTGAAATAGGAAAAGAAAAAGTTAATGTATACTGGAAAATCAGTGATAAAAACATAATAAATTACAACGGAGAGATTTCTTCTAATGTGAAAAAACAGGGAGAAGTTGTAACACTTACGGCGACTATGACATTTAAAAAGAAAACCATAGATTATAGTTTTGGAGTGAATGTATACCCAAGCAGTGACAAAAAATCAAAAGGAAATTATGTGCAGGAATATGTGGATGAAAATGACAAATATAGTAATCAGGTCAAACTGCCGCAACAAATAAATGGGAAAAAAGTGACTTACAGAGAAACAAAGGACACAATAGGAAAATATATACCAATAATAGGAATTATAGTAGGAATTACATTGTTCTTTCTGAAGGATAAAGATTTAAAAAAAGAAGTAGAAAAACGGAACAGGCAGTTACTAAATGACTATCCGGAAATAGTAAGTAAGATTTTGCTTTATTACGGAGCAGGACTATCAATTAAGTCGGCAATAGAGAGAATGGTCGCAGAGTATAACGTAGAAAAGAAAAAGAATAGTAAAGCATTCAGGTATGCATTTGAGGAACTTTCGATGTGCTCAGTGAAGATGAAGAGTGGTGTTCCTGAAACTGTGGCAATAAGTGAATATGGTAACAGATGCAACATTCATTGTTATATAAAACTGGCAGGTTTAATTGAACAGAATCTTAAGCGAGGAACAAAAGAATTAACGCTGGTGCTAAAGAGTGAATTAAAGGATGCAATGAATGAAAGAAAAAACAATCTGCTAAAAAATGGTGGACAGGTTTCGACAAAATTATTAGGCCCAATGGTGTTAATGCTGATTATAACCATTGCAATAATAATGGTACCCGCACTATTGTCCATTAACATTTAGCAGAAAGATTTTATGAAAAAAAGTAATTCAAACAGCAAGGCAATTTATATAACAAATTAACTTGGATAACAAACTGATTTAGGAAACAAATATGAGGCAGAAAATATGAAGCAGAAAATAAAATGAACAAAGTTTATTTTTAGGAATGTATCGATGAAATACCCACGACTAAAAGGAGGGGCAATAAATATTATAGTAGGAGGAAATAGCGAATGAAGAGTGTGGTTATGAATTTTATAAATAAAATAAAGAAAAATGTTAATGACGAAAGTGGAATGGGAGTAATTGAAATTGTATTGATTATTTTAGTTTTGGTAGGCTTAGCATTGGTATTTAAAGAACAGATTAGTGGTGTTGCCAATGGCGTATATGAATCAATTAATGAACAGATTGAAAACTTTTAGAATATGAGGATTAATAAAACAAAAAAAGCAAGCATTACAATATATCTTAGCTTAATATTTGTTATAGTGTTATTGCTTATTAGCATAATAATAGAATCGGCAAGAATGAATATGGTGCAAAGTGAGTGTAAGACTTTTACATACTTAGCAACGGAATCTGTTTTGGCAGGCTATGCAAGACAGGTATATGAAGACTATGGTGTACTAATGTTTTGGGAAAACGAATCAGTAAATGAGAACTTAAAAAAATATATTCAGGCGAACATTGAATTGGGTGATGTGGAACATAAGGGCTCGAATCTTTTAATGACAAGACTTAAGAATATAAAAGCAAAAGAAAAGAAATATGTGTGGAGTAACGGTGGAGAAGAATTTGTCAGGGAAGTTTCTAATTACATGAAGTATGCAGTAGCTACAGAAGCAATAGATAAAGTTATAAACATATCTGCAAACAAAAGTGATGACCATAGCAATAGTAATATTAGTGGCAATAACAGCAATAGTAACAGCAATAAAATAAACGGCACTGGCAATAATAACGGCAAGAATGATAGCGCTGATAGTAATAGTAATGGCGGTGCTGGGAGTGGTGAGTATAATCTCGGGGATGTAGATGAGATTATAGATGATTCAAAAAGCAAAGAAATCCAGGAAAATGTTGAAAAAATCTGTGATGAAATAAAGAATCTGAAAGATGCAGATATTCAAAAGAAACTAAAAACAAAGAAAAAGAGAGAAATGTTTTTAAAGAAAATAATGTCCATAGAAGAAGATATTAAACTATATCAAAAGGACAAGAAGGAATGTTTAAGTGAATTAAACAAAGATGGTCAAAATAAAGACAATCAGAATAGTATGAAGGATTTTATGGATGATAATTTAAATATATTGAAGTCTATAGAAAAGCAATTAACAGAGGAAATTAACAGATTACCTGAGAATTCAAAGGAGCAGTGGGAGACGATTGCCAAGGATATAGAAAGCAAAATTAGTTCATTGCAAATAAACGAAACAAGTGAAGAGGATAAGAAAAACAAAGGTATTTATGAGAATGCAAAAGGCTTGATAGAAAAGGGGATTTTATCTTTAGTTATAGATGAAACAGATAAAATTTCGTCAACTACTGTAGAGTTAAAAGACTTGCCCTCGACTATTGACAATAAAGGTGAGAATAGTTTAGACAACGTTAAAACAAAAGCTGCACTTGTACTTTATGGTGCGATGAAGTTTGGAAATTTCACAAATCTTATAAAGAACAGGGAAATAAGTTATGAGCTTGAATATATTGTTGCTGGAAAAGATAGCGATAGAAGTAATTTGGCATCTACTGTGGAACAGATTATTGCTGTGAGGAACGTTGTTACTTTAGCGTATTTAGTAACTGACAAAGAAAAAATGGCTTTAATTGAAACAACAGCAGCTTCGGCTGCAACAGCAATAGGTCTGCCTTTTTTGGAACCGGTTATTAAAGGTGTACTGTTAGAAGGCTGGGCTTTAGCAGAGGCAATTAATGACGTAAAAACTTTATTAAAGGGTAAGAAAATAGACCTAATGAAAAATGCTAACAATTGGAAAACCAGTTTGAAAAATCTATTAGCAAGTGGCAGTAGTGAATCTAAAAACAAAGCAGCAATAGATTATAAACAATTCTGCATGATATTAATAATGAAAAACAGCATAGAGACAACAGCATACAGAATCATGGATTTGATTCAGTTAAATGTTAGAAAGAACTATAATCAACAATTTGACATGAAGAAATGTGTAACATCATTGGATGTTGAGGCTCAATATGAGTCGGAACCATTGTTTGTTGCAATGCCATGGGTAATTAATGGATTAAATGGAAATATAGGCTCATATAATTTTAGCATAGAAAGTCAGTTAGAATATTAGTACAGATGAAAGAATGTGAGGAGGTGAATAAATATGCCCTTTTTCCCACCTGTTGTACATAGTGAAAAACATAAAAAAATAAAATTAGGATGTGATTCTCTCCAAGTACAGAAGCCAAAAAAATATAAAGAAAAAATAAAAAAAATAAATGTGTCCCAGGGAAAAAGGGTATATTTATTTACCTCCAAAGGAAGCATTACTTTGGAAGCTGCTATTGTTATAACAATTTTTATGTTGGCAATTCTTTCGGTGATAAGTTACATAACAGTTCTTAACAAACAGTTACATAATCAAAAACAAATAAATAATATGGGAATTGCGTTATCAAAACTAAATTACTATAAACAATGTACAGAAAAAAGTAAGAAGTATAGTGAGGATTTAGGACTGTTAGAAAGTGGAGTGCAAAGCCTTAAACAAAGTGGCGAGATAGAGAAAAAAACTTCAGAAGAAGGAGTAATAGATATTGTTTTTCCGTATATCGTTAGAATTCCGTACATTAATAAGCCTATAGTTTTAACTCAACGGTGCTATTTAAAGGATTGGACAGGTTATGATTTAACAAAGGAACAGGAACTTGTTTATATTACAAAAAACGGAAAAGTCTATCATGTTACTAAAGAATGTACACATCTGTCTCTGAAAATAAGCAAGATTGGCGTTATAGAATTAAAAATTAAAAGAAACTGTTACGGGCAGGCGTACAGTAGATGTTCTATATGTGTAAATAAAAAAGGCACATTAGGATCAGAGGTGTTTATTACTGAAGATGGAAATAAATACCATAATAGTTTAATGTGTAGCGGACTTTTGAGAAATATTATCACAGTAGAAAAGAGTAAGGTTAAAAATATGCCACCTTGTAGTAGATGTTCAGGAAAATAATACAAGGTTATATATGGCAATTTGTAGCAAAATATTATGGGCTTTTTATGAAGACAGTATTAGATATATGTATTAGGAGAATAAAATGTATGAAATATGGAGTGTAGTGTTTTTACTTGTATGTGCAATTGCAGATTATAAAACAAAAGAAATTTATGTATGGTTCTGCTTGCTAAATTATTTTTTAGCCATAGTAATGAAAGTGGTAACCAATAATTTGAAATTAGAAAATATTATAATCGGCATTATTGTGTGTACATTATTATATATTATTGCGTTAGTAACAAAGGAAGCAGTAGGTGTAGGAGATATTTTGATAATTTTAACCTTAACGGCAATGGTTGAATTGAAGGTTGTCTTAAACGTAATGATGATTGCATTTATTATTAGTGCGATTTTTTCGATAATAGGTGTTTCTATGGGTAAGATGAGTTTGAAAACAAATATCCCGTTTGTACCATTTATATTTTGTGGAAATATTCTGTTTTATTTATGCAAGGCATAGAAAAGGAAGGTGTATGATAAAAACATTGTACAGGAAAATGGTCAGGAAAACTTTAAAAGGACAAATTACAATTGAGGCATCAATAATTGTACCAATAACAATATTAATTGTAGCATCGTTAGTTTATGTTTCTCTTTATTGTCACGACTTGGTGACTGTGAGAAGCACAGCGCTAACTTATATTGACGGTGAACAAAATGGTAATGGAGGGTGCTTTGTAATAACCCCTTTAATAGTTAAAGACGAAGATAAGATTAGCACAAAAGTAAGTGCTGATTTTGGAAGTAAAAGTAATGCTAATTTTTTAAATAAAATAATTAGTCGGAAATCAAAAGATGAAATTAAAATTCAAAAAGTGATGAATAGAGAGCTTTTATACGCAATAAGAGCTATGGAAGATGGATTTGGAAGGAAGTGATAGTATGGAAATATCTTATATAAAAGACGGAAATAGAAACACGATGATTATAAAAGACATAAAAATAGAGAAGAATGATTATAAACTTCAGATGGTATTAAACAATCATATTGAGGGATTAGTTCAAATAAGTGTGGAGTCAATAAATAATGAAACCATGTTATATTATGATATTTCGTCTAAAACACAAATGTCTAACATGTTTACCAGAAAACAAATGTCAGGTAAGGAACTTTACATATTTATAAAAGATATAAAAATGCTATCCGAGAGAATGAGTGAATATTTACTTACATTAGACAATATAATATTTGACACAGATTTAATATTTTTCAACAGACAAAAAGGAAAATATGAGTTTTGTTATGTTTCTGAGAATAAAGAAGATTATCAGGTAAATCTGAGAACTCTTTTTGATAAACTATTGGAATACATAGATCATAATGATAAAGAAGCTGTGCTTATTGCTTATGGAATTCAGCAAATGACAACAAATGCAGATTTCACATTGCAGGAGTTACTTAGATGCGCATTTGAAAATATACAGGAATATAAGAAAGAAAAAAGCAATAGCGAAAAAATAAGAACAGAAGATATAGTAAAACTTGATATAGAAAATAAAAACGAGAATTCAAAGGAAAAATATAGCATAAGAAAGAAAAACAAAAAGGAAGACAAAAAAGAAAATAGAAAACAAAATGAGAAAGAATCTGAAAAAGAAAATGAAAAGAGAAATATATTAAAATCCATAGCAGGTATATTTAAAAGAAAAGACAAATATAAAACGGAAGAAGATTTAGATTTCTTTGATTATCTTGAAGAGGAGGAAGCTTCTTTTGTTGCAGAAGAAACTGGAACTTATAAAGCTGAGGGTTATGGGGAGGAAACTTATAAGAAAGAAATACACAAAAGTGTAGGAGATTACTTTGATAATTCCGTAAAAAGTTTTTGCACAAAGAACAGTCAACAGTTTCAGGAAGACAGGACTATGGTGTTGATTAATCCACTACTATCTAAAGACATAAAACTTGTAGCAGTGGGGACAGAAATACCAATAAATATTAAGCCGTCAAACTATCCTTATATAATTGGAAAAAGCAGTTCAAGTAGTGATTTCTGTATTGATAGTGCAGTAATTAGCAGAGTACATGCACGAATTACAGAAGAGTTAGGAGATTACTTTATTGAAGATTTGAACTCGACTAACGGTACATTTTTAAATGGAGAAAAATTAGAACCTCATAAGCTGTTACCGATAGAAATTGGGGACAAAATTACCCTTGCAAACATAGACTTTATTGTAGAGTAAGAATTGTAAAGATGTTATAATAATACCAGTGTAGTTAAATATAATTGTATTTATACTTATATTTATACTTGGTATTAAATAAAATCCTTAATGTAAACCAGTTGTTTGAGAGTGAGTAACAGAACAAGAAAAAGAGGTGCTTATAATGGAAGAAAACATAAAGAAATTAAAAGAGATTATTGATGGAAGCGATAATATTGTATTTTTTGGTGGAGCAGGTGTTTCTACAGAAAGCGGAGTACCTGATTTTAGAAGCGTGGATGGATTATATAATCAGGAATATGCATATCCACCGGAAACTATTTTAAGCCACAGTTTCTATAGAAGAAATCCGGAGGAGTTCTATAGATTCTACAGAAATAAGATGCTTTTTCCTAATGCAGAACCTAATATGGCTCATAAAGCTTTAGCCAAATTAGAGGAAATGGGAAAATTAAAAGCAGTGATTACTCAGAATATAGATGGTTTGCATCAGGCGGCAGGTAGCAAAAACGTATACGAATTACATGGCTCAGTACACAGAAATCATTGTCAGGATTGTGGAAAATTCTACGGTTTTGATCAGGTTTATGAAATGGAAGGCATACCAAGATGTCAGTGTGGTGGAATTATCAAACCAGATGTTGTGTTATATGAGGAAGGATTAGATCAGAAAACCATACAACTTTCAGTGGAGGCAATTGCCAAGGCTGATGTTCTAATTATTGGTGGAACATCACTGGCAGTATATCCGGCAGCAGGTCTTGTGGATTACTATAGAGGAAATAAGCTTGTTCTTATTAATAAGAGTAAAACACAAAAAGATCAAAGAGCAGACCTTGTAATAAATCAACCGATAGGTGAAGTTTTAGGTCAGGTTGTGGAGTTATAAAGATTAAATTGTAATTAACAAGGCACTGGTGTATTCCCAGTGTCTTTTTTGTCGCAAACTTTTACAAGGGTTCAAACTGTTTTTGACAAAATAGAACAGAGCCTATGTGCTATTATCATTGGGTATTATAGAAAAGGAGGGGCCCATGATAGAGATGGTATATAGTAGCAAAGAGTCTGAGGAACAGGGAAATGTAACTATTCCTAAAAACATACGCCAAATAGGTGAAAATAATTCCAATCAAAAAATTTACGTTGAGGATAATGTTATAACAAATTTAAAGAAAAGAACAGGAAAACAGGAAGATGTAAATTATGGAGTTTTACTTGGGGAAATAAAAAGAAAAAATGGAAATACATATGTTTTTGTTAAGGGAATGGTAGAAGTAAGGGAAGTGATAGAAAATAGTTTGATTTTCAATGATGACATCTGGGCAGCAATATATAAAGACATAAAAAAATATTTCTCTAAAATGAATATTGTTGGATGGTTTGTTTCAGTACCATATAGAGTTCGGGATGATTTGAAAGGCATACGCAAACTGCATTTAGATAACTTCGCAGGCAATGATAAAGTTTGTTTTCTTACAGACAGAACTGAAAATGATGAAAATTTCTATATGTGCAAGCAAGGGAACTTAGAAAAGCAATCCGGATACTATATCTATTATGAGAGAAATGAAAAAATGAAGAAATATATTAAAAGTTTAAATAATGAGAAAAATGAAAGTAATGAGAATAATGTAGCAAAAGAAAATAGTAAGGGGGTAACTTCAAAACAAAAAGCAACCAATGACAATTTGGTGAATAATGATTTGAAAAAAATCTTGGCCGGGAATTCATCGCATAATTCAAGTCAGAATGCAAATCATAATTCAATCCAAAATTCAACCCGCAAAAACGAAAATCTAATAGACCAAAATAAAAACAAGCTTGGCACAAAGGGTGGAAAGTTAGCAGCAACTTTTAAAAATCAAAGAAATAATATGCAGGCAGGCGGCACAAATCAACATAAGACAATCAAGGGTAGTGAACATGTAGAAATAAAAGAAAGAGATATTAACAGACCAAAAAGCTTTAGAGAAATACTGAAAGAAGAAAGTGGCAACAGAAAGCAGGGGAGAGTTGCTTATGGAATAAGTGGTCTATTAATTATAGCATTATTGCTATCAACGGTTGTAATGCTAAATAATTATGGAGAACTAAAAAACATAAAACAAACATTATCCGGCTACAGCATGAATGAGGAAGCAAGAGCGGTTAATCAACAATTAAATAGTAACAGTGAGGAAACAAAGGAAATTTTAGAAGATAGTAAAGACAAATCCAAAAGTGCTACCAATAGCAATTTAGATAAAAACAACAAAGTAAGTGAAAAGGATGGTGTACAATCTGATGGCGTGAGTAAAGATATGCAAGATGAAAACGACAATCAGGAAAATATTAATCAGAAGAGTAAAAACCAGGGTGATTCTTCTCAAACCGGAACCCCAAAAAACGAAATACAAAACAACAGTTCGCAAAATAGTTCATCAAAAAATAACAGTGAGCAGAACTTTAATGAATTGGAAAACGAAAATGCAAATAGCAGTGTAAAGAAGGAAGCGAATGCAGCTAATGATTCTTCTAAAAAAACGAAAAAAGTAAACAATGTTGCAGGTATGTCTTATACGGTAAAGAAGGGACAAACCCTATACGATATTAGTATGAAAGTTTATGGAACGAGCAAAATGGTAGATGAAATAAAAGAATATAATGATATTGATGATGACTATACAATTATTGAAGGTCAGAAAATTTTATTACCATAAAAAACATAGTGCCATAATCCAAAACTTATTGTATAATCGTTTATAGATTTTAGATAGGAAGTGAGATTGTGGCACAGAGTAATAAAAATTCTGATAAAGTAAGACAGTTTAAAAAGTCTTATTTAGATTTTAATTTTATAGAGGTAATAAAGAAACATACAAATAGATTTACAATAAAAATTGCAATTTGCGTTTTGGTGGCAATCGTAGCAGTTATTGGTATATTCTTGTATAAACGATATAGTAGTTACGATGGTTATAAGGTAATTAATTCCATTAAGATTGATGGAAGTACAGAAAGTAAATATTTATCTTATAAGGATTTCGTAATCAAATATAGTGGAGATGGAATTTCTTATATTGATGATGATGGTACTGTTTGGAATGAAGCTTTTCAGATGAAGTCTCCAATGGTAGATATATGTGGAGATTATATAGCTGTTGCCGACAAAAACAGCAATGATGTTTACATATATAATCAGGATGGCAATCAGGGAAAGGTAACAACTAATTTCCCAATTGTGAAAGTGGAAGTTGCAGAGCAGGGCGTTATAGCTGTTTTGTCAGAAGATAAAGATGCCAATTATATAGAAGTTTATGACAGAGACGGAAATAAGTTGGTTATTCACAAAACCCTTTTAGATGAAAACGGATACCCTCTTGATTTCTCAATATCAAAAGATGGGGACAAAATGGCAGTATCATATATAACTGTCAATAACGGTTCTATGAGTAACAGAGTTGTGTTTTACAATTTTTCTAATGCAGGTAAAAATTCCACTGACAAAATAGTGGGAGAGTTTGACCAGTACAAAGAGGTTATTGTACCTACGGTAAAATTTGTAACAAACGATGATGTTGTAGCAGCAGGTGAGAACATTCTGTCTTTGTATGGATTTAAAAATAAACCTTCATTAAGGGAAGATGTTAAAATAAATGAAGAGATTCAGAAAATATTTTATAGTGACCAGTATGTGGGCGTGATTCTAAAAAATACTAATAGTAAGTTCCCATACAGAATACAGGTTTATGACTTGAATGGAAACAAAAAAATGGAAAAAGAAATCAAATTAGAGTATGATAATGTTTCTTTTTCAGGGGATAATGTTTTAATGTACGATGACATGAACTGTCAGATTATATCTTTTGATGGAGTTCAGAAGTTTAAGGTGACATTTAATGGAGCAGTAAATGCAATTATTCCAATTGATGGTTCAAGAACTTTTCTTATTATGACAAAGTCAAAAATACAGAAAGTTAAATTAAAATAAAAAATTAATTGTGTGAAAACAGAAAAATCTTATAAAGTTGTTTAAGATAGATTATACAAATTATAAGAACGAATCAAAAAAAGATAAGGGAAAAGATAAAGAACAAAATAATTTAAAAAATCAGATTAACGGAATAACAAAAAGAAAAGGAAATTTCTTTAAGGAGAATACTAATGGGAAATACATTATTAATAATAGTAGGTATATTTATGGTTGCAATGACGGCAATCGGCTTAAAAAGAGGAATGCTTAAGATGGCATTTTCGCTTATATCAGTAGTAGTAGTTTTATTATTGGTTAATATTTTGACCCCTCCAACTAAGCAGTTGTTGAAAGCAACACCAATTTATACAGGCATACAAAACACAATAGAGGAATATGTTAGTAATAACATAGAATCATCGGCACAAAGTGTAACACAAACAGGTGTTGGTGCTCAAAAGAAAATTATTGAAAAATTGCCTTTACCAAAGGAAATAAAAGCAACGCTTAATGAAAATAACACTGAAGAAAGTTACGCAAGTTTGAAAGTAACTACTTTTTCAGAATATATAGCTGAGTCTTTAACTGATATGGTTATGAATGCAGTTACCTTTATTATTTTATTTGTTATATTAACAATTCTTGTGAAGATTGTAGTTCATGCCTTAGATATTATCGCTAAGTTACCTGTTCTTAGAACTTTCAACACTATTGGTGGAGCATTAATAGGTTTAGGTGAATCATTAGTAATTATATGGATTGCCTGCATTGTTGTAACAGCATTCAGCGCAACAAGTTGGGGACAGCAGATTTGTACAGGAATATCAGAGAATGGATTGCTAAGTCTGATTTATGACAACAACATTATTCAGCATTATATAAGCGGAATCTTCAGCTAAGAATAAAGATTATAACAATGAAAATAATATAAAAATAAATATAAAAAACTCTTGACAAATAAAAATACATTTGATAGACTACTAAAGCTGTTAAGAAACAAACAGCTTTATATGGCTCCTTGGTCAAGCGGTTAAGACATCGCCCTTTCACGGCGGTAACACGGGTTCGATTCCCGTAGGAGTCACTTCCGTTAAGAATTTTATTTCTTGACGATAACAAGAACCCTTGATATAATAAAGGGGTTCTAAATATAAGGCGCAATAGCCAAGTGGTAAGGCACGGGTCTGCAACACCCTGATCACCAGTTCAAATCTGGTTTGCGCCTCTTGAGAATCGTTCATGTGAGCGGTTCTTTTTTTGTAGCAAAAGCCCAGCAAGCGATATCGTGCTTGCACGAAATATCATTTGCCGGGCGTAAGAACATCGAAACGCTATGCTTTGAGATGTCTGCTAGCTACAATCGAGTAGGAGACAGCCTACTCGGTTGTAATAAAAAATTCCTTCGTAATTTCTTATTACACAAAAAACGTTCCGCTAAAAAACGATATTCTTTGCTATGGATTTTAGTGTACTGCTGTGGTATCATTGAAGTAGTGGGCTAAAATTAGAAACAGAATTTGCCGATTATTATAGGAAGGAAACGTTATATGTTTGTAGGAAGATATGGAAGAAATACAGCGGGAGGTTTTGTTTCAAAGACTAAACCACCAATTAAGAAAATAGTAATTTCATTTATTATAGTAGCAGTTATTGAGTTTTTAGCATTTTATGCATTTCTCCCACCATTGAATATTCATTCTATGGAGTTTTGGGAGTTTCAGGGATTCTTTATAGTAGCATTCTTTTTGTTCACATTTAAAATTCCTAATTTTGAAGAGGCAAAAATTCAGTACAATATTGTATCAAAGATATTTGGTATAATTATTTTGTTGGCAGTAATAATTGTAATTATTGGAAATGTAATTTCTGCAAAGATATTTAACGCAGGCAGATATTCATCTTTAATAGATATAGAGAACACAAAATTTGAAGATACTATTAAAGAAACAGATACAATAACAGACGTAGCTTTAATGGACACAGATAGTGCAAAGGTAGTTGGACAAAGAGCTATCGGAGCATTATCAGATGTAGTAAGTCAGTATGAGATTGGAAGTGATTATAGCCAAATTGCATTAAAAGGTGAACCGATGAAAGTGGCATCTTTGGAATATGCAGGCTTTTTCAAATGGTTTAATAATAGAAAAAACGGAATACCAGGTTATGTATTAGTTGATGCTGTTAAATTTGAAGCTAATTATGTAAAATTAGACAAGCCAATTAAATACACAGAATCTGGCTGGTTTAATGACAATTTGGAAAGACATTTAAGATTTAAATATCCAACAGCAATATTTGAAGGCTATTATTTTGAGTTAGATGAAGATGGCAAGCCATATTATATCTGCCCTACAATGACTGCGCGAGTAGGCATGTTTGGTGGTATGGATGTAAATGGCGTTGTTATCTGTGATCCATGTACAGGCAAAACTAAGAAATATGATTTAGACGATGTGCCTAAGTGGGTCGACAGAGTATACGATGGAGATTTGATTGAGCAGAAGTATAACTGGCATGGAATGTTAGCAGACGGATTTATTAATAGCGTAATCGGTCAAAAGGATTGCAAGAAAGCAACGGAAGATTATGGCTACAAAGTAATTGACAATGATGTTTGGATTTACACAGGAGTAACTTCTGTTATAGATGATTCTTCAAATATTGGATTTGTAATGGTTAATGCCAGAACGGGCAAGGCAAAATATTTTAACGTGGCAGGAGCAGAAGAGTTTTCAGCCATGGAAGCCGCAGAAGGTCAGGTACAGAATCTTGGCTACGATGCAGCATTTCCATCTTTAATAAACATTGATGGAAGACCAACTTATTTTATGGTGTTGAAGGACAAAGGAAATCTTGTAAAACAATATGCATTGGTTGATGTAAAAAAATACAGCATTGTAGCAACAGGAACAAGTCAAAAAGATACATTAAATACTTACAGAAAACTTATAAAAGAAAATGGTGTAAAAACAAGTTCAGGTAAGTACAAAAATATTGAACAACAGTACAAGCATGAGCAGGTTACTGTTAAGGATATTAAATATATAAATATGTCAGGAGAAACCTATGTGTACATTACAAGTAATGTCGGTAATGTATATAAGATGAAGTTTTCTGATGATGAAACAATTGTTTTTGTTCAACCGGGAAGTAAAGTCGAGATATTTTATGACGAAAGCAATGAAACAGGAATACGCAGTATAGAAGAGTGGAAAGTGCAAGGTGAAAACGAAACAAATGAAACAACTAACGAACAAACAGGTAAACAAACAGAAGAAGCAACAAAAAACAATAATCAGTAAATGTGTAAGCGCAGTTTTAGTGCTGGCAATGGTTATAACTTTATGTAATGTTCCATACAAAGCAAAGGCGGCAACAACATATTCAATGTCAACGTCAGCGATAACATTACTAAAAGGAAAGAAGCATAAATTAAAAATTGTCAATGCACCAAAAAATGCAAAGATTAAATGGAAAACTTCTAACAAGTTTGCAGTTACCGTATCAAAAAAGGGTAAATTGAAAGCCGTTAATTACGGAACAGCAACAATTAAAGCTACTTATAAAAAGAAAAATTATTATTGTCAGGTTACAGTTCCTGACAGTTCAAAACGAGTTACATTAAATACTTATAATGTAAGTTTGGTAGAGGGAAGCACATATCAGTTACAGCCAACCTCAGCCAAAACAGTTAAGTATTTTTCAAACAATGATCACATTGCAACAGTTCATGCAAATGGATTAATAAAGGCGCATAATCCGGGAACAGTAGCCATTGCAGCAGAAAATTCTGAAGGATATGCAACATGCACAGTTACAGTTACTCCAAATGAAGAAAATCAGACAGCTTTGGATAATTCAGTTAGCAAAAAAACTACAGCAATTAGACGTTTAACAACTAAGAACAATATAAAATACGAAAGAATTACATGGGCTAAGAATAAGATAATACGATTTAAGATTGCAAATTTAGATTCAGATAACGTAAAAAAATGCGTTTGGTCTACTCAGGATGATGAAATATTGTCAAAGCCAAACAATGACAGCAACGTAATAGTGGCTGGTGCCAAAACAGGAACAACAGGAAAAACAACTATTACGGCTACAGTAACAGATAAGACAGGAAAAACAACAACATATAACAATACCGTTTATGTAACAAAACCCGGAATTAACACAAAGAATCTTGTGCTAATGGGACCTAACATGGGAGCGAACAGACAGCAGTACATATCTTTTTCCGGAATTTCGAAATACAGTAAGATAACATGGGATATGTCACATGCACCGCATGTATCTATTGTAAAATATCACAATAAAGCCAGCATAGTGGGAAACAAGGCAGGTTCAGGTGTGATTAAGGCAACTGTTGATGGGAAAAAATATAATGTAAATTACACAGTTTACAATCCTAAATTTAAGTCAATTAAAGCTGTTTTAGCAAAGAAGAAAACAACAACGATTAAAATTGACGGCATTACAGGCCTTACACCTACATATAAAAGTAGAAATACTGCAGTTGCAACAGTTGATGCTAACGGAAAAATCAAAGGAAAAGGTTCAGGGGTAACATTTGTAGATGTGAAACTTGGTAGCTATACAAAGACATATCGTGTGGAAGTTGCAGCCACAGGTATGAAAACAATAATTTCTAAAGCACAGAAAATCGTTAATACTTGGAAATACAATCAGGGAAAACGTATGCAGTATGGGTATTATGATTGTTCATCATTAGTATGGAAGGGATATCAGGTATACAAAAATTACAACAAGAAGTTGGGTAGCACTTCCTGGGCATATACAGCAGGAGAGTTATTTGACTACTTAAAAGGTAAAAATCAGATAGTATACTACGGTTATATAGGATACAACTATATGAAACCAGGTGACCTTATTTTCTATGGCGATTACAATAGTGCGGTAATGTATAGCACACCTGGAAGAACATTAGATATTTACCATGTGTCAATGTATGCCGGAAATGGTAAAGTTGTAGAAAAAGGTGGTAAAACAATAAATTATAACAACACAAAACACATTGTTGGAATAGGAAGGGTAGTTAAATAGTGGAGTACAATATTGGAAATATAGTAACGCTAAAAAAAGGCCATCCCTGCGGAACAAACCAGTGGAAAATCATACGAACAGGGGCGGATTTTAAATTGAAGTGCTGTGGATGTGATAGAATAGTAATGATTCCGCGGAAAACATTTGAAAAGAGTGTAAAAAAGATAATTTCGGAATAATACCTTAAGTGAATTTCGAAGTTCTGTTTTATGCGACCAATCCAGAAGTTAGTTTTGCATTCAACCAATTAATTATAATTAAATAAGTTTTAATTATAATTAATTGAAAATTAAATACACAAAATTAAACAAAATGTAGAAAAGCCCTTGATTTAGGGGCTTTTTTATGTTATTATGTGTATTCGTGAAAAAAATAATTTTTCCTTGCTTTTTTACTTATAGGTAGAAAGGCCAGAGACCAAAAGGAGGTAAACGCATGAACAAATATGAGATGACAGTTGTTATTAGTGCAAAACTTGAAGAAGAAGGAAGAACTGCAGAACTTGACAAGGTAAAAGCTTTTGTTGAAAAGTTTGGTGGTACTATTGCTAACATTGATGACGCTGGAAAGAAGAAATTCGCTTATGAAATCCAGAAGATGTCAGAAGGTTACTATTACTTCATCACATTTGATACTGATAATGTAAACGCTCCAAGCGAAATAGAAAGCCAGCTTCGTATTATGGAAAATGTCCTTAGATTCATGACTGTTGCAGTAGAAGCATAGTTAAGATAGAGAGGTATTTAATATGAACAAGGTTATACTAATGGGTCGTTTGACTCGTGATCCTGAAGTTAGATATTCAACATCAGGTGACAATCAGTTAGCTATTGCTAGATATACATTAGCAGTAGACAGAAGATTCAGAAGAGATGGAGAGCAGACAGCAGATTTTATCAGATGTGTAGCATTTGGTAGAAGCGGTGAGTTTGCAGAAAAGTATTTCCATCAGGGAACTAAAATCGTAGCAGAAGGTCGTATTCAGACTGGAAGTTATCAGGACAAAGATGGTAAGACAGTTTACACTACAGAGGTAGTTGTAGAAAATCAGGAGTTTGCAGAAAGCAAAGCAGCGTCTGATAATAACGCAGGATTTGCTCAGGCACCTGCAGCGTCAGCACCAACAGCTCCAGCAGGAGATGGTTTTATGAACATTCCTGATAATGTAGACGATTCAGGATTACCATTTAACTTTTAATTAAATTAGGAGGTCAAGTTATGCCATATAATAAGAGTGAAAGACCAGATTCTCCAATGAGAAGAAGAGGCGGTCGTAGAAGAAGAAAAGTTTGTGCATTCTGTGCAAGCGAAAATAAGGCAATCGATTATAAAGATGTAGCAACATTAAAGAGATACGTATCTGAAAGAGGAAAAATTCTTCCTAGAAGAATGACAGGTACATGTGCTAGACATCAGAGAGCTCTTACAACAGCAATCAAGAGAGCTAGAAATATCGCATTAATGCCATATACAGTAGAATAATCGCGAAGCTTTGAGCAAAGCGACACAATAAAAGAAGAGACAGGAAATCCGTTATGCTTGCATAAACGGGAGCCTGTCTCTTCTTTTATTGAGCGGCATTCGTTTTGCGAATGCCGCGTTCTTATTGATTTTTCTCAAATGCTTACACAAAATAAACAAGTAAAAATAAAAATCAATAAGTAGTGAGGTATTATTTTTCCGAACTATTTATTTCCATGTTTACTTCATTTTTATTTTTATCCATATTTACATTTACATCCATGCTTTCATCTTCAATAGTATCCTTGTTTACATTCACCTCCATTTCTTCATCGTTACTTTTATAAATGTATTTCCCTTTTTCTGTTTCCTTTAGTTCTGTCTTTTTGCCGTTTTCATCTGTTAGCATTACCTGTATGTTTTTGGTAATACTAGAGCCGGTAGCTGCATATGACACAACGTTTGATGTAGCGAATAAAGCTATAAGAACTAGTGTTACAGCAGCATAACGTAATCTAAAGTTTTTGATTTTATTATTTTTTGCTTCCATATTTCTTACCTTTCTTAAACAGTCATCGGAAATATTAATTTCGTCAAACATTTTTTTATAATTACTCATCTAACCAATCTCCTTTCAACTTGTTTTTTAATTGAGCTCTTGCACGCATTAATCTAGTTTGAATAGTGGTTTCTTTTATATGCAGGATTTGAGAAATCTCCTTTATGGAATATCCCTCGTAGTAATACAAATGAACCACGATTCTATACTTTGAATTTAGATTCATTACTGCATCGTAGAGCGTTGATGTTTTTTCGTCTTCAAAAGAAAATTCGGCATCTGATACAGATTCATCCCAGGATACAATTCTTTTGTGCCAAAAAGAAGTACACATATTCTTTGACTCGTTTATGACTACACGAATAAGCCAGCGTTTTATATGTTCTTCGTCTGTGAAGCCATCCTTGCGCTGTAATAATTTTAAAAAAGTATTCTGCACAACGTCTTCTGCATCATATTTATTTTTGCAATAATTGTAGGCAATTTTGAATACAGTATTGGCATGTTTAGTTACGATCTGATTGTATAATTGTATGTCCACAGGACTTCCTCCTTAATGTCTTGAAAGATCTTTCTAATAATACAACAATTCAAATGGAAAAAATATCACAAAAAAATAATTTTATGAGATAATAAGTTGTATGCAAACCAGAAGTAAGTTTTGCATTCAACCCCTTGAAATTTTTTCGAGACCTTTTTCCACCCCACACCGTCTAATTAATGTATACAAAAAAAGATGATCATCAGGAAGGACGTACAAACAGTATGAAAAAAGAAAAGTTAGGTGAGACAATAATCGAGTCTCAGGAAAAACTGTATCATATAGCAAAGTCAATGCTTTTTGACGATGAAGACTGTTCAGATGCAATTTCTGAGACTATTGTTAAGGCTTTTAGTAAAATCCACACACTCAAGTCAGAGGAATATGTAGATACATGGTTAGTGAGAATCCTAATAAATGAGTGCTACAACGTTATCAGACAGAAGAAAAGAGTAGTGTCATTAGAGGATTATATGATGAAAAGACAGACGACAGAGCATAAGGATTATACGGATTTGTACAATGCAATCGGACATCTAAGTGAAAATGAACGTATTTGCGTATCGTTATATTATTTAGATGGTTACAAAGTTAAGGATATTGCCGAGATATTGAAAACAACAGAAAGCGCTGTAAAAAATAGATTGGCAAGAGCAAGAGCAAAAATGAAAAATGAATTAAAGGAGGCAGAATAAATATGAAGTTGGAGGATTTACAAAGCCAGTTTCCTAAAATGCCCGAAAGTATGAAAGTGATGGTGGAAAAAGAAGTGAATAAACAGATAAAAACAAAGAGAAAATATGCTCCAAAGAGAGTGGCAGCAGTTGCTTTAGTGGCAACAATGGCTGTGGGAACAACAGTATTTGGTGGTTCAAAAATTGCAAACATGTACTCACATAAAGTAAATAAATATGCAGTTAAAGTACAGAAAGAAGACACAACAAAGGCTACTAAAACTGAATATCTTAAAATTAAAAATGTAAGTCTAAAAATGAACTATCTTCCTGAAGGTGTTGTGAGAAACAGCGAGGATGGAAAATTTAATTTAAAGGGTGATGTAAACCAAAAGGCGATAACTCCTACAATTTACAAGATGACAGAAGGGAATGACAAATTCAAAATTTTAGATACAAACGTATTAAAGAAAGAAGACCTGAAAATAGGCGATAACGATGGCGTTTATGTACAAACAACAAAAATGAATGATGAAAGTTATTCCATGGATAAGATAATGTACATTAACTTTGAAAAACAGCATTATGTAGTCCAGTTAAATCTAGGTGAAGATATTTCAAAAGATGAAGCTGTTAAAATAGCCGAAGGTGTACAACTTGTTGAATCAAAAGTAGCTGACAGAGCGGTTGTAGATTACAGTGACAGTGTGGCTCAGGGAAAACTCGAGTCGACAGATGCTACAGCGAAAGTTACAAGTGTAGATAAGGCTAAAGTTAATTTAGCTAAGGTTGGTAACAGCTTTAAGGAAAGTGGGGCTGATGATGAAAATAAACTCCTAACTGGTAAGGTTACAGATATAAAAATTCTTGATAACCTTAACATTTTAGGAGTTGATAAGAAAAACTATAGCGAGGTAATTGATTCAAAAGGAAATCTTTTACAGGACACAATTAAATACTACAAGAGTGGGGATGGTGAAAATAGTATAGATAAGGTTGTTAAGTCACGCAAGGTTAATCAGAAATTTATTTATGCAACTGTTCAGTACACAAACAATACAAACAAGACCATTAGAGATTTTTGCTATGGTGCTAATGTAATGTATTTAGAGGATAGCGGTGACAACATTGAACTTTATGAAGAAACTCCGGGTAAGAACGACAAGTGGGATTTCATTGAGAAAACATCAGCGTATAGTATTGATGAGATGATTTACTGGGATGTGAAGAATAATGGTATCCACAATTCAATTGCTGCAATCAAACCGGGTGAAACTAAAACAGTTCATATTGGATTTATTGTGGACGAGGATATGCTTAAATACACTGTATTGAATTTTACAGATGAAAAAACCGACTTAAGTGACAATGTTATCTCAAACGGACTTGTTGACATTAGACAGTAGAACGGAAAATGAAAACAAAAATAATAAGAATAATAATAAGCAGAGCAGCATAGAATGTAAAGTGACATTTTAGACTGCTTTCGTAGAAAGGGGAAGCTTAGGCTTCCTCTTTTGGCGTGGTGGAGATATATATTTAAAAGTACACAAAAGCTATATTATTATATGTATCAGAAATAGGTAATATGATATAATGAAAATATAGTATAGATACGGATTAAATTTAAGGAGGGAATTTTTTATGAAAAAAATTATTACATTTATTGTAGTGGGAGCTTTGATGCTTTCGACAAACGCTGCAGTGTTTGCTAATAGCACTACAACCTCTATGAGTGTAGGAACAACACATACAGGATTGGTAAAGGAAGATGGACAGCTTGTCATGTGGGGGATGAATGAATATGGAGAGTTTGGAATAGGGAAAACATCTATGTTTAAACAGGGATTTACAGATAGTGAAAAAGATGTTGTAGATGTTGCCTGTGGATATTTTTATTCTACTGCAATATTAAAAAAAGATGGAAGTATGTGGGTTTGTGGCAGGAACAATTATGGACAACTAGGTAACGGAAAACATGGAATTACGCAGATAAGTAAAGAATTTGTCAAATTGGACACGAATGTAGTAAAAATTGGTGCAGGTGAAGGCTATTTCATATATTTGAAAAAAGATGGTAGCTTATGGGGAGTTGGTAGTTCAGACTCAGGTAAATTGACTAACAAGTATAGTGGAGATTACGTTACAAAAACTGTAAAATTAATGGATGGAATTAGAGATTTTTCTACCTACTATAGAAACACAGCTGCAATTAATAAAAGTAATGAACTCTATATGTTTGGAAATAACACAAACGGTCAGTTAGGAATTGGAAATAATAATGAATCTGTTAATGTAAATTTACCGGTTAAGGTTTTAGAAAATGTAAGAACAGTTTCATGTGGTGTGGATTATGTGTTAGCAGTAAAAAATGACAACACATTATATAGCTGGGGAAAAAATGACTATTGCCAGCTTATGAATGGAAAAACAGCTTATGACAAAGATTATGTTCAGGTATATAAACCAACCAAAGTGGCAGACAATGTTTTGAAAGCCTGTGCGGGAGGAGATGATTCGGCATACATAACAATAGATAATAAATTATACATGACAGGTCGCAGTTTATATGGACAGTCAGGAATAGATCCGGTTACATATATAATTAAAGAGCCAAGATTAGTGGCAGAAAAAGTAAAGGATGTAGCAGTTCAGGAACATACAATATATACCACTTTAGATGGGAAAACTTATACAGCAGGCCATAATATGAATGGGAGTGGGGATTTCTATGATGGATTTATGGAAAGACCTTATACAATAGCAGAAGAATATGAATTTAGTAAATTACTTGATTTTAATAATAAAAGTTACGTTGTTCCAAAAAAAATAAAACAATCCATAATTGTAAAAACAAAAAAGGTAAAGGTTAAGCAGAAAAAACTTAAAAAGAAAAAACAAATCGTAAAAGCCATTACTGTCAAGAATGCTCAAGGAAAAGTAAATTATATAAAAATAAAAAAGGGATCATCGTCCAAACTTTCAATAAATAAAAAAAGTGGAAAAATCTTAATTAAGAAAGGCACGAAGAAAGGAACATATAAGATAAAAGTTAAGGTGGTAGCAGCAGGAAACTCAAAATATGAATCAACATATAAAGTTGTAACGGTAAAAATTAAGGTAAACAAATAAAGATAAAACATTGGAATAATAACAAAGGAAACATTTTTCAAACTTATTGAAGTGCGAAAGATGTTTTCTTTTTTGGTAAACTTTGTTAAAAAAATATCTATTATAGATTTTTGAAAAAAAGAGTTCTATAATAGTAAATCGAGGTGTTATAAATGAGAAAGAAAGTATGTATATTGGCTATTTCAGCGATGACTATATGTTCCGTACCAGTTTCGGCAAATACTCATACTATATCCACAACTCAGAAGGTATTGGAACATTCATCTGAGAATCAAATAGTCGATGATGGCGTTTTTGAAGTAGACAAGGTATCAGAGAAGAAGATTATAAAGTTCTACAAGAAAAATTCCAAAAAGAAAAAATTAACAAAAATTGATAAATATAGATTAAAAGTAGAAGATTTAGGAATTGTTAAGAATTCAAGGGATGACGATTTTACAAAGATTAGGTCAGAGGATAATAAAAAATCAAAAACAGCAGGCTATATCAAAAACAATTCGGCTGTTAAAGTAATTGAGTATTCTAACAATTTTTACAAAATAAAATCAGGAAAAGTAACAGGCTATATTGGTGAAAAAGATTTATTGGTAGACAAAGAAGTAGAGCCTTTTTTGCTGAAAAATAAAAACGTTACAGCAAGTTTCCATAAAGGAAATACAAACTTAAGAAACAGTGAGAAAAGCAAAAGCACTGTAATTGGTGTTTGCTATAAGAATAGTGAGTACCCAATTGTTAAGTTTTCCAAGGATTATAAGAAAGCAGAAATTAAAAGAAGCGAAACTGTAACAGGTTGGGTTTCGGTGAAAGAAATTAATATTGGAATCGAATCTCATAAGGCAATGACCACGAAAGCATACAAAGAGTATGTTGCAGCAGAGAAGAAAAAAGAGCAGGAAGCTTTAGATCAGGCTTTGAAGCAGGCAATTAATGCAAGTATTGGTACAACGGGCAATAGCTTGGTTGACGCATCAATTTCTTTGATTTCACATAATGAATCGGGAGATTTTAGAGCCGCAAGAAACAAGTTGTCAAGATTCGCAGGCGAAAAGACAATTACCGTTGGCGCATGGCAGTGGTATGGCGAGAGAGCTCACAATCTTTTGAAAGAAATATATGCTGCTGATAAGGATAAAGCATTTAATCTTGCAAAAAGCGTTTATTATGGCAAAAAGCGAGAAGAAAATGCAAAGAAATTTATTGCAGATATTACTTCATCAGACAACTGGGAAAGTACAAAGCGTAAATTTACTGACAAGGAAATTACGGCTGTAAAAGCACTTCTTGGAAGTGGAAATGGCGTTGCGGTTCAGAAATCTCAGGTGAAAAAAGACGTTAATAACATTGTAAGTATTGCAAAGAATACATATAAATTAAAAAATCCGGCACTTGTTGTATATTTCGCAGATATGTTTTGGCAGAGCCCTAATACGGCAAGAGAAGTGGCAAAACAGACAATAGATTATTTCAAAGGTACAGACAAGTTGAATGCAGACAAAAATGGATTAGCAAAAATGCATGAGTTTGCAACAAAAAGCTCAACTTTTGGAAAATTTTCAACAAGACGCAATTATACATATTCTGCATGTAAAAAACTTAATTCAGGTACTGTGGATACAATAGCAATTGAGAAAAAGAAGCAGAAACTAGCCCAGGAGAAGGCAAAGAAAGCAGAAGAAAAGAAGAAACGTCAGGAAGAAAAAGCCAAAAAGAAATTAGAGCAAAATAAAAAACAGAAAAAGCTCGAAAAAGAGCAGAACAAAGAAGAAAATAACTAATATTAGGGAATCCCCTAAAAACGTAAAGCAATAAAAAAGAGATGCTGCTAAGGTTAAAAACTTAGCGGTGTCTTTTTTTGAACTAATAATAAATGAGGGGTGACCGATTAGGTCGCCCCTCTATATTACCTTGAAGAACCATTACATCTTCATAAGATCTTCCTGTGAAACTAATTTCACGCCATTCTTTTTCATAATGGCTGCAACTTTGTCATTGTCTTTAACACGACAAACCATAAGTGCATCGTCAGTTCCTCTTGCAAGGAATGTGTAAACATATTCAACACTTACACCAGCTTCTGCAAGAATGTTCATTGTTTTTGCCATAGCACCTGGTTCATCGGGAATTTTCACACCAACAACCTGTGTAAGATTGCAAATCCAATCGTTATCTTTTAACAATGTAAGTGTATCTAATGGCTTATCCACAATTATTCTAATAATACCAAAATCGCTTGAATCAGCAATTTCAAAAGCACGCATGTCAACGTGATTATCTGCTAAAAAGTTTGTAAACTTGGCAAGGTTGCCTGGTTTATTTTCTATAAAAACTGAAATCTGATTTATATACATAACTGACCTCCTAAAATATTAAATTTTTCTCTTGTCAATAACACGAACAGCTTTTCCTTCTGAACGGGCAATTGATTTTGGCTCTACTAGTTTTACCTTTGCATAAATTCCAAGCATGCTCTTAAGGGCGGAAACAATATCTTTTTCTTTTGTTTCAATGTCGCTAATTGTGTCAGAGAACATTTCAGGAGTCATTTCAACTAAAACTTCCATTGTATCGCTATTGTTTACGCGGTCAACAATAAGCTGATAGTTTGCAGGCATGCCCTGTTTAATAAGAACTTCCTCAATTTGTGAAGGATAAACATTAACGCCTTTAATAATAAGCATGTCATCTGAACGACCCATAAGTCTGTGAATTCTTGCATGTGTACGTCCGCATTTACATTTTTCTCTTGTAATGTATGTAATATCTTTTGTACGGTATCTGATAAGTGGAAAGGCTTCCTTAGCAAAACTTGTAAATACTAATTCGCCGATTTCTCCATCAGGAAGTGGTTCAAGTGTATCAGGATCAACTATTTCAGCAATAAAATAGTCTTCGCAAATATGCATGCCCTCCTGAGCTTCACATTCAAAAGCAACACCTGGCCCTTCAATTTCTGTTAGACCGTAAATATCGTACGCTTTGATGCCAAGCTTTTCTTCCAAATTGTGTCTCATTTTTTCAGACCATGCTTCTGCACCGAAAATACCGGCTTTTAACTTGATTTGGTCTTTGATTCCACGCTCTTCAATTGATTCTGCCAAATATGAAGCATAACTTGGTGTACAGCAAAGAATAGTTGAACCTAAGTCTGTCATAAACTGAAGCTGTCTGTCTGTGTTCCCTGATGACATAGGAAGAGTCAGGGCTCCAACTTTATGAGAACCACCGTTTAATCCAGCACCACCTGTAAAAAGTCCATAACCGTATGAAACGTGAACTACATCTTCGTCTGAACCACCTGCGGCAACAATTGCTCTTGCACAACCGTTTTCCCATTTGTCAAGATCTCCATGTGTGTAGAAGTCAACTACTCGTTTTCCGGTTGTACCTGAAGTTGAATGAATTCGCACACAATCCTTAAGAGGAAGTGCCATTAAGTCATATGGGTAAGCATCTCTTAAATCATCCTTAGTTAAAAAAGGTAATTTTGAAATGTCATCAATTGACTTGATATCATCAGGAGTAACTCCTACAGCTTCCATTTTTTTTCTGTAAAAAGGTACGTTTTCATATACTCTTTTTACTACATCTAAAAGTCCGTCGTTTTGCCATTGATTGATCTGCTCTCTTGAGGCAGTTTCAATATCTTCTTGAAAATATTTTCCCATTTTTTAAGTTCCTTTCCTACGTTCATTTTGTAGTAAAATTTTTTGAAAAATTAACTACACATAGTAATTTAATTTTAACTTATTTAGCGCGTTAAAGCAATAAATTACAAAGGGTAAACATAACCAAAAAAAGTTTGAAAATTTATAATAATTATCCAATAAATTTTATATTAAATATGGAAAAAAGATTTTATAGTGTTAAAATATCGTGCGTGATAAAAATACAGTGTTGGGATTAGCGCAATTAGGACAGAATTTGATTAGGAAGAATTAACGGATGATAATGTTGAACAATATAAGGAATATGGTACTCAATTAACAAAGGGCACCAAAAAACAGAAAAGACAGGCACACATTCGGCACTAATAATGTCTCTGGCGACATTATTTCTTTAAAAAAAGTAATAAAAAGTATTTTGTGTTTAAAAATAAAAACGTTACAATTACAGACTGACATTATGTATAATGCCTTTTCACTCTAATAAAAAACAGAAATAAAAATGTTTTCAAAAAAGCGGCAAATTCACGCTAATAAAAACATTTTTCTGCCCATAAAATCTAGTAATTCCCATTTCCCTATGATATAGTGATTTATAGATATTTAGCGTGAGATTTTTAATGAAGAAATCATTGAATTTAATTATGTTAAGGGATAATAAAGTTGGAGGAAAATTGAATGAGCGAGAATTTAAGGGGCGTTCCTGTTAAGGGATTCGCAGAAAAAAGCCGAGAAGCGGCAGTTGAAGGCATTGTTTTACTAAAGAATCAGGACAATGTACTCCCATTTTCAACAGAGGATAAGATTTCAGTTTTTGGTAGACCACAGTTAGAATATTATAGAAGCGGAACCGGTTCAGGTGGAGCTGTTCAGGTAGAATATGCTACAAATATTATAGATGGTTTCAAAAACAGCAATCTTAATATTAATGAAGAACTTGCAAATGGTTATGTAGAATGGCTTAAGGACCATCCATTTGACAATGGTGGCGGCGGCTGGGCTTGCGAGCCTTGGTTCCAGAAAGACATGGACATTACTGTAGAGTACGCAAAGAAACAGGCGCAGGTATCAAACAAGGCTGTTTATATTATTGGACGTACAGCCGGAGAAGACAAAGATAACTATAATGGTGCGGGAAGTTATTTACTAACAGAAGAAGAAATAGCAAATATTAAAAATATAACGGAAGCATTTGAAGATGTGGTAGTTATATTAAATGTTTCTAACATTATTGATATGAAGTGGGTTAATGATCCACAGTTTAACGGTAAGATTAAGGCGGTAGCATACGTTTGGTCAGGCGGAATGGAAGGTGGCAATGCAGTTGTGGATGTTCTTTCAGGAAAAGAAACACCAAGTGGTAAGTTACCTGACACAATTGCTGAGGACCTTGAAGATTACCCATCACATGAGAATTTCGGAGATCCACTTAAAAATCTTTATAAAGAAGATATTTATGTTGGTTACAGATATTTCGAAACTTTTGCACCTGAAAAGGTTGTATATGAATTTGGCTTCGGACAGTCATACACAACATTTGGTATAGAAACTTTATCTGCAAAGGTTGAAGAGGAAAAAGTTAAACTTCAGGTGAAAGTTACAAACACAGGTGATACATATTCAGGAAAAGAAGTTGTTCAGGTTTATTATAGTGCACCTCAGGGTAAATTAGGAAAGCCTGCAAAGGAATTATGTGCTTATGTGAAAACAAATAAACTTGCACCATCAGAAAGTCAGACAGTTGACATTGAATTTGCTGTAAAAGACATGGCTTCTTATGATGACAGTGGAGTTACAGGAAATAAGTCATGCTACGTTTTAGAAGCAGGTGACTATGCAATATATGTAGGTAATAGTGTAAGAAACGTAAAAGAAGTTCTTACATACAATGTTGAAGAATTAGTACTAACAGAACAGCTATCAGAAGTTTGTTGCCCAAATGATGAGAACTTAACTATTTTAAAACCGGGCAAACAGAAAGCTGATGGAACTTTTGAAAAAGAATATATCCCTTCACAGAAGCCAACAGTAGACATGGTAAAGAGAATTGAAGATAATTTACCAAAAACAATGGAACTTACAGGTGATAAGGGAATTACTCTTCAGGATGTATATGAAGGAAAGAATACAATTGAAGATTTTGTGGCTCAGCTTTCAGTTGAAGAATTAGCACAGATTGTAAGAGGTGAAGGTATGAGTAACCCTAGAGTAACTCAGGGTACAGCTTCAGCTTTTGGTGGAATTTCAGATGCATTATTTAATTATGGAATTCCTGCAGCGTGTTGTGCAGATGGACCAAGTGGTCTTAGATATGATGGAAAAGCTACACAGCTTCCAATTGGTACAGCTCTTTCAGCTTCATGGAATGCTCCGTTAGTAAGAGAACTTTACACAATGGAAGGTGAAGAATTAAGAGCAAATCAGGTAGATACTTTACTTGGACCTGGTGTAAACATTCACAGACATCCGCTTAACGGACGTAACTTTGAATATTATTCAGAAGATCCATATCTTTCAGCAACAATGTCAGTTGCTTCAACAGGAGGTATTAAGGATGGTGGTACCTGGGGAACAATTAAGCATTTTGCTTTAAACGGACAGGAATCACATAGATTTAAGGTTGACGCTGTTTGTTCAGAACGTGCAATTAGAGAAATTTACTTAAAGTCATTTGAAATGGCTGTAAAAGAAGGCACTGTAATGACTCTTATGACAAGTTACAATCCTATTAACGGACATTGGGCTGCATCAAACTATGACCTTTGTACAACAGTTCTTCGTGGAGAATGGGGATACAAAGGTATTGTGATGACTGACTGGTGGGCAAAGATGAACGACGTTGCCTTCGGTGGAGAAGAATCAAATCAGGATATAAGAGACATGGTTCGTTCACAGAATGATGTATACATGGTTGTAAATAACAATGGTGCAGAAGTAAACTCAAACAACGATAACACAGAAAGCTCTGTTGAAGCAGGAACTTTAACAGTTGGAGAACTTCAAAGAGCAGCAATTAACATTTGCAACTTTATCCTTAACGCACAGGTAATTGAAAGAGAATTAGTTGACACAGATGTTGCTAAACATTATCCTTCAGTTCCTGTAAGTGAAGCAAAATATGAACAGTTTAACTTAGCAGAAGACAACAAGGTTATGTTCAACAGTGGCAAGGAAGCAACAATGATTGTAGAAGAAGATGCAGAATACACAATCATTGTAAATATTGCATTTGAGAAATCAAACTTAGCTCAGTCTACTGTAAATGTAAATGCAAACGGCGAGAACATGGCAGTTATTCAGACAAACGGTACAGACGGTAACTGGATTACTCAAAAACTTTGCAAGGTTAAGTTAGACAAGGGTGCATATAATATTAAACTAGAAGATGTTTTAGCCGGAATCAAGGTTAAATATATGCAGTTTAAGAAACTTAAAAGAAAATAAATTTAGATAAGCCATATATCAAAAAGGAGAGGTCTCTTCAAAACAGTTTGTAGTTTTGGAGTGACCTCTTTACGTTTGAAAATGAATCGTTTTTATACGGTTTATCTCTTGTGTATGAAAAATAAAAAAGTAACGTTACTTAAAGGTGCTATAACCATCAATCTTACTTGAAAATAAGCCCTAAATTTTGTATACTTAAAAGAACTGAAAGGTTAGTAAAACGTAGGAGGCAGAAATGATCAAATTATCAAATGGCGGAGCGTATCTCATTAACGGAACAGAAGTTATTGAGGACGGAAACGAAGAACTTTTAAAAAGTAAATTAGGAAGTAAGTATCTTTCAAAAGAAGAAGCAGGCAAGAACACAATTGCTTATGGAATTTTGAAGGATCATAACACATCTGGAAGCATGGACAAGCTTCAGATTAAGTTTGATAAATTAACATCTCACGATATTACTTTCGTTGGAATTATTCAGACAGCAAGGGCATCAGGACTTGAAAAATTCCCAATTCCTTATGTACTTACAAACTGTCATAACAGTTTATGTGCAGTAGGTGGAACAATTAATGAAGATGACCATATGTTTGGACTTACATGCGCAAAGAAATATGGTGGAGTTTATGTACCACCTCATCAGGCAGTTATTCATCAGTTTGCGAGAGAAATGTTAGCTGGTGGTGGAAAGATGATTCTTGGTTCTGATTCACATACACGTTATGGTGCCCTTGGTACTATGGCAATGGGTGAAGGTGGACCTGAATTAGTAAAACAGCTTCTTTCACAGACATATGACATTAACAGACCTGAAGTAATTGGAATTTACATGACAGGAGAACCTGCAAAGGGAGTTGGACCACAGGACGTTGCACTTGCAATTATCGGCGAAGTATTTGACAAGGGCTATGTTAAGAACAAGGTTATGGAATTTGTTGGACCTGGTGTGTCAAGTCTTAGTGCAGACTTCAGAATCGGTGTTGATGTAATGACTACAGAAACAACATGTTTATCATCAATTTGGAGAACAGATGAAAAGATTAAGGAATTCTATGACATTCATGGAAGAGTAGATGAATACAAGGAATTAAATCCTGGAGAAGTTACATACTACGATGGAATGGTTTATGTAGATTTATCAAAGATTAAACCTATGATAGCAATGCCTTTCCACCCAAGTAACACATATACAATTGAAGAAGTAAATGCAAATCTTGAAGATATTTTAAGAGATGTTGAAAAGAAGGCTTTAGTTTCATTAGATGGTCAGGTTGACTACAAGCTTACTAACAAAATCAGAAACGGAAAGTTATATGTTGATCAAGGTATCATCGCAGGTTGTGCAGGTGGTGGATTTGAAAATATTTGTGCAGCAGCAGATATTCTTGATGGAAAGAGCATTGGTGCTGATGAATTTACACTTAGTGTATATCCTGCTTCAATGCCTGTATACATGGAACTTATAAAGAACGGTGCAGCAGCATCAATTATGGAATCAGGAGCAGTTATGAAAACAGCATTCTGTGGACCATGTTTCGGTGCAGGTGACACACCAAGTAATAATGCATTTAGTATCAGACATTCAACAAGAAACTTCCCTAACAGAGAAGGAAGTAAATTACAGAATGGTCAGATTTCATCAGTTGCACTTATGGATGCAAGATCTATTGCAGCTACAGCAGCCAACAAGGGTTATTTAACAGCAGCTACAGATGTTGATGTAGAATTTAAGAATCGTACATATCACTTTGATAGTAGCATTTACGCAAACAGAGTATTTGATTCACATGGTATTGCAGATCCTGATACTGAAATTCAGTTTGGACCAAATATTAAGGACTGGCCTGAAATGGTTGCACTTACAGACAATCTTTTACTTAAAGTTGTATCAGAAATTCATGACCCTGTAACAACAACTGACGAACTTATTCCTTCAGGAGAAACATCTTCATACAGATCAAATCCTTTAGGACTTGCAGAGTTTGCACTTTCAAGAAAAGACCCTGAATATGTAGGCAAGGCCAAGGAAGTTCAGAAGGTTGAAAAAGCTAGAGAAGAAGGCAAGTGCATGTGCGATTATTCAGATGAATATAAAGCAATCATGGAAACAATCAAGGGACAGTTCCCTGATGTAAATAAAGACAATGTTGGAGTTGGTAGCACAATCTATGCTGTAAAACCAGGTGACGGTTCAGCAAGAGAACAGGCTGCATCATGTCAGAAAGTTTTAGGCGGCTGGGCTAACATTGCACAGGAATATGCTACAAAGAGATATCGTTCAAACCTTATTAACTGGGGTATGCTTCCATTTATTTATGAACAGGAAGAACTTCCATTTAAGAAAGATGACTATATTTTTGTACCTAACATTGCAGAAGCTGTTAAGGACAAGAAGTCAGATATACCTGCATATGTAGTTGGTGAGGGCGAATTAAAACCATTTACATTAAAGTTAGGTGAAATGACAGACGATGAAAGAGATATTATCTTAAAGGGATGTTTAATTAACTATAACAGAGTATAAAAATCAAACTAATAAAGGGCGTATTGGTGCGCGGGAAGGAAGGCCATATGCAAAATAAAAGAGCTATAACAAAAGACGACTGTTATTTATTTGGAGAAGGTACACACTACGAAATATATGAAAAATTAGGAGCACATGTTACGGAAATTGATGGTGTTAAAGGAACATATTTTGCAGTGTGGGCACCACATGCTACAAATGTTTCAGTCATTGGAGAATTTAATAACTGGATTGGATACGACCATAATATGAAGATGGAGAATGATTCAGGTATTTGGGAACTATTCATTCCAGGAGTAGACGAAGGAGCATTGTATAAGTACGTTATTTCTACTCAAACCGGAGACACTTTATATAAAGCAGATCCTTACGGAAACTGGGCAGAAATGAGACCTGGCAACGCTTCTCGTGTAGCCAATATCGACTCATATACATGGAATGACCAAAAATGGATTAAGGAAAAAGCGTCTGAAAATCATTATGAAAAGCCAATGTCTATATACGAAGTACATCCTGGCTCATGGAGAAAGAACTATAAAGGACCTGACGATGAAGATGGCTTCTATGACTATAGAAGAATGGCTGATGAACTTGTAAAATATGTTGTGGACATGGGATACACACATGTAGAATTAATGGGAATTTTGGAACATCCATTTGATGGTTCATGGGGATATCAGGTAGTAGGTTATTATGCACCTACTTCAAGATATGGAACCCCACAGGATTTTATGTATCTTGTGGATTCATTCCATGAAGCAGGAATTGCGGTAATACTTGATTGGGTTCCTGCACATTTCCCAAGGGATGAACATGGTTTAGCATTTTTTGATGGAACACCATTGTATGAATATGCTGACAGCAGAATGGGTGAACATCCTGATTGGGGCACAAAGGTATTTGATTATTCAAAGACAGAAGTAAGCAATTTCCTTATTGCAAATGCTTTATTCTGGGTTGAAAAATATCATATTGACGGACTTAGAGTTGATGCCGTAGCATCAATGCTTTACCGCGATTATGGTAGAGAAGACGGTCAGTGGATTCCAAACATTTATGGTGGAAAAGAAAATCTTGAAGCTGTAGAATTTTTCAAACATTTAAGCAGTGTTATGAACTACAGAAATCCAAGAGCTTATATTATTGCTGAAGAATCAACAGCATGGCCAAAGGTAACAATGGATCCTAAAGAGGGAGGACTTGGTTTCTCTTACAAATGGAACATGGGCTGGATGCATGATTTCTTAGAATATACTAAGTTAGATCCATTGTTTAAAAAGAACAACCATAACAAGATGACTTTTGGCATGACATATGCATTTAGCGAAAACTTCATTTTAGTTTTATCACATGATGAGGTTGTTCATTTGAAATGCTCTATGATTAATAAGATGCCAGGTTATCCTGCTGATAAATTTAAGAATTTAAAAACTGCATATACATTTATGTTGGGTCATCCCGGACGTAAGTTACTGTTTATGGGACAAGAATTTGCACAGTTACAGGAATGGTCAGAAAGCAGAAGTCTTGATTGGTATTTATTAGACGAACCAGAACACAAGGATATGCAGGATTATGTAAAGAAATTATTGCATTTATACAAAGAATATCCTGCTCTCTATACAGAGACAAAAGGTTATGGTGCTTTCGAATGGATTAATGCAAATGATGCAGACAGGAGCATTTTTAGTTTCATAAGAAAAACAACAGAACCTGACAATAAGAATTCAATTGGTTTTGTTTGCAACTTCACTCCGATAGAAAGACCTGACTACTGCGTTGGAGTACCAAAGGCAGGAACTTATACACGACTTCTTACTACAGAAACAGGAGAAAAACAGGAGGTTACATATAAGGCAATTGAAAGCGAATGTGACGGTATGCCGTTTAGACTTGAAATGCCACTTAGACCTTACGAATCAGTTATTTTTAAATTTCCTGAAGTAGTAAATAAGAAAGTGAAAAAGAAAGAACCAAAGGCAGAAACTAAAGCCCAGGCAAAGAACGAAATTATAGAATCTGAAAAGGCAAAGGAAGAACCAAGTGTTGAATCTAAGCCGGTACAGAAAAAGCATACAAAGAAAATGTCCAGAAGAGACAGAAAAAAACAGAAAGTAAAAACAACAAAAGGAAAATAAATTAACTAAAGGGCAGCTTGAACTGCCCTTTCAGTGCCTAAAAAGATAGGTTGAAATAGGAGATATAATGAAAAAGAAGACAACAGTAGTGGTATCTGTTTTGGCAGTAATACTTATAGCAGTTGCAGGTGCAATTGTTTTCAAAAGCCATCAGGATAACACAGCACAAAATAACAATCAAAAAGAAGAAACAAAAATGAAAAAACTTCCTACAATTACATTGAAGTATGGTGATGAAGTTATAGGAAAACTTGACGGTTACACAATGCCAATGGACGAGAGCTTAATGAGAGATGTAATCGTTCCAATTTCAACAAGTCATAAGGTTCCTATGGCTATCAAAACGCAGGGAAACAGAATTAAAACTGTTAAGTATGAAGTAAAAGAATACAACAACAATAGTCTTGTTGATAATGGTACAATTGAAGATTGGAAAGAAAATGGAGGAACTATTGATTTAACATATCAGGCAAGTGCCATTATGGAACAGGGAAAAGAATATTTCCTTAAATTTATAATCGAGACTGCAAGTGACCATGAAGTATATTACTACACAAGAGCCACAATTATGAATGGAGATAAGATTGTTCCTAATCAGATTAAGTTTGCTAAGAAGTTTAGTGAAAATACATTTAACGAGGAAAAATCAAGTGATGTTGCGGCGTATTTGGAACCAAATTCAAAGTATGCAAGTGACAGTTTAGGTCAGGCTACAATCAGATCAACTTTGGGAATGGTAATTTGGAAAACCTTCAGACCTAAGAAAATAAGTGACGTGGTTGTGTCTGCCAAAGATATTTATATTAAAGACACAGGTGAATCAGGCACATATACTTTAAACTATCAAATTGAGGCTACAAATGCTCAGAAAGTAAAGGAAAAGTATAATGTAGCAGAAACAGTGACTGTTTGGACTTTTAAAGGAAAGAATTATATTCTCGCATACAATAGGGAAGTAAATCAAATCTGGGATTGCAACGAAAATAATGTGGGAAATTCGTTTATCGATTTGGGAATACAGAAACAGACAACTACAGTATATAAGGAAAGTAGCAATCAGCAGTACATTGCCTATGAAATAAATGGCGATGTTTATGTAATGGATATTATAGGAAAAAATATTAAGTCACCATATAAACTTAAGGCAAAGTCTTCAGAGACATTGTATAAGACTAAGGCGAAGGTTGTAAATGTTGATGACAAGGGAAATCTTACGTTTATTATTTACGGTTACAGCACAAGTGGCTATCACAGGGGCAAAAATGGTATTTCGGTAATGGATTATAACTGGGAGAAAAATACTACAACAGAAATTGCCTTTATACCTAGCGATGAACCTAGCCAGATTCTTACAAATGAAATGAAGGATTTATGCTATAAAGGTGATGGAACAGTTTATTTAATGATAAATAATACAATTTATTATGTTAATTTGAAAACAAAAGAGTGGGGCATACTAGTAGATAAGTTAGAAGACGGAAGCTGTGTTTCAACTGATGATGGAAAAGTCATTGCTTACAATACAAATGGAACATTAGATGATAGTGATTCAATAACTGTTGTAGATTTATCAACAGGTACTAAAAAAGAAATAACAGAACCAGGCTACAAAATAACAGTATGTGGTTTTACAGGCGAGAATCTTGTTTATGGTATGGCAAAAGTAAAATCAACAAGAAAGTATGCGCGTTTTCCAATTACAACTTTAAAGATTGTTGATAACAAGTTGCAGGAAGTTAAGACATATAAGAAATCAGGGGTGATTTTGTCAAATATTGAGGTGACAGATTCTGTAATTAGTTTTAATAAGTGGAAAAATAATAAGAAAATTGGTGATGACCAGATTCTTAATAATACGGAAATTAAACAGCCCGTAGTAAAGTCCAGCTTTTACATGGATGATATAAAGATGCAGGAACTGGCAATTGCATTTACAAACAATTTAGATTCTAATACAGCCTTGAAAATAAACAAACCGGCAACAGTTACTTTTAGTAGTAATGTTGAAGTTTTAAACGCTGACATATATAAGAATATTGAAGGTAAATTCTTTGTTTATTCATACGGAAGACTTCAAGGAATTTACAATGACAAAAAATCAGCTATTAATGCCGGCAAGGAAAATTTTGGTGTCATTGTAAATGACAAAGGAAGCAAGATTTGGACTTTTGAAGATAATTATAATTAAGTGATAATAATAAAAGCAAAGATTGTGATACTCGCAACCTTTGCTTTTATTATTTTTTAGAAAGTATGGAAATTACTTCTTAATTTTAGCTTTGTACAGTTCATCATTAGATGATGAACTGATATTTATCTTTGACCATGATTCCTTTGAACCAGTATAATAAATGTCCTTTAAATTTTTACAATTCTCAAAAACACTAAAACCAATATAAGTTAAGGATTACGGGAAATTAATACTTTTTAACTTGGTGTTCCTTCTTGAAAAAAGAGGTGGGACACCATTTTTTGTTAATAAATTAAAAATAAATCAATCCTTGCTGAAAACATTATTAACGTATAAAATATAAATATACTTTGGGGATCTACGATGTTTAACATACATATGGATAAAGCATGAATAAGCTGAATACTTAATGATGCAAAGGAAAATTGAAAATGGTTATTGGAATATGTGATGACGAAAAAATCATGCGTGAATCAGTTGAGGCTGTTTGCAAACAGGTAGCAAATAGTTACAAGGATGAGAATATAATAATTGAGACCTTTACTGATGGCAAGGAAGTTTTAGAGGGGGAGTATGATATTCTGATATTGGACATTGAAATGGAAAATTTAGACGGGATTTCTGTAAAAAACAATTTCCAAAATAGAAAAAAGGATACAATAATTATTTTTGTAACAAGTCATGATGAGATGATGAATCAGGCGTTTGGCGTAAATGTTATGGGATTTGTTACGAAAAAATATTTGGACAGTCAATTGCCGGTAATGCTTGATAATGCCATAAAAAGAGTTATGAATACAGTTAATATTGATGGTATTGACAGCAGAGATATTTGTTACATTCAGGCAGAGCACGTATATAATATTCTTCATTTAGAAGATGGAAGTAAAATGTCGGTGCGCCGTTCAAGCACAGAGTTAGAAAAGACACTTGCCGGTGTGGGATTTATACGTGTTCATAGAACATATATTGCAAATATGGCATATGTAGAAAAAATAAAAGAAAAAACAATTATTGTAAATGGAGAAGAGATACCGGTTAGTGCAAGGCTTAAAAGTAAAATAAAAAAAGAATATAGTCAGTATTGCAAAGAAAATGCGAGGTTTTGCTAATGGATAAAATTATTGCATTGTTAATATACATTTTTGAAACAATGAAATTTGTTGTTATTTCATATTATATTATTGGTTTAAAATCATCCAATGGAAAGAAAAAATATTTAATGATACCTATATGGCTACTACTTGGTATAGGAACATACATACAGGGAAGTTTGAGCCTTTTAAACAACTTACTACTTATTACCATGATAGTAACGATTTTATTTTCAGAGGGTAGGCGATTATCTATATTAAGTATAATTATAGAATGGTTTACAGCATCATTTATAGATTTGATGATGTGGTTGGTATTGGTTGCAGTTACTCCACTTGGAGAGCAGTATCGGGCAAATGAACAGTACATTGATGTTCTGGCAGATGTGGTAGGTATTTTACCACTTCTCATAATCGGCTATATAATGAGAAAGAAAAATGTCGTTTTACGAGAAAGGCTAAAATACATTCACATTGTTAAGTACATATTGATAATATTAGCAATCGTTGCTATGTGTATTGTGTCAGCCTGCATGCAGGGGATGATGTTAGGGGAAATCACATATGGCACAAAAAGATTAGTTGTGATTACAACAATAGTGTTATCATTTTTCGTAGTAACCCTTTGTGTTCTTTACATAAACGTAGAAAGTTCCAGAAAGCAGTTGACGGAAATTAATGCCTTAAACGAAAAATGTATTGAAGATCAGAAGAATTATTACCTAAATGTCATGAAAAAAGACGAAGAGCTTAGAGCTTTTAAACATGATGTAAACAAGCATATGACAGCGTTAAAAGTGTTGGTTGAAAAGAAAGAATATGACGAAATAGAAAAATATTTAAATGGTCTTAAAAGTTATTCAAAAACAGATACCATTTACAAAACAGGAAATCTTATTTCAGATTACATAATAAATGCAAAGATACAGGAAATTCGTGAAGATGGTCCTCTTGATGTGAAAATTATTGGAAAATTTCCTCAAAATATTATTCTTGGAAACACTGAAATATGTGTTATTTTTGCAAATATTTTAGATAACGCAAAGGAAGCAATTCTTGAATATGCAGGCAAAAGAAGACTTGAAATTATCGTGACAGACTTTACATTACGATAAAAAATAGCTCTCCAAAAAGAGATTATGAGGAAGGAATTTCTACCAAGAAGGACAAAGAAAATCATGGCTATGGCATGAAAAATGTTCATAGAATACTGGAAAAGTATGACGGAACAATCGAAACAGAGTGGAAAGATTGTATGTTTATAACAAAAATTGAAGTTTAAAATGAACTAAAAATAAATATGTTTTTATAAAAAAAGCGTGCTCGCCAAAAAAAACGACACTTGTAAAACTTTTTTGCAAAGTATACTATAAGGGAGAAAGACGTACGGGAATAAGAGAGGAGCTAGGGAATATGTTTTTTGAACCATACAACAGTCATTTTTTTTGGAATTTAATTAAACTTATATTCGGAATAAAATAAAGGATGCAAAAATACAAAGAAAAATCTGCTTAGTAGTTTTAAGCTAAGCAGATTTTTTTATGTAATAGAAAGTACCGTCGAAATTGTAGTTTATTCTACAAGCTTTACGGAAGTTGACGTTGAAGTAGTAGTTTCTGTAGTTGAATCTTTTAAAACCGTGTCATACAAATCATCAATTATGGAATTTGTAAGTGGATAGATTTGTATTGCAGATGTAAGATTTAACTTATTTGCAATCAGATTTCCATGTACAGTTGTAACGCCACCAAGAGAAATAGTTCCTTTTGGAGCATAAACAATACCGTTAAACTCCTGAGAACCGGCAGTCAGATCAATGTCGCCGTTTTTACTGACCACAGCAAGAGAACCGCTTACGCTGTTAGATGATGATGTAAATTTAATTTTGTTTTCTGCAACCAACACGCCTGAAATATCGGCTTTTCCACCAGGGATAAAGTTGTTGCAGTATACATAGTCGCAATTTATGGAACCAATGGAACCACCATCTGAATTAATATCACCACAACAGTATATGTTGCCATTGACTGTTATATCGTCATTAGTTGAAAAAGTTGTATTCCCACTTACATATAAATTACCATTTATGGTCAACTTGCATCCATAAGCTGAAAGTTTTAAATTGCCATCTACATAAATATCTCCATTAATAACAATATCATTGGTTCGTGAATTAATTTCTAAATCACCATCGGCATAAATTATATGAGAAAAACTCTTTGTTAAAGTTCCTGATTTACCGGTAAAGTGTACATTGTTAGAAGAAGCAGAATTAATATCGCTGCTAATAGTATCCCAACCGGAAAAACTGGTTAAGGTTGGTCGCTGTGACGGAATCAAAGCATCAACATTATCAATTATAAAATCAGGCATAGTAAGTTCTTTTTCTTCTTTGATGTAATATTCAGAATTTGTAATATCATCAATAATAGAACCATCGTTTGATTGAATTTGTATTTTGTATGGCCACCATTGAATTTTAGCTGTACCAACTTCTTCAAACTCCCCTGTTGACTCGTTTTTCTTAACAACCGGAAAACTGCTTGTAGCATATAAATTATTACCAGATTCAGATATACCGCCTAAGGCACATAGGGCTGCGTTAATTTTTATGTTACCATTTCCATGAACCTGACCGTAAATACCCATACCGCCTGAATTGAAAACCATATCGTCTGTACTGCCCTGAAAAAGAAGATAATTAAAAATATTGTTAAGTTTTTTGTGGGTTTCCACAACAGGAACGGTTTCCTTGCTTGCAATTGCTCTCTTTTGTACAGTAACAGTATTAATACCAAGAATTTTGGCGAATCCGGTATTAACTTTTTTGTTTATGCTGACTTCCACTCGGGAAGAAGAATCGTTAATGGTGATCTTGGCATATTTAGGATTAATACCGTTTTCCTTTACAAATTGTTTTGCCACTGATTCTGTTGAACAGCGGTTTGGTAATTCCTTGGCTGCGGCAAGTGCAGCAGCATCACATGTATTTTGCACTTTAGCACCGGTGGAGTAGGCTGAACCAAGATCCATAGCAAGTGCAGCAGCGCCTAATAAAACAACGAGCATCAACGCAACAATAATTGCGGATGCTCCACTTTCGTCTTTTATATGTTTCGTCCATTTCATCATATTATATCCCTTTCTAAACGTCTAAGCACAAAAAGTACAACAATTAAACATCCATTTTGATATAACAAAGTACGAAATGACATTCTTTTCTTAATTATGCAATTTTGAAAAAGTAATGTCAACCTAATATTATTATGTTTTTCAAAATATGTTTAGTTGCTTTATGGAAAAACTAATTTAATATAGAAATATTATGTTAATGAGTAATCTTTAATAAGCAAAAGAAAAAATAATTTATAGAACGAAAGATGTAAATCCTAATTTTTACAATGGGTGACGATATGTTGGTTATAATGTATAAAAATTCTGCTAAATAAGTCTACTAGAAGTAAAAACGTTACAAAACATACGTTCAGAACAAAAATCTCCACTTGGGAACAAAGCAATAGAAAACAAGAATCAGTTATGCTATACTTTAGAAATGACAAAGATACGAAAAGACAAAGGAGGTAAGAAATGCTGGCAATCAAATTAATTGCCGGTGCATTGATTGGAACAGCTCTTAAGATTGCTTGTGATTTTATTGAGCAGAGACTTTTGTTAAACAGGAATATCGTGTACAGCCAGTGTAGAAACGAAAGGATTATTTTACATATAATAATGGCATTGGTAGGAGCTGCTATTATGTGGAAACAGAATTCTTTGTATACCATAATATACAGTTTCATATTATTAATGATTTGCGAAGTGATCGCTGTGACAGACCTGCATCACAGAATTATCCCCAATGATTTAATACTTGCAATTTTGGCTATTAAGGTAGCTTTTAGTATACCCTATGTTTTAGGAATAGAAGGTTTTCCTGAATTTTCATTAGTTTCTTCATTGTTAGGATTAGTTGCCGGATTTGCAATTTTTTCATTCCCGGCATTGTTGGCTAAGAATGTAGGAGCCGGAGATATTAAGCTGGCAGCAGCAGTTGGATTTTGTTTAGGAATTACTAATTTATTATATACCATAGTACTTATGGGAATTTGTGTATTGGCATATACAGTGGTTCAATCCAATATGACATTTAAGTTGGTTATACATGAGATGATTCCAATGGGGCCATTCATTGCAGTGGCGATGGTAACCGTAATGAACTTTTGTTAATAGGTTCGATACAACAGAATAAACTGTTGAGAGAATATAGAATTTAAAATATTATCCATAGGAGGAGTAAATTATGTTAAAGAAATTTTTTAAAGATGAGAGTGGACAGGGTATGGTAGAGTATGCATTAATTATTGCTTTAATTGCAGTAGTTGTTATTGTAGCTGTTACAGCATTAGGTGGTGGAATCAAGGATACATTCAATGGTGCTAAAGATGAATTAAATAAAGCAACAACAGCAGCAGCTGGTGGTGGACACTAAGATTAAACAAAATAACAATTTCATATTTATAAAAAAGACAGAGCAGGTTCGAAAAAATGCTCTGTCTTTTTCATTGTGGATACACTGTCAGGAAAGGAGGCATTCCATTGTTTGGTAAATTAAAAAAAAGTGAAAAAGGTCAGTCAATTGTAGAGTTTGCCCTTGTTTTACCACTGTTACTAACTTTACTTTGTGGAGTAATTGATTTTGGGTGGATATATTCTAATCAATACAGAGTAGAGAACGCATCTTATGCAGGAGCAAGGTATGCTTCACTTTATATTTCAGATTATGATGAATCAACTATGAATCAATTGATCAAAAAGGTTGAAACAAGAGCAAAGGAAGATTTATGGAACGGAGGCGAGGGAGCTACCATTTCAGTTAGCGTTGACAGCGACAAAATCAATGTGACGGTGGAATACCCGGTGAAGAATTTAACTTTCGTTGCTCAAACATTTTTTGGAAAATATTATAAGGCAACATCAACTAGCGTAACATCAATTTAAGAAGGAGCTCACATGAAGAAAATATACATTATAGCATTAATATCGGCAGCCGTTTGTGGCGTTCTTTTATATAGTTTTTTTAGCGGATATGAAAAAAAGCAAGAACAGGTGGCAGAAACACAGGTGCAGGAAACTGAACAGGTGGTAGTTGCCGTTAAAGATATTAAAGGATATACAGAAATTAAAAGCAATATGGTGCAATTAATATCTGTGCCGGCAGGTTCATCACATAGTAATGCTGCCCATAATCTAAAAGATGTAATTGGAAAAATAACTGAAAGAGAAATTGCATCTGGAGAACAGATTTTAAATAATAAAATATACAAAAAAGGTGACTCTGGAAACAGCTTATCATATCAGATTCCAAAAGGTATGAGAGCAATGACCATTGCAGTTGATTTGCAACAGGATGTAGCAGGGTATTTATCAGAGGGAGATTTAATTGATATTATTACAACTCCAACTAATTCAAAAAATAATAAGAAGATTGTAGCTCTTTCTGCTATAAAGATTTTGAAGATTGGTGAAGTGACAGCAGCAGGAGCCGGAAATGTAAACACAAACATAACATTACTTTTAAAACCAAAACAATGTCTTGTAATGTCGGGGCTAAGTAGTTTTAACATTACATTAAGAGAGAAGACAGACAATACTAAGTAGCAATTTACATAATATTAGGATAAAAAGAAGGTATAACATGAAGCATTATAAAATACTTGCAATGGCATCTATGGAAAATGAAAAAAAAGCAGAAGAACTTCTGGACAATGATAGCTTTAAATATATGGGAACTGTTTTACTTGACTCAAAGGGTGTTGGAAAGGTAATGAATACTTCTGTTGATGCTCTTGTAATAGTGACAGATGTTTTAACAAGCGAAGATACAAAATTGCTTGAAAGAATTTATATGTCAAAGAAGAATCTGGTTATGATTCTTCTTACAGGAACACGTGATATAGAAATACTTACAGAGGCAATGAGCTGTGGAATTGGAAAAGTGCTGACAACAGACATGGAGCAAAGTCAGATACAGGAAGAAATAATTTCTGAAATTGCAAAAAACAGAAGTCGTGGCACAGATGCCGGAGAACAGAAATATGACTCAAAAATTTTATCGGTTTTTGGTACAAAAGGTGGGGCAGGAAAAACTACAGTTTCGGTTAATATGGCTGTAGCGTTACAGAAGAAAGGCAAGAAAGTTTTATTGATTGATTTAGATTTACAGTTTGGAGATGTAGGCGTTTTTATGGATATACCAGTGTATGATACCATTTCAGATTTAGTGGCTGAGAATGACTATAGTCTGGCAACGGTAAACAGCTATTTATATACACATTCTTCAGGCGTACGCGTTTTGTTAGCACCTCAGTCTCCGGAATTTGCAGAATTGGTAAAACCTACACATGTGAATGCAATTATAGATGCGGTAAAAGACTCTTATGACTACATAATATTTGATTTGGGACCAACATTAGATGACTGTGTGCTTCAGGCGTTGGAATTGTCAGACACTGTTTATTTTATTATAACACCTGAAATTTCAACTTTGAAAAACGCGAAAAACTGTATGAATGTATTAAATACACTTGAATTATCAAAAAAAGTAAAATTTATTTTAAACAAAGATGGTGATTCCTATGTTAAGAAAAAAGACGTGGAGTCAACTTTAGACGAAGATATTGTGTTGGTAATTTCAAGTGACCCAAAAACAACAATAGCAAGTATAAATAGGGGCGTTCCTATTGTAATTGCCAGTCCAAAATCAAAAGTAGGTAAGGAAATAATTCGTTTTGTAAACAGGGATGAAATTTAGGAGGTTGCTATATGAATCTAATGGAAAGAATGGAGAAAAAAAGCAGCTCTGAAAATAAAGAAAAAACAGAAGAAGTAGTAGTTAAGATTCCAGAAAGAGAAAATAACAGTGAATTAGGAAATCTTTTTAATGAACAGCAAACTACAAAAAATGCAAGAAATGACTATGCAAAAGTAATCGAAGAAACTCACAGAGAAGTGGCGTCAATGTTGGCAAAGCTTGATAATGTTACTGAAAAAGATGTGGAATCTTTGATAAATGAATATCTTACAGAGAATTATCCTGAAATTGGAAGAAATGACAGAACTTATATTTCTAAGTCAATTCAAAATGAAATTACAGGGTTAGGTCCCTTAGAAGAATTGATTAATGATAGCACCGTAAGTGAAATTATGGTAAATGGACCTAATCAGATATATGTAGAAAGAAAGGGAAAACTTGTTCTCTCAGATGTGAAGTTTCAGGATGAAGAACATGTTAGAAGAATAATTGATAGAATAGTAACACCATTAGGACGAAGAATTGATGATTCTAATCCTATGGTTGATGCCAGATTAAAAGATGGCTCTCGTGTAAATGCGATAATTCCTCCTTTGGCACTTTGTGGTTCGACCATAACAATTCGTAAATTCTCAGATACTCCTCTTACCATCGAGAATCTGATGAAGTTCGGATCGTTATCACCGGAAATGGCAGGCTTTCTGGAGGCAGGTGTCAGAGGAAAATTAAATATATTAGTATCGGGAGGTACAGGTTCAGGAAAAACAACATTGCTTAATGTGTTGTCAGCCTTCATACCTCATGATGAAAGAATTGTTACAATAGAGGATGCTGCGGAACTTAAATTAATGCAGGATCATGTAGTTTCTTTGGAAAGCAGACCTGCCAATTTAGAAGGGACAGGAGCAATAACAATTCGTGATTTAGTAAAAAACGCACTTCGTATGAGACCTGACCGAATAGTTGTTGGTGAGGTTCGTGGTGGTGAAACACTTGATATGCTTCAGGCAATGAACACAGGGCATGACGGTTCCTTAACTACAGCACATGCTAACTCGGCAAGAGATGCATTGGCACGTATTGAAACAATGGTAATGATGGCAGGTATGGATCTTCCGGTTACAGCCATCAGACAGCAGTGTGCAGGAGCATTGGATTTGGTTGTTCAGCAGGCGCGTCTTAGAGATGGAAGCCGTAAAATCACAAGTATATGCGAAATAACCGGTATGGAAGGTGACATTATTACAACTCAGGAAATTTTTAAGTATGTAGTAGATGGCATGGACAAAAATAATAAATTTGTCGGACATTTTGAAAGCACCGGGGTTGTTCCAAAGTGCTGTGAGAAGGTAAAAACCAACGGCGTTGATATGGATAACAGATGGTTTTTTAAGGAGTAAAAAGAAGGGAAAATAATGTTAGTAATATTAATTATAGTATGTGCCATGGTATTTTTCTTTTGTATTTTTACTATTATTCTACATGGCATTGCAAAGGACAAATTAAAAGTTGAAGAAAGAATTAAGGATTTTGTATTAGAAGAAAAGGAAGAACGTAAAAAAACAACAACAAAGCAAAAGAGACTGAAAGTTAAAAAAAATACAGGATTTAAAACAAGAAAAGAATTGGCACAAATTGAAAATGAACTATATAATGTAGGAATTCAAATTCCGGTACAACAATTTATCGCTATATGGATTTCGGCATCAATTGTAATCCCCATTATTTTAGTGATAGTTGGAGTTCCAAGTGTTATATGCATTGCATTGGTTGCTCTGATAGCTTTTTTTCCAATGATTTATGTACGTGGAAAAAAGAAAAAACGAAAAAATAGATTAGAAGGACAGCTAATTGAAGCTATTGGAGTTTTGTCAAACGCCTTAAAGGCAGGACATTCTTTTCAATCGGCAATGAGTAATATTGCAACAGATATGGAAGCACCAATTTCGGAAGAGTTTGGTAGAGTTTTTAAGGAAACTCAACGTGGAATGACTTTGGAAGAAAGTATGAATCGTATGGTGGAGAGAACAGATAGCGATGATTTGGATATGTTATGTACCGCAATTATTATTCAGCGAAAAGTTGGCGGAAATCTGGCAGAAGTTTTGGAAAAAATATCAGGAACAATACAAAGCCGTATTAGTTTACGAAAAGAAATCAAAACAAGAACAGCCAGTGGGCGAATGTCAGGTTTTATAGTAGGTGCTTTACCGTTTCTATTACTCGGCATGATGGCTGCAATTAATAGGGAGTATGCATCACAATTGTTTGAAACATCAGCAGGAAGAGCGATGCTTGCCTTTGGATTTGTCTGGGAGTGCATAGGATTTGCGGTAATTAAGAAAGTGGTAACCATTAAATATTAAATGCAAACTATTAGATATCAAAGATTAGATGTTAAATACTAAAGATTTAATGGTAGAAATTAAAAAGGAGTGGCACTATGGTTATATTATTAACAATTATGTGCTCTGTTGTTATATTTTTCTTAGTGCTTATTATTTCTTATAATTTAGGTTTAAAAAACAACTGGAAACGTAAGCGTATCGAAAGTGTAAAAAATGTTGGTGATACACCGAGAAAAAAGCAGCCTAATCAGGAAAAGAAAAGCATTAAAGAGAGATACAAACAATATTTAAAGAGTAGCAAAAAGGAAAAGGCTGGGAAAAATAAAAAAAAGAGAGAGAAAACCAACAAAAAAACTTCAGTTATAGAAAACATGTTGGAAATGACAGGAACTGAGTTATCTGTGGAACAGTTTTCTATGCTAAAGATTGGTTTATCTGCAATATTAATGCTTGTTGCATTGATTGTCTGCAAAATTTTGAATCTGGGAATGGCATATTTGATTCTTGCTATGGCAGTGGTAGGTTTGGTTGCAATTATACTGCCGGGAGAGTGTCTGAAGGCAAAGGTGAAGAAACGAAAAGAGTTATTGCGTCAGCAGTTGCCGGATATAATGGACTTGCTTGTTGTAAGCGTTGAGGCAGGTTTAGGATTTGATGCAGCATTAATTCGTCTTTATGAGAAAGATAAGTCAGAATTAATGACTGATCTTATGCAGGCAACAAGAGACATCCAGCGAGGAATGAGTAAAAAAGAAGCTTACGAAGGCTTGGCAAAAAGATGTGATGTTAAAGAATTAACAAGCTTTTTAACAGCCTTAGTACAGGCAGACCAATTGGGAATCTCCATTAAATCAGTGTTAAAAGTACAGGCAGAAAATCTGCGAAAAGATAGAAAAATGAGAGCGGAAGAAAAAGCTCTAAAAGCGCCGGTTACAATGCTGATACCAATGGTATTATTTATATTCCCGGTAATTTTTATCGTACTTTTAGGTCCGGCAGCTCTTAATATAATGGAAATGTTTGGAAAATAAAAGTTTATGCAGCAGTTAGTTGATAAGATAGATTATAGATAATGTAGCATTAACATAATAAGAGACAGGTTACAGGTGACGAGGCTGTAAGGTAATAAGGGACAAGTGTAGATGATTCAGTAATAAGATAACAATGAACGGTGCAGATGATATGGCAATAAGGTAACAATTGATAATTGGAATGCTGTAGTGGCATATGAAAGAAACACGTTGTGAAAGAAGAAAGTTATGAAAGAAGCGGCAGTATATATTGAGAAAAGGAAAATCACAAACATAAAAATAGCAAATAATTTTTGGACAAGGTTTATGGGATTAATGGGAAAAAGCCCGAAACAAATTGAAAACATGGGTGGACTTCTTATAAAACCATGTTCGCAAATTCATATGTTTTTTATGAAAACACCAATTGATGTGATATATCTAAATAAGAACAACGAAATCATAAAAATTGACTCTGAAGTTCCCACAGGTATTTGTTGTAAAAAAGTCAAAGGCAGCAAAAGTGTTCTTGAACTACCAAGTGGCTATGCAACAAAACTGGGATTTAATAGCAAGGACCGATTGGAGGTAGTGTAATGGCTAATGAAGAAAAAACAACAATTGAAAATTTAAGAAAAGACTTGGAAAATGAACACAGATTTACAAGCGTATGGCGGGGATACAACAAAAAAGAAGTAAATGATTATCTGCAAAATATGGAAAATGAGCAGGCAAGACGAATTGAAGAAGAACGAAATAGTGCTAAAGAAGAACAGGAAAGAAGCAAAGAATTAATTTTGCAGATTCAAAAACAAAATCAGAAAATTCAGGAGTTACAGAAAAAACTAGATAATAGAGACGCCACCGAAAAATCTGTAGTTCAGAAAATGATGGATGAGTTAAAAGAAACCAACAGTAAACTAATGAAAGAAAATAGCAGAAAGCAAATGGAAATAGCAAATCTTGAAGAACGAATCACAAAGATGAGGGAAGACGTGACTAATTACACAGCCATGCTTTCAGCATTAGATAAACAATTGAAAGAATTGCTAAATGAAAAAATGGATGAATGCAATAGCATAATTGATACATGGGAACGACAATTTTTGCAAACAAAAAATGGTATAGAAGAGAAACTAAAATAAATTAATCTAATAATGCAAGTTTATTTGTAAAATCCGAAAGAATCGAGGACATATACATAATATATGTGTATATCCTGGTGAAACTTTCGGATTTTTTTGTGTAATAGGAAAATTAGTTGCAAAATCCATTAATTTGAAATGAAAAAATAATACCTAAAAGTGAAAAATAGGAGACTTAAAAAAAATATTACTGTTATGATAGAAAATAGAAAAACAGTAAAATTAAAGAAAGCAAAGAAAAAAGTTAAATGGAAAATTGTTGCCGGAAAGAAAAATATTTCTATTAAGAAAAAAGGCAAGCTAAAAAATAAATTAATTGTTAAAGGCAAAAAAGTTGGAACATACCAGTATTACAAATTAGATGTACAAGCTATTTATGGAAGTGGATGCCAGATTTCAGAAATTTCCATGAAAGGTGCAACTGTTAGTCCAAGCAAATATGATATTTTATTTACAGGAGATTGGAAAGATGTTACTGTAGATGGATATTTAGAGGAACTTACAAAATTATTCTACAATAGTTACCCACGTTTATATCAAAGATGGGGTAACGGCACAGAACCAACAACAATTACATTTAAGGCTGATAACAATTATGATGGAGTAGCATATTGCCAGGGAACTACAGTTTGTGTATCTACAGCATATGCAAACAGTCACCCAACAGATATTGGATTTTTCTCACATGAAATCACTCACTCTGTTCAGCAGTACAGTGGAAAATTAAATTACGGTGATGATGTTGCCTGGTGGACTGAAAACATGGCAAACTATGGTGGGTTCAGATACTTCCACTGGTCAAATCCTAAATATGTTCAGATATATGAGGCAACAGATACTTCTTTACAGGATTGGGGTTACCAACAGTACGGAAATAATAAATGGTTCTTTGCCTATATGGATTCAAAATATCCAACAAGAAAAAATGCAGACGGAACATTAAAATTAGGATTAATTGATAGCATTAATAAATTAATCAAGGATAACAATACAGGAAGTACTTATACAGATGATCCTTATAATGTAACAACACCATTTAATAAAGTGGTAAAAGATATTACAGGATATGACTGCATTGAGTCCTTAAGAAAGAAATATGTTGAAGAATTAAAAGCGGGGACATGGACATTTAAAGGATTTGGTGATTACGAAGACAACTGGTTAACAGAGAATATAGAGGGGGTTGCAAACCCTGAATATCCAATGGTTGGAGAAAAAATCCACGGAAACAAGACAGCCGCTAAGTTGAGTAATGTTATTAACGATGCCACAAACTTATGTCTTGGAGCAAAAGTCTTTGATTGTTCAGGATTTACCAATGATTCAGAAAATGCATCAATGCTTATAGACGGTAAGCTTGGCACAAAGTGGTGTGCTACAAGTTCAAACGTTACTAATGGTCAGTATAAATTAAATGGTGTTAAACATTTGATTCAAATTGACTTAGGTAGTGAAAAGGAATTTAATACATATACCCTTTATAATACACAAAGTAAAGAAGGCTTTGGTAATGCAACTGAATGGGAAATTCCTACATCAAATGATGGACAAAGAAATATCTTACAAATTAGCCGTTTGCATAATTTAACATAAAGTAGAAAGTTAGTAAAAAAGTTGGTAAAATATTAAGAAAGTATTGGAATATTATTAGAAAGCAGTTGAATATTTGACCACCAATATCTTTAATGATATACTGAAAATTGGGTTAGACTATAAATTAACAGCAGTTTGGGAGGCTATATGAAATTTATTCATACAGGTGATATACATTTAGGCGCACATCCTGAAAATAAGAAAGAATGGGCGACAAAAAGAGGAGACGAAATTTGGGAATCCTTTGAAAGATTAATAAAGAAAATAAAGATGCAGCCAGTGGATTTGCTTATTATTGCAGGCGATATGTTTCATAGACAACCACTGCTAAGAGAAGTGAGAGAGGTAGATTACCTTCTGTCAACAATTCCTGATACAAAGATTGTAATATGTGCAGGAAATCACGATGCCATAAAGAAGGGCTCTTTTTATGATGGTTTTAAATGGAGTGAAAATGTAATCTTTATAGATGATAAAAACATTACCAAGGTTGATATTCCGGAACTTAATACATGTGTTTATGGTTTAAGCTACCATGAAACAGAAATCCAGGAAAATTTATATGACCACATTATTGTAGAAGATATTGATAAAATTAATATTTTAGTAGCACATGGTGGCGATGAAAAACACATACCTATTAGTAAAAAGAAACTTGCAATGTCAGGTTTTGATTATGTAGCGTTAGGTCATATACATAAGCCGGAAATGGACGAGAAAAACCGTATGGCTTATTGTGGTTCCCTTGAACCAATTGACATGAATGACATGGGTGAGAGAGGATATATATACGGAGAAGTGACAAAGAATAGTCTTGAGTTAGAGTTTGTTCCTTTTGCAAAACGTATATATAAGGAAATTGATTTTCAGGTAACTACAACAGCTACTAATATGGAAATTAGACACAGACTTACGGATATGATTGAAGAAAATGGAAAAGATAATATGTTTAAGATTTTCTTTTCAGGTTACAGAGACCCCGATTTTGAAATAAATGAAAAAGAAATTGAGAGCGTTGGAAATATAGTTCAGATTGTAGATGAAACCGTACCGGATTTTGATTTTCAGGAATTATATGAAGATAATCATGATAATATATTGGGAATGTTTATTAAAAGATATTTGGACAAAGGCAATTTAAGCGAATTAGATCGAAAAACTTTATATTATGGTGCAAAGGCTTTAATAGATGCAATGGAGGACAGACAATGATTATTAAGGATTTACAATTAACTAATTTCGGAAAATTTAATCATAAGTCCATGTCTTTGGAGCCGGGATTAAATATTATATATGGTGAAAACGAGGCCGGTAAGACTACGTTTCATACATTTATTAGAGGCATGCTTTTTGGAATAGAGAAGCAAAGGGGAAAAGCTAGCAGTAAGGATACGTACAGTAAGTATGAGCCTTGGGACAACCCATCTAATTACCAAGGGATGATGAGAATCGAAAGCAATGGTGTTGATTATCGAATCGAAAGAAATTTCAACAGACAGAATAAATCATTTAAGGTGATAAATGAGGATTTAGGTCGTGAACTTACACAAGATGAAATTGACAAACTATTTACAGGGTTAGATGAAAGTTGTTACTACAATACAATAAGTATTAGCCAGTTGGGAAGCGTAACAGACAAGGAATTAGAAAATATTTTAAAAAACTATGCGGCAAACTTAGGCTCCACTAAGTCTATGGAAATAGATATTAAAGAAGCCTTTACGGATTTGGATGCACAGAAGAAAAAGATTGCAACTGATAACCGAATCGGTGAGGAATATGATGTGGAACGTTGCATATACACTGTTAAGGAACAACTGGAGGTCTCTGAAAGAGAGCAGCATGCAATTATTGCATCAATTGAGCAGAAAAAAGATTCAGTTTTAAGGTTATCTTCAAGAAAGGAAGAACTTTCAGCATTAGACAAGCAAAGACTTGAAGAACTCGCAAGACAAAATGCCAGAAAAGATAAGCTGTATCAGGATGTTATGACATACACATCTGAGGTTGATAAGACAAATGAAATACTTGAAAAAATAAAAGCACATAAAGCTGAACTTACAAGTCAACTTATGGAAAAAGGCATAGACGGCCATGAAACAATGGAAATGCTGTCTGAAAAAGTACATACACGTAGTAGTATGCCGGTTGCATTTATTATTTTAGCATTGGCTTTTGTAGGTACAGGTGTAGGGCTGATACTTGGAAATTTGAATTTCTTAACAGTTACAGAATTTTGGATTAGACCAATTGGCTGCTTTGTAGGAGCTTTTATTTGTACAATCTTGGCAATCATAAGATATTGTTTTAATAAAAAGAAGAAAAAGCGTAAGTTAGAGGCAATCAAGGAACTGAAATTAGCTTTGGATAAATTGGAAGCTGCAAAACATGAAGAACTTTACACACAGCGTCAGTTAGAAAGCAAGAAAGAACTTTTGAAAAATACAAAGCTTATGATTAAGCAGGAAGAAGATCGTTCCATAGACTCAGCAGATTACAGCAATGAAATTAAAGACATTGAAGAGCAGGAACGTGAACTTAATGAGGTTATATCAAAGGCGCGTTGGGCACTAGAGCAGAAAAAAGAACAGGATATTCAATGCGAAAGACAGTTGGATGAACTAACAGAGAAACTTGATAATATTAAAAAAGCCAAAATTGAAATTCAGGCAATAGAAGATGCAAAGGAAAACATTGAGGATATTGCTAATGAAATACGAAATAGTTTTGGCAAGCGTTTAAACGAGAGAGCTTCCTACTATATGTCGCAGATAACAAATGGTAAATATGATAATTTGTCAATTGATGAAAGATTGAATATTTTAGTTAATAGCAAAAAAGCATTGCTACCGGCTTCTAAGTTAAGTAAGGGAACAGTAGAACAAATATATATGGCATTGCGTTTGGCAGCAGCAGATATAATATTTGAAAAAGACTACAAACCAATTTTACTTGATGATGCTTTTGTAATGTATGACAACAAGAGAATGGGAAACACATTAAAGTTTATGGGCGAGAATATGGAACAGGTAATTTTGTTCTCATGTCATACAAGAGAAAAAGTTATGGCAGATAAATTAGGAATTAAGCATAATTTCATAAAACTGTAGATATATAAGTAAAGACGCAGGCAAAAGCACGAGCAAAGGCGTAAGTAAAAATACAATTAAAAAAATAAAATTATCTATTATAAAATAATAAAAAGGCTACGGGTTTTATAGATTTGATACTATAAACCCATAGCCTTTTTACTTTATCTCAAATTAGTTTCAACAATAATGATTACATAAATGTTTGAATAACATAAATACATAACACAATTGTTAGAAATTATTATCTGTTTTTATATGCTTCAACGCATTTTTCAATCTTCTTGTATGGATTTAGTAAATCACTAATAGAAGAATCGTGGTTTAATCTGTCGATGAAGTATGCTGTGTATTTAGCAACGTCTACGTTAATGTACCATTCTCTTGAAAGAAGTTCAGGTGTCTGGTAAATGCAGTTTGTTGTCATAATACGATAAATTGTTCCATCAGCGTAAGCTTCGTCAAATCTTTCAAGCCCATTTGTAAATAAACCAAATGTTGAAGCAACGAAAACTCTCTTAGCCTTACGTTTCTTAAGCTGTCTTGCAACGTCAAGCATACTATCACCTGAAGAAATCATATCGTCAATAATTAACACATCTTTACCTTCAACAGATTCACCTAAGTATTCATGAGCAACGATTGGGTTTCTTCCGTCTACAACCTGTGTAAAGTCACGACGTTTGTAGAACATACCCATATTGATTCCAAGAGCGTTTGCAAAATAAACTACTCTGCTCATTGCACCTTCATCAGGGCTGATTACCATAAGGTGATCATCATCAATAATAAGGTCATCAACATTTCTTAAAAGGTTCTTAATGTACTGATATGTTGGCATAATTGATTCAAATCCGCTAATAGGAATTGCGTTGTTTACTCTAGGATCGTGAGCATCAAATGTTAAGATGTTGTCAACACCCATGCTTACTAATTCCTGAAGCATTACTGCACAGTCCATAGATTCTCTAGAAGAACGTCTATGCTGTCTGCTTTCATATAAGAAAGGCATAATAACTGTAATCTTCTTTGCTTTGCCGGCAGCGGCAGCAATAACACGCTTAATGTCAGCATAGTGGTCATCAGGTGACATATGGTTTTTGTGACCACAAACAGTGTATTCTACGCTGTAGTTTGTTACATCATCGATAATGTAAAGGTCTGTACCTCTAACAGTATCTCTTAATGTACATTTGGCTTCACCTGTACCAAAACGTGGTGTGTCTACATCAAGAAGATATGAGTCTTTTACATATCCTTTGAAAGTGATAGGTGATTCCTTTGCTTCGATTCTCTCGCTTCTCCAGTCAGAAATATATGCGTCTACAGTTTCACCTAAAGCTTTGCTTCCTGATAAAGCTACAATCGCAAGTGGTCCAACAGGGATTGATTCAATGAATTTTTCGATAGCCATTAATTTTTCCTCCATGTGTAAAAAAGTGTTAATTAATAAATTTTTTTATTCTTATATCATCGCCAAAAATCTTAAATGTATTATAGTTACCAAGAATTCTCGAAAATGTTCTGTCAGTATAAACTTCATTAAGATCTGACAATGAGAAATTGGTTGATATAATTGTTGATTTATGGTGTATAAGTCTGTAGTTTAAACAATCAAACAAAGCTGAATTGGTAAAAGAATTAGCCATTTCGCTTCCAAGATCATCAATTATAAGCACATCGCACTGTAATAGCTCATGCTTTGTAATTTGTCCAAATGCAGATGATTCCTTTTGATTAAAAGTAATTTTTGACAACAAATCAAAGAAAGATACAGCTGTTAAATATAGCACTGTATGTGACTTGTTAATCAGTTCATTTGCAATGCAGTTAATGAGAAAAGTTTTTCCCGAACCTGCTCTACCATAAAATAAAATACTATTATTGTCAATATTATCAAAATTATCTACAAATTCTTTACAGAAAGTTACAACGTCCTTAATGTTATCAAGAGCAGTAACACCTGTTACTTCATCTACAAAATTATTTGAATATAAATCAAAATTAAATGTGCTGAAATTTTCCTTTTGTAGTATATCATTTAATTCTTCGGTTGTGTAAAGAGATTTTATAACTTCCTTCTGAAGACATTCACAAGGTTGTCCGCTCACAAAACCAGTATCTTTACAAATAGGACAATCATAAATGGGCTCAAGATAATCACTCTGATAACCGTTTGCCATAAGGAGAGCCTTCTTCTGATTGCTTACATTGGCGATATCTTCTTTTAAATGGTCTTTTAAAGATGTATCCCCATTAAGTGCACTACGTGCAGCATTAACTGCCAGAGAGCTGATTTTTAAGTCACAATCCTTAATCTGAGGAATCTTTTCATAAATCTCTTTGAGACGCTTGTCCTGTTTAATACTATTGTCCAATCGTCTATTATTATACTTATTATAAATAATGTCAAACTGTTCTCTTGTTAATCCCATAAAAATCTCCATTCATAGGGTATATGTTGATTGCTGTCTATTTTTCTTTTGAAGAAATGTTAGCAACCATTTCTTTTCGGTTCATAATAAGCTGCTTTTCGAAGTCCTGATGATTATAATTTCTACTTTCAATAGCTCTAACATTTTTTGGACGACTGATTTTCTTAGCAACTTTTGCCTTAGCACTGTAAATCTTCTGTGATTCTTCTTTGTGTTCCTTGTCCAACTTTTCAATGTCAGCCATTGACGTTACATTTTTTTCTGACCATTTTAGTAAAATTGAATCAGCATAAGAAAACTTTCCGCTGTTTGTACTTGCGTGAGCAGCAGATCTGTTGCAGGCTTCAATAATGAATTCATCAGAAAAATCTAACTCATCAGTCCACTTTGTTATGTAAGACATTTCACGTTTAATAGGTCTTGTTGGAACATCTAAACCAAAAGCTTTGTAAATGCTTTTTGAAATATCTTTCTGTAATTTTAAGTAATCCTTAAGTTCCTTTAATGTTCTAATGTCTTTTTCAAAGTAAAAAACAATCTGTTTTTCTATGTATGAAAGGGACTTCTGCCCTGATGAAATGCAAGATTCCATAACGTATTCGATAAAGTCGGCACTAAGCTGTAAACCATCAAGTATGTATAAAATGCTGTCGATTTCTGTAGGGCTTAGTAACTTGCCTAAATATGTTTCAGCAAGGAACTTAATCTGCTGGAAATCTTCATTGTCTGAAAAAGCTTCAACTTCTCTTGGTGAATATTTCTTCTTGTTAGGAACGATAATTCCTGATGCTGTAGGAACTGCAATAGGAGCTGATTCTCCGGCAGCAGATGCTAAAACTTCAGTGTTTGTATCAAGTTTATTGTTTAAATCCCTAACAATGTATCTGTTTGTTGAAAGTGCTTCAAGCTTGATCCCGTTAATGGAACCATCCTCGTCAAGTGATAGTGAGAGCAAATTCTCTCTTGACCAGAATTTCAAAGCACGAACAACGTCGCTTTCAAGTATATTAAAAGTATCAGCAATAGTTGGAATTGAAAGATCTTCGCATCCAGTGTTTACAAGACGTAAAAGTAATAAATAAATCTTTACAAATTCACCATTTGCAGTTGGCATGTATTCATCTACAAAAACATTCGAAATAGAAGTAAAATCTGTAAAATTACCTCTGTCAAAAATTAACTTGCTCATATCTTTATGTCCCTCTTTTTCCAAAAAAAATATAAAAAAATTGCACAGGAAAATTCCTGCCTGTCCCAAAATATTTCAACAGAAAATTCGTCAAAAATATTACTGTTTTTTGTCAAAAACACATACAGGGGATTTCCTGCGTGCAGGAATGAGTATAGCATAAAGTTAAAAAAATGCAATGTTGCAAAAGGCTTGAATGCCCCATTTTTAAAGGACTTTTGGCAATGTTAATAATGTTAATAATGTTAATACATCAGCCGGAAAAAATGCTGAAAAATGTCGAACACCTTATTTTATGGGGAAAACAAACCAATGTTAATTACTCGAAAATTATGAACAAAAAAACCACAAAATTTTGAAGAAAGTTATCAACAAAATTTTGTGGGATGTTAATAAGTTATTTTCCTAAAAGATGTTCCCCTATTTTAACTACATCTCCGGCACCCATTGTTATTAACAAATCGCCAGGTGAACAACTTTCTAGTAAAAAATTTTCTATTTCACTGAAACTTGGGTAGTAATGTACCTCAGTTCCGTATTTTTCGATTTCTTTTTTTACATCTAAAGAACTAACACCTAAAGTGTCTTTTTCTCTTGCAGCATAAATATCTGCTAAAACTACAGCGTCAGCTTCCTTTAATGCTTTTCCAAATTCAGGAAGTAATGACTTAGTTCTTGAATATGTATGTGGCTGGAAAACTACCCACATTTTCTTATGAGGATAGTGTTTAGCTGTTTTGATAGTTGCTGTAATTTCATCTGGGTGATGTGCGTAATCATCAATAATAGTAACATCGCCCACTTTACCCTTGTACTGGAATCTTCTGTCAGTTCCACCGTATTGTGTAAGACCGGCCTTGATGTTCTCGTCACTAATTCCCATTGCGTGAGCAGCGGCAATAGCAGCAAGAGAGTTGTAAATATTGTGTTCTCCTGTAACATTTAAAGCTACATGGAATGACTTTTCACCGTTAACAACCAAGTCGTATGAACCTTTAGCAAACTGATCAAATTCAATATTTGTAGCACTGTAATCGCTCTTTGCAGGATCTGAACCTACAGTTATAACCTTACATTTTAGCCCGTCAGTAAAATATTCTAAGTTGTCAATATCACTATTTATAACAAGAAAACCGTCGTCAGGTACAAGTTCAGCAAATTTTCTGAAACTGTGTCTAATGTCATCTAAATCCTTAAAGAAATCAAGATGGTCTGCGGCAACGTTCAAAATAATTGCCATATTTGGCTTAAATGATAAGAAACTATTAGTGTATTCACAAGCTTCTGTAATTAATTTATCTGAATGTCCAACACGTGTGTTTCCATGAATTGCAGGCATAATACCACCTACTAATATAGTTGGATCAGTGTTTCCTTCTAACATAATCTGTGACAACATTGAAGTTGTAGTGGTTTTTCCATGGGTTCCTGAAACTCCAATTGCCATAGGGTAGTTAAGCATAATTTGACCTAAAAACTCAGCTCTTGTAAGAAGTGGAATACCAAGTTCCTTTGCCTTAACAAGCTCAGGGTTGTCCTGCTTAATAGCAGCAGTATAAATTAAAACGTCTATATCAGATGAAATATTACCAGCTACCTGATTATAAAAAATCTTCGCTCCTAAAGATTCTAAATGATCAGTGATTTTTGATTCGTGTGAATCTGATCCTGTAACTGTAAAACCTCGTGAAATCATAATTTCTGCAAGAGCACTCATGCTAATGCCACCAATTCCTGTAAAATGTAAATTGGCAGGAGTATTTAAATCTAAATTGTACATAATCCTTCTCCTAAATTAAATATATAAATTTTTGCACAGGCAAAACCTAATAAAATTAACATATAAATATGTATAAAAATAAATTGCATATTAATATGAAGAAAAAAATTTTAAAAAGGCTCCCTTTACATCTTAAAATACTTAATTATTATACACTTCTTATGACAAATTTTAAAGGTTCAATATGGTAAAAATATATAGCAGAAAATTGCTAAAAATTTAACAAAATCAAAATGCAACAAAAAAATAGTCGAATGATGTACAAAATGCACAAAGAAAAAAGAAAAAAACATCAAAAAAACGAAAAAACTAATAAAAAAAAGCACCAAAAGATACTTATTACCCTTTTAATATGTCACATTTAATGTTATACTTTTAGTACACAATTTTTTTAAGCAGCGAGGTGAAGGACATGGTAAAAAAAGAAATGATAGCTATGTTGTTAGCCGGCGGCCAAGGTAGTCGTTTAGGAGTGCTAACAGCGAAAGTAGCAAAACCTGCAGTTGCCTTTGGAGGAAAATACAAAATCATAGATTTTCCATTAAGCAATTGCATTAATTCAGGTGTGGATACAGTTGGTGTACTTACTCAGTACCAGCCACTTAGACTAAATGCTCATATTGGAATTGGTATTCCATGGGATTTAGACAGAAACATTGGCGGTGTAACGGTACTTCCACCATATGAAAAGAGTGAAAATACAGAATGGTATACAGGAACAGCAAACGCAATTTACCAGAATTTAGATTATATGGAATCATATAATCCGGACTATGTGCTAATTTTATCAGGGGATCATATTTATAAGATGGATTATGAAGTGATGCTTGATTACCACAAGGCGAACAATGCGGATGTAACCATAGCAGCTATGCCGGTTCCAATTGAAGAGGCAAGCAGATTTGGTGTGGTAGTAACAGATGATAATCATAAGATAACAGAATTTCAGGAGAAGCCGGAACATCCAAAGAGTAACCTGGCATCCATGGGAATTTACATATTTAGTTGGCCTGTATTAAAAGAGGCTTTGATAAAGTTAAAAGATCAGCCAAATTGTGATTTCGGCATGCACATTATTCCATACATTCATGGAAGCGGAAGCCCAATCTATGCTTATGAATATAATGGATACTGGAAGGACGTAGGAACATTGAAATCATATTGGGAATCTAATATGGAATTAATCGATATCGTTCCTGAGTTTAATTTATATGAGGAATTTTGGAAGATTTACACAAAGAATGATGCACTTCCACCACAATATATTTCAGCAGATGCAGAGGTTGAGAAAAGTATTATAGGTGAAGGTTGCGACATTAGAGGTAATGTACAGAATTCAGTAATAAGTGCTAATGTTGAGGTTGGCGAAAACGCAGAAATTCACGATTCAATTATTATGCAGGGAAGCGTAATAAAGCCGGGAACCAAGATTTATGGCAGCATTATTGCTGAGAATGTTGTAGTTGGAGAGAACTGTACAATTGGTGTTGGCGAATATGCCGACAGTAAATTAAGTCAGAAGATATACAATTGTGATTTGACAGTAATAGGCGAAGGCTCAGTTATTCCTGACGGTGTAACAATTGGTAAGAATGTTGCAATTTCAGGAAAAACAGAACCATCAGATTATCCTGACGGAAAGCTCCCATCAGGTGACTATATAGTTAAGGCAGGTGAGAATAAATGAGAGCAGTTGGAATAATTTTAGCAGGAGGTAGTAATACCAAATTAAAGGAACTTTCAAGAAAGCGAGCTATTGGCGCCATGCCTATAGCAGGAAGTTATAGAGCAATTGATTTTGCATTAAGTAATATGACAAATTCCCACATTCAGAAGGTAGCTGTTTTAACACAGTACAATGCCTGGTCGTTAAATGAACATTTAAGTTCATCAAAATGGTGGGACTTTGGTAGAAAACAGGGTGGTTTATATGTATTTACACCATCAATTACATCAGACAATGGTTTTTGGTATAGAGGAACAGCCGATGCAATCGCACAAAACATTGGCTTTCTTAAGAAAAGCCATGAACCATATGTAATTGTGGCATCAGCAGATGGCATTTACAAATTAGATTACAATGATGTTTTAAAGAGACATATTGAAACAGGTGCAGACATTACAATAGTTTGCAAAGATATGGGTAGTAACACAGATGTTTCATCATATGGCGTGGTTACTACATATAATAATGGAAGAATTATCGATTTTGTTGAGAAACCGCTTAATAGCACAAGTACATTGGTATCAACAGGAATTTATGTAATCAGAAGAAGATTGCTTATTCAGATGTTAGAAGAGTGTGTTGCAGAGGACAGATATGATATTGTTAATGACATTATTATAAGAAATAAGGAATCTAAAAAGATTTATGCATATCAGTTAGATTCTTACTGGAATAATTTATCTAGCATAGAGAAATTCTACAACGTAAATATGGATTTCTTAAAACCGGAAGTTAGGGATTTCTTCTTTAAACAATATCCGGATGTTTATTCAAAAGTTGAAGACATGCCACCGGCAAAATACAATTCGGGCTCAAACGTTAAGAATAGTTTGATATCCAGCGGATGTATTGTTAATGGTACTGTAGAGAATTCAGTAGTGTTTAAACAGGCATACATAGGAAATAATTGCACAATAAAAAATTCAGTTATTTTAAATGATGTATATATTGGAGACAATGCTGTGATAGAAAATTGTATTGTGGAAAGTCACAGTACAATTAATCCAGGAGATCATCTTGGAGAAGAAAATGAAATTAAAATTATAAACGAACGTAATTTTAGATATAGTTTGTAGGTTACAAGGAAAGGAAGACAAGCATATGAACATAACAGACGTTAGAGTAAGAAAGATGACTAAAGAAGGAAAAATGAAAGCTGTAGTGTCTATAACTATCGATGATGAATTTGTAGTACATGATATTAAAGTAGTAGAAGGTGAAAAAGGATTATTTATCGCAATGCCTTCACGTAAAGCAGCAGATGGAGAGTATAGAGATATTGCTCATCCAATTAACTCGGCTACCCGCAATTCAATCCAGAGTATCGTTTTAGAAGCTTACGAAAAAGCTTTACTTGAGCCGGATGAGCCAAGAGAATAATTAGGTTTACTTTAGAATTGCATCAGAGTAAGATGTGTGTTCCTTTAAAGTAATATATTACACAATGAGACGGAGGACTGTCGTTTTCACGATTTAGAATCGTGAGGCGGCAGTTCTTTGTTTTTATAATAAGAAAATCCTTTAGAATTTCTTATTATAGAAATAACATTACACTATGGATGAACACTCGTACGAAAGAAAAAATATTGCTGGCTAAAAAGTTAGTAATATTTATTAAATTAAGGCACAAATAAGAACAAGTAGGAAAAAATAATAAAAAAACAAGTAAAAACGTTTTTATCAAATTTTGAAAGAATGTGAAAGAATGTGAAAAGCGCATAAAATATTAATATAAATTTAGGGAAAGTAAATAAAAAAAAAATAAAATGTTGTAAAAAATGCTAAAAAGCATTTTCATAAAAGCTGAGAATTGAATGAAAAATAATTAATGCTAAAATATAATATATAAAAATAAAAACGTTTTAAGACCAACCTTACAAATTAAAGTGTTTTATTAATTTTTTTGAGTTTAATTGAGGAGGAAAGAAAATGAAGATGAAAAAGATGTACAAATCTTTACTATCAATGCTTTTGGCTTTAACAATGCTTTTTTCATCACAGGCATTTAGCGAGTCAGTTCTTGCAGCATCAGCAGCAACAAGTACAGACGCAATTGATGGTGCAGATGAAGCAACAACACATGCAGAAGTTTTCTTTGTCAACAAGGCAAATGGAAATCTTATTACTGTAAGTGGAAAAGAGAATGATCCAATATTAGTGGAAAAGAAATTCACAACAACAAGCAGTGTGGATGACAGTGCTAAATTCTCTGCATACTATGGAACATACAAAAACTACGGAATTGATGACAAAGAACATGATGTATTTAATTTCGCAACAAAGTCAAGAAATACTGTATGGAGAGCTACAGATGACGAAATCATTTACCAGTACAAAATGGATGTAAAAGATGATTATGCACCAACAGGTTGGGAATCTGTAGAAATTCAGCATAACGAAGATGGAACTATTTCATTTGCAAGTAGTGCTGATGAAAAAATCATTACAGTTGAAACATATACTGACAAATATGATAACAACAAAGAACATACAAAACTTGGTGTTAGCTCAAAATACCATTTAGGCGACAAGGTTGGTGACGCAGAAAAGTTTTATATGTACACAGCAAATTCACCTAAGAAGGCTAGAAAAGTAACATTATCTAATGTAGCAGGTGACAGCGTTCAGGTTTCATGGACAACACCTAAGGAACATATGTATTCGTGTTTCGAAGTTTTCTATGCTACATCAGAAAATGGAAATTATAAATCAGCAGGTTTAACAACAGACAGCAAGATGACTGTTAATAATTTGACAGCACAAAAACAATATTTCTTTAAGGTTAGAACATTAACTAACACAAAAGATGCCGGAAGCTATAGCACTTATGCTGACAGTGAAGTAGCTTATACTACTACATTATCAATGTCAAAACCTGCTAAGACAGATATTACAGATATTAAGAGAGATGACAAGACAGGCGCTCAGACAATTACTTGGGAAGTAGCAACAAATGCAGCTTCTTACAATATTTACAGAGCAGAGGGTCGTTATGCTGAGTATAAGTTAATTGATACTGTAAAGGCTGATCAGACAAGCTACACAGATACAAAGCCAAATACAAGTTCTAAGTACAAAAACTACTACAAGGTAGAATCAGTAAACGGAAATGTAAATGGTGAAATGTCAGAACCTTATTCGTTAGAAATTGCTCAGTTCGGTGACAATATGTATGTATTCAATGATGCTGATGATAAAGATGCAATTTCAGACAAGGTAAATGAGATATTTGGTTACCAGCATTATGATCAGTTCGGTCAGAATCGTTATGCATTTGCATTTAAACCTGGTGATTATACAGATACAAGTGCAGATGCTTATAATGTAGGATATTATACACAGATTCTTGGTTTAGGTAAGACACCATATGATGTAAGAATTAAGAACATTAAAACACCGGCAGCTTTAGCTAATGGTAACGTAACATGTAACTTCTGGGTTGATGTTGAAAACTTTACAATCGCTCAGACATCAGATGGTTCAGATTACTGGAATGATTCATTTAAGTGGGCAGTATCACAGGCAGCTCCAGCCAGAAGACTTAATGTAGAAAGACAGACATTACTTCAGTGGACATGGGGTGATAAAGCTTGGGCCAGCGGTGGTTACATATCAGATACAAAATTCCACGATGCAGTTGGTTCATGGTGTCAGCAGCAGTATTACTACAGAAACTGCGAATTCACAACAAAGCAGGCTGATAATGGTGCAGTATATGGTATTAACTGGAATCAGGTTATTCAGGGATGCGAAAACGTTGACGGAACAACTTTAAAAGATAACAGTGGTAATTACTTTAACGCAGGTGGTAACTTATTACAGAACAATGGTTTCTCAAACTGGAAAACAAACGGCTGTACAACAGTATTAGATAAGACAGATGCAACAAGAGAAAAACCTTTCTTATATTTTGATGAATCATCAGATAGCTACAAGGTATTTGTACCATCAGTAAGAAAAGATACAAAGGGTGTTTCTTGGTCAGAAAACAATATGGGACCTGGTGTTTCATTAGGCTTAGACAGCTTCTATATTGCAAACCCTGACAAGGATACTTCAACAACAATTAATGATGCATTAGCAAAAGGTTATAACTTACTTCTTCAGCCTGGTATTTACAAATTAGATAAGGCTCTTGAAGTAACACATGAAAATACAATCGTACTTGGTTTAGGGATGGCAACATTTACTTCAACAGATAAGAACACTGATACATTTATCAGAGTTGCTGGTAAGAAGTGGAGCAGTGATTACAAATCATATACAAAGTATGATATTGGTGGTGTTGAAATTGCAGGTGTAATTTTAGATGCCGGAAAGAAAACAGATACACTTTTAGAACTTGGTTATGAAGGTGCAAATGTAGATCATTCAAATAACCCTTGTGTATTACAGGATGTTATTTGTAGAGTTGGTGGTACAGGAACTCTTGGAACAACAGGAGATTGTATCGTAATTAACAGTAACAATACAATTATTGATGAAACATGGATTTGGAGAGCTGACCATGGTGATAACACTGGTTGGTATGAGAATACAGCCAATAGTGCTTTAGTTGTAAATGGTGATTATGTAACAGGTTATGGATTATTCATTGAGCATTTTCAGAAGCATGATGTACTTTGGAGAGGTGAATATGGTAAGACATACTTCCTACAGAACGAAAAATGTTATGATCCACAGAAACAGGAGGAGTGGATGTCACATAACAACACTGTTAAGGGTTATGCAGCATACAAAGTTTCAAATAATGTAAAACATCATTATGCAGTAGGCCTTGGCGTATACGATGTATTTATTTACACTAATGGAGCATCAATCTTCTTAGATAATGCTATCGAAGTACCAAATGCGGACGGTGTATTAATAGAAAATGCATGTATCGTAGAAATTGCAAACGGTGAAGGACCAAATGTAGGTATTAACAATATTATTAATGGTACATGTCCTGGTATTACAACAGGTGCTGATTCAGTAACTGTATCAGGTAAGAGCGGTGGATATGCTGTCCAGAGATTATTATATTATCGTAACAAGACATCTGTTTCATTACCAGACAGTTATGATTACTCAAAAGATGGCGGAAACGGAATGGAAAAATATCCATTAGATGATAATGGTTTAATTATTCCAAATACAGAAGATAATGTTAAACAGCCGGATATGGATACAGATGGTGCTGATAAGACTATCGTTAAGGAACCAGCAACAAAGGATACTTCAAGCGCATTAGGTACAGACAAGACAGGCGATAATTATTATGAAGATAAGATTAAAGACTGTACAGATGAATGGAAAAAGGTTGAAGAAGCTAACAGATATGTAACTCCTGGTAAGGGCGACAAGCCTAAAAATGATAAATCGGTAGCTGATCAGGTTCGTACAAAATACGGAGTATACGTAGGAAAAGTATTTACAGCAGGAAATTACATTTATCAGGTAACTTCAGTTGATACACTTAAACAGGGTAAGGCAAAACTTATTGGTGTTGTTGCTTCTAAGAAGAACACATTAACAACAGTAGCTGTACCTGATAAGACAAGCTATAAGGGATATGGTTTATCTGTATCAGAAGTTGGTGCTAAGGCATTCATGTCAATGAAGAAACTTAAGAAAGTTTCATTTGCAGCAGGAATCAAGACAATTGGTGCATCAGCATTTAGCAAGTGTACTAAGTTAAATAAGATTAGCTTTAAGAACGTAACAACAATTGGTGGCAAGGCATTTGCAGGATGTAAGGGACTTAAGAAAGTTACAATTGGTAGCAAGGTAACTAAGATTAACAGCAATACATTCTCAGGATGTAAGAAACTTAGCAAGGTGACAATCGGTAAGAAAGTTAAGTCAATTGGAAAGAACGCATTCAAGAAGTGTTCAAAACTTAAGACTGTTGTAATTGGAAAGGCGGTTAAGACAATTAGTGCTAAGGCTTTTGCAAGCGATAACAAGATTAAGACTATTACTTTCAAGGGTAAGAAACTTAAGAAAGTTAAGAAGAATTCTTTCAGTAAGAAAGTTGTAAAGAATATTAAGTCTAAGAAGACAAAACTTAAAGGTAATAAAAAAGCCGTTAAGGCATTTAAGAAAAAGCTTAAGATAAAATAATTGATTTATAAAATTAAGCATTAAATAATTTAGAACATTAATAATTTAATGGATTTAAATAGTAATTGAACAAGGCTGTCTTTTAGAGGTTGACATAGGTAGTAAAGTCTTATGTTCTGCCCTAAAGGACAGCCTTTAGTAAATTGAAGGGAGGAAAAAATGAGAAAGTTTATTGCTTATTTATTAAGCATAGCTACAATGGTTGCAATATTACAAACTTATGTACCCGCTTATGAAGGTCAGCCACTTGGAAAAAATGTAGCTTTTCATAGAAATGTTGAGGTATCAAAAGAATCAGCAAAAAATGATTATAATAAGTTAGATTTTTTAACAGATGGAAATCTTGAAACAAAATATCAGTCACCACTTGTAAAAAATAATCCGGATAATGCATATGAAGATTATCAGACATGGAGCATGGATTTAGGAAGAGAGTACGAGATTGATAAGGTAGTATTGTATTGGGAAGCAGCAGCGGCAAAGGAATATGATATCTATGTTTCAGACGACAAAAAAGACTGGACAATGGTTGCAACAGAAAAAGCAGGGGAAAAAGGAAGATTTAAATATGATTTTACTCCTGTTGATGCAAGATACGTAAAAATTGAATTAAAAGAAAGAGCCAGCGAAGGTTATGGCTATTGTATGTATGAATGGCAGGTGTTTACTGTTGGTAGTGCGGAAGAAAAGGCTATGACAAATCTAGCCTTAGACGCCACAGCAACTGCTTCAAGTGAAAATGGTGATAATGTAGCCGCAAGAGCTATTGATGGCGATGAAACAACTATGTGGAGAAGTACACCATTATTTGAAGATTCATCAGTAACTGATGAAGTAAAAGCAGATGAGAACATAACACTTAGTTGGAATTCACCACAAACATTTGACACAGTAAAAGTTGTTTGGAATGGTGGATACATGAAGGGATATAAACTTCAAAAGTCTGATAATGGAGAAGACTGGACAGATATTGCAGAAGTAAAAGATGGCAAATCTGCTGAAACAAGAACAATTAGGTTAACTGAAGCGGTAACGACACCTTATTTAAGATTACGGGGTGTTACATATGGAGCATATTGTTTTGAAATAAAGGAAATTCAGGTTTTCGATCAGACAAACATACCTGCAGAATATATTAATTTAAACTATTCAAATGTTAAACTTAACTTAGACGATGAATCTGAAAAGCAAATTAAACTTGAATATATTTTAGTACCATCTAATACAAGCCAGAAGGATGTTGTGTGGACTTCATCTAATGAGGCTGTTGCAGAAGTAAAAGATGGCGTTGTAACAGGAAAGTCAGTTGGAACAGCAAATATTACTATTGCTTCAAAGGATAATCCTAATGTGAAGAATACGTGTGTTGTAAAAGTATCAAGTGAGTTAGGTAAGTCTAAGGTCACAGCTGTTAGAAATGGCAAAGATATTAGGGTAAATTGGAGCAAGGTTAACCACGCAGAGTCATACGTTGTTACAAGATACAATAAGCTTACAGCAAATGATGAAGTAATATATGAGGGAACAGCAACTGCATGTGAAGATAAGGATTTGCCTTCAGGAAAATATGTTTATATTGTAAAGGCAATTGTAGATAAAAATGACGCTAGTGCAGATTTATACAGTGATTCGGAAAGTGAAGAATCTGAACCTGTTATAATTCCTGAACCTGTAACAGGTGTAGAAATAATCAACGATTACAAGAACGTTAGTATGTTTGTTGGAGGAAGCCAACAGATTAAGTATGGTATTTTACCGGCAAATGCTACAAATACTAATGTTACATTCAAAAGTTTAGATGAAAAAGTAGCCACAGTTGATAAAGACGGTGTTGTAACAGGCGTTTCAAAAGGAAACACAAAAGTTATAGTAACAACTGAAGAAGGCGGTTTTACTGCAGAATGTACAGTAAACGTTGATGGTATTGAGATTAAGGGCTTTGAAAGAGTTGGCGGCAGAGACATAACAATTGGAGAGAATCAGACTCGTCAGTTACAGGTTAGTATTACACCTGAAAATGCAACTGATAAGAAGATTCAATGGACAAGCACTAATGAAGCTGTTGCAGCAGTAGATGAGAATGGTCTTGTAACTTCAAAGAGTGCCGGCACAGCAATCATTACAGCAAAAACAAACAATGGTTTACAGACTGAATTTTTTATAACTGTAGATTCACCAGTTAAAAGTATTTCACTAAATTATAAAAATGCTACTCTTAACCCTGGTAAAACTTTGAAATTAATAGCAACAATCAGCCCAAGTAATGCAAGTAACAAGAAAATTACATGGATTTCAGCCAATGATACAATCGCCACAGTAAGTAACGGAGTTGTGACAGCTAAAAAGATAGGTGTTACGTATATTTCAGCAATTTCTGCAGATGGTAAAGTGATTACAACATGTACAGTTACAGTTACAAAGCCTATAGTAACAAAACCTGCTAAGGTAAACCTAAAATCAGCCAAGAAAAAAGGTACTAAGGTTACACTTAAGTGGAAGAAAGTTACTGACGCAGTGGGTTATGTAGTTTACATGAAAACAAATTCAGGTAAATATAAACTTGTTAAAACTATCAAGAAAGCAAAAACAGTTAAATGTGTATTAAAACTAAAAAAAGGAAAGAAGTACAGCTTTAAGGTTCGTGCATACAAGCTTGATGAGGGAAAAAAAGTTTATGGAACTTATTCTAAAATAAAGAAAGTAAAGATGTAGAAATCCATAGTGAATTATTGTGGTAATATAAGAAGTGCATAATAAAATTTTAAACAAAATGATTAGGAGACAGAAATGAGAAAAGCATTATCAATTATTTTAAGTGTAGCGCTTATGGCAACATCAATTGTAGCTATTCCAAATAAAGTTAGCGCAGCAGCAGGTAAAGTTACACTTACTATAGAAAAATTATCAATAGGTCAGGGCTTATACGCAGGTCCTACACAGGTTACAATTAATAACGGTGATACAGTAAAAACAGTTATTGACCGTTACATGAATGATCATTCATTAAATTATGATTATACAACATCAAGTGGTTGGTACTTAACATCAATTCTTGGTGCAGACAGTACAAGAGTTGCACATATTCCAAATGAAATTGCAAACATAGCTGAACCATATGAATTTACAGATATGGATGATTATGGTTTGACACATTCTGGAACACCAATTTATGCACCTAACACTAATCAGAATCTTGGCAACAAAGACAAGAATCTTGGTGAAGGTGATTATGGCGTTATGTCAGGTTGGGTTTTCACAGTTAATAACAACGCAACTTACAGTGGAAAAACATTTAACAGAGAAGACGGTTTAACAAGCACAGATCCAACTGTAAGAAATGTTTATCAGTCTGGCGACAAAGTTAAAGTAAAAAACGGTGATGTTGTAAGAGTGATGTTCTCAGTATTTGGATATGGTGCTGATGTAGGTATTGACACAAAGAAGGCAACAGACATTAATAAAGTAAAATTAGCAAACAAAACAGAATTGTTAAGAGCTGTAGGTGATGTTAATAGTGCAAAATCTTACTGGACAGTTTACCCAAATGTTAATACAGCATACAATAACGCAGTGAAATTAACAAAGGTTTACAATCCTTCACAGGCATCAATTAACAGTGCAACAACAGCATTAAAAAATGCAGTTAAATATCCAAAGAATCCTGTAGTTGGTGCAGTTAAAATTAAGTCAGCAAAGAATGCAAAAGGCAAGAAGATTAAAGTAACATCAACAAAGATTTCAGGAATTACAGGTTTCCAGATTAAATACGGAAACAACAAGAAATTAAAAAACAAGAAAAAGAAAAAATGGAAAGCAACAACGGTTAAAACAACCAAAACAACTTACACAACAAAAAAGATTGTCAACATTAAGAAGAAAAAAGCATATATCAAAATTAGAGCTTACAGAAATGTAAACGGAAAGTATGTATACGGAAAGTGGACAGCAGTGAAGACAGTAAAGGTTAAGAAATAACATAATAGAATTAAAATCATTTGAAATAATAATATAGAAACAGCTTATGATAGACTTAAAGGACAGGTTTAGAGTTAAACTTGAAGTTTGAGTATGTCATGGGCTGTTTTTTAGTTGTAGATGTATAAGAATAGAAAAAAATCATCCATCTATATCAAGTAGAAACAAGGAAAGGGCATCCCATTACAAGCCTAGAAAGCGAAAAGTGATGCCCCAAGGGGGAAATATGAGAGAAGACAGATAGAAGTCGTAAGATACGAATAAGGCAAGAACATAAAAAATATAGAGTCATAATATCTATAATATATACATCATTAAATCTCTTAAATTGAATTTAGGCCTTTATAATGGTATAATTATAATTTAGACAACGAAAAGGAATGGAATTAATATGTATGCAATTATAGGTCTGGGAAACCCGGAAAAGAAATATGACAAAACAAGACACAATATTGGTTTTGACGTAATAGATGAACTTGCCAGCCAAATGGGAGTGCAGGTTAATACAAAAAGACATAAGGCATTATGTGGTGTTGGACAAATTGGAAGCGAAAAGGTTATACTTGTGAAACCTCAAACATATATGAATTTAAGTGGGGAGTCTGTTAGGGCTGTAATGGATTTCTACAAGTTAGATCCAACAAAAGATATAATAGTAATCGCAGATGATATTAGTTTACCAACAGGCAAGATTCGTATTCGTGCCAAAGGAAGCGCTGGCGGTCATAATGGTTTGAAGAGCATAATTGCTCATGCAGGTACAGATCAGTTCACAAGAATCAAAGTTGGAGTTGGGGCTAATCAAGGTGACCTTGTAAAACATGTTTTAGGAAAATTTTCAAAGGGTGAAAGAGAAATAGTTGACGATGCTGTAAGAAATGCTGCATCAGCTTCAGAAGTTATTGTTATGTATGATGTACAAACAGCCATGAACAAATTTAATTAGAATATTTTTGATGAAATACGTGCAGAAAATATATTGGTTAAATAGTAGTGGAGAAGATACATTAAAATATGCAACGCAAGAAGTGTGGCACAATAAATAGGCAATGTAGAAAGCAAGTTAATGAGGCTCGGTATATAGTATGAATTATTTTGATTATTCACTAGAAAAATTAAATGAATATGAGCAGGTCAGGGACTGCTTATCCAGGAAGAAATCCTGTCAGGTGACAGGGTGCGGAGATTCCCAGCTGGCTCATTTTATTAACGGATTAAGCAATGGCTACAAGCAGAAAGTCATTGTTACTTTTAGTGCCATAAAAGCTAAAGAACTGTACGATGATATGAAAGGTTTTACAGATGATGTTGTAATGTATCCGGCAAAGGATTTGATTTTCTTTAGCGCAGATGTGCATGGAAGCTATATACTCCAGCAGAGATTAGAGTTTATCCAGAAGGTTGTGGAGAACAAGCCTTTTACGGTGATAGTTACGGTAGATGCTTTTCTTGATAAAATACAACCATTGGAAAAGATAAGGGATAATTATATTGAAATTGGTGAGGGTAGCATTGTGGAAATGGATGCCCTGAAAACAAAACTTGCCGTGATGGGCTATCAGGCAGTAACACAAATCGATAGCCCGGGACAGTTCGCAATTCGTGGTAGCATTTTGGATATTTACACTTTAACAGACGAGACACCTTACAGAATTGACTTTTGGGATGACGAAGTTGACATTATCAAAAGCTTTGACGTGGAAAGTCAGCGCTCAATTGAAAATATAGAAAGTGTGAAAATTTATCCGGCAAGCGAATATTTCCTTGATAAAAAAACAATTGAGGAAGGCATTGCCAAAATTAAAAAAGAATTAGAGAAATCTGAAAAGAAATTTAGAGAAGAATTTAACACAGAGGAAGCTAATAATTTAAAAAATACAGTTGGTGAGTTTTTGACAAATATGGATATTAATCCATATAGCGTGGCAATTGATAGTTATGTAAACTATTTTTGTGAGAATTTGGTGAGCCTTATGGATTACTTCGATGAGCCTATATTTTTTATAGATGAACCGGCAAGGGTGGAAGAACAGTTAAGAGTTGTGGAAACTGAATTTAAGGAAAGCATGAGCCACAGACTGCTTAAAGGGTATGTGCTTTCAGGTCAGACAGACATTTTGTGGGACAAAAATTATATTTTAAATAGAATAAATGACCAACAAAAAGTCCTTTTTACAACTATAGCTCAAAAAGTAAAAGGCTTTAATGTGGAAGAGTTTGTTGATGTGGATGCGCGAAACATCAGCCCATATAACAGCCAGTTTGAAATGCTTGTGGAGGACTTGAAAAAATATAAGAAACAGAAATATTCTGTGTTACTTGTCACATCATCAGCTACAAGAGGGAAAAGACTTGCCCAGGATTTAAGGGATTTTCAGATTAGTGCTTTCTTTGAAAGTGATAACGAAAGAGAAGTCCAGCCGGGCCAGGTGATGATTGTAAAAGGCTCCCTTCGAAAAGGTTTTACCTACCCAATGATAAAATTTGTGGCAATTTCTGACACAGATATTTTTGGGGAAAAGAAGAAACGTAAAAGAAAAAAACACGGCTATTCAGGAACAACTATTTCAAGTTTTGCGGACCTGAATATTGGAGATTACGTTGTACACGAAAATCACGGTTTGGGAATTTATAAGGGAATTGAAAAAGTAGAAGTTGACCATGTGGTAAAGGACTATATTAAAATAGAATATGCAGGAGGCAGCAATCTTTATGTTTTGGCAACTCAGCTTGATATGATTCAAAAGTACGCTGATAGTGAAGCTAAACCACCAAAGTTAAACAAGCTTGGTGGACAGGAGTGGCGTAAAACAAAAGGCAAGGTTAAACGTGCCGTTGCAGATATTGCAAAGGAACTGGTACAGCTTTACGCAATCAGACAGAACGGAACAGGCTATCAGTTTTCTCCTGATACAGAATGGCAGAAGGAATTTGAGGAAATGTTCCCATTTGAGGAAACTGACGACCAGCTAACTGCAATTAACGATGTAAAAAAAGACATGGAAAGCAACAAGATTATGGACCGACTGATTTGCGGAGACGTAGGTTTTGGGAAAACAGAAGTTGCAATACGTGCGGCTTTTAAGGCGGTTCAGGACAACAAACAGGTTGCTTATCTTGTACCAACAACAGTTCTTGCGCAGCAGCATTACAAGACTTTTAAACAGAGATTCAAGGATTTCCCTGTGAGAGTTGAAATGCTTTCCAGATTTAGAACAAAATCAAATATAGATAACACAATTAAGGATTTAAAAAAAGGATATGTGGACATAGTAATTGGTACACATCGACTTTTATCAAAAGATGTAAAATTCAAAGACTTGGGACTTTTAATTATTGATGAGGAACAACGATTTGGAGTAAAACATAAAGAACAGATTAAAGAATTAAAAAATAATGTAGACGTAATGACTTTAACGGCAACGCCAATTCCAAGAACTCTTCATATGAGCTTAATTGGAATTCGAGATATGTGCGTTATGGAAGAGCCACCTCAGGAGAGAATGCCGATTCAGACTTTTGTTATGGAATATAATGACGAAATCGTGAGGGATGCCATTAACAGGGAGCTTGCAAGAGGCGGTCAGGTGTATTTTGTTTACAACAGAGTGCAGGACATTGCAGACATGGCAGGTAGAGTGCAGAGTCTGGTGCCTGATGCAAACGTGGCTTTTGCTCATGGACAAATGGGCGAGAGACAGCTTGAAGAAATCATGTATGATTTTGTAAATGGTGACATTGATGTGCTTGTAAGTACAACGATTATTGAAACGGGACTTGATATTCCAAATGCCAACACAATGATTATTCATGGGGCAGAGCGTATGGGTCTGTCACAGCTTTATCAGCTTAGAGGGCGTGTTGGAAGATCTAACCGTATGGCTTACGCATTTTTAATGTATAATAGAAACAAGATGCTTACAGAAGTGGCTGAAAAACGTTTGGGAGCCATAAGGGATTTTACAGAGTTAGGTTCCGGTGTGAAAATTGCTATGAGAGATTTGGAAATTCGTGGTACAGGCAACTTGCTTGGGGCAAAACAAAGTGGTCACATGGAAGCTGTAGGATATGACCTTTATTGCAAAATGCTGAATCAGGCAATTGAAACTTTAAAGGGCAACGAAGTAAATGATGACTTTGAAACAAAAGTTGATTTGGTTTGCGACGCATACGTGCCGGCATCATACATTAAGAATGAATCAATAAAAATGGACGTTTACAAACGTATTGCCGGTATTGAAACTTTGGAAGAATACGAAGATATGCAGGATGAATTAATTGACAGATTTGGCGACATACCAAATCAGGTTGAGAATCTTTTACAGATTGTACTCTTAAAGGCAGCAGCCCACAAAGCTTTTGTGACTGAAATTTCAGGCAACAAAAAATTAATAAAATTAACAATGTGGAATCATGCAAAAATCGACTCAACAAGAATTCCACTTTTGGTGAGAGAATACAAGGGCAGACTAAAATTTGTTCCTGAAAAATTAACTTTTGAGTACGCACCAAAGTCAAACGACAACAGCACAGTAATTGAAAGCGCAAAGAAATTAGTGGAGGCACTTTCCACGTTGAGATAAAATAAAAAAGAAAAACGCAGGGAGGAAAGTGGGAACACTTTGGCGTTTGGGTAAGATAAAAAAGGAAAACGCAGATAGGAAAGTGGGAACACTTTTGGCGTTTGGGTAAGATAAAAAAGAAAAACGCAGGGAGAGTAGAGAACACACTTTCTGTGCTACAATAAGATAGGAAATGAAAGTACAAGGAGATTAAATTGAGAGTTTTAGGTAAAATAAAGAAAATATGTTTAGTTTTCATGGTGGCAGCCATGGTTCTAACACTTCCCGGGTGTGGAAGTTCAAGTAGCAAAAGTGAGCAGGAGTCAGCTACAAAAACAGATGATAAAACAGTTGCCATACACGCAGGGAAAATCAAGGTATATTTAGATGAAGCCAAATACTACGCGTATATAGCCCAGGGAACTTACGAAACATACTACTTAACAAAGGGTAAAGATTTAAATTGGAGCAAGAAGACAAGCAAAGGCGTTTCAATGGAAAATCTTGTAAAAAGCACAGTTCTTGATGATATTTGCAGGCGGGAATGTATGTATGCATTAAGAGATGAATATGCAGTTACATTGTCTCAGGAAGAAAGCAACCAGATTGACATAAAACTTTCAAATTACTACACGGAGACAAATGGTGAGTTACTTTCAAAAATCGGAATTAGCAAAAGCAGACTAAAGAAGGTTTTCGAGAAAAAAGAAATTGCCGACAAGGTTGAAAACCTTATGTCTTTTAATGACAAAAAATTACCAGACGAAATGTATAAAAAGTGGAAAAGTGACAATACTGTTACGGCAGAAGTGCAGTGGGAAAATATTTCATTTAAACACCATATTTTTACGTCAGATGATTTATATTAGAAGTGAAAGTAATGCATGGGGAATTTCTACTATTGTAGATACTTTAGGGGTCATTAATGCCCCCCCAGTTGAATAACCTTTAAGAATTTCTACTATTGTAGATAAAATCGGAACTAGGTTCCATCTTTCGGGTTGAATAGCCTTTAAGAAATTTTGTTATTAATTCTACCATTATAGATGAGTAGGCAAGGAGCATCCCTAAATTGCATTAAATTTTTTAGTAATTTAATTAAATAATTGATATTATATAGTTAATGTAAACAAGTAATTATACTGAAAGGAAAAACGAAGGAGTGATTTAATGAAAGCTCAAATAAGATGTTTGCTCAGTGCAATTCTTGTAGTGCTTTTAAGCATTGGAATTGTATTTTTGGGAGTAAACAGCGAAGAAAAAACAAAAACAATAGGTCCGGCCAAAACTGCGGTGCAAAGTGAAGCAGTTGTTAGGGATTTTATTCACGATAATTATGTGATTAGCGAAAAAAATCCATGGACAGATTACAGCCTGAAACCAATAGAGTATAAAGAAAGCAACCAGGAAATAAATAAGACAGTGGGTGCTAAGTCGGCAATATTGGTTGATGTGAAAAGTAAAGATATTTTGTATCAAAAGAATGCAGATGAGAGAAGAGCACCTGCTAGTACAACTAAATTAATGACGGCACTTACAGTGCTTCAGACTTTGAATTTAAATGATGTTGTAACGATTGGTGACGAAGTATATATGATTGCAGCAGATTCAAGTAAAGCAGGTTTTGCAAAAGGGCAGGTAGTTACAGTAGAGGAACTTCTTAACGGAATGCTACTTGCGTCAGGAAATGATGCTGCGTATATTTTAGCAAACGCCACGGGAAAAGCAATTTTTGAAGACAATATTGCAAACGAAGGAAAAACTTTTACACCTTCTCAATGTGTGGAGCGTTTTGTTCTTGAAATGAATAAAAATGTGCGTGATATGAATCTTGAAAATACACATTTTGCAACACCTGACGGATATGACGCAGAAGGTCAGTATACGTCAGCAAGTGATTTGTCGAAGATTGCAATGGAAGCATACAGTAACGAAACAATTGCCAGTATATGTGAGAAGTCAAGCTTCACATCAGAAACTTTAGGCAAAACATGGACAAGTACAAACCAACTGCTTCTAAAAAGCGGAAATTATTATTATGAATATTGCCAGGGAATGAAAACAGGAACCACTGACAGTGCAGGAAAGTGTCTTGTGTCTGTTGCAAAGAAAGGTGACAATCAGTGCCTTAGCGTGGTACTTGGAGAAAGCACAGACGAAGGACGATTTGGCGACAGCAAAGGCTTGCTGGAAGCCGGCGTACAGTAGAGACTTGTTAGGATGTTACGCAATAAAGACTTGTTGGAAAATTGCGTGAGTGAGACTTGTTAGGATGTTGCACAATAAAGACTTGTTGGAAACTTGCGTGAGTGAGACCTTTCAGGATGTTGGCACGAAGTAGAGAATTGTAGGAAGTAGTGGGCAGTTATATGTAATACTTAGAAAGTATGTAGTTATATGTACTATCAAGCTATATGGAAAATGTAGGTGAAATAGAGTGTATAAAGTGTAATTCACTAACATTTTCACTCATTTTAAAGAAGAAATATTAAAAGGGGTGGAAAACCCGGCAGGTTGCGAAGAAGCAAGAAAAGAAAAAGCCGGTAAACCCACCCCCTTTGTTGTAGAAAACATCGAAAGGGGTGGAAAATCCGGAAAGCTCTCCTAAAACAAAAAACAGTGAATAGACAATGGAAAACAGTACATAAAAATTAGGAATTAAAGCATGAATAATAGAAAAAAACATACAGAATAACAAAATAACATAGAAAAACTACAGAAAAACAAAAAACATTCAAAAGAACTAAAAGTGCTTTTTAACAGAAAAACGTTCCGCTAGGGATGAACCTTGGTGAGATAAGAAAGTAGTTGTATGGCAACACCTGATTGGTGAGTAGAATGTCGTAAGCGACATCGTTGTTCTTAAGCAAAAATAAAAGAATGAGACAAATGTAAACTAAAAAAGTTGGAAAAAATAATATAGCATATACATAAAATACAACAATGGTTTTTAGAAATTTATTGTAAGACAAAATCATGTTGTAGGCACAATCTAATTGCAAGCTAGGACTTTATCATAAGGCAGGATTTTCATAAGACAGGATTTTGTCTGAAGTAAGATTTGTGTGAGCAGAAAGGAGAATGTATATGAAAAGTAAAATTTTAAGTTTTTTTATGACAGTAGCATTAATTATTACGATAATGCCACAAATGGTTTTGGGAGCAAATGGCCCATGCAGTGATGAATATCCACCGGCGTATGTTGGACTATTTTCAGAAAGTACTTCAAAATATATTTTTTCAAATTTTTCACAGGATAAAGTAGAAAAAGTAAACGGAGTAACTTATGATAAAAAAACAAATACTTTAACATTAAACAACGTTAAAATGCAGGCATATAATCTTGTTACAAACGTTATGGGCGATGATTTTAAAGTTGTGGTTAAAGGTGAAAATCAGTTAAGAGCCATTTTAATTTGGGGTGATGGATATGGTGGAAATTTAACAGTTTCAGGAAATGGCAAATTAATCATAAACAAAAACAAAAAGCAGAAGTCAGCTATTTCTATGTATGCTGAGGGTACAAAAGGTTTACTTACAATTGAAAAGAGCGTAAATCTTGAAGCGTATTCGCAAAAAGGAGCTCCGGTAATTGAAACCGTATCAGCTTCAAATGGTGAACCGGCAAAAGCCATAGCCATAAAGGGAAAAACATCTGCCAAGGTTAATGTTAAACAGGTAAAAGAAAAGTACCAGATTCCTGTATCAGTTAAAGCCTATAGAACAGAAGACAGATATCAACTTGCTAAATTTGAAAAAGATGACAGGTACTATGGTGGAAATGCCAAGTATGACAACATGGGCGAAGAAACAGGCGAATATCAAATGTATGAAATGCTTCAAGATGAAAGCATAGAAGAGGGAAATATTGTATGGGTTGCAAAACCTATAGAAACACAAAGTAGCATAAAACCTGAAAATAATGGATATACAAGAGTGGTTGAAAACGGTCAGGATGCAAAATTTAATGAGGTCATAATAATGGATACATTTAGAGAAACTTATTTGTCAATGTATCATAGCACAGCTGACGGAAAGGATTATGGGGTATACACAGTAACATATATTAATGATGAGAATCCCGCCGGAATCCAAAAATATACTATTTATACAGTGAAAGATGACAGTATATTAGGCAAGGTTGCAACTCCGGTGGAGGGTAAGGTACAATTGTTGAAACTTCCAGACGATTTTGAACAAAAAATAGAAGGGGAATATTATTCATATAATTATAGTGTAGGTTTGGAAAAACTCGCTATTACAGGAGATACTCAAACAGCACCTACAGTAAAGAAAATTGGAACAGCTAAAATCAAAAAAGCAAAAAACAATAAAAAGAAAGCTGTAAGTGTTACTTGGGGCAAGGTAAATAATGCCAAGAAATATCAGTTACAGTATTCTTTAAACAAAAAATTTGCAAACAATAAAAAGTACAAAACGAAAACAATTACCACTGCAAAGACTAAAGCTAACATACGCAAGCTAAAAAAGAAAAAGACTTATTATTTTAGAGTAAGAGGTGTTAATGGAAAAAATGTTGGTAAATGGTCAGCAGTTAAAAGGGTAAAAGTGAATAAGTAGAAGAGATAAGGGATAAAATTAACAGATAATAAAAACCTCAAATATAAAGTGTAAAAACTTATATTTGAGGTTTATTAATTCTCTCTATATAATTAACATCTGCAACAAAGACTCATAATGCAAAGTGTTGTACATGGGTCGCTACAAATTGTAGCACCTGTTCCACCGAATTCCTGTTGTCTGCCTGCGTACCAGTCGCCACCACTTTCAAGAGCTTGTACAAGGCGCTGATATGTACTGTTTCCCGGTTCCATCTGAAGTGCAGTTTTTGCAAAATCAAGGGCAAGGACATTATTTCCAACACCGTTGTTTGCAACAGCACTTAGGAAGTACCAGTATGCTGAACGGTCTTCAATTGAACCAAGTACATTGAGCGCTTCCTGAAAATGACCAGTGTTAATGTAGTTTGATGCGGCAGTGTAATGTGGGTCCTGATTAGACGCATTAGCACCTCCGTAGCCATTGCCACCATTTGAACTGTAGCCACCAAAGAAACTTCCGAAAGGTCCAAAACCACCAAAAGGATCGTCATAGGCACCACCCTGCCCATAACTTCCATAGCCACTTGAACCGCCCTGACCGTAACTTCCGTAACCGCCAGAACCGTAACCCTGACCATAGCCACCGGCACTTTGTCCGTAACCACTGCCGGAAGAACCGTACTTACGCTCGTTCATAATCTGGTCGTATGCCTGCTGAACTAACTTAAACATCTCTTCCGCCTTATCCTTATTAGGATTATTAATATTAGCATCAGGATGATATTTTCTACTTTTTTCTCTATATGCTTTTTTTACTTCATCGTCTGTGGCACTTCTGTCAATGCCAAGAACCTTATATGGATCACTCATAATACTTTGTCCAAACTCCCGCGTATAATATATTTCTTAAAATATTAGCATTATCTAATATTGGTAAAAATTCAAATTCTTTCGAACAAGCTGCCATCATCATGGTCAGCATCTGCTTTATTCTATCATCAAAATCCTCATCCTTGCAAATATTTTTAAAAGGATTGTAACTGCCTTTTTTCAAATCTTTTTCCAAATCCTTGTAAGCATCCAGTATGTAAATAAACTTTCCAAGGAAAAATCCCATTCGGCTAAGAATAGGAGCCCATTGGTCATCTTTCGGCGTAAACAAAACGCTCATGATTTTCCCGAAAGAACCTGCAACTAAGTCAATATTAGTTTCCTCAGTTTCCTCATACTGCTGAAGCTCATCTAAATACCGGGAAATCAACTCAACTTTTTCCTTATATAGAATTGATTTGGATTTATCACAAAAATCAGATTCAATCTGGGTATCAAATTCAGTCCCGGAAACACTCTCGCTACCGAAATTTGACGCAGTGCTAGAAACACTTACGATTCTTGAGTCAGCCCTTGAATTTTTCTTGGAAAATGATTTGCATTTTCTCTTTAGAATAGAAGAAAAAGCTAACTTAATAATATTTTTGTCATCATGCCAATCATCTCTTGCTTTAAAATAAGCAAGAACCACATTCATATCTGCTACATAGTCAGTGTAAGAACTGCTAAGCATCAGGTGTTTCCCCTGTGGATGAGAAATACAACGATGGTGTTCTTCTGTAACAGGGGCTTCGTACAGGCTGGTAAGAAGTAACGACAGAAATGTCATGTCATAAGTTAAAGTCACCTGACCTGTAATGCCGTAACGCTCCTTTAAACAATGACAAAGACCACAATAGTAGCCTTTGTAAACATCGAACTCTTTAAATTTCAATTCAGGTTTGTTAATAACAACGTATCCAAACATAAAACTCCTTTGGAAAACTTCCCAATAAGCAAATGTAAAACTCTGCCGATTGGCGTGCAAAAGGAAAGCTCCCTAGCTTCTTCTAATAAATTTAGTGCTGCACTTTGGACAGCGAATTTCAATTTTGCCATGTCCTCTTGGTATTCTGATTTTCTGAGAACAAGTAGGACATTTAAAATATTTGTAGTTTTTTCTATCCTGTGTGTTAGCACGACTTCCAGTGTAGCCTCCGCCATAATTGTTTTGATAATTACCGTAGTTGTTTTGATATCCACCATTGTAACCATTGCCGTTACGCTTAAATTTGCCAATGAACTTTAAATACTTCTCGTTTTCTGCCGCTCTCTTGTAAATGTTTTTGGAAAACATTCTATAGTAAGTAAGAATAATTAAAAGCAAAATAAGAAAGCTCATAAAACTGCCTCTTACAAAAAGTGACAATACGCATAAAATAAAAATAACTACTAACATAAATCTAGAAAGTTGATCAACTCCATATCTCCCATACATAAAATTTGTGAATTTGTCTCGCCAATTCATACTAAAATCTCCAATCTAAATTTAAATTATTAAATTGTAAAAATAAAAAATAAATTCCGTAGGTCCTAATTAAAAGTGCAAAACCTATAATTAAAAACACAAACTGAATTTAATATTCTATAAACTAATATTAATATTATCCCCCTTTTTTCATAAAGGCAAGGTGAGAGCGGGACATTTAACATTTAAGTCACAAAAGTTTACAAATAGGTAAAAAATAAGAATTTTACAAAAGAAAATAAACAGGGATTACAAAAAAACTCAATAAAAAAAATAAATATAAAAAGCAATATAATATTATCTCATTTACACAATATTTGTATTAGTGTAAAATAAAGGAGAATAGATGAAACGGAATATAATGATAATTAATAGAAAATCATAATGTAATGAAAACATACAAATTGTGAATTAAGATTTTCGGGGGAACTAAATCAAATTATAAAAGAAAAACAGACAGATAAAATTTGTAAGTGCAGGAATACATAGGAGAATAAAATGTACAGAAAATACAGACAAGGTTGGATGAAGCACTTGGATTTTATGATAATAGATATGTTATGTTTGCAAATTGCATTTATTTTGTCATATGTAATAAGACATGGTTTACAAAATCCATATTTAGATATGGACTATCGCAATTTGGCAATATTTATTGAAGTGGCAGATATAGCTATTATATATATTTTTGAGACTTTTCAAGACGTTCTAAAACGTGGCTATTATCAGGAATTTGCAGTAACACTAAAACATTCAATATTAATAATGCTAGTTGCAGTGTTGTTTATTTTTAGCTTGAAAGAAAGCACACAGTTTTCACGAATAGTTATTTTTATGACAACGCCGTTGTACGCATTTATTTCATATGTGCAAAGAATTATATGGAAACAGATATTAAAAAAATACAGTTTGGATATAAATAACAGAACACTTTTAATTATAACTAATAATGGTATTGCAGAAGATGTTGTGACTAAAATGAAGAAGAATAATTATGCAGGTTATAACATTAACGGTGTGGCAATAATTGATGAAAAAAGAGAGGGCGATGTAATTTCAGGAATCCCGGTTGTGGCAGATTATGATGATGTACTAAAGTACGTTTGCAGAGAGTGGGTAGATGAGGTTTTTGTAAAAATAGATATACCTGAAATACAAGCTCATGATTTTTTGGAAAAGTTAGTAGAAACAGGTGTTGTGGTACACTTAGGGATAGCACAGGAATTCGAAACCATTGGAAGTAAGCAAATTTTTGAACGAATGGGCGACTATGCTGTTATGACAACTACTATAAATTATATAACAGCAAAACAAGCATTTCTTAAGAGAATGTTGGATATAGTTGGTGGGTTAGTCGGAACTTTTTTTACGGGAGTATTATTTGTTTTTATAGCTCCGGCTATTTTTATCAGTTCACCAGGCCCGATATTTTTCAAGCAGGAAAGAATCGGAAAAAATGGAAAAAGATTTAAGATGTACAAATTTAGAAGTATGTACAGAGATGCGGAAGAACGAAAGAAAGAACTTATGGAAAAGAACCGTATAAAAGACGGTATGATGTTTAAATTAGATTTTGATGAGAGAATCATTGGCAATAAAATAATGCCTAATGGTGAGAAAAAAACAGGAATTGGAGATTTTATAAGAAGAACAAGTTTAGATGAATTTCCACAGTTTATTAATGTTTTAAAAGGTGACATGTCATTGGTTGGGACAAGACCGCCGACTGTTGATGAGTGGGAAAAATATGAACTTCATCATAGGGCCAGATTGTCAATAAAACCGGGTATTACCGGTATGTGGCAGACAAGCGGTAGAAGTAATATTACGGATTTTGAGGAAGTCGTAAGATTGGATACGGAATACATAAAAAACTGGACACCTGGTTTAGACATAAGAATATTGTTGAAAACTGTTGTTTCTATTGTTAGCAGAAAAGGTTCTATGTAAGTTTTAGACAGAAGAGAATGAAAGGAAGAAAATTAGGAAGATAGACAATGAACATTATTGTGACTGGTTACCTGAAACAAAATTTGCCGACGGAATCAAGAAAACAATTCAGTGGTATCTTGATAACAAAGAATGGTGGAAAACAATTATTTCAGGAGAATACAGGGAGTATTATAGGAAAATGTACGACAATAGGTGTACATGTCATTAAATAATTTCTCTTTATATGATTATGTATTTGTGTTATATTAAGAAGGTTAAAGGGTCTATGCATTTAACTTTGTTAAATTTAAAATATCAAAACGAATTTATAATTTGATTGCAGTGTCAGGAAGTCTGATTACACATAATGAATAATTGGTGTGATTAGGATTTAGTTGTTTGACACCAAAATCATAAGTTAAAAACAAGTGAGGTAGAACAATGAGAGAATTTAAGGATTTGAAGATTGCGGTAGCAGGAACAGGTTATGTTGGATTATCAATTGCTACTTTATTATCACAGCATCATCAGGTAACTGCTGTTGATATTATTCCTGAAAAGGTTGAACTTATTAATAATAAGAAGTCACCTATACAGGATGATTATATTGAAAAATATTTGGCTGAAAAGGATTTAAACCTTACAGCAACATTAGACGCAAAGGCAGCTTACGAAGATGCAGATTTTGTTGTTATTGCAGCACCAACTAACTATGACAGCAAGACACAGCATTTTGATACATCAGCAGTTGAAGCGGTAATTGATTTAGTAATGGAATATAATCCTGAAGCAATCATGATTATTAAATCAACAATTCCTGTAGGATATACAAAGAGTATCAGAGAAAAAACAGGTAGCGAAAATATTATTTTCAGCCCTGAATTTTTAAGAGAAAGCAAGGCTTTGTATGACAATCTATATCCTAGCAGAATTATTGTAGGAACAGATTTTAACAATGATAAGTTAGTAGAAGCTGCTCATACTTTTGCAAAGTTATTACAGGAAGGTGCAATCAAGGAAGATATTGATACATTATTTATGGGATTCACAGAAGCGGAAGCTGTAAAACTTTTTGCAAACACATATTTAGCATTACGTGTTGCTTATTTTAATGAATTAGACACATATGCAGAGTCAAAGGGCTTAAACACACAGGAAATTATTGATGGTGTATGTTTAGATCCAAGAATTGGAACACATTATAATAACCCAAGTTTCGGATATGGCGGTTATTGTTTGCCAAAGGATACAAAGCAGTTATTAGCAAACTATGCTGACGTACCTGAAAACTTAATCGAAGCCATAGTAGAAAGCAACAGAACAAGAAAGAGCTACATTGCAGACAGAGTTCTTCAGATGGCAGGCTACTATGATTACAGCAGTGATTATGATTACGATGATTCAAAAGAAAAGAATGTTGTAATTGGTGTTTATCGTTTAACAATGAAGAGTAATAGTGACAACTTTAGACAGAGCTCAATTCAGGGTGTTATGAAGAGAGTTAAGGCTAAGGGCGCTAAGGTTGTTATTTACGAGCCAACTTTAGAAGATGGTGATACATTCTTTGGAAGCGAAGTTGTAAATGACTTAGATAAGTTCAAGGAAATGAGTCAGGCAATTATTGCAAACAGATACGATAGTTGTTTAGATGATGTTAAGGAAAAAGTTTATACAAGAGATATTTTCCAGAGAGACTAGAATATTTAGTGAGTTGATTTGGAAGATAAGAATTCAAATATTAATTACAATAAACATAGAAAAGCACAAGGTCAAAAGATTTTGTGCTTTTTTCGCTAAAATAAACACTGAAAATAAAATAATTGCACTAACAAATTGTAAAAAAGAGATTTAATATATATATACAGTTAAAGCCATTAGAGTGTAAAATAGAAATAATAGGCACATTAAAATATTAAACAAAAAAGGAGACAAAATGAAGAAAGGACTTTTAAAAAAATCATTGGCGCTATGTTGTTCTATTACAATGTTGGCAACTAGTGTACCAATAACAAACGTATCAGCAGCAGATTTTACAGATGATTCTGTTAATGTGATGGTTGATAAGGGCGGATACAAAACAGAGGTTTTTGGGGTAAGGACAGAAGATTGGGGACAAACTTGGACTGATAGAAAAGATTCGCTTCCACCATCAAAGGTTTATTTAACCGACAATTATAAAGAAACAGTTGGAACAGTGCCAACAAACGATTGGGCAAGCTCAGTTGTTTTTGATCAATATTCTGAGTCGCTTTATGCACATCCACTTGCTTACAGAGCAGCAAGTAACGGAATGCAGATGGCATCACCGGCAGTAGTTGATAGCACTTCCTATGTTGACGGAGAGCCAACAGTAGAAAGCTTGTTAGAAGATGACACAGTGGAACTTGTAGTAGGTGGAGACAGCTTTAGTGCAAAAGATGCAAGCGTTGATAAAACTACAGACTGGAGTTACGAGATTGTAATGGCAAACAATGCAGGCAGCAGTTCCATGAGAGCAATTATTGCTAAGGGAACTCCTTATGCATACTATACTTTTGATAATATGTCACCAACAATTTCACTTGGTGCAGGCGCAACAGATTTAGCTATAGTAAAGAACACAACAGCTTCAAATATTATTGGTGTAAGTCTTAAGAACAAAAAAGACGGTAAGACACATTACTATATGTTAAGCGCACCTTCAGGAACTACATGGACTAATGCAGGTGGAAAACTTACAGCAAAGTTACCAGCAGGCAAAAACTATATGTCTGTGGCAATTCTACCGGATGGAAGCAACGAGGCTTTTTCATTATATGAAAAGTATGCTTTTAATTTTATTACGGATACAAAGGTACAGTGGGAATATCTTAATAATTCAGCCAAGGTTGTAACAAAATATAACGTAACAACTAAGAATATGGAAACAGGAGCTGTAGGTGGAGACACAATTATGGCACTTTATCCACACCAGTGGCGTTATACTGAAGCTGACTTTACAAAATACACTTACAACACAATTCGTGGAACAATGAAAACTGTTGTAGGTTCAAGTTATGTAACTCAGATGCAGTACAACGGGATTTTGTCAACACTTCCAACAACAACTGATGAGGAAACAGTTGGCAAAATCAAGGAACAGCTTGGTTATTTATACGACTATAGAAAGAAAAAAGATGATCCAAAGTGGATTTGCTATTTAGAAGGTCAGTATGGTGGCTATGATACATATTGGGTTGGAAAGAATCTTAACACTATGGCAGATGCAATATGGCTTTCAGGTCAGCTTGATAACGATGATACTGACATGAAGACTATTACAGATGAAATGGTTGATGGAGTAAAAGATTACCTTGAATTTTGGTTTGATCCATATCAGGGATATATTAGCGGAAATTATAAAGACGATTATTTTTACTATGACAAGAATTACGGTACTTTAATTGGGTATCCTTCATCTTATGATTCTGACAAACAGGTAAATGACCACCATTTCCATTACGGATATTGGATTAAAGCAGCTGCAGCAGTTGCCATGGAAAAGCCTGAATGGGCAAAAGAATGGGGTGGCATGGTTTACGAGATGATTGGTGATATTGCCAATGTTCATCGTGATGGTAAGGGCTACAACGAAAACAGTTCTACAAGATATCCATTCCTTAGAAACTTTGACATTTACGAAGGTCATTCATGGGCATCAGGCGTTGCCAATTATGAATATGATGAAAATGGTGAATTAGTAGACAAGAAGGGTGGACTGGCAGGTGGAAACAACCAGGAGTCTTCGTCTGAATCTATTAATGCCTGGGCATCATTAATTCTTTGGGGCGAGGCTGTTGGCGATAAAGAAGTTCGAGATGCAGGTATTTATATGTATACAACAGAAGTGGCAGCAATTGAGGACTACTACTATGATGTACATGATGAAATTTTTACAGACAAATATGAAGACAAAGATAATTACAATATTCAGACAGTTACAAGATTGTTTGGCGGTCGTTATGATCACACAGCTTGGTGGACAGAAAATTCCATTGAAGTAACAACAATTACCATGCTTCCTATTTCAGGGGCAACTCTTTATATGGGAAAATACAAGGATAAAGTAAAAAATGTTGTGGACAGCATAGATGAGAACAGTAAGCAGTGGCAGCATTTTGTGGCAAATAAAAACCAGATTTGTACAAATTACGGAAAAAAAGACATGCTTATAGATCCTAAAACAAATCAGGATGTAATTGCAGAATATTATGCCTATTATGATCCGGATGGTGCGTTGGCACGTTGGGATCAAAGTGATACTGGAAAGGTTGAAAACGGTGAGTCAAGGGCTCATACATTGTCATATATAACATCACTTCAGAAATATGGAAATCAGGATTTTTCTATTACAGGTAGCGATCCTCTTTCATTGGTTTTAAGCAAGGACGGTAAGAAAACTTACGTTGCAGAGAATCACACAGATCAGGTGAAGAGAGTTTATTTTACAGATGATACATATGTAGATGTTCCAGCTAACTCAAGTTATGTAGGCAAGAAGACAGGTGATGGAGCTAATCCAAATATTGATGATAGTGAGTTACTTGGAAACACAACAAAAGTAACAGTAGAAAATTATTTAGAAAATTATGCAGGTAATGGCTACGACATGACTTCAAGTCAGGTTAGTGTAAAAGAAGGAGAAACAAGCTATACATATCAGCCACAGAATATTACAGGTTTTAATTTTGACAGTAGTAACAAAGGTAATGTTCTTACTACAGCTGTAAAGGAAGATAATTCATCAGTGGTGAAAGCTTACTATGAGCGTAACAACTACACTATAAGTTATGTTCTAAACGGTGGTGTATTTACAAATGCACAGCCAGGGGCTGCTGGACAGAATGCATACGGTGGTAATCCAACTAACTACCGATATGGTAGTAGCATTAAGTTAGTAAATCCTACAAAAGCAGGTTATAAATTCGAAGGTTGGTTTGCTGATTCTAATTATGAGAATGAAATTACGGAAATCACACCAACAACCGCAGGCGATTTGACGTTATATGCCAAGTTTGTTGATGAGTCCATAATTACAAATTTTACAGTTGAATACTATAAACAGAGTGAAGACCGAAGTGAGTATAATCTTGTGGAAGAAGATACTGTTAAAGTGACAAGTATTGTTGGTAAGGAAGTATCTGCAGTTGAGAAAACATATGACGGATACAAACTTAATGAAAATTCAATTACAACAGGTGTTGTTTTACCTAACGGAAAATTGATTCTGCGATTATATTATGACATTGACCAGAAAACTTCTACAAATACAGACAGAGGAGCATACATAGGAAGTGATGGTAAACTTAATTTTGTTGTAAAAGACAATGCAGGTAGAGTGTTACTTTACTATAAGGTTGTTAGTAAACAGGCAGAGGCAGAGGCGTTTTACAACGAAGCTGTCGCAAGTAATGGCGGCAATTGCCCGGGATATTTTATGGAAAAATCAGGCGATGGGTTTAAGAAAGTTGCTAATGAAACTGTAAGTGGAAGCGATTATGTTATCTATAGATTTAATATTGATGACAAAGAATTTACCGATTGGAATTTGGCACAAATATCAGATTTGGGAAATGCCGGAACAAATAATAAAAAAGCAAATTACAGCGTGAAGTATTTTGTTCAGGATAAAGACCAAAATGAATATACTGAAAATAAAAACATGGCAGTAACTGTTGAAGGCACTGTGGGAGAAGCTGTTGTTGCTACAAAGAAAAATGTTGTAGAAAATAATAACGTTCAGGAAAACAACGGACAGGGCTTTACAGTAAATGTTAAAAAGAGTAGCCTTTTCGGTGTGGTAAAAGAAGATGGCAGCTTAGAATTAAAGGTGTATTATGATAGAAACACTTATGCTATTGACTATAATGGTTTAGGTAATGCTACACATAGCAACCCATCAACATATGTTTATGGAAATGCAGTTAAACTTACAAACCCGGTAGGCGGTGAAAAATTCCAGGGCTGGTATTTAGATGATAGTTACACACAACAAATTTCAGAAATAGCCGAGGGTACTTTGGAAAATATTGTACTTTATGCAAAGTTTAAAAATTCACAGCCGGCGACAACAAAACCGGCAGAAACACCAAAGCCAACAACAAAGCCTGGTGAGACAACAGATAAGCCGGGTGAAGTTACAACAAAGCCTGGTGAGACAACAAATAAGTCAGATGATGTTACAACAAAACCAAGTGGAACAACAGAAATTCCGGCAACAAGTAACCCTGCTACAACAGGAAATGGTGAAACAACAAAGCCAAGTACTACAACAGGAACAGGTGAAGTAACAACAGCTCCAGGTAAAACAACAGGAGCGGGCGAAGTAACAACAGCTCCAGGAAAAACAACAAAACCTGGTACATCTGTTACAACAAAAATAAAACGACCTGCCAAGGTTAAGAAGATTAAACTAAAGAAGAAAATCTCTAAAAAGAGCAATGGCAAATTCAAGAGAAAAATTAGCATTAAGTGGAAAAAACTAAAAGGCGTAACAGGTTATCAAATTGCAATTAGAATTGGCAAGAAAGGCAAATTCAAAGTTGTAAAGAAAATCAAGAAAAACAAACGCAAATACATAAAGTCAAAGGTTAAACTGGGAAAGACTTATTATGTAAAAGTAAGAGCTTATAGGAAAGTTGGCAAGAAAGTAGTTTATGGAAAATACTCGAAGGCTAAAAAATGTAAGTTTAAGAAATAGTTTGAATAATGGAAGACAATTGTTATTTATTAGCACACACTGTGCCACCTGACAAATTAACGAAAGCACGCTCCCGCTGCCAAATGCTTGTAGCGGTTCTATAAAGCCGACTACGCTGCCTTTATGAACCGACGGCGTTAGAGCACTTTCTTTTAACTTTGTCAGTTGTCACAGTGAAGAACTTGGTTTGCATAACATAGCAATTGTATTCATTCTTTTACTTTACAAGAAAAATTATTTAAAATAAATGTTTATAGAAATTTTGTAGGAAACTGCACTTTCTCCATAGGGAGATTGTGCAGTTTCCTTATGTAATAGTTTTAAAGTTTATGGAAAACTAGAAAAATACTTATTTTGAATTATAAAATAGAAAACAAACAACAAATACTTGACTATATATCACAAAAAGAATATAATAAAATTCAAACAAAAAGAGATATAATTAAAACTATACCAAACTATGAGGAGGGAATACATGAGTAGTGTAAACAGAGAGTACAAAGACAGAATATTTTGCATGATTTTTGGATATGAGAAGTACAAGAAGAATTTATTGGATTTGTTTAACGCATTAAACGGAACGAATTACACACGAGAGGAAGACTTGGAAATTAATACCCTTGATAATGCCATATACATGAGCATGAGAAATGACGTGTCATGCATAATTGACAGCAACATGGCACTGTTTGAACAGCAAAGCACATGGAATCCCAACATGCCACTTAGAGGGTTTTTATATTGTGGCAGTTTATACAACAAGTATATAAAACAGCATAAATTAGATATTTATAACAGAAAACTAATAAAGTTGCCAACACCACAATACTATGTTTTATACAATGGAACAGAAAAAAAGGATGAGGTAATAGAACTAAAACTGTCAGATGCATTTGCTCATACTGTGGATAAGGGAGAGTTTGAGTGGACAGCAAAAGTAATAAATATAAATACAGGAAATAATAATAGTTTAATTTCAAAGTGTAAAGTGCTGAAAGGATATGTTATACTAACAACTAGGATGAGAGAGTATATCAGTAAATATTCCAGTAAGGATTTCAGTGAAGAGGAAGCAGTGAAAATGGCTGTGGACGAATGCATAAATGAAGATGTGTTGCGAGAATTTCTGCTGGAAAATAAGGCGGAGGTGGTTAGAATGTTCTTGACAGAGTATAACGAAAAGCAGACATTAGAAAACACATATAATGATGGTGTTGAAGTTGGTAAAGAGAAGGGCATAGAAATTGGCAAAGCTCAAGGCATAGAGATGGGCAAAGTGCAGGGAATTGAATTTGGAGAACGCAAAAAACTTGTTGAAATGGTATATAAGAAAATAAAAAAAGGAAAAACTGTAGAAGAAATAGCAGATGATTTGGAAGAAAATATAGAAGTTGTCAAGCAGATTTGTGGTAATATTAATGCCGTCGGCATAAACAAGAACTTGGAAGTAATCATAGAACAATTAACAATGAAATAGAAAATAGAAAAAAGTCCTGCAAGTGTTTTGAAAAAATGGAACACTTGCAGGTTTTTTCTTTCCCACAAAAGACCTTTTAATGTTCCTATATACGTGTTAAAATTATAATAATATGGGTTGTTATTCCATATAAGAAATAATAACTTAAAAATTAGAAAAGTGAGATTAAAGTATGTACGATTTTTTAGTAGTAGGTGCAGGACTTTTTGGAAGTATTTTTGCACATGAAGCAAGTAAAATAGGAAAGAAAGTATTAGTAATTGATAAGAGACCACATATAGCAGGAAATATATATACAGAAAATATTGATGGAATCAATGTACACAGGTATGGCGCACATATTTTTCATACTAATAACAAAGAAGTATGGGATTACATACAGCAGTTTTCTGAATTTAACAGATATACCAACTCGCCTGTGGCAAGATACAAGGACGAATTATATAACTTGCCATTTAATATGAATACATTTAATAAAATGTGGGGAGTTTTCACACCGGATGAAGCGAGAAAGAAGATTAAAGAGCAGGTAGAAGAAGCAGGAATTACTGAACCAAAGAATTTGGAAGAACAGGCAATTTCAATGGTAGGAAAAGATATTTATGAGAAGCTTATTAAGGGATATACAGGTAAGCAGTGGGGAAGACCATGCGATCAGTTACCAAGTTTCATTATTAAGCGTTTGCCTGTAAGATTTACATATGATAACAATTATTTTAATGATAAATATCAGGGAATTCCTGTAGGCGGTTATACACAGATTATTGAGAAAATGTTGGCTGGCATTGAAGTGAGACTTAACGAGGATTTCTTTGACAAAAAAGAAGAATACAAAAACATAGCAGATAAAATTGTATTTACGGGAATGATTGATGAGTATTTTGATTACTGCTACGGAGAATTAGAGTACCGTTCATTAAGATTTGAAACAGAGGAACTTGAACAGGAAAATTATCAGGGCAACGCAGTAGTGAATTACACAGAGTACGAAATTCCATATACGAGAATTATCGAACACAAACATTTCGAATTTGCATGTCAGGGTGGAAACGAAGGCAGCATACCTAAGACAATTATTACAAAAGAATATCCTGCAACTTGGAAGAAAGGCGACGAACCTTACTATCCAATGAATGACGAGAAAAATAACAAGTTATATGCACAGTACAAAGAGTTAGCTGAAAAAGAATCAAATGTAATTTTTGGTGGTAGACTTGGAATGTACAAGTATTTTGATATGCACAATGTAGTGGAAGAAGCACTTAATTGCGTGAAAGAAAATATGTGTGCGAAAAACTAAGTCCAGAATACTAAGTATTCATAAGGCAAATTGAAAGGAAAGTCTAGTACAGCATACGGAGAAGATTATGGCAAAAGAAAAAAAGAAAGTGCTGCATATGGTAGAAGCAATGGGAGGCGGAGTCTTTACATTTATAGTAGAACTTGCAAACGGGTTGTGTAACGATTTTGATATTACCATTGCTTTTGGAATGCGTGAAGAAACACCAAAGAATTATGCAGATTTTTTTGACAATAGAATACAGCTTGTGGAAGTAAAGAATTTTACAAGAAATCTTAATCCAATGAAAGATTTGAAGGCGTATCTTGAATTAAGAAAAATCGTAAAAGATGTTCAACCGGATATAATTCATACTCATTCTTCAAAAGCCGGAGCTATAGGTAGATTTATGTTCCCAGGAAAATGCGAAAAAGTTTTATATACACCTCATGGATATAGCTTTTTAATGGAAGGCGTCTCAAAAAATAAAAAAAAATTATACAAGTTAATAGAAAAAATATGTGGTGCAAAGTCAAATTGCATTACCATTGCCTGCGGTGAAAGTGAATGGAAGCAGGGACTTACAGTTTGTAAAGAATCAACATACATTAGTAATGGCATCAATATGTCGAAAATGGACAGAATACTTGAAACTTTGCCATTGATAGGGAAAAATCATCAATACACAGTTTATACCTTGGGAAGAGTTACATACCAAAAAAATCCAGAAATGTTTAATGAAATTGCTAAAAGGCTTCCGGATATTAGATTCGTGTGGATTGGTGCAGGTGAATTAGAAGATAAACTGACGGCACCTAACATTTTTGTTACAGGCTGGGCAGATGGCGACTGTAGATATGATGTGGCAAATGCCGGAGATGTTTTTCTGCTACCGTCAAGATGGGAAGGCTTGCCAATAGCTTTGCTGGAGGCAATGTACATGGAGAAACCATGTGTGGTTTCAAACGTTACAGGTAACTGCGATGTGATAAAAAACAAGGTAAACGGTTATATGTGTAATACGGTGGATGAGTTTGTGAACGCTATTGAAGCGTGTAGGAATTATGCTCAGGACAATATTATAAAAGAAGCCAAAAAAAATATAAAAGAGAGTTTTAACACAGATATTTTGTGCAAAAAATATAAACAGGTTTATAATGGGGGATATTAAAATGAGGAAAGTAAAAGTATTGGTTCTGATTACAGCCATGGACAGAGGCGGCGCAGAAACAATGGTAATGAATTATTTGCGAAATATAGATAGAGAAAAAGTTCAAATGGACTTTTTAGTGATTAGAAAATATAAGTCAGATTATGAGGACGAGATTAAACAAATGGGAAGCAATGTATACCATTTAAATCCAATTTTTCTAAAGAATATAGGCAGATTCAAAAGAGAATTCAGAAAATTTCTGACGGAACATAGGGAGTATACGATTATACATTCACATTTAGAAGAGAGAAGCTATTTCCCAATGAAAATAGCAAAAAAAATGGGTGTTCCAGTGAGAATCGTTCACGCTCATTCAATACCAAATGACAAGGGACCAAAGCAGTGGGCGAGACTCTATATGAGAAATAGATTGAAGGGGCTGTACACTCATGGCTTTGCCTGTTCAGAAAAAACTGCTAAGTGGCTATTTGGCAACAATATGAAAAATATAACTATTATGAACAATGCAATTGATACTGAAAAGTTCAAGGCAAATGAGAAGACAGGTAAGAAGTTGAGACAGCAGCTAAAAATAGATGAAAAAACACTGGTAGTTGGTCACATAGGCAGATTTGTTAAACAAAAGAATCAACAATTTTTAATAGATATATTCAGAAATGTTAATAACCAAAGACCAAACAGCAAACTTTTGTTAATAGGTGGCGGAAAACCAAAAGCGGAGCAAAAGTATAAAAACGAAATAATGAAAAAAATCAAGGAACAGGGCTTGGAAAATAAGGTTAAGTTTCTTGGAGTTAGAGATAACATAGAAGAACTTTTGCAGGTGATGGATGTTTTAGTGATGCCGTCAACAAGCGAAGGCTTTCCGGTGACTTTGGTGGAAGCACAGGCAGCAGGTGTCAGATGTATTGCCTCAGACAGAATAGACTACAAGGTAAACATTACCGATGAAATTCAGTATGAAGCTTTAGAAAGTGATGCTGCAGACTGGGCTAATCGAATAATTTCATTTACAAATACTGAACTTGATGCTGAGGAAATGAACAGAAAAGTAAAGATAGCCGGGTTTGATGTAAAGGAAAAGGCGAAAGATTTAGAAGAGTTCTATATTGGTGTTTCGAAAAGTATTTAAAAACTATTTATCAATAGCGAGAAAATATTTAAACTAAACCTGTGAAAATAAAAGTTATAGATAGGACACAGAATTTACAATGCATGAAGATGGAGGAACCATGAAGCTTATAAAAATGTGGTGCCATTTTAAGGCGAATATAAAGAAGATAACATACAAATTAATATATGGCAAAAAACTAAAAATCGGAAAAGGGACTACGTGGCGCAATGAGTTTCACGTAGCAATTGAGAATGGTGGCACTGTTGAAATTGGAGAGAATTGTTTCTTTAATAATGGTTGCTCGTTGAATGCATTAGAGTTCATAAAAATAGGGGATGGAACCATCTTTGGTTCAAACAGTCACGTGTATGACCACAATCATGTGGTGAAAGACGTGGGACAGTCCATAAAAAGTCAGGGTTATACCTGCAAGGAGACTGTTATCGGAAAGCATTGCTGGATTGGAACTAACGTGGTGATAACCAAAGGCGTACATATTGGCGACAACTGCACAATAGGCGCAGGAGTTGTGGTGAGAGAAAACGTTGAGAGCGGAAGTGTAGTGAAGTAGTTGCATAAGAGGAGAAACATAGTGAATAGATATATCGCAAAAGAAAAACAAGGGGCTTGGCTAATAATAAAGATTCTTATAGCAACATCAGTGTTTTTATTAATATGCTCTCGTGCATCTTCCATGATATTGAAAACTTATGGGGATGATTCGGATATTTTTGTTATGTTAGGTAAACTTACAAAAGATGGAATGGTTCCATATAAGGAGTTCTTTGATCATAAAGGTCCGTTTATTATATTAGTAGAATATTTGGCATTTTTGTTACCCAATTATAAAGTGGGATTATTTGTTATAGAATTATTATTTATTGCAGCAACATTAATGGCGGAATATAACATTTTTAAATTATATTTTAATGAGAACAAGTCTTGTATTTTTACAATTGTAAGCTTATTTGTATTAAATATATATTATCAGGGAGGAAATTTTACTGAAGAATATTGTCTTCCATTTTTGATGTGGAGTACATTCTTTTTTGTAAAATATTCGAATAGAAAAAATAAGAAAAATGTGGAGCACAATTTAGGGTATGCCTTTTTTTATGGTATTACATTTACTGTATGTGCTTTAACTAGAATTACAAATGCTTTGCCGTTATGTGCGATAATACTGGTATTATTTGTATATGTATTATTTGAAAAAAGGTATGATATTATTTTAAAAAATATTCTTTGGTTTGCGTTAGGAATACTGGTTAGCATTACACCATTTGTTATATATTTTATTGCAAAAGGTGCTCTGAAGGATGCAATCTATGCAACATTTATATTTAATTTTAGATATGCAAAAGCAAGCACAAATGAAAAATATCTGTTAAAGGAACAAATTAAGACAATAGTTTATTTAATCCCAATTTTTACAGTATTTTTAGTAAGCTGTTTCAAAAAGAATAAGTTGAAGACAAAAAATATATTATCTATATGTATGGTTGTTATGAGTGTATTTGCGATAGCATTACAAATAAGTGGGCAACCATATCGACACTATCTTATAATATGGTTACCATTATTATGTATTGGTGTATGTATAGTTGACTTGAAATCGATAAAATATAGAACGTATAGATATGTTTTAATGCTTTTCCTTATTATAAGCTCGTGCATAGTGATAGGAAAAAATGTGAGTGTTTTAGCTGATAGTTGTAATCTTGTCGCAAAAAATGAAGAACAAGATTATGCAAAATATGTTAATGATTTAAAGGAAAAAATTCCAGGTGATAAGTTAGACAGAGTTATTGCATATAATGTTTTAGCTAAGTTCTACATTATATCGGATATAAAGCCATGTTATAAATATTGTATATTACAAGATTGGCAGTGTAGTCATGATAGTGAAATGACATTAGAGTTTGAGAAAATGATTAAGTCGTTAAAGGCTCAGTACATTGTCATTACCAGGGATAGTATAAATGCTTATGACGGATATATTAATCAACATTATCATCAGAAATATGAAAATAAGTATTTTGAACTGTTAGAAATTAACTATAATACAAATTACGTTAAAGGAAGATAATATGAAAGCAATTCATGTTCTTGTTTTGGATACGGTAATGGATCGTGGTGGTGCAGAAGCCATGATTATGAATTATATGAGAAATATAAATAGAGACGTAGTGAAGTTTGATTTCCTTACAAACAGGGATTATCGGGCTGCTTACGAAGATGAAATTGAAAGCCTTGGTGGCAGGGTATACCATATGTGTCCAATGTATCCCGGCAAATTTCATCAGTATAAAAAAGAAGTTAAGGAGTTTTTACAAGAACATCCTGAATACAAAATTATACATAGTAATTTAGAAGAGAGAAGTTACCTACCACTTAAAGTGGCGAAGAAAATGGGTGTGCTTGTTAGAATATCCCATTCTCACAACAGACCGCTGGGAATTAATCTGAAACTTCTTGTAAGATATTATTTTAGATTCCTGCTGAAATACTACAATACGCACATGTTTGCCTGCGGAGAGGAAGCAGGGGACTGGCTTTATGGCAAAAAGAACCGGGATAAAGTTATCATTATGAAAAATGCCATAGATGCTAATGCATATAGATACAATGAAGCTGTTCAGGATGATATGAGAAAACAGCTTGGACTTACAAATAAGAAAGTAATTGGTCACGTGGGAAGATTTTTCCCACAGAAGAATCATGAATTTTTAATAGATATATTTGACGCCATTCACAAAAAAGAACCAGACACAGCGCTGGTACTAGTAGGTGGTGGCGAGACAGATGACGTTCTAAAAAATCACATTAAGGAAAAGGTAGCCAAACTGGGGCTGACAGATTCAGTGAAATTCCTTGGTGTAAGGGACGACGTGGAAAAAGTAGTGCAGACATTTGATGTATTCCTTTTGCCATCGTTGTTTGAAGGCTTGCCGGTAACAATGGTGGAAGCACAGGCAGCAGGTTTGCCTTGCGTAATATCAGACAGGGTGCCGGTGGAATGTGACATTACAGGTAATGTGACAGTGGTAACCTTAGACGAAACACCTGAAAAGTGGGCGGATGTTGTAATAAATCAAACAAACAATTTTGAGAAAAAAGATACTTACAGCCAAATTGTAGATGCCGGGTTTGACATTAAGGCACAGGCAGTATGGTTGGAAGAGTTTTATAGGAAAGCGTTGGAGGAGAATGGATTTAAGTTATCAGAGAATTAGACAAAAGAATAGAGATACAACATTGTTATTAATACCTTTGGTAGCAATACTTGCAAAATTTATTCACTTGTATATGCTTCCGGATAAATATTACTTTGATAGTTGGAGACTACTTACTATGCTTACAGGTGGTAAAGGAATGACCAATTGGGGAGGATATCAAAGCACAGTAGATTTTTATAAGGCAATAAATTTCTTTAATTGGACAACGTTAACACAATGGAGCATAGGACTTGGAATAATTCTCACACCAATAGCCATGATTATAATTTCCAGAACAAAAGAAATGGAAATGAGAGAATGTTTTTTTTCGTTGATGATTGTAGGACTATTAAATATATATGTGTTCAGTATTACTAAAGAGACAATTCAGATTTGTTTCTTCTTTTTGGTGTATTTGATTATTCAGTCGCCTTTAAAAAACACATTGCTTAAGGTAATAGGTTGTGCGTTAGTGTTTTATTGGGAGAGTACATTCTATAGGTCTTATTACATAATTATGGCGGCAATGACAATATTCATGTATCTGATTTTTGTATGGCTTAGACAGAGAGAAAAAATCAAACGAAAACATATAGTGATTATAGTGGTTATGTGTTTTGTGGCTGTGTTCGCATTCTTCTATGCAAGTCAGTTTGTAGCACATGATGATTACATAAGTGCATTAAATTCAAGAGATGGCACAACGGAAACGAATGAAGGCGCAAGTACAAGTATTGAGAATCCAATAAAAGTTAATGGTAACTTAGGAATCTTTATGTATGATTATGTAATTAATGCGGTGCGTATGATGGTGCCAATAGAATTGGCGTTTAAGGGAATATTTTACTTGCCCTTTGTAGTTTTTCAGTTTTTTATATTGTATTACTACTTTAAGGCGATTAAGAATATTAAAAGTTTGGATGACAACATGATTGTTGTTGTGGCGTGTTATAGTGCCTACTTCTTTGGCTCAGTAGTTTTTGAACCGGACTTCGGTTCGTGGGTAAGACATGAGGCTGCAACATTCCCAATATTACAGCTTTTGGCATACAAGAGTAATTCGTACAAAAATTTGGAAGAAAATTTAGAAGAAAAACCAAAGAAAAAAAGGGTGGTTATTTATGAAACAGAGGATGTATAACACTTTCTCAAGGATATTTAAAAATCATGCAATTGCAAAAGTGCTGTCGGAAGTGGGCTATGCGTTACTGATGGCTTATTATATGGTGGCGAGAAATTTTGTAAAGAGCAGAAAAAAGAAAATCTATGATGCTTCAAAAGTAAGGGAAGAATTACTTAGAGAGTATCCTATTGAAAATATGGAATCGGAAATAATTAATCTTCCAACAAATGAGCATGTAGATTTGTCGATTATTATGCCGGCATATAATGTAGAAAAGTATATAAAGGAAGCAATAGATTCTGTTTTGAATCAAAAGACAAAATACAATTATGAGTTAATAATTGTTAATGATGGAGCAACAGATAATACAAAGAAAATAATTCAGAGCATAGAATCTGACAAAATAAAATATATAGAGCAAAAGAATCAAGGGTTGTCAGGCGCAAGAAATACAGGAATTAACAATGCTGTTGGAAAATACATAACATTTATGGATTCAGATGACTTGTTAGAAGATGGTTCCATTGAAATCATGATGGATGCATTAATTAATAACAAGGCAGATGTTGTTGTGGGAAGTTATGCAATGTTTATGGATATTAATCACAAACAAAAATGTTTAAATGAACCTAAAATAATAGAAAATAATCCGGGACAGGCAGTGTGCAATCATGGGTATGCCTGGGGGAAAATCTTCAAACGGGAAATGTTCAATAATATTAGATTCCCTATGGGCAAATGGTATGAGGACACAATAATTTGCAATGTATTATTTAGAATGTCTTGTAAAATGGTGGTTTTGTCAGATATAGTATATGACTATAGAATTAATTACAGTGGTATAATTAGAAATGCACGCAATTCAATTAAGACTTTAGATCACTATTGGGTAATGGAAGATGCAATTAAACAGGCTGAAAATAATAACATAAAAAATGATAAGGTTTTGTACAATTTAGCTTTTGGACATTTATCATCATTACTGTACAGAAGAGTATCAAACCTTGACGACAAAGTAATAGAGGATGTTTTTGTTTTGGCATGTGAATTAATTAATAACATTAAACCAAGTGAATATGAAGTAAAAGGAAGAATTATTAACAAAGATATTCAAGATGCCTTTGAAACATATAATTATAAATTATGGAAATTAGCTAGTTTTATAGTATAGAAGCAGATATAAAAAACGGAGATAAAATGAAAAAGATTTGTTTTTTTTCAGGAGACATTACAAGAAGTGGTGGAACTGAAAGAGTTGGAACAGTTATAGCAAATGAATTACATAAAAAAGGACAGTTTGAAATAAGCATTGTTAGCTTATGGGAAGATAAGAAGAAAACATTCTTTCATTTAGAACAGGGCATAAAAAGAGATACATTGTTCTCAGACCATATCAGTGGGAAAAGAATATTAACTTATGTAAAAGCTGTTAGAAAATATGTAGAGAACAATCAAATAGATGTGTTGGTAGATATAGATGGAATACTTGATTTGTATTCAATACCAGCATTAAAGAAAAACAAGTGTAAGTTAGTGTCATGGGAGCAGTTTAACTACTATGTTAATCCTTATGTGAACTACAGAAAACTAACAAGAAAAATGGCAGCGAAAAAAGCAGATGCCATTGTAGTTCTTACAGATGAAGATAAACATTTTTATGAAAAAGAGACTGACGTGAAAACGAAATTAGTGAGAATTCATAATCCGATGCCTGGCAATGTTAACACTACAAGTTACAATATGGACAGCAAAACAATAATTAGTGTTGGCAGATATACAGAACAAAAAGGGTTTGACATTCTAATAGATGTTGCAAATCAAGTGTTCAGTAAACATTCTGATTGGAAATGGCTTATTATTGGTGATGGCGAAGATAAATATGATTTGCAACAGAAAATAGAAAAATATAAATTGCAAAAAAATATTATTCTGAAAGAACACGTAGATGACATAAATGAATACTATAGGAAAGCTGCAATGTATGTTTTAACATCACGCTATGAAGGTTTCGGACTTGTTCTTACTGAAGCTAAGACGCAGGGGCTACCATGTATTAGTTTTAATTGTCCTGCTGGTCCAAAGGAGATAATTGCAGATGGAATCAATGGTTATCTGGTAGATTGTTTTGATATAGAACAAATGGCAGGGAAAATTAATGAACTTATAGAAAATGAAAATAAGAGAAAATTATTTTCTGAAAATGCGTTGGTTGGAACAGAAAAGTTTAACTTAGAAGAAATTGTTGAACAGTGGAGTGAACTGTTTACACAATTGTTGACAAATGATTAGATTAGTGGAGAAAAAATGGAAAAGGTTTCGGTTATATTACCTATATACAATGTTGAAAAATATTTGAAAAATTGCATAGAGTCAGTCAGAAATCAAACTTATGAAAATCTTGAAATCATATTAGTTGATGATGGTTCAATAGACAATAGTGGAAATATATGTGATGAAATTGAAAAGACAGATGAAAGAATTAAGGTTATTCATAAGCAAAATGGAGGACTTGCAGCAGCACGAAATACAGGATATCTGGAAGCAACAGGAACATATCTTATGTATATAGATAGCGACGACATTGTGAAGAAAGATGTTGTAAAGAACTGCGTTGAAGCAATTGGAAAAGAGAACTCAGACGTTGTGATTTTTGGCTATGAAAAGATAGATGAAATAGGAAATATTATCGAAACATGTAAATGGAAAAAGGCAACATACACAAATGAGCAAATGCTTGGAAAACTATATGATTCGATTCGAGAAATGTCTTTTGGTTATGCATGGAATAAACTTTATCGTAAATCAGTAATAGATGAGTCAAAGATTCTTGGAGACGCAAAAGTAATTGATAGAGAAGATTTAATTTATAACTTGGAACTTCTTAATTATTGGAAAAAAATTACTTACATAGATTACGTTGGATATGAATATTTGCAACGAAGTACAAGCTTACTTCATAATTCTAATCTGGCAAGATTAAATGGAATTGAATATTTCGTAGAAAAAATATTTGATACAGAAATAAAAAATAATGAAGTAAAAAAGAAAGTTTTTAATATGGTTGTACTTCATTATATGGCGGATGCGATTACAAAAAATATTATTTGGAATGATGATTTGTCAGGAAGAGAAAAGAAAAAGCTGGTTAAGAAAATAATGGAAAGATGCAGTCATCAGGAAGAATTATATTTAGATGAAGATAATCCAAGATATTTGCAGCAGATGTATAAAAGTATTAAGAGTGGAAGAAGCGGATACTTTTATTGGTATGTGAAGTTGGGAGATTGGAAGAGAAAGGGAACAGATGGAAAATAAATATAAGTTTACAAAAGAACATACATAGGTTGCAAAAGGTGTAGCAATATTGTTGATGTTATATGATCATTTATATTGGATGAATCATGGAAAATATACTGCATTTATAAAATTACCAAACGTAAATGATATTCCATAGTTAATTGGCTCAGTAGGAAATATATGTGTAGCAATGTTTTTATTTTTATCCGGTTATGGAATGTTTTTTTCTCAACAAAAGAGAAGTTATTCGATAAAGGATTCATTAAAAAGAATATATAATATATGGATTCAATATGCTTTTATAACAATTATAATTATTGCACTTGACTCAGCTTTTGGAAAAATACAGTTAGATATTAGAAAAATAGTATTAAATGTTGTTGCATTAGATTATTCATATAATAAATTTGCTTGGTTTATGATTACATATATTGTAATTATTTTAAAGAGAGAAATATTTATCCTGAAATTATATATATAGATAACGAATATGCACAAAATATGGAATTAGAGGAAATCTTAAAGAAAATTGGAATAACTAAATACAAGATACAACAGATGCCAGAAGGTATTGTAATTAACGTTGAATAAAAAGGATATTGATATGAAACGTATGGCAGTGATTTCAGCAGGCTTTGTACCTGTTCCAGCGGTAGATGGTGGAGCAGGCGAAGTGCTTACGACAGAGCTGATAAATGGGAACGAAATAGCTGGAGATTTTTTTATGGATATATATACAATAGAATCTCCAAAGCTTAACAAAATTAAATACAAGAATGCAGAAATAATTCAAGTACATATTAATCCAATTAGGTGTTTTTGGTGTAAAGCAAGAAATGCTTTTTTGAAGTTGTTTAAGTTTAAATATCGTTTTATACCATATAACCAGGAATTGATACATAAATACTTTCGGGATAATTATGACATTATTTTGGTAGAGAACAATATGCAGGTGTTTGAAGATATATATAATCATGCGAAACATGGGAAAAATCACATGATTTATCATATGCATAATGACATAGATGGAACTACAAAACCTGAATACCTATGTAGATTTATTGCAGATAAGGCAGAGAAAATACTGACTGTAAGTGATTATTTAAAAAAGCATTTTAATCAGGTTGCACCAAATGACAAAACAGAAGTTTTTTATAATTGTGTGGATTTAGCAGTTTTTAATCCAGACAAACTTAAGAAAACAGCGGAGTTGAAGGAAAAATATAAAATCAATAATAATGATTTCGTGTACATGTATACAGGAAGAGTTTGTCCCGAAAAAGGAGTGTTGGAATTAATTAGAGCTTTTAAAAAGGTGTTAGATAAGGCACCAAATGCTAAGTTAATGGTTGTAGGTAGCAGATGGTATAATCAAATTGATAAAGATGAATATTTTAATTCTTTAATTGAAGAATCAGAAGAAATAAAGGACAAAATTATCTTTACAGGTTATGTATATCCAGAGGATATGCCGGAAATATATGGCTTGGCTGACGTTTTAGTAATACCTACACTGTGTCAGGAAGCTTTTGGTATGGTGGCTCTTGAAGGGATGGTAATGAGAGTACCAATTATATCTACCAAGTCTGGAGGTTTAGTGGAGGTATTAAATGCCGATACAGCTATTTTAATAGATAGAGAAAATATTATTGATGAATTAGAATGTGCTATGTTGAAAATTAAAGAAGTACAAATAGCAGAAAAATTAGTTAGAAATGCTAGGGAGAAATTGGAAAGAACAAGAGAGTTTTGGAAAATCAATTATTATGATGAGTTTGCAAAAAGGGTAAGATAATATGAAGAAGATTGCAATTGTGACAAACGGTATATTGCCATTACCGGCAGTGAAGGGTGGTGGAGCTGAGACTTTAGTTCAGCAACTTTTAGACGAAAATGAAAAACAACAGAAATATAAATTTATTGTTTATAGTGTATTAGATAAACAAGCTGTACAAGCACAAAAAAAATATAAGTATAGTCAATTCATGTTTGTCCCACATAAACAAGATAATTTGTTGAGTAAAATAAAGCGTTTTTATAATAGAAAAATATATGGAATAAAAACATATCCGGAACCAATTGATTTTAAGAAAATAATTAAACTGATAGATAAGAGTAATGTGGATGAAATAATTTTGGAAAATACAATACAGCCGTTTATTTCTTATACAAAAAAATATGATAAGAAAGTTTGGCTTCATTTACATAATGATTTTATAAACACAGAGTTGGATAATAGATATGTAAATTTAATTAAAAATGCAGTAAACAAATCGGCAGGAATCATTACAGTAAGTAATTACATTAAGCATAGAGTGTTAGAGCTAGAAAATGTATCGAGTTCTAAAATAAGAGTATTAAAAAATTGTACTAATCTAGAAATATTTAGACCTTTGTCTTTTGAAGAAAAAAATAAATATAGAGCAAAATATGGAATCGGACAAGATGAATTTGCTATATTATTTGCAGGAAGAATTTCTAGAGAAAAAGGAGTAATGCAATTACTTAATGTGGTTGAAAATCTTAATAAGAAATATTCAAATATAAAAACAATTATTGTTGGGAGTTCAAAGTCAGGAACAAATAATATAGATAGTTATACATCTGATGTTATTGCTAAAATAAAAAAATTAGGCGATAAAGTTAAATTTACAAGCTATATAAAATATAAAGAACTAGGGAATGTTTACAATGTTGCTGATGTCGCTGTTTTTCCAGCAATATGGGAAGAACCAGCAGAATTAACAATTATAGAAGCTATGGCATGTAAAATACCTGTTATAACAACTTATTCAGGAGGAATAGTTGAATATACAGATAAGAACAGTAGCATTTTGTGTAATAAAGATGAAAGATTAGAGAAAGAATTAGAAGAAAATATTATAAAAATAATAGAAAACAAAAAGCTTAGTAATAAAATAGCTGAAAATGGCTATAAGAAAGCAAAAGAATATAATTTGCAAAAATATTATGAAGAATTTTGCAAAATAATTGACCGCAATTCGGAGAGTTAAAATGAAAGTAAGCATAATAGTACCTGTTTACAATGCAGAAAAGTATTTAGATAAGTGTGTTGAAAGCATAACAAAGCAAACTGAAGAAGATATTGAAATTCTTTTAATAGACGACGATTCTACGGATTCATCAGGCAGAATGTGTGAAGAATGGGCAAAAAAAGATTCTAGAATACGAGTGTTTCACATAGAAAATATTGGTGTATCTAATGCTAGAAATCAGGGAATCAAAAATTCTAACAGTCCATATATCATGTTTGTAGATAGTGATGATTGGATTAAAAAAGATATGGTGGGATGTCTGCTGAAAAATATTGAAGAATCCAAGTCACAAGCTGTGTTCTGTAATTATATAACTGTAAGAGATGGAGAAGAGATTCCATGCGAAGGTATATTAGAATACAAAGTATATCAGAGTGATGAAGTATCTAAGATAATCAGTAATATGTTTGGTGGAGGCAGATACTATTCATCAATATGGCGTGGAATTTATAAAAGAGAAATAATAGAAAATAGTAACATTTATTTTCAAAATCTACAGTTCGCAGAAGATTTGGTTTTCAATTTAGAATATTTGTTGAATTGTAATAGAGTAAAAATAATAAAAGACGAATTGTATTATTACAGAGTAAATAGTACATCAGCATTACAGTCATTAAAAAATAAAGTAGATGAGATTCAGAAAGTACCGTATGAGATTTATTCCTTAATAACAAAGTATAATTGTTTAGAAAAATATAGTGTGGAGATGCTTAGCGAATTGTCTTTGACGGCTAAGAGACTATTTGACATTAATAATAAGTATTCTAACTTTAAAGTAAACGCAGCAAATTTTAGAAAATGGAATTTTAAAGAAATAGAGAAATATTCAAATAACGACAGAATATCTAAAATGTATTTTCAAAGAAAATGGATAAAGTTGTATGTTTATTTGTGGATTGAGAAAATTAAAAATCATATACATAGAGAATAGTTGGAGAAATAGATGAAGATAGCAATGATTACTCCTGGGTATTTGCCTGTTCCGGCCGTAAAAGGTGGAGCTGTTGAGGTCTTAATAGAAGAATTACTAAAGGAAAATGAAATAGAAAATAAATGCACGATAGATTGTTACACAATTGATGATGAAAATATCCAAAAAAGAGGCTATAGAAATACAAATATTAAAGTAGTAAATATAAAAACATTTACAAGGATAAAAAATAAAATAGTTAATAGTCTGTATGCTTTATTTAAAATAAAAAAATGGAGAACTTCTTTTTCCAGAGAACTTATTAAGTTACTAAAAAAGGAAAGCTATGATTATATAGTAATACATAATAATACTATGGCGTACAGGGACATCTATGAAAAAACAGCCAATAAAAATAATTTGATTTACGTTTTACACAATAACATTGGTGATGACCCAAATCATATAATCATCGCAAAATTAATTGGAAAAACAGCAAGAAAAGTATTAGCAGTTAGTAATTATACAAAGAATGATTTTATAAAAATAACAGGATCAAAAAATGTAGATGTATTATATAATTGTATAGATTTTAAAAGATATTTGGTTAAGATATCCCATAAGGAAAAACAATATATGAGAGCGGAATATGGAATTAGTAGCAAGGACTTTGTTTTTATATATAGTGGAAGAATAGATATTTATAAAGGAGTCTTGGAATTAGTAAAAGCTTTTAAGAAAATAAATAGAGAAGATACAAAACTGTTAGTTGTTGGCAAATCATGGTTTGGCGAAGAAAATGTTAAGGATGAATATACTTGCAAAGTACAGAAAGAAGCAGAAAAGGTTAGAAACAAAATTATATTTACTGGTTTTGTTAATCCAGACAAAATGCCTTTAATGTATCAAATTGCAGATTGTTTAGTGGTGCCTTCTATTTGGGAAGAACCATTTGGAGTGGTGGCTTTGGAAGGAATGGCATCAGGACTTCCTTTGATTGTTACTAATTCTGGAGGCTTGCCCGAAATTGTTAATGACAAATGTGCAGTTATTGTTAATAAAGAAAAAGATATTGTCAATAACTTAACAGACGAGATGAACAAAATGATGATAAATGAGGCAAAAGCTAAGAAAATGGGAGAATGTGCAAGAGAAACTGTACAGAGTAATCTAGAGTATGATTCCAGAAATTATTTTGGATTGTTTTTAAAAAAAACAATAGGTTAAAATTCGAAGATTCTTATTGTTTTATGAGGTGACAGATTCTATGAAAAGAAAGAAAATACTTTTTTATTGTGATTCTATGAATAATGGGGGAACAGAAAAAGCTACACTAGATTTGGTAAACAATTTGTCTAGTGATAAATATGACATAACGGTTATACAATTGGAGCCAGACGGTAGATATCAAAAAGAATTAGGCAAACATATACACAATAAGCAAATTTTGCCGGTTGGGCCTGAAGATAATTTTAAATATTATTGGAGATTGAGAAGATTATATGAGTCAATACCTTTGAAATTGTTACATAAATTAGTAATAGGTGACAAATATGATATAGAGATAGGCTGTGGGTATAGTTTTCCAACAAAAATAATACAAAAGTCAAAGACGGCAAGAAGAATTTCATGGATACATATGGATGTGGAATTAGACAAAAATTATGTACCAAGTCTTACAAGAGAAGAAGGACAGGCATATTTTAAGGATGTAGATGAGTTTGTATGTGTGTCAAAAGATTGTGCAAAAAAATTTAATAACAAGTTTGGATTTAACGAAAAAACAAAGGTTTGCTATAATATTGTGCCTGTTAAAGAAATAGAAAATAAGGCAAAAGAAAAACCAGAAGTTTATTTAAATAAGGACAAATTTAATATTGTAAGCATAGGTAGATTGACCAATCAGAAAGGCTTTGATATTTTAATTGATGCTGTAGAACCAATAATTAAAGAAAATAAAAATTGTGAGTTATATATAATCGGAATGGGGGAAGATTATGAAGCGTTATCAAATCGAATTGAAAAGTTGGGCTTAAAAGATAATGTACATTTGCTTGGGTATGTGAAGAATCCATATTCAATATTGATTCAAGCAGACGTTTATGTATGCTCATCAAGACATGAATCTTTTAGTTTGACAGTGGCAGAAAGTTTAATATTAGGTATACCAGTTATTTCCACAAGATGTACGGGACCTATAGAATTACTTGAAAACGGAAAGTACGGTATGCTAATTGGACATGAAAGTTCAGATATTCAAAATGCTATTGAAGAACTAATAATGGATAAAGAGAAGCTAGAAAATTATAGAAAGATGGTTTCGCTAAGGAAAAGTTTCTTTGAAGTCGAGAAAAATATAAAAGAATGGGAGACAGTTTTGGATAGGTAAATTTGTTTGCAAATAAAACAATAAGTGAAATAGGAGTATATGTTGATTTTTTTTATGAATAATTGCGAAAATAATACTGTGGAAGCAAAGAAGGAACATAAAAAGCAAGTAAATTAATATGGAGAGTATGGGATTATGTAGAGTTGCCACTAAAAGAGAAGAGAGTTACTTTACATAACAAGGAGTGTTAGTTTAGAGAATGGATGGAAAATTAAAATGAAGGATGTAGAAGTGATGAAGAAAATTGGGATAATTACGTCAATAAGCAAAGGAAATTATGGAAATAAATTACAAAATTATGCATTGTTAAAAACACTGAAAGATTTAGGTTATGAGGTTGAAACTGTAAACAGAAAAAAGGAAGACAAAGTTAAATTAATATTTTATAAGTTAAAAACATTAATTAGGGACATATTAAAAATAAATTATAGATCAGGAATTTGTAGAAGAGAAAATATTTTTAGAAAATTTGACAAGAAATATTTAAATATAAGTAGGTATTGGACACATGAAAATCATTATAAAAGTGGGATCAATGAGGAATTCGATTATTTTGTATGCGGAAGTGATCAGATATGGAATCCGATGTATGATACATGTTTAGCTGATATGGAAGGAGCAACAGCATATTTTGCACCATCTGAAAAAAGAATTGCTTACGCTGCTAGTTTTGGGGTTGGCGAGTTACCAAAGAAATATATGAACATGTTTAAAGAACTTTTAAAAGATATGAAAAAAATATCTGTAAGAGAAGAATCTGGGGCAAGAATTATAAGGGACATACTTAATGTTAATGTTTCGGTAGTGCTAGATCCAACATTGCTTTTAAGTAAAGAAGAGTGGTGCAATTTTCAAAATAAACCTAATGTTGAATTACCAGAGAAATATATCGCAACTTATTTTATAGGAAATAAGAGTGAGGAAGTTAAAAGTTATATAGATAGTTTATCAAAAAGATATGATTATCCAATTGTAGATATATATAGTGAATGGTTGTGGGATAAGGATATTGATAATTTAAAATATTTTTCGTTTGATCCAACAGAATTTGTATATGTAATATCTCATTGTCAAATCTTTTTTACAGATTCATTCCACGGAAGTGTATTTGCAACAATTTTTGACAAACCTTTTAGAGTTTTTGAAAGAAATGATAATGTTCCAGATATGTGGTCGAGATTGGAAAACTTAATTAAGATTATTGGAAATAATAGCGTTATCGGACAGATTGATGAAAATTTAGACAATATAATAGGGGAAAAAATAAAATATAATAAAGAAAATATAGATATGTTAAAGGATAAATCAATTAGATATTTAAAGCAATCTTTAAATTTTGAGACAGAGTTATAAATTTGAGGAAAGAAAATGAAAATCGAAAGAACAAAAAACGCAACAAGAAACATAATATACGGAGTGTTCCTAAAAATTTATCAATTATTAGGACCATTCATTTTAAGAACTATATTTATATACACATTAGGCATGGAGTATTTAGGTTTGAACAGCTTGTTTACCTCTATTTTAAGTGTGCTTAACTTAGCAGAGTTGGGAGTTGGTTCAGCTCTTGTATTTAGCATGTACAAGCCGATTGCTGAAGATGATACAGAGAAAATTTGTGCCTTAATGAATTTGTATAAGTTATATTATCGAATTATAGGGGCAGTAATCTTAATAATAGGACTTATATTAGTACCATTCATTCCTAAGTTAATTTCGGGAAGTGTGCCTGAAGATGTAAATATTTATGTTTTATATTTAATGAATTTAGGAGCAACAGTTTTATCATATTGGTTGTTTGCCTATAAAACATGTTTATTCGGAGCACATCAAAGAAACGATATGATTGCTAAAGTTACGATTGTTTCATCAACATTACAATACATAATTCAGGCAATTTTTTTAATAAGCATATCGAATTACTATTTATATTTAACAATTACACTTACAACTGGGATATTTAATAATTTATATGCAGCATATAAATGTAATAAAATGTATCCTAAATATAAAGCAAGAGGAAATCTTGAAAGAACAGAGGTAAAAGAAATCCATAGAAAGGTAAGAGATTTGTTTACATCAAAAATAGGTGGTGCAGTAGTTGATTCAGCAGATACAATTGTCATATCATCCTTTTTAGGATTAACAACTCTCGCAATATATAATAATTATTTTTATATAATGTCATCCATATATGGATTTATAATGATTATTTTCAGTGCCTGTATGGCGGGTGTAGGAAATAGTCTTATAGTTGAAAGTGAAGATAAGAACTACAATGATTTAAAGAAATTTTTATACATAGTTTGTTGGATAGCATCAGTTTGCACATGTTGCCTGCTTGGATTGTATCAACCATTTATGAAAATGTGGGTGGGCGAGAAGTCTATGTTAAGTTTTAATTTGGTTATTTGCATTTGCATTTATTTCTTTGTTCGAAATATAAATACACTTATTAATATGTACAAGGATGCAGCAGGAATGTGGCATGAGGATAAGTGGCGACCACTGGTAGTTTCTTTGGCTAACCTTGGCTTAAACCTAATATTAGTTCATTATATAGGCTTGTTTGGAATTTTGCTTTCCACAATTTTAACAATGGCATTTATTGGTATGCCTTGGTTAATATATAACCTGTTTACTGTTATTTTTAAAAGAAATGCAATTGAATTTCTTTTTAAGATGCTTTTCTACACAGGGCTGGTGTGCATTATGTGCGTAATTACTTACGCTGTTTGCGTACATATATCATTGTCAGGTGTAGTAGGATTTGTAGTTAAAGGAATAGTTATATTTGGCATTGCAAATATAATATTCTTAGGAGCAACCTTCTTGATGCCTGAGTTTGGTCAAACAAAGGAATTAATTTTGAAAATTATAAAGAGAAATTTCTAGAGTTAAAAATCATCACTCAATGCAAAAGAAGTAATAGATGTAAGGAAAAAACATGATTAACAAAAGTACAATTAAAGCCTATGCCTGTATTAATAAAAACACATCAATAAGACAGAAGAGTTCCTCCGGTGGATGTTATTTCGCTCTTGCAAAAGATTTTATTGAACAAGGTGGAATAGTGTACAGTGCAAGGTTCAATGATGGGTTTAGCGTGGAGCATGCAAAATGCTCCAGTGTAAATGAGCTTGCACAGTTTATGGGAAGTAAATATGCACCAAGCAGATTAGGAAATACTTTTAAAGAGATTAAGGAAGTTCTTGAAAAAGGAAAAAGGGTAATGTTTGTTGGCACTCCCTGCCAAAATGCAGGCTTAAGTTCCTTCTTAAAGAAGGATTATCCAACCCTTTTAAAGGTTGATTTTATATGCCATGGAATGCCTGATGAAAAAGTGTGGGACAGGTATTCGGATTACTTAAAAGAAAAAGGTGAAATAAAAAATATTTATTTTAGAAATAAAGATAAAGGTTGGTATGATTATAATTTTAAGGTAGAATATGTAGATGGAACCGTCTTTGAGGAAAATCATAGCGATAATATTTATATGCGTGGCTTTTTAGCAGATTTGTTTTTGAAAAAAGCCTGCTATGAATGTAAGAATCGTGGCTTTAATAGAGTAAGCGATATTACCTTAGCTGATTATTGGGGAATAGATGATGCCATACCTGAAATGTTTGATAACCAGGGAACTTCAGCAGTTTTTGTGAATACCTTAAAAGGCGAGAAAATATTTAATAAAATTAGTGAACAGTTTAGTATTAGACAGGTTAATCTAGAAGAAATAACAAAATATAATCCTTCATATTTTTATAATGCTAACATGCATAGAAACTATAATCAATTTATGGAAAAGTTGGATAATTGTAAGGATGTAATAAAGCTAATTGAAAACTGTTTAAAAGATAAATTTATTGTAAGGGCATTAAGAAAAGTTAAGAGAACAATCAAAAATCTCTTCCATATTTCATAGCCCCCACCCAAAGGAGAAATCATGAAGTACATTAAATATATAATAATTGTTATTTTTTTAGCAGCAACAATTACATATGTAATCAACTGGGCGTATACCAAATCTCACACCAATGAGAGCGCACCGGTTATATCTGTAGATAATGCAGGTCAGGTTAAAAAAGTATCGGTCAAGGACAAGGATGCTTTATTAAAAGGTGTTGTTGCAAAGGATAGCAAAGATGGTGATATTACATCAAGACTTGTTGTGGAGTCGATATCCAAATTTGTGGATAAGAAAAATCATATTTGTAATATTACATATGCAGTTGCCAATTCAAGAGGTGTAGTAACCAAGGCAACGAGAAAAATTCAGTTTACAGATTATAAGAAACCAAGATTCGTTTTGTCGCAGTCCTTGTGCTTTGAAACAGGTACAGATGTTGATGTTAAGTCGGTTATTGGAGCAACTGATGTGTTCGACGGCGACATTAGCAGAAAAGTAAAGATTTTGTCAAAGGATATTTCGACAAATATTTCAGGTGATAATACTATTACGGCTCAGGTAACTAACAGTTTGGGCGATACAGTGAAATTAAAAGCGGTTGTAGTTATTAAGCAGGATAATAATTTAAGCCCTGTAATTAAGTTGTCGCAAAACATTGTTTACACAAATGTTGGAGAGTCTTTTAATCCAAAGAAATATATTCAAAGCGTAGAGGATAATAGTGGAAAAGCGATTTCCAAAAACAATGTGCGTGTAACAAGTTCGTCTGTAAAAACAAAAAAAGCAGGTTGCTATTTAGTTGAGTATTCTGTAAAAGATTTAAGTGGAAATGAAGGAACAGCCTATTTGACAGTTATGGTTGAAGAGTAGCGAGGTTTAACAATGAAGAATAAAATTATTAATTTACGAAATATAGATTTGTTTAGCTTAGCCAAAGATGTTATTAGCAGTTGGTGGATAATCGTTATGGTGGCAGCAGCAGGAGTCATGTTTACCCATGCTTATATTAGCACTACTTATGTTCCTGAATATACAAGTACAGGTATTTATGTAGTTACACCAAAGCAAAGCACAGGCTATGTTTATACAAATAAAATTTTTGCACAAAACGTTGTGGGAATTTTTCAGAATTTAATGAATTCTGATATTATGAATAATAAAATTAAAGAGGACTTGCATGTATCGTCTTTAGATGCAACTATGAATGTTTCCCTAATTGAAGAAACTAATTTAATGAAAATTTCAGTTACATCAAAAGATCCTATTTTGTCATTTAAGACAGTAGGAGCAATTATGGATAATTATGCAGATCTGTCAGAGTATTTAACATCTGATGCAGTATTTGATCCTCTTGAGGCACCTATTGTGCCTACTTTTGCAGACAATTCACTTATGCCTAGAAAGAAATCTCTTCAGGTAGGTGGCATATGTGGGGTAATTACGCTTCTTGGATTATGTTTGGTTAGTATTTTAAGAAGGACAATTAAGACCGAGGCAGCAGTTGAAGAACAGTTAAACACAGACTTGTTTGGTACAATTTACCATGAAAATAAAAACAGAACTGTGAAATCAAAAATTGTTCAAAGTGTAAAAGCTCTGCTTATTACAAGTCCCATTATTACAACTAAGTTTATAGAATCTTTTAATAACATAAGAATAAAACTTGAATACGAACACGACCGCAAGCCATCTAAAAATGTTTATTTGGTGTCAAGTGTTTGTGAGAACGAAGGAAAATCTACGGTGGCGCTTAATATTGCCTTGTCTCTTGTAAAAGAAGGCAAGAAAGTTATTGTTATTGATGCAGATATGCGTAAGCCTGCCATTTGCAAGATGCTTGATATTCCAAAAGAGCAGGTAACTGATATGGTAAGACTTTTACAGGGGGAATGTGGTTTAGATCAAACCATGTATCGTGATAGGCAGGGGCTTAATCTTGTTATGCCCACAAAGGGCCATAGTAGCACTTATGAATTTGTAAAATCAGGTGCCATGAAGGACTTAATTAAAAAGTGTAGAAAATTTGCAGATTTTGTAATTATAGATACACCACCAATGTCATTACTTTCAGATACGGAAGCGTTGCTTGATGATGTTGATTTTTCATTGCTTGTAATCAGACAGGATTTTTCTTATGAAAAAGATATTGAAAACTGCATTAATATTATGAATGATGCAGATAGCAGATTCTTAGGCTGTATTTTAAATGATTATAAGAAGTTCAAAATAAGAGAAACTGCAAGTGTATTTAAGAAATTTGAAGATGGGGAGGAGGTTGCTCATGAATAGTTATAATACTAGGAAAGCTGTTGATAAGGAACCTATGGACCTGTCTCAGATTATTTCCAATTTTTTTAAGGCATTAAAAAAACTCTGGATAATAATGGTAGTTGCCATTGTAGTTTGTGGATTTATTGGTCACCATAATTATTCGGCGGGCTATTCACCTAATTATGAGACAAAGGCAACTTTCTCAATTACAGCAGCACAGTATGATGGTCGAGAGGACCGTTCATACACAAACAATACCCAGTTGGCATCTATTTTAAGTGTAAGTTTTAATTACTTAATTAACAACGAAGTTTTTTATGAGGTAATTAAAAAAGACCTGAACATTGACTATATGCCATCAACTATTACAATTTCGGCTGTACCTGATACAAATATTTTAAGTATAGTTACAGCAGGCCCTAATCCACAAATGAATTATAAGGTGGCACAGTCTGTAATGAAAAATTATGGCAGTGTGGCAGAATTTGTAATTGGTGACACAAAGCTTGAGGTGTTAGAAGAACCGGTTGTTGCTGAAGAACCAACGAATCCATATTCACCATGGAATCAGACTATTATATATGCTTTCATTGGTTTATTAATTGGAATTGTACCAAGTATTATTTACGGATTTTTCGTTAGAACTATTAGAAACAGGGAAGATGTTGAGAAATATCTGAATGTAAATTTTCTCGGCATTTTGCCGGGAGTTTCTCTTAATCAGAGAAAAAATAAATTGAAGAACTGCTCTATTTTAAATAAAGCTGTTGGTTTTAGATATTTAGAGGCTATGCGTTCTGTTAACTCAAGGTGTGAGAGAGAATTTGCAAAACATAATGCGAAAGTTATATTGGTTACAAGTACAGTAAAGGGCGAGGGGAAAAGTACAGTGGCTCTCAATCTTGCGTACTCATTGTCAAAAAGCCAACATACGGTAATGTTAATTGATGGAAATCTCCGTTCACCATCATTACACAAAATGGTTGAACAGGATACATACGATTTCAAAATGGATGATTTCCTTGCAGGTAAGTTAAAAAGCAGTGGGGCAATTGTCAACTTAGAGGGTACAAGAGTGCTTATGATTGCACCAACAATTCCATCAAAGGATCCCATTAAACAGTTGAATTCTGAAGCCATGGGGAATTTCATTAACAACGCAAAAGCAAAAGTTGACTATGTAATCATAGATGCACCGCCATGTAGTGAATTGTCTGATGCGGCAGTTCTTGCAAAACACAGTGATGGTGTAATTTATGTGGTAAAAGAAGACTGCGCAAAAGTAAATAAAATCATTGACACAATTCAGGAATTTTCATATACGAGAATACCGATTTTAGGTTGTATTTTAAACGGCTCTGCAGGAAAACTTAATATTACATACGGCTATAACTATGGAAAACATTATGGTTATGGCTATCGAAAAGGATATGGCAGCAAGTATTACGGAAAGTATGGCTATAATTATTATAGTGGTTATGGCACATACGGTGATTACGATGATGAAGAAAATCCTGTTCCTGGAGGTTACGGAAAAGTTTCAGAAAAAGAATTCGGAGCCAAAGAGCAAAGTGTTTCAAATAAAATTTATGTAAGAACCACCGACCGCCAAAAAGAGAAAATGGCAAAAAAAGAAGGCGAGAAATTTGAAAAGTATGCCGAGAAAATGAATGATAAAGACAAAGCATAAACGTGGACGATATTGGGAAATACAAATGTAGGTCTGTATTTTAGATAGATTACATTAGTGATATCGATTGTGTTATCTGTTTTCTTGGAAAAAATAAAACAGGGAATACATTTTCCAATTTTACAAATTTTTAATTAAATATTAAATAATAAAAAGGCTCCTTAGGATAAAACCTATCATAAGGGGCCTTGAATTATATCAGTCCGCAGATTGTAAAAACTTCTTTTGTATTTTTGATGTCCTCATCACTTAAGGATTTGATTATTTTTAGTTTGGCTTTGCTTTTTTTATCAAAACGAAGCAATCGCTCTATATTAAGTCTTAACCAATACAGTGGCAGAAGCCATTTATGATTTTTCAGGAATGAACCGTAAAAATTAATCATTGTATCCATTGAAGGAAAGAGTTTGGCTGCTAAAGAGGTCTTCTTCTTTCCACTTTTGGCTAATGAACCGGCTTCCTGATTCTGTGAATTACCAAATGCTCCACCAAGGAAAATATATTTGGTTAAAAGTTGAACATCTTTATGGTTATCAAAATTATTCACACCATCAAACCAGTATAGGCAAAGGTTTTCTATTGTATTTTTGAACTGTAGAACACCTAAAACTTCAAGACAGGAATCCACCTTAGCACTTTCAATATATTTATTTTTATTCATAATATATAAATCCAGAAAATGCTTAATTCCGATGCCACCATTTAGAAAATGTTTTGCCATATGTATAACATGATAAATGTAAAAATCTTCTTTAGTCATTAAATATTGATTTGGTTTGTCAGGCAATGAACTGCAATGTACCCAGATTTTTTCGAGATAGTTGTACCAAAGAGTGTAGCCTTCATCAATCAAGTGAGTTTGCATTTCAACTAGCAGGTGGTTACTTTTATTTATGCAACAAATATCTTTGGCACTACTGTGGGCAATGCCGTAACCCATAGCTTCAAATAATTTTGTGACTTCTTTTAAATCTGCCCCCCTAAAAAGTATATCAATGTCGTTCATTGGTCGCATTGAAGAATCAATGTAAAACTTTTTTGAAACACTTCCCTTTAAAAATATATAATCAATATTATTTTCGGCTAAAGTTTTTTCGATTCTCTTTAATTCGTAAGCTCTGTTGACATCTAAAACAATATTCTTTTTATAATCAAGAGAATATTCTTCAAGGTGAGTAATTGAACTCTTATAATCGTCAGGTAGTTTTGAAATACTAAAGTATAACGTTGAAGTCACCTTATGAAGTTTGGCGAATTTGTAAACAACTTCCCAATTAATTTCTTTTTCGGCAGGTTTCGGAACTATGTCCGCAACTGCACATTTTAACAAATATAAAAAATAGTTTATTTCTAATTGATATTTCATAATTATAATCCGTTTCTTAATAATAGTTGTAAATGATAATTTTTATCATAAAACATGGTTCAAATTTATTAGACTAAAAGTATAACCATGGTTCCACAATATAAAAACATAGAATTTTGTTCTAAAATTATTAATGTAATTATATGGTACCATTTTAAAGGCAAAAAAAAAAGGATGAGAACAAGTCTCATCCTAAAAAAGTTTCATTTCCTAATCATCTGACATTGGAATTCCACGATGTTCAACAGAAGTTGAGAAAACTATCTGTGTTTTGGTACTTCCAAAAGTTTGTAATTCTCCGATGAAATGGTCTAATTCCTCTGTACTCTTGAACATTACTTCAACAAGCATTGCATAATCTCCTGTAACACAGTTACATTCAACAACGTTGTTGCAGCTCTTAATATATGGATAGAAATCCTTTTTCTGATCAGGATTAACCTCCAAATTAATAAAAGCCTTAATGTGATATCCAAGCTCTGCCGGATTAACCTTTGCAGTGTAGCCTGTAATAATTCCTGCATGTTCTAGTCGCTCAATTCTTGCTGAAACAGCAGGAGAAGATAAAAAAACCTGGCTCGCAATAGTTTTAAGGGGGGTGCGGGCGTTTTCGTGAAGAAGTTTAATTATCTGTTCGTCGATGTGATCTAATTCATGTCTCATATGCGTACTCCTTTCATATTTTTCAGTTATATTTAATTTTGTAAAGTAAAAACTTCACAAACCAACTAAAGTATAACATAAAAGTTAAGAAAAATAAAATACCAAATTGAAAAACAGAATATCTCAAGAAAGAAAATAATATATTGAAAGGAGCAGGGATTATGAGTAAGGCAAAAATAAATCCAAGAGGTTCATCTTGGGATGAATTGGAAAAACAATTATTTACGCCAGAGGAAATTGCCGAAAGTAAAGTACGTGTTGACATTAAAAATATGTTTTTGCAGAAGATACATTATCACGAAGAGAAAATAATGACGGAAACAATATTCTTTGCCTAAACTTAATAAATTGTAGAAAAAGCATATTAAAACTTAATAAAATTAACTTTTATTAGTTGAAACATTACATAATTAATTACGACTAAAAACCTTTATAGACAAAAGGTACAAAATATTTTCACTTTATATGGTGAAAAATCGGAAATTTGAAATAAAAAAAATTATTGAAATAATCAACCTTTGATGATAAAGTATTGATATATCTCGAAAGTTTGTTATAATTTTAACAATACCGTGTTCAAAAAAAGATAGAGTGAGCATGGAAAAAGACAATGGAGAAAAATCACTTCATTAATATTGAAAGGAGAAAACATGGAGAATTTAATTTATTTAGCTCCAATCGCTGGTATCATAGCTGTTATTTTTGCAGGAATTAAGGCAGCAATGATTAACAAAAGCGATGCAGGAAATGAAAAGATGAAAGAAATTTCCAGCGCTATTGCAGAAGGTGCAAAGGCATTCTTATTCTCAGAATACAAGATTTTAATTGTATTCGTTGCCGTACTTTTCGTAGTGTTAGGATTTGGTATTGATTGGCTTACAGCAGTTTGCTTTATTGTAGGTGCTGTACTTTCAACATTAGCAGGATACGTTGGAATGAACGTTGCTACAAAGGCAAATGTTCGTACAGCAAATGCTGCAAAGGAAAGTGGTATGAACAAGGCACTTTCAATTGCATTCTCAGGTGGTGCAGTAATGGGACTTTGCGTTGTAGGTTTTGGTATTTTAGGACTTAGCGTAATTCTTATTATAATTATGAACACAACAGGATTTACAGAAGAAGCAGTTAGCGTTCTTACAGGATTCAGCTTAGGTGCTTCATCAATCGCTCTTTTCGCAAGAGTTGGTGGTGGTATTTACACAAAGGCTGCTGACGTAGGAGCTGACCTTGTAGGTAAGGTTGAAGCAGGAATCCCAGAAGATGATCCTCGTAACCCAGCCGTTATCGCTGATAACGTAGGCGACAACGTAGGTGACGTTGCAGGTATGGGAGCTGACCTTTTTGAAAGTTATGTTGGTGCTTTAGTATCAGTTGTAACTTTAGCAGTTGCTTCATTAGTAGCAGGTGGAGATGATTTCGGAATGGAAAAAATCATGTTCCCAATCGCAATGGCAGCAATCGGTGTGTTAGCATCAGTTATTGCTACATTCTTTGTTAGAGGAAAAGAAGGTTCTGATCCTCAGAAGGCTCTTAACTTAGGAGAGTACACAGCTACAGCAATTCAGATTATTGCTACAGCTATTCTAAGTTATACATTATTTGGTGAATTCAAGGCATTCTTTGCAGTACTTGCAGGTTTAGTTGTTGGTACAGCAATTGGTAAGATTACAGAAATGTATACATCAGAAAAATATAAGAGTGTAAAAGAAATCGCTGAAAGCTCAGAAACAGGAGCAGCAACAAATATTATCAGTGGTTTATCAGTTGGTATGAAGTCAACAGCTATTCCAATTTTATTTATCGTACTTGGTGTACTTGTTTCATTTGAATTACTTGGTATGTATGGTATCGCACTTGCAGCTGTAGGTATGTTATCAACAACAGGTATGACAATCGCAGTTGATGCTTATGGTCCAATCGCTGACAATGCCGGTGGTATTGCAGAAATGTCAGGACTTGACAGCAGTGTAAGAGATATTACAGATAAGCTTGATGCAGTTGGTAACACAACAGCAGCTATTGGTAAGGGATTCGCTATTGGTTCAGCAGCTCTTACAGCTTTATCGTTATTCGTATCATACGCAGAAGTTGCAAAAATTAAGAACATTAACATTTTAGATTCAACAGTAGTTATCGGTCTTTTAATTGGTGGTATGCTTCCATTTATTTTCTCAGCTCTTACAATGAGCTCAGTTGGTAAAGCTGCTAACAAGATGATCGAAGAAGTTCGTCGTCAGTTTAGAGAAGATGACGGTATTTTAAAGGGAACATCAAAGCCTGATTACAAGTCATGTGTAGGTATTTCAACACAGGCTGCTCTCCATGAAATGATTATTCCTGGAGTTTTAGCAGTAGTTACACCTCTTGTTGTAGGATATTTACTTGGTGCAGCAGCACTTGGTGGTATGCTTGCAGGAGCATTAGTTTGTGGTGTTATGATGGCTATCTTCATGTCAAACGCAGGTGGTGCTTGGGATAACGCTAAGAAGTACATCGAAGGTGGTTTCGGTGGCGGAAAAGGTAGCGAAGCTCATAAGGCAGCAGTTGTTGGTGATACAGTAGGTGATCCATTCAAGGATACATCAGGACCATCAATTAACATCTTAATCAAGTTAATGACAATCGTTTCACTTGTATTTGCTATGACTTTCCCAGCACAGGGTTACTTATATCAGTTACTTGACAAGTTATTCTAGTTGGAAATTAATTTGATAATTAAATAGTTTGTTTGCCATGTGGAATTACCACATGATATATACAAGGCGCGGAGTACTCTGCGCCTTGTTTTTGGATTAATTGGATTTAATACAGCACCTTTTTATATATATTTGTGGGTTGTGTCAGTTTTGTTTTTTTCATATAATAATGGGAAACGTTGTTAACAATAATTTGTTTTACCTGGAGGGGTTATGATTTTCTCAGTTTATGAAATAATGCTTTTGTTTTTTATATACAGTTTTCTAGGCTGGTGTGTGGAAGTTGCCTTTGTAGCAGTGACTACAGGAAAAGTAGTTAACAGAGGCTTTTTAAATGGACCGGTGTGTCCTATATATGGTTGTGGAATGGTGGGTGTTCTAATAATATTACTGCCTGTAAAAAATAATGTATGGTTATTGTTTTTAGGTGGCATGATAATTTGCTCAGCAGTTGAATTATTTGGTGGTTGGATTCTTGACAAAATCTTCCATATGAGATGGTGGGATTATTCGGAGAAACCATTTAATATAGGAGGCTACATTTGTCTTCCTTTTAGTATTATGTGGGGATTTGCTGTTGTATTTGCGGTGAAATTCGTACACACACCAATTATGTTTTTAGTAAAAAAAGTGCCAGACATGGGCAAACTTGTTTTAATTATTTTCTTGGTGATTATTTTTACAGTGGATATGATTGTTACATTGAAAAATCTTATTGGAATCAAGAAGAGTCTTGGACAGCTCGATTTAATTGCAGAGGAGTTAAACAATATTGGAAATCAGATAAAAGATGTAGTAGGTAATTCGGCAATTGATATGGCTGACAAAGCAGAGCAGGCAAAAGATGAGTTAGGCAAGAGTAGCAACGGGTACATTGAGAAGCTGATTGAAAAGAAAGACGAGTTAGGCAAGAGTGGCAACGGGTATATTGAGAAACTGAAGGCAAGAAAAGCTGAACTTGAAAAGAGCAGTTCAGGTTACATCAATAATATTAATAAATATAGGAAACATATATTTAATACTCTTCCAACATTGAATAAATCAGGAAAGAGTATTAAAATACTAGAGTACATTAAAGATATTATAGAATCTAAGGAAGATAAAAAGGAAGATAAATCTGATTCTTAAAATAATACAATGGAGGTAATTATGAATTTTACAGGAAGACATTTTTTAAAGTTACTTGATTTTACACCAGAGGAAATTGGAGCATTAATTGATTTAGCAGCGGATTTGAAGGCAAAGAAGAAGGCTGGAAAATTAGTTGATGTTTTAAGAGGAAAGAACATAGCAGTAATTTTTGAAAAAACAAGTACACGTACAAGATGCTCATTTGAAGTGGCAGCTCATGATTTGGGAATGGGTGTTACATACTTAGATCCAACAGGTTCACAGATTGGCAAGAAGGAAAGTATTGCCGATACAGCCAGAGTTTTAGGTAGAATGTTTGACGGTATCGAATATAGAGGTTTTGGACAGGATTTAGTAGAAGAGTTAGCACAGTACGCAGGAGTTCCTGTATGGAATGGTCTTACAAATGAATTTCACCCAACACAGATTCTAGCAGATTTTCTTACATTAAAAGAAAAATTCGGCAAGTTAGAAGGCTTGAAATTTGTATACATGGGTGATGCAAGATACAATATGGGTAATTCACTTATGGTTGGATGTGCAAAAATGGGTATGCACTTCGTAGGTTGTGCACCAAAGAAATACCAACCAAACCCTGAATTAGTAGCTGAGTGTCAGAAGATTGCAAAAGAAACAGGTGCAATTATTGAATTTGAAGAAGACCCAATGGTTGCCACAAAAGATGCTGATGCTATTTACACTGATGTTTGGGTTTCAATGGGTGAGCCTGATGAAGTATGGGAAGAAAGAATTAACGACTTGCTTCCATATAGAGTAACAATGGATTTGATTAACAATGCAAAGGGCAGCGTGGTATTTATGCATTGTTTACCAGCATTCCATGACTTAAAGACAAAGATTGGAAAACAGATTAACGAGAAATTCGGTCTTACAGAGATGGAAGTTACAGACGAAGTATTTGAGTCAGAACATTCAGTTGTATTTGATGAAGCAGAAAACAGAATGCATACAATTAAAGCTGTAATGGCAGCAACTTTAGGAGCTAACCTATAATCGATGAATATAAAGTACAGTCTGTGCTTATGGCGAGTGATGTTTATGACAAAGGGGCGCCATTAGCAGAGGCTGTTTTTTACTTAATAAGAAATTCTTTCAGAATTTATTATTAAGTAAAAAATGTTCCACTAGGGATGCACACTCGCGCGAAAGGAAAAATGTTGCTAAAGCAACACGCGCTCGGTGCGTAGAATGTCGCAAGCGACATTCTTTTTATTAGTTAAAATTCTTTATTGTTGCAAATATATGCATTTTTAAGTATAATTGTGTATAGTTTTGTAATAAAACCAATATACTTAGGAGGATAAAAAATAATGAAAAAATTACTAGCATTATTAATGACAGTAGTTCTTGCTACAACAATGTTTACAGCTTGCGGAAGCAGTAAGAGTGGAGATGATGGAGATAAGACATTAATTATGGGAACTAACGCAGAATTTCAACCATATGAGTATCGTGAAAACAATGAAGTAATCGGTATTGATGCCGAGATTGGTAAAGCTATTGCAGACAAATTAGGAATGAACTTCAAGATTGAAGATATGGCTTTTGATTCAATTATTCCTGCTATTCAGTCAGGAAAAGTTAGCATGGGTCTTGCAGGTATGACAGTTAGCGATGAAAGAAAGGAAAGTGTAGACTTTACAGATTCATATGCAACAGGTGTACAGGCAATTATCGTAAAAGAAGGCTCAAAGATAAAGACTAACAAAGATTTATTAAAAAAGGGTGCTAATGTTAAGGTTGGTGTTCAGCTTGGTACAACAGGTGATATCTATTGTACAGATGATTTAAAGGAAGCAGGCTCAGGAACAGTTGAAGAATATAACAAGGGCGCTGATGCAGTTCAGGCACTTGTAACAGGAAAGATTGACTGTGTTGTAATCGACAATGAACCGGCTAAGGCTTTTGTTAAGGCTAACAAAGGACTTAAATTACTTGAAACAGCATACAAAGAAGAAGATTATGCTATCGCTGTTTCAAAGGATAAACCTGAATTAAGAAAGAAAATTAACAAAGCATTAAAAGAATTAATTGATGATGGTTCAGTTCAGAAGATTATTAACAAGTATATTAAGGCAGAATAATTAAAGAACAAAAAATACAAATTAGGAGGTGCCGCAATATAAAGTTAAGATATTACATTGTGAATATCCGATTTATATTGAACACCTCTTAATTTTTAGGAAAAAGAGGTAAAAATGGAGAGTTTATTAAACGTTTTAACAACAAAAGTTAATATAATTTCCGCAATATCTTTAAAACGTCAATTTGAAATAAGTTTTATAGATAAAGACAGATGGCAATTATATTTAGAGGGTCTGGGAAATACATTAATTGTAACTTTCTTTGCTTTAATTTTAGGTATTGTAATAGGTGCTGTTGTGGCTATAGTAAGAGCATCTTATGACAAGAATTATAGCGAAATGAAAGGTGGACTTGGAAAAATCCTTCTAGCTATTTTTAATATAATATCAAAAATTTATCTTACAGTTGTAAGAGGAACACCTGTAGTAATTCAGATTATGATTATGTATTACATTATATTTGCTACATCAAACAATAAGATTTTTGTGGCAATTCTTTCATTTGGTATTAACTCAGGTGCTTACGTTGCAGAAATCTTTCGTGGTGGAATTATGTCAATTGACGAGGGACAGTTTGAAGCAGGAAGAAGTCTTGGATTTAACTATGTTCAAACAATGGTTTATGTAATTATTCCACAGGCGTTTAAGACTGTACTTCCAACGCTTGGAAACGAATTTATTGTTTTATTAAAGGAAACAGCAGTTTCAGGTTACGTTGCATTAATTGATTTAACAAGAGCAGGAGATATTGTAAGAGGAGCTACGTATCAGGCATTTATGCCATTGTTTGGTGTAGCAGCAGTTTATTTGATTATGGTAATGTTTTTCTCTTGGTTACTTGGTAAATTAGAAAGGAGACTACGAAATGATGAACGATAATAGCTCTCTTATAGTTGTAGATGATGTGAAAAAATATTATAACGATGGGGAAATTAAAGCATTAGACGGTGTTTCCACAGATATTAGAAAAGGTGAAGTTGTGGTTATTATTGGACCATCAGGAAGTGGTAAGTCAACTCTTCTTAGAACTTTAAACCTTTTAGAACATCCTACAGATGGAAAAATTATTTTTGACGGTGTAAACCTAATGGACAAAAATGTAAATATTAACTTACACAGACAGAAAATGGGGATGGTTTTCCAGCATTTTAATTTATTCCCACACATGACAGTTTTAAAGAATATGACAATAGCGCCAATGAAGTTATTAAAGAAGTCAAAAGAAGAAGCTGAGAAGAAGGCTATGGAACTTCTTAATGTAGTCAATCTGGCTGACAGAGCAGAGGCATATCCTGCACAGCTTTCAGGTGGACAGAAGCAGAGAGTTGCCATTGCACGTTCACTTTGCATGGATCCTGAAGTTATGCTTTTTGATGAGCCTACATCTGCCCTTGATCCGGAAATGGTAGGCGAAGTTCTAGCAGTAATGAAGGATCTGGCAAATCAGGGCATGACAATGGCTGTTGTGACACATGAAATGGCATTTGCAAGAGAAGTTGCCTCAAGAGTAATTTTTATGGCAGACGGAAAGATTGTTGAAGAAGGAACACCAAGTGAAATTTTTGATAATCCAAAAAATGAACGTTTAAAACAGTTCCTTTCAAAAGTAATCTAAGAAGTGGCTAAAACTAATCAGGTCTAAAAAATTAATTAGAAGAAAGAGGTCGTAGTATGAAATTAAATGAAAAATCTAAACAGATTATATTTGAAATTGTGCCTACAATATTATTTGCGTTAGCATTAGTAATACGCTTTGCTGTTGATATTGAAAGACTACAGTGGGGCTTGATGGAAGTGGCAGCAATTCTATGGCTTGTAGATAATTTAGAAAAATACAAAAAAGAACATACAAAATTAAACTTACTGGATGTAATTGCATGTATTCTGCTAGTGATTGCTGGAATGATTTTGATTATTGTAGGTTAGAGTAAAAAAAGATATCGGTTGTGAGACCGATATCTTTTTTGTATTATGGGAACAGATAAGTTTTTAGAAAAGACGTTACGGCAAAATGTTTTAATGAAAGAAATTAAATACTTAAATGATAAGCTACCGTTAGTTATTCAAGGAAGATATACATTTTTAAAAATTAAAACAAATCTTTGTTATCAGCTATTTTGCTAAATGATGATTACTATAAAATTTTATTTGAGGGTAAGACTGTTGCAAATGGGCTTTTTGTTCTACGACCAGAGTATTTGATTAAATATACAAAAAATAATTTATCCATACATAATCTATGAAATGCACATAAAGAAAAGAATAATTTTCTGTGTCTTCCACATACTAACTCCAAAACTAATATATAGCAAAAGAGTGAAAATTGCTTTTGCTTGAATATGAAATTGGAGGAAGTAATAATGAAAGCAACAGGTATTGTTCGTAGAATTGATGATTTAGGGCGTGTAGTAGTGCCAAAAGAAATTAGACGGACACTTCGAATTAGAGAAGGTGATCCAATGGAAATTTTTACTAACAGGGATGGAGAAGTAATCTTAAAAAAATATTCGCCAATCGGAGAAATAGATGCTTTTGCAAAACAGTATGCGGAGAGCCTGGCAGCAGTATCCGGTTGTTATGTTGTTATTAGCGACAGAGATCAGGTTATTGCAGTATCAGGCGGTGTGAAAAAAGAATATATTGGCAGAAGAATAAGCCATGAATTAGAGGAAATTATGGAACAAAGAAGAACTGTTAATACAGACACTGATAATGTAAAAACAATAACAATAATTGATGGACAGGATGTTTCTGATATGGGACAAATAATTTTTCCAATAATATGTGAAGGTGATGTTATTGGGAGCGTGGTTTTGATGTCAAAAACAGAAAAACAGCAGGTTAGTGACACGGAAAAAAAGCTTGTATCGGTGGCTGCAGATTTTCTTGGAAGACAAATGGAATCTTAATTTGACTTAAAGTGAAAATGAAAACTCTCATAATTCGTCAAAAAGCCCTTGAATAAAGGGGGCAAGACCATAAAAAACGGGTTTTATCTTGACAAAAACTGTATAATGGAGTATATAACTTATAGATACGCGCGTATGTGTCGCGTAGATGTATCGCAGAATTTATCAAGGAGGAAATACGATGAACAAGACAGAATTCGTAGAAGCTATTGCAAACGAAGCTGGATTATCAAAGACAGATGCAGCTAAGGCAGTTAAGGCTTTCACAGATGTTGTAGTTAAAGCTATGAAAGAAGGAGATAAAGTACAGTTAGTTGGATTTGGAACTTTTGAAGTAACAAAGAGACCTGAACGTCAGGGAATCAATCCTGCAACAAAGGAAAAAATCACAATTGCAGCAGCTAACGTTCCTAAGTTCAAAGCTGGAGCAGCTTTAAAGAAAGAACTTAACTAATCGATAAATATTATTAAGTAATATAGAAAAGATCACTACATAGGTAGTGGTCTTTTTGTGGTTCTTTGTCAAGTATGGGGGTAACCCAAGTTTATAATGTTCTTTGTCAGGTATGGGGCTATTCTTTATTTATACATTTTTAGAAAATGTATAAATAACATACTATTATCAGAAAAAAGGTATTTTTTTTTTGAAAAATTTAAAAAAAACAATTTTTCTAAAATTTAAAGACTTGATACCGATAACATTACGACATAGAATATTAATAACGTAATAGGCGGAGATTTTTTGATAGAATTAATAAGGAGGTACTTATGAAAATAGTTAGAAAATTGGTTAGTATGTTATTGGTATTTGCAATGACATTTAGCATGGCTATTTCAGGAAAAATTACAGGCATTACTCAGGTTAGTGCCAGAGAGGCTCTTGGGAGCAATGACTTTTTGAAGGTTAACGGAACACAGATAAGAAAACAAAAAGGAACAGGAGATGTTGTCTATTTAAGAGGAACCAATGCAGGAGGATGGCTTGTTCAGGAAAACTGGATGAATCCAACCAATGCGTCTGACCAGAAGACGATGATGACAACATTGGCAAATAGATTTGGAACATCAAAGAGAGATGAGTTGGTCTCAACATACGAAAATAATTATTGGACAACACAGGATTTTGATAATTGTGCAGAAATGGGAATGAGCGTTATAAGATTACCATTTACATACATGAATCTTTGTGATGACAATGGAAATCTTAAATCTAATGCTTTTGACAGATTAGACTGGTTTGTACAAAATTGTAGCCAGAGAGGTATGTATGTTATTTTAGATATGCACGGAGCATTTGGTTCTCAAAATGGTATGGATCATTCAGGAGAGATTAATGATGGAAAACAGCTATATTACAATCAGAGCAATAAAGATAAAACTTTAAATTTATGGAAAAAGATTGCAGAACATTTCAAAGGCAATCCGGCAGTTGCAGCTTATGATATCTTAAATGAACCGGGAATTAAGGCAGCTGCAACATATAGTTTACATTGGGATTTTTATAATGAAATTTACAATACAATCCGTTCAAAGGATAGCAATCATATTATTATAATGGAATCATGTTGGGATGCAGACAATTTGCCAAGACCTTCACAGTATGGCTGGACAAATGTAGCATATGAATACCATTACTATCCATGGAGTGCACAAAATAGCAGTGATGCACAGAAGTCATACTTTTCAAGTAAGGTTTCAGACATTGCAAATCACAATTATGGAGTGCCAACATTTGTAGGCGAGTTTACATGCTTCGAACAGGCAGAAGGCTGGAAGGCAGCAATGTCAACTTTCAACAGTCAGGGATGGCATTGGACAACATGGTCATACAAAGTTACAGGAAACAGCTCATGGGGTATTTATAATCATAACCCTGAAAAAGTTGATATTTATAACGACTCAGCAGACACAATTAAAAATAAATGGTCAGCTGTAGGTACAGCAAACGGATGGAAAAATGACAAGATTTATAATTTGGTAAAGCCATATCTTTCGGGAACAGTAACATCTACAGGTGGAAGCACAACAGATGATAGTGATAACAACAGCACATCAGGTGTGGCAACATTATATGAACATTCAAATTATGGTGGAAGGGCAGTTTCATTGGAAGAAGGTTCATATGACTACAAAGATATTTTAGCAAAAGGAATTGCTAATGATCAGATTTCATCACTTAGAGTAAGTGACGGATACAAAGTTACAATATATGATGACGAAGGATTTAAAGGAACATCAAAAGAATTTACCAGTGATGCGTCATATGTTGGAAATGAAATGAATGACAAAACTTCGTCAATTAAAATCGAAAAGATTAACAATCAGACATCAACTACAACATCATATAACACAGTTAAATTGCCAAATGGAAAATACAGCATAAAATCTGTTGCAAATGAAAAATATGTTGCAGCAGAAAATGGTGGGAGTAATCCAATAGTAGCAAACAGAGACAACTATAGCGGTTCATGGGAGACATTCTATATTGTTAATAATGATGATGGAACAGTAAGTATAAAAGCAGATGCAAATAACAAATATGTGTGTGCAGTTTTAGATGAAGAAAATCAACTGACACCTAGAAGCGACAGCATTAGTACATGGGAAAAATTTAAGATTTACAAAATAAATGACAGTGAATACGGCATTAGAAGTGCGGAAAATAGAAAATATGTAAAGGCAGACTTGGATAAAGGAGGCAAATTAATAGCCGGAAGTGATTCTATAGCAGGAGCCTGGGAAGCATTTCACATTGAAAAAGTCGGTGATACAACAAATGATAATGTAGCAACATTCTATGAAAATTCAAACTATGGTGGATGGTCAGTTTCATTACCGGAAGGTACATATAATTATAGAGATATCATTGCAAAAGGTATTAAAAATGACGCTATATCATCATTGAAAGTAAATTCAGGTTACAAAGTTACATTATATAATGATGCAGGATTTAATGGAACGTCAAAGGCATTTACAGGTGATGCATCATATGTTGGTGATGAAATGAATGACAAAACTTCATCAATTAAAATTGAAAAGTGGAATGGCTCATCAAGTGTTACATATAATACTGTTAAGTTATCAAATGGAAAATACAGTATCAAATCTGTTGCAAATGGAAAATATGTTGCAGCAGAAAATGGTGGAAGTGAAACAATAGTAGCAAACAGAGACAGTTACGGCGGTTCATGGGAAACATTTTATCTGATAAATAATGATGACGGAACAGTAAGCATAAAAGCAGATGCAAATAACAAATATGTATGTGCAGTATTAGATGAAGAAAATCAACTTGTTCCAAGAAGTGATAATGTTGGTACATGGGAGAAATTCCAAATTTATAAAATAAGTGATACAGAATATGGTCTTAGAAGTGCAGAAAACGGAAAATATGTAAAGGCGGACTTGGATAACGGAGGCAAGTTAATAGCCGGAAGTGATTCCATAGCAGGAGCATGGGAAGCATTTAATATTGAAAAATTGGGAGATGAGACATCTTCTGCAAAAGCAACATTTTATGAAAATTCAAATTACAGTGGTTGGTCTGTAGCATTAAGTGAAGGAAGATATGATTATGGCACAATGATTTCTAAGGGAATTAAAAATGATCAGATTTCTTCAATTAAGGTAGCAGATGGCTACAAAGTTACATTGTATAATGATGAAGGATTTGCAGGAAGTAAAAAAACATTATTAACAGATGCATCAGGTCTTGGAGATTTTAATGATAAAACTTCAGCGATCGTAATTGAAAAAGTAGAAAAGGCAGATTTTAATAATTCAAATACATATATTAGATCCATAGCAAACGGACAGGTAGTTTGTGCAGAAAATGGTGGAAGTGAAACAATAGTGGCAAACCGTTCATCATGTGGAGGTGCATGGGAAACATTCCAGATTGTAAATAACAATGATGGAACAGTATCCCTGAGATCCGTATCCAATGGAAAATATGTATGTGCTGTAATTGATGAAAACAATCAGTTATTGCCAAGAAGTGAAAGGGTAGGTACATGGGAGAAATTCATTATTGAAAAGATTTCAAATGGAGAGTATGCACTTTACTCATTGGCAAATGGAAAATATGTTCAGGCAAACTTAAATGACGGTGGTAAACTTTTTGCTACAAGTGAAACTGTTGCCGGAGCATGGGAAGTATTTGACATTAACAGAAATTAAAGTTAAAATTCATAATAATTAAACAATTCACAGGCTGTTTGCGTAGACTATATATGCAAACAGCCTGATTTTGGTATATATGTTAGTAAAAAAATAAAAATAAAAAATAAACAGAGGAAAAAACTTTGGGAGGAGAGAAAATTGAAAGGGTTGAAAGGTTTATTTTGGAAAAAAGGTGTAGCCGTGATTTTGTCGGTTGCCATGGTTTTAACAGGAGTGACTATTACGCCACAAAATGTTAAGGCAGATGCGGCCATTACGGCAACCAATGATGTAACAGCAGTTATTACTGATGACTCTAAAACAGGGTATAGCTCTGAAAAAGATGGAGATTTGTATAACTATGTAAGATATGGTGCATCAGCAGTGGCAGATGATAAAACAGGTGACCACGTGGCAAATAATGCAATTGATGGCAATGCTGATACAAGATGGGCAAATGAAGCTAAAACAAAAGGCCATTACATTACAATTGATTTAAAACAGTCATATGAAATTTCAAAAATAAATATAAGCTGGGAAGTTGCAAGCTCAATTGACTATAAAATTGAGGTATCTAACGATGGAGTTTTATTTAAGTCTGTTACAGCAGTAAGCTTAAATAATTATACTACAGCAAAAAACAGAATAGATACATTATCACTGAAAAATACCGTTATTGGGAGATATGTAAGAATTACAGATGTAGGAGAAAAATACATAACAGATTCTTCAAACAACAGACAATATGGAATATCCATTTGGGATGTGGGCATTTTTGGAAAAGATGTAAAAGCAACTAGAGAATCAGCGGTGGAAGCCACAAATTCTTTCAAAAAAACAACTGAAGGTGAAACTTTTCAGGATATTATAGATAGCAAATATTACAACTACACACGTTATAATGGTGTGTCAGCAACTGCAAGTGGTCAGGAAACAAATGACCGTACACCAAAAGCAGCAATTGACAATGATAAAAGTACAAGATGGTCTGCAACAAATGGTGATTCCACATATTACGTTGTTGATTTAGGAGAGACCTATAATGTTGAAAAATTATATTTAAGCTGGGAATCTGCAAATGCAACAGTTTATAACATATATAAATCGGTTAACGGCACAGATTATAGTTTGGTTACAACTGTAAATGCCATAGGAATATATGAAAACACTGCAACCAATGGAAATAGAGTAGACAATATAGAATTTGGAAGTGTAAGTGCCAGATACATTAAGGTACAAGCAGTACAGCGTTGCTATAAAGGGGCAAATTATGGTGGCGGACAATATAATGGAATGTCTTTATATGAAGTAGGTGTGTACGGCAAAGACATGGAAAAATCATACGAAAAAAAGGCATTTAACCAGTTTAGGGTAGGAAATAAAGAAACTATTGGAAATATAATAGAAGCAGAAAAGGCTGATGAAAAAGACAGCAATATAAAAGTAGAGACTGATAAAAATGCCAGTGGAAAGAACTTAGGTGGCCTTACAAACAACACATGGGCAGAATACAATATTAATTTTGACAGAAAAACTTCAAGAATTTATTTAAGATACAGTGTAAAAGATGGAAATGGTGGAACAGTAGAAGTATACGTTGATGACAGTACAATGTCTACAACTCCTGTAGCATCAATTGACGTAAATTCAACAGGTGGATGGTCCAACTATACTGATATTTCACAGGAAGTAGTTGTGCCATCAGGTAATCATAAAATATATTTAAAATTTGTAACTGATAAAGGAAATGTGTGCAATTTGGATTATTTTAAATTTGAATTTGCACCTGAAAGTATAAGCAGCACAGGTGATTTACACGAAGCAGAGAATGCACATGCCTTTGTAAGAGGTTCAGCAGCACAGAGTAGCTCTGTGGAAAGTTCTAAAAAATATTCAGGTGAAAAGGCTGTGGGCAAAATGAACACTTGGATTGAACATGACCGTTCTTATCTGACTACATATGTTAAAGCAGAAAATGCAGGATACTATCAGTTTGAAGTTCAGTATGCCGGAGCAATGACTACACTGCTTCAGTACAGAATCAACAGCAGTGATGACGACAAATGGAAATCAAAAACTATCAGCAGTGTGGATTCTAACTGGGAAAATACCAACAGGGCAACTATGCAGATAGAATTACGAAAAGGATTAAACAAGATTGATATATCAGGTGCTGTTTGGAAATGGGCAGCTGGTACTGAAACAGGTAGAACAGATGGCAAAAACGTAAATGCTGAATGGTTAAATATAGATAGTTTTTCATTAACATATAAGGGTGAAAATAAAAAAGCATTTAACAGTGTTTTAAATACAGATTTAAAAGGAAATAAAATTCAGGCTGAAGATTTTAATGAAAGCTCTGGGGATATAAAAGTTGAAGGAGAAAGCGACAGCTTTGTAGACGGAAAAAATCTTGGTGGTCTTACAAATGGAAAATGGGCAGAATACAATATTAACTTTGACAGAAAAGTTTCAAAAATTTATTTGAGAAACAGTGTAAGAGATGGAAATGGTGGAAAAGTAGAAGTATATGTTGATGACAGTACTATGTCCGGGACTCCGGATGCCACAGTTACTACATCTTCAACAGGCAGTGACTGGAGTAAATATACTGACACAGCAACGGCCATCAGTATACCATCAGGTAATCACGAAATTTATTTGAAATTTGTGGCAGATGGCTCAAAAGCAGTGTGTAATCTTGACTGGTTCCAGTTTGAATATGAACCTGAAACAGTAAAAGATTCAGGAGACATACACGAAGCAGAAAATGCACATGGATTTGTTCAGGGAGATGCAGAAACAGAACACACTCTTCAGGTAGATGGAAAGTTCTCAAACAATCTGGCTGTAGGTGGAATGAATGCATGGCCTGACAATGGAAGAGCATATCTTACATCTTATGTAGATGTGAAACATCCCGGTACGTATAAGCTGACAGTGGCATATGCATCAGGAAGCAATAAGGATACAAATATAGATTGTAGAGTAAATAGTGTAAACGACGGTGACTGGAAAAGTATATCAGCACCGACAACCGGCGGATGGACTACAGTAAAGAAAATAACTACTGAAGTGACGCTGAACAGAGGTGTAAATGTAATAGACATAACTGGTGCTGCAAATATTCCTTATGCAGAAAGTAATGCATGGCAACAGGTAAATGTGGATTACTTTACATTGGAAAGAGTGCCTGAAGATGGTGATTTAGCATATGGAAAAAAAGTTGATGTATCAGGTTCTCAGAGTGGTTTTGATGGTTCCAATGCAGTGGATGAAGATGAGGATACAAGATGGGCAAGTAAAGAAGAAGGTGACAAGGCTTTTCTGATTGTAGACTTAGAAAAATTGTATGAAATTGAAAAAGTGAATATTATGTTTGAAAAGGCATATCCAAATGATTTCCAGATTCTTGTATCAAAAGATAAAACCAATTGGACTGTTGCAAGAACAGTAAGAGGCTTTAAAACAACTGAGGTTGATAAAAAGGTATATGAATCAGATGGAGTTTGTCTTGGAAAAGCAAGATATGTAAAAGTACGATGTCTTAACATGGCATATAACAAAGCAATGTCCATAAGAGATATAAGGATATATGGAACAAAAATAAAAGGACAATTGTCTGATCTTGCTCTAAATGCAGAAGTAAAGGTAAGCAGTTCGGATAGTAGTGCTGAAACTTCAAATCCTGCTAATGCAGTAGATGGATTGGATAATACAAGATGGGGAGCACCTAAGACAGATAGCAATCCATGGTATGAAATTAATTTAGGACAACAATGCAGAATAGATTCTGTTGATTTAAAATTTGAAAGGGCATATCCCAAGAGTTTTAGGATACAGATTTCTGATGATGGAAAAACATGGAGAGATTATAAAACCATAAAGGATTGGACTGAACCGGGAAATTCAACAGAAATTGAGAAATCGGAGTATTATGCCAATCTGGAATTTGGAAACAGTATCCATATGGGTGATGTAAAGACACAGTATATAAGATTGTATGCTGATGCAAAAATCAGAGACAACAACTGGGGAGTTTCAATTTATGAATTTGAAGTATGGGGAACTGAAGTGGCAAAGAAAGATTATTGGAGCAATCAGGCAAAGAAAACGTATGGAATTTATCCTGTTTCAAAATTGCAAAATACAGAAAATAACGGATTGATTGACAGTAGCCTTGTACAGGGTGATGTGATTGGAAATGGAGATATATATGATGTAGTTTATGAAGAAGGAAAGGACATATATTTTTATGTAAATCCAAGAGAACTATATTATAAACAAGCAGACCATCAGATTTGCTGGTCATCATCTGATTCCGGAAAGAATTTATGGGGGGCTACAAGTCATAATGAAAATATTTTGAAGTATGGAACCCAACAGGAAGCAACAGTTAAGTATACAATTCCGGCGGGTATTGATTTTGGAAACAGCGATTATGTAGAAACAGAAGTAGGCTGCCAGATTTATAATAAATCGGATCTGGAAAAGGAAAATGCCAGTCCGAAGTTTGAGTTGGTATTTAAGGTAAGGATCTGGAAATCCACCATAGTAATTCAGGATAAATTAAGCGAGAATGGAGAATTATGTGTAAAGAATCCTGAAAATGGGGCTACATATCAGTGGCAAAAGAGTGTCGATGGAAATACATGGAGTGATGTTTATGAAAAGAGATATGATTTGCAAATTCTTAGTGGAAGTGGAAATGATGTGGTAAATGTTGCTCATGACTTAGGCGGTGGACAGTATTATCGTGTGCGAAAAGTAGGAACAACCCAGTGGTCACATCCATATAAGGTTCAATATTACAACGACATTCAAAATGGTGATTTTGAATATCCGGCAATGTTTTCAACAGATGAAGATGATAAGGCATTTCCTTTTGAACCAAATGGAGATGAACAGCAGTATCCTAACGGATATGAAGGACTTGTGTGGAAGACAACTGCTCCGGGCTGGATGAGCAGACAAAAAAATAAAATAGGACATGATATTGAAATTGTAAATGGAAGAAAGTTAAAAACCTCAGGAGAAGAAGAACAGGTAGGCCAGTTCTCCGTAACACAGGATGAAATGTACAAAAACAATGAGCATGGTGATCAGTTTGCAGAATTAAACTGTGAAAATGTTGGAGCTTTATATCAGGATATTTTAACAACTCCTAATTCCCAGTGTTATTGGAACTTAGATTATGCAGGACGTTGGTGCCAGAATAGTATGTATGTTGTTGCAATGTCATCTAAAGATGCACAAAATTATACAACAACTGAACAGATTGAGGCATTAATAAGAAGAGATGATGTAAAGGCTATTACAACTAATCAGGAAGGCACAAAAGGTACAACAATTACATTGTCTGATGGAGTTACTGCTACGTTGTGGAAAGTTACAAGTAAGGAAACAGCAGGGCAGTGGAATGATCATAACGGTATATATAATGTTCCTTCCGATGAAAAAAATTATCTTACAAGATTCTTCTTTGTGTCAGCAGAAGGAGCAAAAAGAAACGATGGTGATACACCGGATAAGACTGTGGGAAGTTTACTTGATAATGTAAAATTCCAGCAGAAAAAGGATTATGTTATAGAGTATTATGTAAATGGAGTAAAAAATGATGGTTTGACTGTTAAAGGCACAGTAAACCCTTATGACAGAGTAAGCATACCGGCACCGGAGGCAGTAAGCAATTATACTTTATACGATGCAAAAATCAGTGGAGAAAATAATGCTGAAAGTAAGGCATTTTATGTGGATGATAAAGACAGAAACATGACAGTAGCTTATAACCATAATGTATTAAAACTCTACTATAAGAGTGGTGTAGTTGTTGCCAATGTAAAAATACAGGGATTTGAAGAATTACCTAACGATTATAGCGTAGTTGTAAATCTTAAAAACACTTCAGGAACGGTTTTACAGACACATACCATGAGTCAAAATGAGTTTACTAAAATTGAAAAACCAGAAGGAGGAGGAGTTGAAGGATACTTTGACACTGCTACTTTTGGAGGCGAAAATTTGAAAGTCGGAGAAAAATATACTGTTGAAGAAATTATCGTAAAAAATAACTATTTACCACACTATTTGGAAACAGTTGATAAAAATGGAACAAAGGAAGATGTTGGAATAGATAAAATAAACACTGATAAACTGTCATATACAGCAACATTTACGTATTCAGCGGAAACAGACAATTCAGTTAATTTTATTAATACTTATAACCCTATTCGAAAAATTACCATTAGCAAAAATGTTTCCGGAAATATGGTAGATGATGTCGAGAAAAATAAGTCATTTAACTTTAGTATTGAGATAGAAAAAGACGGAAATGCCATAGATGCAGCTGAAATAATAAGTAATAAGCTTAATAAGACAGCAACAGGACAGTATACATTTGCTCTTAAACATTCAGAAAAGGTAGAACTCTATGTATACAACAATTGTAAGGTAACTGTTTCAGAAGACGATTACAGTAAGAAGAAAGATGTGGATACAAAGATTTTCAGCGATGATTATTATGTAACTTCATGGGAGAAAGACTCTAAGGTTACAGATGGAAGAATCATAAGCATTGACAGTGTTAATTCAGATCAGGAACTTGTTTGCAACAATGTTTACAATGATTTAGGAGATGTTGAAGTACAGGGCTTCCAGATGAATGGTAATAAGGATTCAGGTGGTGTGTCAGAGTTTAGTCCATCATTCAGAGTAGTATGTCGTGTAAGTAAAAATACAATTAAAACAAAAAAAGTCAGCAAGTTTGGTGTGATTTATGCAATAGCAAACGCTACTGATGGAAAAACAAGAGCTGAACTTGAAGAAATGATGAAAATAGATAAGGCTGATAATAAGACAATAAAGGTACATGAGGAAACAGATAAAGGAATATATCCTTACTGGACTACAAAGGAAGATTCCAAGTATTCCGCAAAGTATTGGCAGTATTATGCCCTTACATTTAAGTGTCTTGATTATATGTTCTACACATTACAGGAAAATATAACTGTAAGGGCTTATGCTAAAATGGCAGATGGTACCTATGAATATGGGAATAGTATTTATACTGTAAATATGTATGAGATAGCAGATTATCTGTATAAAAACCAGAAAATGAGTACATTGAAGGGACATAATTTCTTATACAATAATGTGTTAAATCTTGTGACAATTAACAACAACAGACTTGATATATTAAAATCAATGATGAAGGCCTTAAATGTAACAAGTACATCAAATCCATACTATGCTACATTAAATAAATTGTACAATGACATGAACAATTATGTATATTGTCAGCAGGAGTACAAAGGAAAATATCAGGAAAGGGAAGAATTTGTTCCGGCAACACTTACAATTCAGGAGCAGAAAGATTTGTTAAGTGCCTTAAATGGCAAAACAGGAACTTCTTATTCAGATATAAATGATTGGATATACAATCAGACAGAAAAACAGGGGAAATATAAGGGCTATTATAAAAAAGTTCAATATGCATGGGACAATGGAATTTATGTTAAGTAGTACAGAATGAGGTGAAGGAAATGAAAAAAACAAAAGTTTATGAGACACCGGAATTGATAGTGACAAAGTTTGAGGTGTCTGAAAAAATTATGGACTCTGGATCATTTTTTGAAACTACCAATCCAAACGAAAAACCGGGAGATATAGTTACAAGAGCATGGGAATCCACTCCTGATGTTACAGTTGAGAGCCTTCCAGTTGGATTTTAGGAAAATTTGTTTAGAAATTAGGAGAAATTTATGAAAAGATTAAAGAAAATAATTGGAATAATACTTGCCGTCTCTTTTGTAATAACAGGAATACCACAGCTGGGTAGTGTAAGAATAAAAGCAGTTTCTACCACAAAGGAAAGCTATCCCGGATTTATAAAAGCAGATGGTAAGCAGTTAAAAAATGATAATGGTGATATCGTGCATTTGCGTGGAGTAAATGCAGGTGGTTATATGTTACAGGAAATCTGGCTGTGTGCAACATATGGTGGAAATATCAGATGCCAGAAAAACATTCTGGATACTTTAAATTCCAGATTTGGCAGTGAAAAGGCAAAAAATCTTATTAGTGCATATGAAGACAATTATTGGACAACCGGTGATTTCGAAAATTGTGCAAAACTTGGCATTAATTGTATCAGACTTCCAATTTGGTACAGAAATCTTGTTGATGAAAATGGCAACTGGTATGACAATGCCTTTGATAAAATTGACTGGTTTGTGGAAACAGCAGGTCGATATGGCATATATGTAATTATTGATATGCATGGTGCATATGGTTCACAAAATGGCAGTCACAACTCAGGTATTTACGGTGGAAGCACAAATCAGCAAAAAAAGGACAATTCAAAATTGTTCTTTGGAACAGACGCAAGTACAAATCAGGCAAAATATTTGGATATGTGGTTAAAAATTGCACAGCATTACAAAGATAATCCTGTTGTTGCAGGTTATGATTTGCTTAATGAACCAATGGCAGATTATATGAATGCGACAGATGTAAACGTATCAAAGGAGGAAAGACTTAGTACATTGTGGAATGTATATGATAAGGCTTACAAAAAGATAAGAACAGTTGACAGAAATCACGTTATTATTATGGAAGCCGTGTGGGATGCAGACACTCTTCCCGATCCTTCTAGTAAAGATTGGACAAACGTAATGTACGAATATCATCAGTATTTGTACAGTGATTACAGTGACAAAGACAAACAGGTTGCTGCAATGCAGAGCAAAATAAACAATATAAAAGGTGCAGGTTATAATGTGCCAAGTTATATTGGAGAATTTAATATGATGTCAAACAGTGATTCATGGAGTGAAGGTGTTAAATTATTAAATAACAATAATTTAAGTTGGACAGTTTGGAACTACAAATGTACAAAACAATATGGAAACTGGGGATTATTTAATACTCCGGGAAACGGCGACGGCAACGATGCTGATACTAAAAAGTATTGGGCAGATGTAGAAACTGATTCTTATGAAACCATATTATCAAAATGGTCAAATCAGGGAAGCGTTGAAAGAAATACAAATGTAACGGACAAAATAAAAAGTTATTTTCCGGGTACAGTGGACAATCTTGCAGAGTCTAAAAATAAAAGTGTAAGCCTTGTGAATGCTGATGGAATGTTAAACCAAATAGATGTAAACTGGTATCCAAAGGCAGATGTGGCTAAAGATACAAAGTACAACATTTATATTGATGACAGTACAACCAGTGTGGCAACTATATCCCAGTCTGATATAAAATCAGACAGTACAGTTATAAAGGCAACAGATTATACAGACCAAAGAGGGGTAGTAATTGACAAAGACAGTAGCGGAAATCCAGCAAATATAGGTGGCACTCACAATGGAGACTGGACAGAATACAAAGACATTTCAGTATCAAAGCCTATAACCTCTGTCACTTTTAACTATTCATGTGATAAAAATGCAAACGGTACAATTTATGTATATGATAAAAGTATGGATAGTGTTCCTATTGGATCTATTAAAATTACACCACCAACTGCAAATGCAGGATGGGGAGACTATGTTACAAAAACAATTGACTTGTATGAGCCTTTAAAAGAGGGGAAACATACTATTTACTTAAAATTTGTAAATGATATTTCAGGCAATGTTGTGAATTTAAAAGATTTTACATTAATAAGTTCATATGGAAATGTGAAGCTTGAAAATGTGGCTGCAGGAAAGCATACAGTTACTGTACAGGCAACTTTAAATGAACAGGTATCAAAAGGAACAACATCAAATGAAGTTGAAGTTGTGTCAGAAAATACAATGTTAAAGTCTGACAGGATTACAGTTGAGGGATTTCAGATTAAAACAAATGGAAATAGGTATTATAACACAAAGGGCGAAGTTATATTTGATGAAGAAGGAAGTGAGAAAAAAGTAGCCTTTAGAACAGTTTGTAAAGCACCTGATATTGGACAGACTATTACAGCTTCAGGAAAGAATTACACCGTAAAAAATACAGGGGTAATATACACAATCGACCCTAACAGTTCAGGAAAATCGGCTGATGATGTATTGGATAACACATATTCAATACTAAATACTCAGGCTATTAGTGGTAATGAATATACCTATAGAGGAGCAAGGCAATACAACAACATGGATTATACATTTGGCTATGTGACAACAGACAATGGAATATTAAGCAAAGAAGATGGCACAATGAAGTATGTCAGAACAATGAGTAACAACTCATATTATGGTAGCGATGGCACACTAAATGTTATGACAAATTCATTCCATATAAGAGGTTTTGTTGTGGCAGAAGATGGTACTTTGATTTACGGCACGGATACAGTAACAATGTCCATACCTGAAGTTGCAAATTACCTTTACAAAAATGTGTTGTCATCAAACTACAATGGTCACGCATATCTTTATGATACAATTTTACACAGAATAAGTTCTGAAAATCCTTACTATTGTGATGAGAATCATAAAGTGGATTACGGTTGGAATGACAACCTATATAATCCTGGCAAAAAATAAATATAGTCTTTATAGAAAATCAAACATATATTATAATAATGCCGGAGAGAAAAAATCTCCGGTATTATTTTTATACGTAAATAGGAAATTATTTTTTAAAATGTAAATTTAATAATATGGAAAATTATATTATAAAAATTAACCTAATAGTAGAAAAATATATATTCTAAGCACATAAATTTAAAAATATTAATTAGAACAAAAGGAGATAACATGAGAATAGATAAATTTTTAAAGGTTTCAAGAATAATAAAAAGAAGAACAGTGGCAAATGAGGCATGTGATGCAGGAAGAGTTTTGGTAAACGGACAGCCGGCTAAGGCTTCAAGAGATGTAAAAGAGGGAGACAAAATAGAAATTCAGTTTGGTCAAAGAACTGTAAAGGTGGAAGTTTTAAGCACAAAAGAAACAGTTAAAAAAGAAGAAGCAGTAGACATGTACAAAGAGATTGATTAAAATGCAACTGCAAGACATATTTCTCACATAACCTAATATATTATTATATAGAAAACTTTTCGAGGTTAATATGGAAGCAGGCAGTACACCAAGAACCCACAAACTTTCAATGGACAATAGAAAGCAGATGAATTTGACAGGGATTAAAGACGTAGTGGCTTTCGACTTGAATCAGGTTTTACTTGAATCAAATTTAGGTATGGTACATATAAAGGGCAGCGACCTAAAGGTAACTAAGCTTACAATTGAAAAAGGCGAGGTAAATATTTCAGGAAAAATTGACAGTATTGTTTATTCAGACGTAAAGGATTATGGAGAAAAAAGTAAGTCTATTTTGAAGAGGATGTTTGAATAATGAGTCCGCAGATTTCTCAGGAAGCATTGCTTATTGTAATGAGCCTGTATGGTGGACTTGTTTTAGCTGTCTGCTATGATATGGTTCGGGTTTGCAGAAGAATTTTCAAAGTGGGAATTGTTTCCATGATTATTCAGGATGTTATTTATTGGACGATTTCTGCAATATTTATGTTTAATATATACTTGAAATACAATTACGGCAGACCTAGATTCTTTTCAATAATCTTTACATTAGGCATAATGGCTTTGTATGAATGGTTAGTTGGAAGAAAAATTGTTGACAGGGTTGCAAAGTTTCTGTGCAAAGTAAAAACCAAACTTTCTAAAATGTTAAAAAAATTAAACACTTGCGTGTTTGGTAAAGTAAAGAAAATTGTGACAAAAATGTTAAAACCATTGCAAAAGTTATACAAATTAGATAAACTAAAAAGAGTTAAAAAAGAAAAAAGGAAGAGAAAATGGCAACAGAAAACAGAAAAGTATCAACAAGAAGATTAAGCAACGCAAGAAGAAAGCGTATTCAAAATAGAAGAATGATGATAGCTATATCAGCAGTAGTTGTGGCATTTTGTATTGTCATTGGTGGACAGATGATAAGCAAATACAGCACATTGGCTGATTTAAGAGAGCAGGAAAGAAAATTAAAGAATCAATATAAGAAAGAACTACAGTTATCTGAAGAATTAAAGGATCAGGAAGAATATGTTAAAACAGATGATTATGTAGAACAGATGGCTAGAAATTTAGGTTTATTATATCCTAACGAAGTAATTTTCAAGCCGGAAGATTAATAAATCAGTAGAATGAAGAATCAATATTAGCGAATAAGATATGAATTTAATAATTTAAACAATAGGATAGTTAAATTTTATTACGAGGTTAAAGAGATGAAACAGGTGTATGAAACAAACGATGAAGTAGAACTACAAATGCTTATAGGGCTTTTAGAAAGCAACGGTATATATACACAAATATACACAGACGGGGCTGGAGATTATCTTAGAATAAAAGGTTCTGATTTTATGATACCTAAAGGCGTGCTTGTAAAAGACAAAGACTGGAAAGAAGCATTAGAGATAATCAATGCAAATGGCTTTGGAAAAAAGAAAAAAGTAAAAAGAGTCAGAACGCAAATTTGGGCAGCAAGAATAGCTTTAGTATTATTTTTAGCTGCTATATTAGGAAACATAATTTATAGTTTAATTGAAAACCTATAGCAATATTGAAATTGAATAGAAATTAACAATATAAGTGAAGATTAAATGATTATATTAAAGAATTAAATAACGATTAATTATAAATGCCATATTAAAACCCAGTGGAATGCCAAAAGTTTTGATATGGTTTTTTTAATAAGAAATTTTTTTTCAGAATATTCTGTTAAAAAAATACGTTCCACTAGGGATGTATTTTAACAATCTAATGTCGAAATATCTAACGATTATCATACCTTGCTTTGACAAAAAAACATAAACAGAGCTTGTATACTATTTCTTGTGAAAAAAACAAGGAGGGATGGTATGCAAAAAATATTAAAACCAATATTGATAATAGCCATGAGTGTATTAACCTGTTTAATGCCAATGCTTGGTTACTATACAATAGGAGAAAGCTGGTATGGGGCATTGTGTCAAATGAAAGGCGTGCCTTTAGTTACATTGCCACTTATGATGTACACAATATTTATAAACGGTGGTTTTATGGTTGCAGTGAAATACGGCACGATTATGGCAACCACCGGTATATGCATAACCCAGTATAAAAAAATCAGCAATCAGTATAACCCATACGTAGTGGCGGTAATTGCCACAGTTATTACTGTGCTGGTGGAGGCGGTTGACTGGTCAATAGACGGAATGATGAAAATTGACTTATACGGTTTAGTACCAATTGTAATGCTTACCTGGTCAATGACAGTAATTTTTACATACTTTATAAAATATGTAAGTGATTATGTTCCAAACCATAAGTCGTTGCAGGAGGCAATAAGCAAACAGGAAGATATAAGAAACGAAAGTATTTTACGGACCTCAAAGGCATTTAAAAATCTTGCATCAGAGCTTAAAAGAATGAGTGGTATTGACAGGGATTACGACGTATCCATGGAAGGTTGTGTGGAACAGGAGATTGCAAACAGTGCCTGTAGAGGTTGTGCCAACGGTCAGATTCAATATCTGGAGCGGGCAAAAATAAATTACTTATGGTACAACAAACTGCTGGAAACAAGAGAAGCAATGGCTGTGCAGTTTAATGAAATGGCAAAAGTAATGGAAAATTACACTAAACCAATTTACAGCGAAAAGAAAACAATTCTAGGAATGGACGATTATATAAAACATAAGTTACGGGAAAACAAAGTTATAGCAAGAAGAATTTATATAAATGAAAATAGTAAAGGCATGTTAGAGGTGAGACTTTTTGCCAAAAAAAAGAAAAAAACTGATGTTAAATCAGATGTAATTAAAAAGGTAGTAAGTCAGGCTTTAGGCAAAAAGGTACGCCTTTCCATAGACAGCATTGTTAATATTACGGAAGATTACAATGAGTATGTTTTATTAGAAGAAGTAAATTTTATGACAATAAGTGGAACTGCCAGACAGACAAAAAATAACGAGAACGTTTCAGGAGACAATTTCGCTGTCATGAATTTAAACAGTGGGCAGACTTTTATGAGTATATGTGACGGTATGGGTTCTGGAAAAAGAGCAGGGGGCTATAGTGAACTTATAATTGATTTGCTGGAAAAAATGATAGACAGTGGCTTTGAAGAGGGAACAACTTTGAAACTTGCCAACTCGATAATGCTAACAGGAAATCAGTGGCAGGAGCCGGCAGCAGTGGACATGGCTTTAATTGACCAATACTCAGGAACGTGTCAGTTTTTAAAATTAGGTGCAGCCTGTACTTATATTAAACGTGGAAACTGGGTAGAATGTATTAAGTCCACATCTCTTCCAATGGGAGTATTCCAGGAAGTGGATATGGAAACTATAACGAAAAAACTGTACGATGGCGATTTTGTAATCATGGTTTCAGATGGAATTGTAGATGCCCTTGATGAGCCTGACAAGGAGGAGGCTATGGGTAGAATTATCATGGACATTAAAACATCCAATTCAAAACAAATGGCAATGGAGATTTTAACCAGAGCATTAGCCAGGTCAAAGGGGGTGCCGGAAGATGACATGACAGTTATTTGTACGGGAATCTGGGAGAAAATCTAATAAATTAGTCATAAAAATAGTTTTACTTCTTTGAAAGTTTGACATCGAAACACCCATAAAGTATCATAGAATTATGTTGAAAAAAGTGATAAGTTACATTGAAAAAAATAAAATATTACAAGATGGAGACAGCGTCTTACTTGGAGTTTCCGGGGGCGCTGATTCTGTCTGTATGCTACATGTGTTGTACAGCTTAAGAGAAAAGTATCACTTGAAGCTATACGTTGTTCACGTAAATCACGGAATCAGAGGTAGCGAGGCAAAACGCGATGCAGATTTTGTAGAACAAATGGCTGAAAATTTGCAAATACCTTTTAGAGTTGTGACGGCAAATATACCTGAAATGGCAAAAGAACAGAAATTATCAGAGGAGGAAGCCGGAAGAATATTCAGATATAACACTTTTGAACAGGTGGCAAATGAAGTTGGAGCAAACAAAATAGCAGTGGCTCACAACTTAAATGATAACAGCGAGACGGTTCTTTTTAATTTGTTTAGAGGTAGCAGACTGAAAGGTTTAACGGGAATTTCTCCAATGAGAGGGCAGATTATCAGACCGCTACTTTGCTGTAGCAGAAATGAAATAGAGCAGTATCTACAGGAAAACAATTTGAGTTACTGTACTGACAGCACCAATAAAGAGACAGATTACAGCAGAAACAGGATTCGCCTTAAGCTAATGCCCTATATAAAAGAAAATATTAATCAAAAAGCGGAATATAATATAGTAAATGCGGCTGAAAATTTATCTCAGGTGTATGAATATATTTACGGTGAGGCACAGAAGGCATATAAGATTCATGTGAAAGATAATGTTTTACTTAATTCGGCAGAAGATCTTAATGTTGTAATTTTACAGGAGGTCGTCAGAATGTGGATTTTGGAAAACACCGGTAGACTAAAAGACATAAAGGCTAATCACGTTAATATTGTAATTGGGTTATTGTCAAATCAGGTCTCAAAGAAATCGGAACTACCATACGGCTTAAAGTTAATTAAAACCTACGAAGGTGTGAAAGTTTTACCTGAAAATAACGAAGGAAAAGATAGCAACAGGCAGACGATTATTGAAGACGGTAAGATTTTTAACACAGAAAAGATTACAGTTACAGTGGAAAATGAAAGTTTTGACAAATCAAATATCCCTGATTTGTTATATACTAAATGGCTTGATTATGATAAAATAAAGGGATTGACACTGAGAAAAAGACTTCCGGGAGATTATATTGAAATTAGCGGAAGTGAATCGGGAAGAAGTGTAAAAAAGAAACTGAAAAAATATTTTATAGACAATAAAATTCCACAGGAAGAAAGAAACAATATATGGTTGCTGGCAGACGGGAATCATGTTGTGTGGATTGTTGGATATAGAATAAGTGAGATGTGCAAGGTAACAGATAGTACAAAAAGAATTATTAAAATCACATACAATAAGGAGTAAGGATTATGATACACAAGATTTCAGAGTACATTAGTGAAGAAAAATTAGATAAGAGAATTAGAGAGATTGCAGCAGAAATCAGCAAAGATTATGCAAAGAAAGAAATCAGACTTGTTTGTATTTTAAAAGGAAGTATTTTCTATACATGTGAGTTGGCAAAAAGATTAACTGTTCCTGTTACACTTGATTTTATGAGTGTTTCAAGCTATGGCTCAGGAACAGAAAGCTCAGGCGATATCAAAATCAAAAAAGATTTAGATGAAAGCATTGAAGGCTTAGATGTTATTGTAGTAGAGGATATCATTGACTCAGGCAATACATTAAGCAAATTAATTCCAATGCTAAAGGATAGAAATCCTGCAAGCATTAAGGTAACAACATTACTTGATAAGCCTGACAGAAGAGAAGTTGACATGAATGTTGACTATGTAGGTTTTGAAATTGAAGACAAGTTCGTAGTAGGTTATGGTTTAGATTATGACCAGAGCTACAGAGATTTACCATATATTGGTATCGTAGAACTTTAATATAAATTGACACAAATTATGAAATGCGAGGAGGAAGATTTGAACAGTATAGGCAGAAATAGATTTTCTAAGTTTTATTTTTTAGGGATTGTAGTTTTGGTTTGCTTAATCATCTACAGTTTTAGCCAGAGCTTTGTAAACAATGATTATGCTTACAGTGATTTCTTAACAGACTTAAAGGCTAACAACATTAAGCAGTTGACAATTAAGCAAAACAAGGAAGTTCCTACAGGTAAGCTGGTAATTAAGTTAAGCAATTCAAATGAATCAAAGATTGTTTATGTAACAGATGTTAATAAAGTTATTAGCGATATTGACAAAGCAAAAGCAGACAACAATAAGATTAAATTAAAACCATATATACCTGATGTAAGTAGAGACAGCGTATTCTTAACAAGCGTGGTACCTATGATTTTGTTAGGTATTGTTGTGGTTGTTGTACTTATTATGATGAATGCCAATGCCGGAGGTGGCGGTGGCAAGATGGCAAACTTTGGAAAGAGCAGAGCCAAGATGGTTGTTGAAATTAAAAACATGGATTTCACAAAGGTTGCCGGACTAGAAGAAGAAAAAGAAGAGTTAGAAGAAATAGTTGATTTCTTAAAAGATCCTAAGAAATATATTAGCTTGGGAGCACGTATTCCAAAAGGCGTTTTATTAGAAGGTCCTCCGGGAACAGGTAAAACATTACTTGCAAAGGCTACAGCAGGAGAAGCCGGCGTACCTTTCTTTACAATTTCAGGTTCTGATTTTGTGGAAATGTTTGTTGGTGTAGGTGCTTCAAGAGTTAGAGATTTATTTGAACAGGCTAAGAAAAATGCACCATGTATAGTTTTCATTGACGAAATTGATGCAGTGGCAAGAAGAAGAGGAACAGGTATGGGTGGTGGCCACGATGAACGTGAACAGACACTTAACCAGATGCTTGTTGAAATGGATGGTTTCGGAGTAAATGAAGGCATCATAGTAATGGCAGCTACAAACCGAGTTGATATTCTTGATCCGGCTATTTTAAGACCGGGACGATTTGACAGAAAGGTTTTAGTTGGTAGACCTGATGTTAGAGGCAGAGAGCAGATATTGGAAGTTCATGCTAAGAACAAGCCAATTGGTGACGATGTTAATTTAGAAAATATAGCTAGAATTACTGCAGGATTTACAGGTGCAGATCTTGAGAATCTTTTAAATGAAGCAGCAATTTTGGCAGCAAAGGGTGACAAACCATATATTACACAGGCGAATATTGACCAGGCAATGATTAAAGTTGGAATTGGAAAAGAAAAGAAGAGCAAGATTATTTCTGAAAAAGAAAAGAAGATTACAGCTTATCATGAATCAGGTCATGCAATTTTATTCCATGTTTTACCTGATGTAGGACCTGTACACACAGTTTCAATTATTCCTACAGGCGCAGGTGCAGCAGGATACACAATGCCACTTCCTGAAAAAGACGAAATGTTCCTTACAAAGGGCAAGATGTTACAGGAAATTATGGTAAGCCTTGGTGGTCGTATTGCTGAAGAACTGATTTTAGATGACATAACAACAGGGGCATCGCAGGATATAAAACAGGCAACAGCAGCAGCAAAGGCTATGGTTACAAAGTATGGATTTTCAGACAAACTAGGTTTAATAAACTATGATGACGATTCCAATGATGTGTTTATTGGAAGAGACTTGGCACACTCTAAAGGCTATGGAGAAGCAACTGCTTCAGCAATTGATCAGGAAGTTAGAGATATTGTTGAGAGTTGTTATGTACAGGCGAAAGCCATTATTGAAGAACACATGGAACAGCTTCATGCTTCAGCTAAATTATTGTTAGAAAAAGAAAAGATTAATCAGGAAGAATTTGAAGCGTTGTTCTAATAAGGAATAGAAGGTAAAAATATGTTTGTTAATCAAGATATATTATTTCATGACGGAACAAAGCAGTTCTGTAAATATAATGAACAGCAAAAAACATATAGCATCATTCTTAGAGCAAATAAAGGCACTGTTAGTAGTGTCTTTGTGTGCGTTAATGGAAATGAATTGCAGATGACAAAAATAAAAACTACAGAGGACTTTGAATATTTCGAAGCTCTGCTGGATGCCGGTGAAAAGATGTATCAGTATTATTTTAAATGCGATACAAATGAAGACTGCATTTTTTATAATATGTTTGGAATAATGAAACAGGCTGTAAATGATGGTTATTTCGAATTGACACCTGGTTTTGAAACTCCCGATTGGGCAAAGGGAGCGGTTATGTACCAGATAATGGTTGACCGTTTTAACAATGGGGACAAAACAAACGACGTAGTTGACAATGAATATGTTTATATTGGAAAAGCAGTTACAGCAGTGAAGGATTGGAACGAAAATCCTGCAGTTGATGGAACAAGACAGTTCTACGGTGGGGATTTGCAGGGGGTCATTGACAAGCTGGACTATTTAGAAAAATTAGGTATTGATGTAATTTATTTTAATCCTATTTTTGTTTCACCATCAAACCATAAGTATGACACACAGGATTATGACCATGTTGATCCACATTTAGGAAAAATTGTTGTGGATGGTGGAGAAACTGTACCTGATTACGCAACTGATAATAAAAACGCAAGCAAGTACAAAACAAGAACTACTAACTTGGAAAACCTTGAGGCAAGTAATCAGTTATTTATAGAATTAGTTGAAAAAGCTCATGAGCATGGAATTAAAATAATTATTGATGGAGTTCTTAATCATTGTGGTTCTTTTAACAAGTGGTTAGACAGAGAGGAACTTTATAAAGGAAACAGTGATTATGAAACAGGGGCATATCAGTCAAAGGAAAGCCCATATAATTCTTATTTTAAATTTAGCACAGATAGCTGGCCTGATAATTACAGTTATGAAGGTTGGTGGGGATTTGATACTCTTCCAAAGTTAAACTATGAGGGTAGTGAAAAGTTGTGTAATTACATTTTGCATATAGCTGAAAAATGGGTGTCACCTCCATTTAATGTTGATGGTTGGAGACTTGATGTGGCAGCTGACTTAGGACACAGCCCTGAATTTAACCATAAATTCTGGAAGCGTTTTAGAGACAGAGTTAAACAGGCCAATCCTAATGCAATTATTTTGGCAGAGCACTATGGTGATGCACACTCATGGCTTATGGGTGACCAGTGGGATACGGTAATGAACTATGACGCATTTATGGACCCTGTTACATGGTTTTTAACAGGTGTTGATAAACATTCTGACAATGCAAACCCATACATGAGAGGTAACGGAGAAGTGTTCCATAACACAATGCAGTATCAGCTTTCACGTATGCAGAACCAGTCAATTCTTGTGGCAATGAATGAATTATCAAATCATGATCATTCAAGATTTATGACGAGAACAAATAAGATGGTTGGTCGAATCGGTACAGTAGGAGCTGCTGCAGCAGCAGAAAATATAGATAAAGCAATATTTAAACAGGGCGTTATTATGCAGATGACATTGCCTGGTGCACCTACTTTATACTACGGTGATGAAGCAGGTGTATGTGGTTGGACAGATCCGGATAACAGAAGAACTTATCCTTGGGGCAAGGAAGATTTAGAATTGCTTGAATTCTATAGAGAGGCAATATGTGTTCACAAACAGAATCAGCCATTAAAAGACGGGTCTTACATGTTGCTAATTGCTGACACCGATTTGGTGTGTTATGGTCGCTTTAATGAAAACGATTCAGTATTAACAGTAATCAACACATCTGACATAGACAAAGAGATTTCCGTTCCCGTTTGGAAGTTGGGACGAAGTGTTTCACAGTGGGAAAGATTGTTGGAATCAAGTAGAGAATTCTATAACTGTGGAAGAATAATCTATGAAGTAGAAGATGGCAGTTTGAACTTAACAGTCAAAGGAAATAGCGGTTCAATCTACCGCAACAAATAAATAACAATTCACAATCTGGTGAAAAAGGAGATAAATAAAAGGAATTCAGACAAGTCATATTTCTATTGTCTGAAGTCCTTTTTATTTTCTCGCTTTTTCTATTGATTTATGAATTTCCTTCATTTGCCACTAATGGCTATCTGTTATTTATTATTTAGTTCTTATCTGTTAATTCTTTTCTGGAAACTACAATTGCACCTGCGGCTACTAACAAGCCGGCAATTGGGATTATAATATTTGAGCCTGTTTTTGGAGAAATGCCTGAAGAATTTCTCTTTCCTGTTTTTGAATTTGGATTATTAGGATCTACATCATTTGTTGCGTTGCCACTACGACCATTATATCTGCCATTGCCTGAACCTGAGACGGTTGTTGTTTCGTCTTTTTTAGTAGTTTTTTGCTTTTTCTTAGTTGTTTCGTTGTTCTTAGTAGGCTTTACTGTTGTTGGTGCTTTAGTAGTTGGTTTAACTGTAGTAGTTGGAATAACTGTAGCAGTAGGACTACTTTTGGCAAAACATGTTGTAGCAAAAGCCAATGTAAATACTAAAGTCGCTAGAAGAACTATAATATTTTTTTTCGCGGTTTTATTCATAGTTTTTACCTCCGTAATTACACATTATACAAAATGTGAAGCTTTTCTTATTCTATTATACATATATACGCTTAAAAATCAAAGTCATACTTTTAATCAATCTGTTTATAGTAAAAATCCAAAACAGTTTCAAAAAGTTTTTTCTTGGAAATTTTATATTCTGCAGAACTGTCTTTTGGGGAGTCCACATATTTCCCGGATGTACTTTGTATATTTAACCCGGTATAGTTTGTAGCCAGTGACCAACCTAAATATGTAAGTATCGGTGCAGAAATATTTGTAACTGTATTTGTTGTTGTATCTTTGTATAAATCCAAAGACACGTGGAAATCTTTTCTTATTGCAGGGATAATGGAACCGGCAAAAGCTGTAAGATATTGTTTCTGGCAATCCATTCTTCTAAGGTTGTCATCTAATAAGCTGGTGTCTCTATGACGAACAAATGCCTCTGCCATATCGCCTTTTAAGGTAACAGTCTGCCCCTTTGTGAAACTTTCAAATGTATAGTCAGGTGTAACAGTAACCCCACCAACATCATCATTTAAAATTTTTATGGCATCCAAATCAATTGCATAGTAAGCGTTGATTGGAATGTTGTATAAAAGACGTTCCGTAGCAGTTACCTGATTTTCAGCGCTTGTTTGTTTGCCGTCGCCATAGGCATATGCCAAACAAAGCTGGGCAGTTGCAGTGTCCACGTAGTTACCGCCCTCATCATATCGGCTAATGTAAGTCATGATATCACGATTAAGGCTGAGCACTTCTATATGACCGCTCTTTGTATCGTAAGTAAAAAGATACAAAGCATCAGCTTGGCCGCCTGTTCCAGAGACTGCATTATCTTTTAGTTTACGATTATCAATACCCATAAAAAGTATGCTTGCAATATTGTCATTAAATTCATAAGTATGTCCATTGTAGTATACAATTCGCCCGTCATCTTCATATTGTATTCCTAATGGAACATTAACATGGAGATTTCTGTAATTAAGTAACTTCTTCCTGCCAATATAATTTAAAACTCCCAAAACAATTGCAATAATTATAAGTAGTGAAAGTAAAATAATCAAAAAAATCTTTAGCTTTTTATGTTTCTTTTTAAGATTTTGATTATCATCTTTTGCCTTCTTATGCTTGTGGTTATTAGTTTGATTATCATCTTTTACATTCTTATGTTTGTGTGTATTAGTTTGATCATCTTTTTTTAACTTATTATGTTTTTGCTTGTTAGTTGAAGCATTGGCGTCAAAATTCTCAGACTTATCTACGTTAGTAGAGCTATTATTGTTAAAGTCTGTAGGCTTATCTGAATTTGACGAACTGTGATGTCTATGGTGTCTGTGATGATGAGAGTCGTATTTATAATTTCTCTCAACAGTTTCCCAATCAACATCAAATTCCAGATTATTGCTAGTGTCCTTAATGACGTTAGGATTAGCAATGTTTGAATTGTAGCTTATATTATTATCATTAGTTTGTTTGCTCACGTTTAATTAAAACCCCCTGTACTAGATATCTTGTGTTTTCGGCACCGTTTGTGCAAGTACTTAAAGTTAAAATTTTACTGTCCTTATTTAATGTAACTTTTCTTGTATTTTTATTCATTGAGTCAGGATTAAGAGTGTATTTCTGATATTTTTTCAAAACACTTTTGTTACTAAAATCAAAGGAATTTAAAATATGTCTGTTGTCATATACATACGCAGCATAGATTTTAAATGTTAATTTTTGACTTGGCATGTAAATATAAATGTATTTATTTTTCTTAAAAAAATCAGGTTTCTCAAAACTATGCAAAGTCTTAAACATTGAACCGTTGTTCATATTGTGCCCGTATAAAACTGTTACAGGATCAGAGTAATCGGTTGAATTTTGCATTTCGCTGTAAATTGCACCGGCAAATTCTGATTTCTTCTGTATATTGTGATTTAGGTAAAAGTCATCATTATCTGTTGTTGGCTGAACAACAGGATAATCAACCTTGGTATTTGGAATATAAATCCAACTATATATGTCAGAGTTATCTTTTTTTAATTTTTTCCAGTTAATGTTGTGGCTGTCGGCATATTCTTTTGAATTCTTGACATGCCTAGAGGTGGTTTCGGTCAAATATTTTTTGGTATTTCCACCGTCGCTGCTTTCCTGTGAAAGTAGCAGGTAGCAACAAAAAATAAAAATAGCAGTAGCTATAACCAAAACAGTTCCCCATATAATTTTCTTATTCTTCATATAAATTTTAGAATCCCTTTCAATAACGATTGTTTGTAACTATAAGTATAGTGGTTGGAAGAATGTATGTCAAAGAGAGATATTGCAGAAAAAAGAGATATATTTTGAAAGGAAAAATAATTGTTAGGTGGGGGGGACATACATGTAATGCTACAAACATATTTCTTTAACATAAAAATATAGTTGAAATTAATAAAACAAGTGGTATACTAAAAATAATAATTGGACTATATAAGAAACCAAAAGCGATGTAAAATGAATTATAAAAAAGAGTCAAAAAAACGAGGTAAAATATATGAAAATGCAAATGGAGGATTATATTAGAATTTCGCCGGATGTAATGAAGAAAAATCTGGATAATAGAAAAAGTTTAACAGAAAAATTAGTCGAATATTATCTGAGTTCGAATAAAAAAGATATATGCATTATAGCATCAGGAAGTTCATTAAATGGAGCAATAACGGCAGAAATGTTTATGACTAACAATTTGAAGTGTAATGTATATTGTGTAAGTCCTACAGAATTTATTAATTATAGAATGGAGAAAATGAGAGAATGCAATCTTATTGTTGTTTCTCAAAGCGGTTGTAGTACAAATATTATCCAATTGGTAGAAATACTGAAAAAAAATAAAATGGATTATTTTTGTTTAACAGGAAACAAAAATGGAGATTTGTATACTTATTCAGACAATGTAATCGAATATGGGGTGGACAATGAAACCATAGGATATGTAACTTTAGGCTTTGTAACTTTGGTTGAGTTTTTGATTTTATTTGCTAATGAAGTAGCATTGAAGAGAAGAACAATTACTGAAGATAAATACAGTGAAAATTTGCAAAATTTAGAAAGAGCAATTGCTACAAGCAGAGAGTTGTATAAGGAGTCAGAGAATTTTGTGAAATTGTATTATGATCAGATATTTAAAATGGATAGTGCAATCATAGTTGCTGATGGAGCGAATATGGGAACGGCAAGAGAAGCAGCCTTAAAAATAAGTGAAACCCTGAAAATCCCTGCAGTTTATTATGAAAGCGAGGAATATGCTCATGGTCCTAATATGCAATTAACACCATGGTATCACGTGTTTTTTATAGATTTTAATCCAAAATCAGATAGAATGTATAACGTTTTCAACGCTACAGGTACGGTTACAAAGAATGTTTATCTTGTGACAAATCGAAAAGTTAAAAGACAGAATAATGTAATAGAACTTGGAGCAGGGATAGACAGTGATATTACTCCGTTGTTTACAGTTGTTTTATTCCAGTATATTTGTGCGATTGTGACAAAAGAAAAGAACAACTTTAAGTGTCATCCTGATTTTGATAAATTTGCCAAACTAATAAAAACAAAAACAGATAAATATATGAAAATGAAAGAAAACAACGAAGAGCTTTAAAGGGTAAACAAAATAAATAGAATAAAAGGACTTTAGAAAGGTAAATACAAATGAAAAACAGAAAATTTTTTTCGGAGTTTTTTCTTCTGGCAGTGCCAATTATGTTACAGGCACTAACAGGAACGCTTTTAAATATTTGCGACACAATAATGGTAGGAAAAATATCAGAAAATGCAATAAGTGCAGTGACAGTTTCAAATAAAACGTTTCTTATTTTTTCAATGTTTATTTTTGGAGTCGCAAGTGGCATTAGTATGTTTATGAGCCAATATTATGGAGCAAATGAAAATCAGAATGCCAAAAGGACATTTAAATTTGGCATTCAGGTGTGTGTAGCAGTTGCTTTTATTTTTATTGCAATGCTGGTAATAGGACCACAATATGCAATCAGATTGTTTGTAAAAGGCAATGGCATAACTGTTTTGGGAATCCAATATATTTCAATTGTAAGATGGTCTTATTTGCCATATGCAATAAATCAAATTTGTGCAGTGTATTTTAGAGTGTTTAAGAAACAGAGCTTACCGATGAAAATAAGCATGATATCTGTTGTAATAAACATATTACTTAATTATGTTTTAATATATGGCAAGCTAGGTATGCCAATCCTTGGAATTAAAGGTGCAGCACTTGCTACACTGATTTCAAGATGTATGGAAACAGCAATGCTTCTTACAATATTATTTTTTAAAGATTCAGGGAAAGAAATTTTTGGAGAAAAAATTGGAGCATTGGATAAAACTAAAAAAATGCGTATAATCAAAAAGATTATTCCATTAATGGTAAATGAAGGTTTATATGCTATAGCATTGAGCTTGATTTTTAGAAATTATTGTATTGTAAGTGAAGCAAATATTCCGGCAGTTACAGTAGTAGACAATGTTTACGACTTTGTAAATGTTGCTTTTGTGGGTGTTTCGCAGGCGGCAGGAATCATAATTGGAAAGGTGCTTGGAACGGGTAATATGGAAATTGCCAAAAAGACTGCTAACAGACTGCTTGTTATAGGAGTTACAACAAGTGTTATTGGAAGTTGTATAATTGTTGGAATTTCAGGCTTTGTACCAATGCTATTTTCTTTAAGTGGAGGTGTGTTTGCAATGGCTACATCACTTCTTAGAATTAAAGCAATTTTTAGTTGGAGTCAGGGATACGGATTGACCATATACTATATTTTGCGTGCAGGTGGGGATGTAGCGGCAGTATTAGTTTTAGATGGACTGTTTAATCTCTATGGACCATTATTAGTTAGCTCAATTTTAGCATATTTTGCTAACTTCTCAATTGAATTGGTTTATTTGTGTACAGAAGCAACATATTTGATGAAAATTATTCTTGGAACATGGTTTTACAAAAGAGGAAGATGGTGTAGGAATCTTACTGAAGGGTAGGAAAGAAAAATTACTAAAGGAAGGAGGAAAAACTAAATATTAGTTTTGAATAAAAATATGAACGTAGTTAAAAAAATAGGAAATGTGCTTGCAAAAGGATTTTTAGAAGTGGTTATGTATATAGCTGAACATTTAGCAGTAATCATAGGTGTGATTATTATGGTTATTTTAGTTTTGAAATTAATATAATTAAAAGAGGATATTCAGAAGTAATGCAATTTGATATGATACCTCTAAAGTAGACAGGTAAAATAACCAAAATCTACTTTGGAGGTATTTTTATGTCTAGATATTTAAAATATACAATTGAACAAAAAATACGTGCTTGCGAAGATTATCTTTCCGGTGCACTATCAGTGAGTGAAATTTGTGTCAGATTGGGGATGTCTCCTAAAAATGGAATGACTATATATAAGTGGTTAGATAAATATAAAATATGGGGCGCAGATGCCTTTATTCCCTCATCAAAGAACAAATCTTACACAAGAGAATTTAAACTACGAGCGGTTGAAGAATATATTTCCGGACAGGCATCTGTCCGTAAAATTGTTGCCCAATACAATATCAGTTCAATGTCTATGTTAGAAAGATGGATTTCATTGTATAATGCCAATAGAGAACTTAAGGATTATGATCCTAAAAGGGAGGTCTATATGGCAGAAGCTAGAAGAAAAACAACTATGGAAGAGCGTAAGGAGATTGTTGAATACTGTATTGAGCATAACCGTGACTATAAAGGTGCTGCAAGCAAATATGACGTATCGTACAGCCAAGTCTATTCTTGGGTAAAAAAGTACGTTACAAATGGCGAAGAGGGGCTAACTGATAAACGTGGATGTCATAAAGCAGATGACGAAGTGGATGAGTTAGAACGTTTACGACGGGAGAATCTCCGACTGAAACGTCAGTTACAGGAAAAGGACATGGCAGTTGAACTGCTAAAAAAAGTGAAAGAATTCGAAAGGATGTGAGGCTTGGAAAAGTACGTTACGAATCTAAATATTTAGCAATTAAATATTACCATGTAGAAAAGGGCTGAAGCATTGAGTGGATGTGTAAACAACTTGAAATTTCCAGAGCTGCTTACTATAAATGGTTACACCGAGATACCCCGGAACAGGAAGCAGAAAATAAACTGAAAAGAGATTTTAATGCAACAGCACCGAATGAAAAATGGTCTACGGACGTGACAGAATTTAAGGTTCCCGGTGAAAAGAAGAAATTGTATTTAAGTGCTATTCTGGATTTATATGACAAATATCCAGTTTCATATGTGATTAGTTGTAGAAACGATAATCGTCTGGTGTTTAGAACATACGATAAAGCAATTGCCTCTAATCCGGATGCAAAGCCTATTTTCCACAGTGACAGGGGTTTTCAATACACAAGTAAGGTATTCCAACAGAAATTAAAAGAGCAGGAAATAGAGCAATCCATGTCAAGAGTTGGTCATTGTATTGATAATGGACCGACAGAGGGATTTTGGGGAATCATAAAAACAGAAATGTATCAAATGTACGATATTACCGATGAATCATCTTTAAGATTTGCAATTAATGATTATATGAGATTTTATAGTGAAGAACGTCCGCAGGACAGATATTATTGCAAAACACCACTGGAAGTAAGAACAGAAGCTTTAGCTTCTGATAATCCAAAGGAATATCCTATTCCTGAAAATAAACGAATTAAGAAGTATAAAGAAAAATGGTGTGCATAGAAAAACGACCACACAAAATGCGTGGTCGTTCATTAGCACCTAATTTTATATATTTGACCTGTCTACTTGACAGGGGGCATATCAATTTATGAAAACCATTTATGGAAGTGTAAAGTCTCCATAAATGGTTTTCGTTTTTTATGTAATAAGAAATTCCTTCAGAATTTCTTATTACATAAAAAACGTTCCACTATGGATACGCACTCGCACGAATGGAAAAATGTTGCTAAATGGGCATGCGCTGGTTGCGTAGAATGTCGCAAGCGACATTCTTTGTTCTTAAATAAAAAAAATATAAAAAAGTGCTTGCATTATACAAAACTAACTGGTATATTAAAAATAACAAGTGGATTATAAGAAGAACCAAAAAATAAAAAACAATAATTAGTGTTATGACTAATTTTATAAGAAAGCATACATCCAGTGGGCAGGGAAAAATTAATTCTCTGCCTTAGAGGAAAGATGAAAGGAGGCGACATATATTGAGGTTAAGTGCAATGAATTGTCACCATAGATTTTATGAACTGAAAGACTTCTTTGCAGCATCAAAAGAGAACGGATATGAGAATGTTGAAATTTGGACAGGACCACAACATTTTTTTATGGACCATAATGGTTATGAAAATGTTGATAAACTTCTTAGACTGGAAGAAAAATACAATATCAAAATTATTGGCATATGTCCTGAACAAACTAATCCGAAACCTAATAACATGGCTGCCAAAGATAGGGAAATGCAGAAACGTGTTTTAGCATACTTTAAGAATGCTGTAGATGTTGCTTGCAAAGTTGAAGCAAATCAGGTTGTTGTAACAAGTGGCTGGGGATTTTTAAACGAACAAAGAGAAGAGGTTTATAAACGAAGTGTTCAAATGTTACGAAAGGTAAGTGATTATGCTTTTGAAAAGAATATGACATTGGCTATTGAAGCTTTACAGCCGGATGAGTCAATGTTAGTACACACAGCAGAAGAGATGAAACAATTAATTGATGATGTAGATTCACCGGCATTGAAAGTTTGTATTGACACAGGGGCAATGGTTAGAGCAAAGGATACAATAGATGATTATTTCAAAATATTTGGTGATAGGATAGTTCACGCTCACTTTGTAGATGTAGATGAAGATCATTTTACAACTCATTTAGCGTGGGGCGATGGAACAAGAAACATGAAAGAGGAGCTGGAGGCTTTTAGACGGAACGGCTACAAAGGAATTTTATCTGTGGAATGTGTTAATGGAAGATACTTTGAAAATCCAAAAGTAGCAGATAAACAATCAATGAAAAATTTTTTAAAATTTAAATAATCAAGAAACACAGGAGGAAAGAAAAATGGGAATTGATGTAGAAAACATTTCTTTGCCAAAGTTTGAAAAGGAAAAGTATTTAGAACATGGCAAAAAAACTTATGAAATGAGAGAAGAAGTTGAAAAAATTGCAGATGAGGTATTTGCAAAGGGAGCGAAGAATATTGTTTTAATTGGAATTGGTGGAACAGAATTTGAAATGATGGCAATTAACTATATTCTAAAAAAATATAGCACAATTGATACTTCATTATACAATGCGGCTGATGCCAATACACTTCATCCTAGAAAAATTACAAAAGATACATTAGTTATTACAGCCAGTGCCAGCGGAGATACAAAGGAAATTATCGAAGCAACACACTGGATTAAAGAAACAGGTGCTTATGTTGTTGCTTTTACTAAGAAGGAAGGAAAGTTGGGAAAATTAGTAGATGTTGCAATTGAATCACCGGGAGAAAGATTAGACCAGTCTTATCTGTTGTTCAATTTCTTTATTTTAAAATATTTGAACAACAGAGGGGAATTTCCTGAATATACAAAATTTGCAGACCAGATGAAGGATATCTTTATTAAAATGTTACCTTCAAAGGTGGCTTTTGATCCAACAGCAGAAAAGCTGGCAAAAGAATACTGCAAGGCACCTTATACCATTTTCACAGGAAGTGGAGCTGCATGGGGCGAGACAATGATGTTTGCAATGTGTATTTTGGAAGAGATGCAATGGGTAAGAACAAGACCTGTAACATCAGCACAATTTTTCCATGGAACATTGGAATTAGTTGAAAAAGGAATCCCTGTAGTTATTGTAAAGGGCGAAGATGAATATCGCGTGCAGGATGAGAGAGTGGAGAATTTCTGCAAGTTAATTGGCCATGAAGATGTTATTGTGGTTGATTTGGCTTCATTTGAAGTAGAAGGTGTGGATAAGGAATTCAGACCATTAATTAGCCCAATGCTATTAACAGGTTTATTAACAAATAGAGCAGCTAGTTACTACGAAACATATACAAAACATAACTTGGACTATCGTCGTTATTATCGTCAGTTTGATTATTAGAAAAGGGTTTGCCAAAGCAAAACTCCCCCTTTTAAATATTTATTACCTTTGTCGCGTCTGGGATACACACCAGACGCGATTTTAAGAAAAAGTAATAATGTTAACAAATTGGGGATAGCCGGGATTGTCAGGCACAGGTGGTATAGCGTTTGTCACTACAATTTGTTGAATGTGCATAAAAAAGTTTTAAAAATATAAAAAAGTGCTTGCAATATAACTACATAACTGGTATATTAAAAATAACAAGTGGATTACAAAAAGAACCGAATAGCACGAACGGTTTTTTTTACAAAAGTTAATTACATAAGAGAAACTAAAGTAAGTAAACAAAAGTCAAAAATTAAAAAGTAAATTAAATTTACAGAAAGAGGTGTAGAAAATGGATAAGTCATTAGAAAAAGTAGTGTTACCAAAGTTTGATAAAGAGAAATACTTCAAAGATGCTGAAGCAGTATTGGCTCAGAGAAAAACAGTAGAAGAAGTTGCAGACAAAGTTTGTGAAGAAGGGTTCAGCAACATTGTTTTACTTGGAATTGGTGGAACAGAATTTGAGTTAGGACCAATTGAATACCAGATTAAGAAGTATAGCAATATTGATGTTGAATTAGTGAATGCAGCCGATGCTAACACAGTTCACCCTAAGAAAATTACAAAGGACACATTAGTAATTACAGCAAGTGCCAGCGGTGATACAGTTGAAATTGTAGAAGCAGCAAAATGGATTGTGGAAATAGGAGCACATGTAGTTGCTTTTACTAAGAAAGAAAAGCCATTAGGTCAGATAGTACAGACAGTTATTGAAGCTGAAGTAACAACAGGTGGATGCGAATTCTCATATGTATTATTCGATTTATTAGCATTTAGAATTTTACATAATAAAGGAACTTTCCCTAAATATGAACAGTTCGCAAAAGGAATGGATGGTATATTCCAGAACTTATACGACATTAGAGTTCAATTTGATGACAGAGCTGAAAAGATTGCAAAAGCATATTACAATGCACCATATTCAATATTCACAGGAAGTGGTGCAGCATGGGGCGAAACAATATTGTTTGCAATGTGCATTTTAGAAGAAATGCAGTGGGTGAGAACAAGACCTGTAACATCAGCACAGTTCTTCCACGGAACATTAGAACTTGTTGAAGAAGGCGTACCTGTATTTGTTATCAAAGGTGAAGATGAATTTAGAAATCAGGATACAAGAGTTGAAAAATTCTTAAAGCAAATTGAACACAAAGAAACAGTTGTAATTGATACAGCAGAATTTGCTTTAGATGGAGTAGATAAAGAATTCAGACCAATATTCACTCCAATGATTGTAACAGCGTTGCTTACAGACAGAGTGGCAAGTTACTACGAAACATACACAAAACATAACTTACAGTACAGACGTTACTACCGTCAGTTTAAATACTAAGAGTTAGGATTTTCAGTTGTAAAACTCTAAAACATATTTGTGGGGCTAACATAAAAGCAGCAAAAATGTTAGCCTCTGCAAAATAAAAGGCTAGGTATTTTGTAAATACCTAAAAAGGTAAGAATGGAAGGGAGAGGTTCTTATGATTAAATTAGTAAGAGTAGATCATAGATTATTACATGGACAGGTTGCTTTTAGCTGGACAAACGGTGTTGGAGCTGATTGCATTTTAGTTGCAAGTGATATGGTTGTAAATGATGAAGTTTGGAAGACAACTCTTCGTTTAGGAAAACCAAGTGGTGTAAAACTTGTAATGAAAAACATGGAAGATTCAATTAAGGCTATTAACAGTGGGGTTACTGACAAATACAAATTAATTATTGTAGTTCAGACGATAAAGGAAGCAAAGCAGTTAGTTGACGGTTGCCCACAGATTAAGAGTATTAATTTAGGAAATACAAAAGAAAGTAAAACAACAACTCAGGTAAGTAAACAGGTTTTCCTTGAACCGGAAGAGAAAGAAATTCTAAAAGAACTGGTAGACAAAGGTGTTGAATGTGAAATTAGAGCTTTAGCTGATGATTCAAAGATAAACGTGGCGAAATATTTATAGAACAACATTTTAAGTAAAATAAATAAGAAACGGAGGAACTCATTATGTTGGTAAAAGCAATTTTAATTGGTTTGGTGTCAGCGTGGGGTGTACTTGATTACCAGTTTGGTACACTTTACACATTCAGACCTCTCGTTCTCAGTGTAATCGTAGGTGCGATTTTAGGCGATGTACATCAGGGAATTATCATTGGAGCCAATCTTGAATTATTATTCATGGGCGCAATTTCAGTAGGCGCATACATTCCACCGGATGTAAACGTAGGTGGCGTTTTAGCAACAGCGTTTGCCATATCCATGGGAAAAAGCGTAGAAGCAGCAGTAGCACTTGCTATGCCAATTGCAACTTTAGCATTAGGTATTAGTAATATTATTGCAGCAGTAACACCAGTATTCTTAAAGATCGCAGACAAGGGTGCTGAAGAAGGAAATTATAAAAAGGTAGTATTTACACACTGGTTAATGGGTACTATCGGTGTAGTTGAAAAATTCTTATTAGTAACATTTGCTTTCTATTTAGGAGCAGATAAGGTTCAGAGCTTATTAGATTTCATTCCACAGTTTATTTTAGACGGAATGGGAGTTGCAGCAGGCATGTTACCTGCAATGGGATTTGCAATGCTCTTAAGAATGATTGTAAGCAAGAGACTTATTCCTTACTTTGTATTAGGTTTTGTACTTATTAGTTACGCAAATATACCTGTACTTGGTATTGCTTTGATAGCACTTATTATAGTAGCAATTAAGTTCGGTTTCCTTGAGGATAAACCAATGATGGCTACAGCAGAAGGAAATGCACAGGAGGTGGATGACGATGAAGACTTCTAACGAAAACGAAAGATTAATTACAAGAAAAGATATGATCAAAATGTCATGCAGCGCTGGTGCATTAGGAATGGAATATTCCTGGAACTACCCAAGACAGATGCATTTAGCTTTCTGTATGATGATTAACAATTGTTTAAAGAAAATTTATAAAGATGATCCTGAAGGTTATGCAGCAGCATTAACAAGACATGTAGGATTCTTTAATGTTACTCCACAGTTTGCACCTTTCGTTGGCGGTGTTGCAGTATCAATGGAAGAACGTGTAGCAAAGGGAGAAATTGATGGCTCGGCAGTAGATTCAGTAAAATCAGCATTAATGGGACCTTTATCAGGTATTGGTGATTCAATCTTTTTAGGATGCATCAGAGTTATTGCAGTAGCAGTTGGCGTATCACTTGCAAAGCAGGGAAATATTTTAGGACCAATCCTTTACTTCCTTATTTATAATATACCGGCATTTGCACTTCGTATTTTAGGTGCAATTAAAGGTTATGAATGGGGATTCCAGTTCTTAGCAAAAGCTGAGAAAAGTGGTTTAATGGACAAGATTATGTATGCAGCAGGCATTGTTGGTATTATGGTAATAGGTGCCATGAGTAAAGATATGTTCTATGCAACCATACCACTGAAGATAGGTACAGGAAAAACTGCTACAACCATTCAGGAAATTTTAGATGGCATTATGCCCGGTATGTTAGGACTTGGAGCTACTTTACTGTATTACTGGTTATTGAAGAAAAAGGTAAGTCCAATGATTCTTATAATTGTTACAATGATAATTGGTATTATCGGTGTATATTTTGGATTCTTAGGATAATGGCATATAATAGAAGTAGATTAAAAATAAAATATGGAAATTAGTCCATACATAAAAATAGCTGCTATACTTAAAGGTGTAGCAGCTATATTAATAAATCAAGATTATAGTTTGAGCGGAGGAATTAACAATGAGAAAATATATTATTGCAACACATGGTCACATGGCATATGGAATAGGAACAACATTATCAATGATAGTTGGAGAACCGGAGAATTTAACCATTATTAATGCATATACAGAAGAATGTGGAGATCCCACACCTGAATTTAAAAAGGTGATTGATGAAAATCCTGATGATGATATTGTAATCATGACAGATGTTTTTGGTGGAAGTGTAAATAATAACGCAATGGCATTAACATCTAATAAAAGAGTACATGTTGTTACAGGTGCTAATTTGGCATTGGTTATTTCAATTGTAATGTCTGATCAAAATACGCCAACACCAGATGTAATAAAACATGCAATTGTTGGAGCAAGGGACATGATGATTTATTGTAATGAAATGATGGAAAATTGCGACGAGGAAGATGAAAACTTTTAAATAGAAAAGACAATTTAGTGTTTTTTATACAAAATATATCTGCGCCAATTATTTTACTCCCCCCATTGTAAGGCGCTTTTCTTGAAAAAAGAAAAATAAAAATGTATAATATACATTATTAGATGCGAGGTGGATATGAAGTTATTAAATAAAGATGAGTTAATAGCCAATGAACTAAAACTTTACTTCATAAAGAACAACATTAAAGAAGGAGAAAAGTTTCCTTCGGAACGTGAGATTGCAGAAAAGTACGGAGCACAAAGAGCAACTGTAAGATCGGCATATAAGATATTAGAAGAAGAAGGGATTGTGGAAATTCGTGAAAGAAGCGGAAGATATATGAGTCATCCACGAATTGTAACAAACCTTAATGAAATCAAGTCTTTTAAAGAAAAAGTTAGTGATATTGGCAGCAAAGTAGAAAATCAATTATTATCATTTGAATTAATAGAAATTGATAAAGATTTATACAAAAAAATCAAGCTACCTATTGGAACGGAAGTATATAAAATAACAAGGGTCAGAAAAGTTGAAAGTGAAGAAGGCATTATTCCAATTGCCATTGAATATTCGTATGTTCCTGAAAGTATAGCACCAAAGCTAATTAGACAGGATTTGGAGAAAGGTTCAATATTTCAGATATTAAGAGATATATATGAGATTGTACCGGTGAAGGAGGAACAGCTTATTGAAATTGTTTATGCCAATGATTTTGAATCAAAGATACTTAAATTAGATAAAATGACAGCAGTGGCAAAGAAAACCGGTATTAGTTATGACAAAGATGGAAATGTTATTCAATATTTACATGCCATTATGAACAAAGAATGGGTAGAATTTAGAAAAGAAATTAGTTCAGAAGAATAGAGGTTGCCTATGGATTACAGAATGCCTATCTATATCCAACTACAGGATATCATTGTAAAAAAAATAGAAGAAAAAAAATATTTGCCAGGTGAAGCTATTCCAAGTGAAAGAAAAATGGCTGAAATGTACGGAGTAAACAGAATGACAGTGAAGCGTGCTGTTAGTAAGCTTGTCTAGAAAGGCTATTTGGAGAGAAAGCTGGGATCAGGTACTTATGTTGCAAATAGAGATAATAAAAAGATTGATTTTAATTATGAAGATGGTGCAAAGAACTCAGGTATTACTGCAGTTTTGCGTAACCAGGGAACTACAATATCAAATAAAGTTCTTGGCATAGGAGAATTGGACAATTGCGAATTTATGAATTACAAATTAAATCTTGAAAGAGGCGAGGTAATATGGGGAGTTCACAGAATACGATATGTTGGTGATATTCCTTTCGCTGTGGAGTTTGCATATGTACCTAAGAAGTATTTTCCGGACATTGATAACTTTGATTTTGAGAAAGTTTCGCTCTATGATTATATGGAAACAAAAGATCATTTACCTGTGCATTTTTCACAGAGTTGTATAATTTGTGATGCTAATAGTAATATTGCAGAGTTACTGGGAGTTGAAAAAGGAACAACAGTATTTAAATTTGAATATATAGGTGCAGATAAGGATTATAATTTGGTTGAATATACGGATACTTATATGAATCCAACATACGCCCAGTTCAGATTTAATACTGACGTAACAGAAGATTAGGATTAAACAAATTAAAAGGAATTTTTGGGTATATAAAAAAATAATTGCACTTTTGCTCTATTTATGGTATAAATGTATATTGTTGAGGAAAGTAGTTCGCAAACGTTGTTTGCTCACTGTCATTTACTTCGTAAATGACTTTCATTTTTTATATAATCTCTCACATGCAAGCATGCAGAGCTTACATAAAAAACAAAAGCGCTTTCTAAGTTATTATGGGCAGATTCCCGAGTGGCCAAAGGGGGCAGACTGTAAATCTGTTGGCACCGCCTTCGAAGGTTCGAATCCTTCTCTGCCCAGTCTATAATTAGCTTTTAGCTGGTTATGAATGCCGGTGTGGCGGAACTGGCAGACGCGCAGGACTTAAAATCCTGTTGTGGCAACACAGTACCGGTTCGATTCCGGTCACCGGCATGTTTAAGTTTTTCAAAGCTTTGGGCGTACCTGATTTTTTTGGGTATGTCTTTTTTTATGTAATAAGAAAATTTTCCATAATTTCATATTACATAAAAAATTCAGTTAGGAATGTGGTAGAAATACCTTATTTATTATACAAATGTAAAAGTTTGACATGAACTTTTATATTAGGTAGAATAAAAAAGTTAGGGATAAGAGATTGTTAATAATAAGAAATGTGAGGAATTTACAATGAAAATAGGTTTTGGTTGTGATCATGCAGCAATTGATTTAAAAAATGAATTAGTTGAATATATGAAAGAAAAAGGATATGAATGTGTAGATTATGGAACAGGTTATGATGAAAACGGTGAAATAATCAAATGTGATTATCCTGCAAAGGGTGAAGAAGTAGGTCGTGCAGTAGTAAACGGAGATGTTGATTATGGTGTACTTATGTGCGGAACAGGAATTGGTATTTCTATAGCAGCTAATAAGGTTCCTGGTGTTATTGCGGCAGTTTGCAGCGAACCATATTCTGCAAAGCTTACAAAACAGCATAACAACGCCAACATCATTGCATTTGGTGCAAGAGTTGTAGGTGTTGAACTTGCAAAGATGATTCTTGATGAATTCTTTGGAGCTGAATTTGAAGGTGGAAGACATCAGAGAAGAGTCGATATGATTAGAGAAATCGAAAAAAGATAACAAGTTTAGGTGAAAGAATATAATTTTCTAATTATAAAAGGAAAGCTAAAATAGTTTGATGGCAGACTATTGGTTAGTAGAATAATAATAAAAACTCATAAACGATATAAATGAAAAAACATAGGATAAATAATGGTAACAATAAAGGAAGTTAAAACCAGAAAAGATTTAAGAACTTTTGCTGGTTTCAATGAAAAAATGTATAGAGATGTGCCACAGGCAATGCCTGATTTGATTTCAGACGAAATGGCGAATTTTAATCCTAAGAAAAATCCGGCATTTGAGTATGCTGAATTAAGACAGTGGTTGGCATACAAAGATGGAGAGTGTGTAGGAAGAATCGGTGCCATAATCAGTCATAAGGCAAATGCGAAATGGGATAGAAAAAGAATAAGATTTACAAGAGTGGATTTTATTGACGACTACGAAGTTTCAGAAACTTTATTTAAGACTGTTGAAAATTGGGGCAGGGAAAAGGGACTTAAAGCAGTTCATGGACCAATGGGATTTTGCGATTTGGACCAGGAAGGAATGCTTATTGAAGGTTTCGAATATGATGGTATATTCATAACGATTAATAATGCACCTTATTATAAGGAACATATGGAACGCCTTGGGTATGTAAAATCTGTGGATTGGATTGAAAACAGAATAGATATACCAAATGAAATACCACCTGTTTTTGACAAAATGTGTGAGAGAGTTTTAAAAGACAATAAACTCAAAATTGTAAAAGTTAAGAACAGATTGCAGCTAAGAAAATACATAAAATATATATTTGATGTTGTAAATGATACTGCAAAGATACTATATGGTGAAGTGGATTTATCTGAGGCACAGATTAAAAAGTATGTTCATCAGTTCATATTAATGGTTAATGTTAGATTTATTTCATTACTTGTAAATGAAAAAGATGAGATGGTTGCTATTGGAGTAACTGTTCCTTCAATGGGCAAGGCTTCAAAAAAATCTCATGGAAGATTGTTTCCTTTTGGATGGGCAAGACTGCTTTATGCACCATATTCTAAACCTGACACATTGGAACTTTATTTAGTTGGTGTAAGAGATCAGTATAAGAAGAAAGGCTTACCGTTAGTTTTAATTACGGAAATTCTAAAAGCAGCCATTGAAGATGGAATGAAATATGCTGAGACAGGACCAATGCTTGAAGATAATATTAAGGTTCAGTCTATGTGGAAAAGATTTAATAGGATACAGCATAGAAGACGTAGATGCTGGATAAAAGAAATATAAAAAAGTGGGCTGTGGATGTGCTCTGACATGAAGATAGGAGCAGGAAAAGGAAACAGTTGATAGCTAACAGGTGCTTTGTTATTTACAAAGCATCTTATTTTTTATATAATCACTTTAGTAATTTAAAGCGTAACGGTTTAAAGTTTAACGCTTTAAAGACTAGGGATATATTTTAATAATTTTAATGGAGGGAACATTATGACAGTAGTATTATGTTCAATTATGCTAGTTGTATTTTTTGCTGTAATGATCTTTGTAGGTTTTTACACCAGAAAACATGCAACAGACGTTACAGGATTTGTTCTGGGAGGCCGTTCAGTAGGCCCTTGGCTTACTGCCTTTGCTTTTGGAACATCTTATTTTTCTGCAGTTATCTTCGTAGGATATGCAGGACAGTTTGGATGGAATTTCGGACTTGCATCAACTTGGGCAGGTTTAGGAAATGCATTCATTGGTTCTTTACTTGCATGGAATGTGTTAGGTAGAAGAACAAGGGTTATGACACAGCACGTTGATGCAAAGACTATGCCGGACTTTTTTGGAAAAAGATTTAATTCAACACCTTTAAAAGTTGCTGCATCAGTTATTGTATTTATTTTCTTAATTCCGTACACAGCATCACTTTACAATGGACTTTCAAGTTTATTTGGTTTAGTGTTTGACATTCCATATTGGGTAGTTATTGCGGTAATGGCAGTGCTTACAGGATTCTATGTAATTTTTGGTGGTTACATGGCAACAGCTATTAATGATTTTATTCAGGGAATCATTATGTTATTTGGAATTTGTGCTATTATTGGTGCGGTTTTAATGGACAACGGTGGTCTTTTACAGGCAACAAAGAGCCTTGCAAAAGTTACAGGAGATGCAGGTTGGGAAGGCGCTTACACAGCATTTTTAGGACCTGATCCTTTAGCATTATTATTTGTGGTTATTTTAACATCACTTGGTACATGGGGACTTCCACAGATGGTTGGAAAATTCTATGCTATTAAAAGTGAAAAAGACATACATAAGGGAACAGTTATTTCAACAGTATTTGCAATTATTGTAGCAGGAGGCTGTTATTTCTTAGGCGGATTCGGCAGATTATATAGCGATAAAATTGCAATTAATGAGGCAACAGGTAAGCCTTTATTTGACACAATAATTCCAACAATGTTATCAACACTTCCTGCAATAGTGGTTGCAGTAGTAATTGTTTTGGTTTTATCAGCTTCAATGTCAACACTTTCATCATTAGTTTTAACTTCAAGTTCAACATTTACATTAGATGTAATTAAGCCGGCATCAAAGAAGGAAATGTCAGATAAGAAACAGGTAACAATAATGCGTTTATTTATTGTTTTCTTTATACTTGTTTCAGCAATAATTGCCATTTTCAAGGATGCACATCCTGAAGTAACATTTATAGCACAGATGATGGGTGTTTCATGGGGAGCTTTAGCGGGAGCATTCCTTGCACCATTTTTATATGGACTATACTGGAAGGGCGTTACAAAAGCAGCGACAATTGTATGTTTCATCTGGGGTTGCGGAATTGCTGTTGTACAGCTTGTAATTACACTTGCGGGAATTGATACAACAGGTTGGGGAACAGTTCTTTCATACTTATTTAAGTCTTCAATCAACTCAGGTGTAGTTGCCATGGTTGGTGGCTTGATTATTGTACCGATTATTAGTTTATTTACAAAGAAACAGGACCAGAAAGAGTTAGACGATTTATTTGAATGTTATGAAGAAAAAACAGAAGCAGTAGCAAAGGAACATTTAAAATAAAGGCTTCTGGAGTGTAAAATGTAGAACACTCTAAGGGCAAATAAAATTGCTACTCAAATATAAAATTTAATAGACAAATCAGAAAATAGATGTCCGATAATGAACAAAAACAAGAGGAAATGTTCATTACAGGACATCTTTTTTTCATGTTGTTTAGCTTTGCCAAATTCTATTGACCACTAATTTTTAGGTGGCTATACTGTAGGCGTTCTAAGACAAAAGAAAATATTTGTCGTAAAAATAAAATGTTGGAGTATAGAAAAGACAAATAGTTTATTAAAAAAAGAATGAGTAAAAATGAGTAAAGTAGAGAAAGCTTAAATAAATCGTAACAGGGAAGGAGTACAAAAAATGTTAATAACATTTTCTGTAAGGATAATATGTTTGGAAAAATAATTGGAACAGGTTCATATGTTCCTGAAAATATAGTTACAAACAATGATTTAACAAAAATTGTTGAAACAAGTGACAGTTGGATTGAGGAAAGAACCGGCGTTAAGCAAAGACACCTTATGAAAAATGAAACTACTGCTACTATGGCAACTGAGGCAGCAAAAAGAGCAGTGGAAAATGCAGGAATTAAGCCAGAAGAAATTGATGTTATTGTGGTTTCTACAGTATCTTCCAATTTGATTCTTCCAAATACAGCCTGCTTTGTTCAGGAACAAATTGGAGCCATAAATGCTTTTTGTTTTGACATTAACACAGCCTGTACCGGTTTTATGATGGCATACAATACTGTCCAAAGTTATATTAATTCAGGTTTAGTGAAGACAGCGTTAATTATTGGAGCAGAGGGCTTGTCAAGAATTGTTGATTGGAGTGACAGAGGAACCTGTATTCTTTTTGGAGACGGGGCAGGAGCTGCAATTGTTAAGGCAAGCGAGGCTGCAGTTTTTGAAACTGTTATGAAATCTGATGGTAGAAAAGGTTCAGCACTTACATGTTATAACGGGTTTGCAGCAAGACCAAGAAAAATTTTTACAGAAGAAAAACAGGAAATTTCAGATATATATGAAAAAATGAATGGTCAGGAAAATTCAGATACATATAAAAAAATAGATGGTCAGGAAAGCTTAGACACTTTTGTAAAGATGGATGGTCAGGAAATTTTTAGATTTGCCGTAAAAGAAGTTCCAAAATGTATTAATGAATTAATGGAAAAAATGAATATAACAAGTGACGATGTGGATATGTTTGTTTTGCATCAGGCAAATTTAAGAATTTGTCAGGGGATTGCCAAGCGTTTGAAAATCAGTATGGATAAGGTGCCAACAAATGTTTCAGAATATGGCAATACATCATCTGCCTGCATACCAATATTGCTGGATGAGTTGTTTAAGGCAGGCAAACTGAAAAAAGGCGACAGAATTATAATGTCAGGTTTTGGTGCAGGAGTAACCCTTGCTGCAACATATTTGGAAATTTGTTAATGGCAGTTGTAACTAAAACCGTAAAAAATTTTTTATTAGTTATTAACCGGTACAGCCGGATTATATAAAATTGCTTTTGAAAATAAAAAATTATATGGAACTTAAAATAGTAGTTTTTTATAAACAGGTTTTCAATAAGCAAAAAAAAAGCCAATTATAAAAGAATAAGGAGATTAAAAAATGTTTGAAGAAATTAAGGAAATTATTGTTGAAGAATTAGGAGTAGATGAAGACAAGGTTGTGGAAACAGCAACATTTAATGAAGATTTAGGAGCTGACTCATTAGATTTATTTGAACTTGTAATGGCATTTGAAGATAAGTTTGACGTAAAGATTCCTGAAGAAGATTTAGAAAAAATCAAGACTGTTGGAGATGTTGTGAAATATATTCAGGACAATAAATAATAGAAAAGCGTAGGAAATTTCGTTATGAAAACAGAGATAACAGAATTACTAAATATTGAATATCCCATAATTCAGGGTGGTATGGCATGGGTGGCTGACTATCATTTAGCAGCTGCCGTTTCCAATGCCGGCGGACTTGGGCTGATTGGTTCAGGTGGAGCACCTGCATCCTGGGTAAAAGACCAAATTAGGGAAGTAAAAAAATTAACTGATAAACCTTTTGGGGTAAACATTATGTTAATGAACCCGGAGGCAGATGAAATCGCAAAAGTAATTGTAGAAGAAAAAGTACCTGTTGTTACTACAGGAGCAGGAAATCCGGCAAAGTACATTAAAGAATGGAAAGAAGCTGGAGTGAAAGTAATTCCTGTAGTTGCAAGTTGTGCCTTGGCAAAAATGATGGAACGCTGTGGAGCCGATGCAGTAGTTGCAGAGGGAACAGAGGCAGGAGGACATATTGGGGAGATTACAACAATGTCTTTGGTGCCACAGGTTGTTGATGCAGTGAATATACCTGTCATTGCAGCAGGCGGGATCGCTGATGGAAGAGGTTTTGCTGCGGCACTGATGTTGGGAGCTAAGGCAGTTCAAATGGGAACTCATTTTGTTGCCACAAAAGAATGTAACGTTCACGAAAATTATAAGGAAAAAATAATAAAGGCAAAAGACATTGACTCAAAGGTAACAGGTCGCTCAACAGGACATCCTGTACGTGTACTTAGAAATCAAATGAGCAATGAGTACATAAAAAAAGAGCAGGAAGGTGCCACATTGGAAGAGTTAGAACTTTTAACTTTAGGTGGTTTAAGAAAAGCTGTTGTTGAGGGCAACGTAAAAGAAGGAAGTCTAATGGCGGGGCAAATTGCCGGTTTGGTAAAAAAACAATATACCTGCAAGGAACTTATCGAAAAAGTTGTAACCGAAGGACAACAGGTAATAGAAAATAGATTGGCAGAGTTTTAAAGCTGGAATTTTGACGTGAGATTTTAAAAGTAAAATTTAGTATTCATATCTAAAAATCAGTGGAGAAAAATTAGAGTTGTATTTAAAATTTTTGGAGGAGCATATGAGTAAAATCGCATTTGTATATCCGGGACAGGGTGTGCAGACAGTAGGCATGGCACAGGACTTTTATGAAAACAGTGTTTTGTCAAAAGAAGTATTTGACAAGGCAGATCAGGTACTTGATTTTGATATAAAGAAAATCTGTTTTCAGGAAAATCAGGAAATAAATGATACAGAGTACACACAGGCGGCTTTGGTTACTACATATCTTGCAATAACAAAAGAAGTAGAAAGCAGGGGAATTAAACCTGACGTTGCAGCAGGGCTAAGCCTTGGAGAATATGCGGCAATTGCAGTAAGCGGTGGCTTTTCTTACGAAGATGCCATAAAAACGGTAAGACAACGAGGAATTCTTATGAACAGGGCTGTGCCAAAAGGTGAAGGTACAATGGCAGCAATTCTTGGAATGACAGCTGAGCAAATAGATAACATTGTAAACAAGATGGAAAACGTGTCAGTGGCAAATTACAACTGCCCGGGACAAATTGTAATAACCGGAAAAAAAGATGCCGTTGAAAAAGCAATGGAATCATTGAAAGAAGCCGGAGCCAGAAGAACAGTAGAATTAAACGTAAGTGGGCCTTTCCACTCACAATTCCTAAAAGAAGCCGGAAAAAAACTAGGAGAGCAACTTGAAAAAGTACAATTCACACCATTAACAATACCATACGTTACAAACGTAACAGCACAATATGTGGAAGATGTTAATAAAACAAAAGAATTGTTAATAAAACAGGTCTACTCACCGGTTCGATGGGAAGAAAGTGTAAGAAACATGATAGAAAAAGGCGTAGACACATTTATTGAAATAGGTCCCGGAAAAACAATCGCAGGCTTCTTACGCAAAATAGACAGAAATGTAAAATGCATAAACATAAGTCAATATGAAGACTTAAAAAAACTAAATCAAAATTAAAAATTAATAAGATAATTTAACTCTTTTTTTAGAAAAGTAAAAAATATTAAAGAATAAAATCAAGATAATCAAAAATATAGCTTTTCTTCTTTCTGCTTTGCAGATATACATTCACGAAAGCACGTTACACTTAGGATAATGCACGTACAAGCCTTCCCAGTACGTTGCACATAGGTAATAAACATTCTAAGAAAGTGCTCTGAAGCCGTGGGTTCACAAAGGCAGCGAAGTCGGCTTTGTAGAACCGCTACGAGCTGAAGGCAGCGGGAGCGTGCTTTCGTGAATGCATATTGCCTATGTGCATGGGAAAGAGAGTGTAGATTTTGATTATCTGGAACAGAGGTTTTATATGGAAAATAAAGTAGCAATTGTAACAGGAGCTTCAAGAGGCATAGGAGCTGCCATTGCAAAAAAACTAGCTTCACTTGGTGCCACAGTAATTGTAAACTACGCAGGCTCCAGAGAAAAAGCAGAAACAGTAGTAAAAGAAATTGAAAATGCAGGTGGCAAGGCAACAGCCATGCAGTGCGACATTTCAGATTTTAATAAATGCAGTGAATTTACTAATGAAATAAAAGACAGATTTGGTTCCATTGATATTTTAGTAAACAATGCAGGTATTACAAGAGATGGTTTGTGTATGGCGATGAAAGAAGAAGACTTCGACGCTGTAATTAATACTAATTTAAAAGGAACATTTAACTGCATTAAATTTGCTTCAAGAATAATGATGAAACAAAGACATGGAAAAATCATTAACATGACTTCAGTTTCAGGAGTTGCAGGTAATGCCGGGCAGGTTAATTATTCAGCGGCGAAAGCAGGAGTAATTGGAATTACAAAATCAATGGCAAGAGAATTGTCATCAAGAAATATTAATGTAAATGCAATTGCACCGGGATTTATTGAAACAGACATGACTGCAAAATTATCTGACAAGGTAAAAGAGCAGGCAGTTTCACAAATTCCCCTTAACAGATTTGGAAGGCCTGAGGAAGTTGCCGAGTTGGTGGCATTTTTAGCAGGTGAAAAAAGTAATTATATAACAGGACAGGTATTTCACATTGATGGTGGAATGGTAATGTAGCGAGGTGTCATATGAGAAGAGTTGTAGTAACAGGTATGGGTGCAATAACACCAATTGGAAATAGTGTAGATGAATTTTGGCAGGGAATTAAAGCAGGAAAAGTTGGTATTGACGAAATTACCAAATTCGACACAACAGATTATTCTGTAAAATTAGCAGCAGAAGTTAAAGACTTTGTGGCAAAAGAAAGAATGGAATTTAAGGCGGCAAAGAGAATGTCACCATTTTCACAGTATGCTGTGTGTGCAGCAAAGGAGGCACTTGAACAGTCAGGGCTTGATTTGACAAAAGAAGACCCTTACAAAGTGGGAGTAAGTGTTGGCTCAGGTATTGGTGGCATGAAGGATATGGAAGAAGAAAACAAAAAGCTTCTGGAAAGAGGTCCCGGCAGAATTAAACCATTGCTTGTGCCAATGATGATTACAAACATGGCAGCAGGTAACGTGGCAATCGCCTTTGGAGCAAAAGGAAAATGTATTAATGTGGTAACTGCCTGTGCAACAGGAACACATTCAATTGGCGAGGCGTACAGATCAATTCAGTGTGGCGAAGCCGACGTAATGATAGCAGGGGGAACAGAAAGTTCAATTACACCTTTAGGGGTTGCAGGTTTTACAAGTCTTACAGCATTAACAAAAACAACTGACAAAACACAGGCATCAATTCCATTTGATAAGAAACGTAGTGGTTTTGTAATGGGAGAAGGTGCAGGAATAGTTGTTCTTGAAGAACTGGAACATGCCTTAGACAGAGGTGCAAATATTTTGGCGGAAGTGGTAGGTTACGGAGCAACCTGTGATGCTTACCATATTACATCACCTGCTGAAGATGGAAGTGGAGCAGCAAAAGCAATGGAACTTGCCATAAAAGAAGCAGGGGCAAAGCCGGAAGACGTTGATTACATTAACGCTCATGGAACAAGTACACATCACAATGATTTATTTGAAACAAGAGCCATTAAACTTGCACTTAAAGAGGCAGCAAAGAATGTAAAAGTAAATTCAACTAAATCAATGATTGGACATTTGCTAGGTGCAGCAGGTGGTGTTGAATTTATTACATGTGTAAAGAGTATTAACGAAGGTTATATACATGAGACAGTTGGTTTAACAGAGCCGGATGAGGAGTTAGACCTTGATTATGTAATGGGACAGGGCGTTGAAACAAATGTTGATTTTGCACTTAGTAACTCATTAGGTTTTGGTGGACATAACGCAACTTTAGCTGTAAGAAAATATAGCAAGTAAAGGGGAAAAAATGGACATTAAGGATATTAAAATTTTAATAAATGAAGTATCAAATTCTAATTTATACGAATTTAGATATGAAGAAAATGGAGTAAAATTACAACTTTCAAAAGGCACAATTTATGACGAAAAGAAAACGGTTGCCATAACAGATGCAAAAACTACAGCTACTATTTCTCAGGAAAATGTTAATCCTGCTAACAATCAGGAAAATTTGGGAAGCAGTGAGAATAGCGGTAAGCAGTCTGAAATTGAAAAAGAAATAAAAGGAAACATTGTTACATCTCCGTTAGTTGGAACAGTTTATCTGGCACCGGCAGAAGATGAGCCACCTTTTGTTTCAGTGGGTGACAAAGTAAAAAAAGGACAAACACTGGCAATTGTTGAAGCTATGAAACTAATGAATGAAATTGAGTCAAAGTTCGATGGGGTGGTTAAAGAAGTGTTAGTTGACAATGAATCACCTGTGGAATTTGGTCAGGAAATGTTCGTTATAGAATAGAAGAAAAGTTGTAAAAAATTAGAAAGTAGGAAATAAATGTTAAACATAAAACAAATACAGGAAATTATACCTCACAGACATCCTTTTTTATTGATTGATTATATTGAAGATTATGAGCCTGGAGTTTATGCTGTTGGCTACAAATGCGTAACTTACAGGGAAGATTTTTTTAAGGGACATTTTCCGGGGATGCCTGTAATGCCTGGAGTTTTAACAGTAGAGGCATTGGCACAGGTTGGAGCAGTTGCAATTTTAAGTCAGGAAGAAAACAAAGGAAAAACAGCATTCTTTGGTGGAATTAACAAATGTCGCTTTAAAGGAAAAATAGTTCCCGGTGACAAGATTAAGCTTGAAACAAAAATAATCAGACAAAAAGGACCTATGGGAATTGGAGAGGCAAAAGCCTCCGTTAATGGAAAAGTGGTAGTGACAGCAGAACTTACATTTATGGTTGGTTAAAAATTAATAAAAAAACCTATTGCAGTTGAAAAACAGTGACAGGATTTAATGCCAGTTTAAAGCAATATAGAATGTGGGCGGCAAAGAAACTGGCAGTTTTGATGTGGATAGGAAGATTAATTTAATAAAACAGATAATTGGAAATTAGAGGTGATTTTGGTGATACGAAAAATGTTAATTGCAAACAGAGGTGAAATTGCAGTAAGAATTATAAGAGTTTGTAGGGAAATGGGGATAGAAACTGTTGCAGTATATTCTGTTGCAGACAAGGAAGCATTACACACCCAGTTAGCAGATGAAGCTGTTTGCATAGGTGAAACAAAGTCCAGCGAAAGTTACCTGAACATGGAAAGCATTATTAGTGCTGCCATTACAACAGGCGCAGATGCAATTCATCCGGGTTTTGGCTTTTTATCAGAAAATCCAACTTTTGCAAAATTATGTGAAACATGTAACATCACATACGTTGGACCAAATCATACAGTTATTGAAAATTTAGGAAACAAAGTACAGGCGAGAACAACCATGATAGAAGCTAATGTTCCGGTAATTCCCGGAAATGATAGTGGAATTGTAGAGGTTGAAAAGGGAAAGCAGGTAGCTGAGAAGGTTGGCTATCCCATTATGATTAAGGCAGCGTCAGGTGGTGGTGGAAAAGGTATGAGAGTGGCTTTTACACCGTCGGAATTCGATAGTGCTTTTAAGGCTGCACAAAAAGAAAGTGAAATGGCATTTGGAGACAACACCATGTACATTGAACATTTTGTGGAACATCCACGTCATATTGAATTCCAGATCTTAGCAGACAAATATGGAAATGTAGTGCATTTAGGGGAACGTGACTGTTCTCTTCAGAGAAATCATCAGAAAATTATTGAGGAGGCACCGTCTAGCGCCTTGTCAGAAGAATTAAGAAAAGAAATGGGCGAGACGGCAGTAAGAGCCGCAAAAGCAGCAGGTTATGAAAATGCCGGCACAATTGAATTTTTGTTAGAGAAAACAGGTAAATATTATTTTATGGAAATGAATACAAGAATTCAGGTGGAGCATCCAATAACAGAAAACATAACAGGTATAGATATTGTAAAAGAGCAAATTAAAATTGCTCAGGGAGAGAAACTTCCTTTTACACAAAATGAAATTGAAATTAAAGGCCATTCAATAGAGTGCAGAATTAATGCGGAAAATCCAGAGGAGAATTTTAGACCAAGTCCCGGAAAAATTACAGAAATGCATTTTCCAGGTGGAAATGGCGTACGTGTTGATTCAGCTATTTTTACAGGGTACGAAGTTACACCTTACTATGATTCAATGTTAGCAAAACTTATAGTTTATGGTGACAATAGACAGGAAGCAATTAACAAAATGCGAAGTGCCCTTGGAGAAGTGGTAATTGAAGGCATTGATACAAATATAGATTACGAATACGAAATAATAAATAATGAAAAATTTATTTCGGGGGATTTTGACGTAGATTTTATTGAGCAGTTTAATAAGCAGAGGAGAGCTGTAAGTTGAGACTAAAAACAAGAATAAAAAAACAAAGAAGTGGATATGTGACAATAAAAATTCCAAAGCCGGATGTGCCAAAAGGACTTTTTGGAAAATGTAAAAAATGTGGTCAAATGGTATTGTCAGAAGAGGTCAGGGAGAATGGCTATATTTGCCCTAAATGTGGCGGTTATGTGAGAATGCACGCAAAGCGCAGAATCAAAATGCTTGTTGACAAGGGAACTTTCGAACCATGGTTTGAGGGACTGGAAATTAGCAATCCACTTGGAGATAAAGAGTATGAAAAGAAATTATTGGAAGTAAAAGAAAAAACAAAATTAGAAGAAGCAGTAATAACAGGAAAAGCTTTAATTAACGGCAGCGAAGTTGCTTTGGCGGTAATGGACGGACGTTTCTTAATGGCAAGTATGGGAGAAATTGTTGGCGAAAAAATTACACGAACTGTAGAGAAAGCCACAGAAGAAAATCTTCCTCTTGTAATTGTGGCATGTTCCGGTGGGGCAAGAATGCAGGAGGGAATTATTTCCCTTATGCAAATGGCAAAAACATCGGCAGCCCTAAAACGTCACAGCGAAAGTGGAAATCTCTACATATCTGTTTTAACTGATCCAACAACAGGTGGGGTTACTGCAAGTTTTGCAATGCTTGGGGATATTATTATGGCAGAACCTGACGCGTTAATAGGTTTTGCAGGTCCCAGAGTAATTGAACAGACAATAGGACAGAAACTACCAAAAGGATTTCAGAAGTCAGAGTTTCTACTGGAACATGGTTTCATAGACTTAATTGTTGAAAGGCAGAATTTAAAAAATAAGTTATCAGAGATTATTAAACTTCATTATTCTAAGAAGAGCAGTGAAGAAAATTGTAAAGTTGTAGATGAAAAGGACTTACAGAAATTAAATGAAGAGAGCAACGAAATCAAGGTGGATAGGAATTGGAAGAGAGAAAATTCCGAAAGTGATTCAAAAAAATCTCCGATAGACGACGGAAATTGTGAAACAGAAAATGAGAGGTTTAAGAACAATTTGACACCTTGGGAAAAAGTTCAGATTTCACGAGAGAACAAACGTCCTACAGGACTTGATTATATAGAAAAACTTGTGGAGAATTTTACAGAGTTGCATGGTGACAGATATTTTGGAGATGACAGCGCAATTGTTGGTGGAATTGGAACTGTTAACAATAAGCCGGTAACAGTTATCGCTCAGGTAAAAGGTCACAACACAAAAGAAAACATTAGCAGAAACTTTGGCATGCCATCACCGGAAGGCTACAGAAAGGCTTTGCGTTTAATGAAAGAGGCAGAAAAATTCCACAGACCTATAATATGCTTCGTTGATACTCCGGGAGCATTTTGCGGTTTGGAGGCAGAAGAAAGGGGTCAGGGTGAAGCCATAGCAAGAAATCTTTTTGAAATGTCAGCAATAAAAGTACCTATTCTTTCTATTTTTGTAGGAGAAGGGGGAAGTGGCGGCGCCTTAGCCATGGCAGTTGCCAATGAAGTTTGGATGCTGGAAAATTCAGTGTATTCGATTTTGTCTCCTGAAGGCTATGCAAGTATTCTTTGGAAAGATGGAAAAAAAGCTGACAAAGCGGCAGAAGCCATGAAAATGACAGCGGATGATTTGAAGCAGTTAAATGTAATTGAAAAAATATTTAAGGAACCTGTTGACTATAATGTTACAACCCTTGAATTTGTAACTGATAGGCTAAAAACAGAAATAGACCAGTTTTTAATTAGCAAATCTCATTTATCAGAGAAAGAAATTGTTAATGAAAGATATAATCGATTTAGGAGAATGTAATGAATATTAAACCTTTAAAAATAGGGGAGTTGCAGGCGAAAATCCCATTAATTCAAGGTGGAATGGGCGTTGGAATTTCTTTGGGAAATCTTGCAGGAGCGGTAGCAAATGAAGGTGGTGTTGGAATTATTTCCACGGCACAAATTGGATTTAAGGAAAAGGATTTTTACGTTAATACCTTGGCAGCTAATTTACGTGCCATTGAGAAGGAATTGAAAAAAGCCAGAAAAATTGCTCCAAAAGGAATTTTAGGCTTTAACATAATGACTGCGCTTACCAATTATAAAGAGCAGGTGCTTGCAGCAGTGAAGGCAGGGGCAGACATTATTATTTCCGGCGCAGGACTACCGGTGGATTTACCTGCTTTTGTGCAAGGTTACAAAACAAAAATAGCCCCCATTGTATCAGGTAAAAAGTCAGCTCAGGTTATTTTAAAATACTGGGATACACGATACAAGAAAACAGCCGATTTAGTGGTTATTGAAGGACCAAAAGCAGGTGGTCATCTTGGATTTAAAAAAGATGAGCTGGAGAAGTATGGTTTTGGTGCATGCAAAAAGGATTACAGTGAGGAAGTTCTGGAAATTAAAAAAGTAGTTCAGGAATACGAGAATAAATATTCAAAAAAAATCCCCATTGTTTTGGCAGGTGGAATTACAACAAGAGATGATGTTAAAAATGCATTTGACTTAGGAATGGACGGAGTTCAGGTAGGTTCATTATTTGTGACAACGGAAGAATGTGACGCTCACATTAATTATAAAAATTCTTATGTTAATGCAAAAGAAGATGAAATTACAATTGTGAAAAGTCCGGTGGGGATGCCTGGAAGAGCCATCAAAAATAAGTTTATGAGTCAGGTTATGGCAGGAGAAAATTTTCCACCAAAGAAATGCCTTAAATGTCTCAAAAAATGCAATCCGGCAAACATACCATATTGCATTACAGAGCGCTTAATTAATGCGGCAGAGGGAAATGTAGATAATGGTTTACTATTTTGTGGAGCAAATGCCTATATGCAAAATGAAATTACAACAGTTCATAGGGTTATAGAAAAACTGTTTGGGTAGTTTAAAGGTTGCACAAAAAAATGAAAGTGTTATACTGTGGATATATAAATGGGTACGTGAATGAGAAGGCAGTGAAGAACTTAAGATTTTAGAAACATTAATACTAATAAGAATATAAGAGACTCTGGCATAACAGTTAATGTATCAGATAGAATCTGAGAGACTTGCTGTTGTGGCAGAGTTTTGTTTTTTGTTGGTTAAATTCTTTTAGAAATTGTATTTGATTTATCGAAAATGAAATTTTGTATTTGTTCATTTCCCATAATTAGTAACCGGTATGAAGTAATACCAAGTAACACATGAAAAACATGGGAGGAAGGAACATGAAAAAGAAGATTTTTAAGAGTAGGAAGTTCAAAAAAGTAGTAGCTATTGCACTTACGGTAGCTACAACTACCACACTGGGAAACGGAGGAGTGTATAAATCTGTCAGTGGAGTAGAAAATGCAAGTAAACCTGAACAAACAGTAGTTAAAGAGAAGCCGAAAGTTTTAAAAGAGTTAAAAGATGAAAGAACTCAAAATTCAAATACTTATTTAATGAGTGATGGCTCTAAAAAGACAGAAATACATACAGATAGTATAAGATTTAAAGATAAGGGGAACTTGGCAGACTTTTCAACGAAACTTGTTAAAATATCAAAAGATGCGAAAGATATATTAGATGAAAAGACAGACGTAAACGGAGAAGACTATAAATATATAAATGAAAGTGGGAACATAAGACAATATTTCCCAAAGACATTATCTGTAGATACAGGGGTTGTTTTGAATAATGGGAAATATATATTAAATATGTTGCCTGTAACTGAAGAAGAATATATTCCGCAAAAGAATGAAAGTACAGTTACATATTCAACAGAAGAAACGAATATTAAATATGAGTATATTTCAATGAAGAACGGAGTTAAGGAAAATATATTACTAAAAGAAAAACCTGAAAAATACTCATTTAAATATAAAATAGAAGGTGAAAACATATGCTTGAAGCAAAGAAAAAATGACAGAGGAATTTTAGTATGTGATAGTAGTACAAATGAAACAATAGGATATATTTCACCACCAAATTTAGAGGATGGTAATGGAGATGTAGATTATGAAAATGTTGAATATAAACTAAAGAAAGAAAATTCAGAGACAGAAATAGAAGTTAAACTTAACAGACAATATTTTGATAATGAATCATTGAAGTATCCTGTGAAGGTTGATCCGACAATGGTATGGATGTCTGACTATTTAGCAACAAGAGGTGTATGGTCAGTTCCATTTATGGCTGATTCAATGATGAACTATAAAATATTAAACGTTACTAATTATCTAAAAGATGCATATCCATATAATAGTGAAAATAGAATATATCTTGATACAACAAATCTTTTAAGTGGAAAAAGTTTTGTTGGAACTAAAACACCTCTTAAAGGCAAATATATAGAAAGTGCAGAACTTATTTTTAGTGAAAGTAAAACACCGGATTATTATCCAACAGGTACTGTTCAAGTAAAAAGAGCATTAGCTAAATGGGATAAATCAACAATAACATGGAATTCACAGCCCAAAATATCAGATGATTATATTGCTGAAACACAGTGTACAGGAGAGGAAGGAAATCGTCATACACTAGATATAACTGATTGGGTGCAGGATATAGCAGATGGTAAGTTAGAGGATAATGGATTAGTGTTCACATGTCCTGAAAAAGGAATGGCAGCATCTATCTATAGTCCTGAAATACAGTATTCAAGTTCAGAGAATGGTAAATACGGAGATCCATTATATATGGCAATTGCTGTTAATTATAGAGAAATGAAATCATATGATGAAACAGTAGAATTAAATGCAGAGTATGCTAATGATGAAAATAATATTCAACTTAACATTACAGATAATAATACAGATGATGGGGTGACAGTAACCGGATATAAAATATATGCGAGAAAAAATAATGCATCAGTGTTTTCAGTAGTAGGAAAGGGAACAACAATAGACGAGACAATCAAGATAGCATCAGACAATGAAGATTGTATAGATTTAAGAGCATGCTTGTTATATTCTGATGGAACAGTTAGACCTTCGAATATTGTATCTCTTAAGAAGAGCAATGAGGATGATGATTCAGAAATCACCTACGAAAATGTTAAAATTGATACAGACGGAGATGGACTCGAAAATGGATATGAAATATGGGATTTTAAGACAAAGTGGAATGAAAAGAAATCTGATGGCACATACAATCAGGATACAGACGGAGATGGATTCCCAGATGGCTATGAAGTATTTACATTGGGTACAGATCCGGCAGTAGCAAATGAATCAGGAGCAGATAGTGATGGAGATGGATGGACAGATTTAAGAGAATATAAAGAAGGAACAGATCCGTGGTTAAAGGATTCAGATTTTGATGAAATAAAAGATTCTGATGATTTTGAAACAACAAATCCGAGAAAAACAGATAACCCTCAGAATAAAGGAACAGATAGATTAGGAGCATGTTCAGCAGAGGTACATAAAGGACTTTACGATAGAGAATATTCTGAATATGACAACGGTGTAAAGACCACATATTTAAAAAATATTTATAGAAATGATATAAAAAAAGTAACAACCGATTATGGTGATGAAAACTTAAATAAAGTGGTAAAATATTTCTATGATGAAAAAGGAAACAACACTGCTGTTATAGAAGAAAATCAAAATGATAAAGACCACACAATATGCATTACATATACATATGATAGTGACGGAAATGTAATATACATATGTGATCAGAAAACAGCATATACAATGGAATATCAAGACAGTGAGATGAAGTCGCTTAAAGTAGGAAATATAGAGCTTGTAAATAATTCGGAAAATATAATAAAAAGCAATGATGAAGCTTCCGATATTGCTGTAGGAGAGATAATAAACAGTACAGAAAATACAACTACATATGGTAATAATCAAAAGATTCGAACAGTAACAACTGAAATGAAGGTGGCAGAAAACGATACAACATCAGTTGCTAGGAAAGTAGAAATATATTATGATACAAACAGCATTCCTGCATATACAACCGAATACAATGATGCGGGAAAGATTATAAAATTCACAGATAATACAGGAAAAGAAGCTGTAAGTTATAACTACATTTATACAGGTGATAATGTAAAGGTTGAAAGAAATGATGGCTTTATAAAGACAGTCAATACAGAACAAAATGAAGAAAGTGGCATTACACAAAAAAATATTGAGTATACATATAAAGATATTTTAGACAGAAACGCAACATATAAGACAACTCAAAAGTCTGATATGTCAGATGAAAACAAAGTATTGATGACAAATGTATTTTACAATAATGCAGTGTTGACAGAAGAGTCAAGTGATAATGAACAAACAATAAGCAGAAAATTGTATTCAAGTCTTAATGGTCAGGGAATATTTAATGTAGATGAAAAGAAGAATACAGAACAGGAATCATTATATACAATAATTTTTAGTGGAAATAAAAAGGTATTTAGCTATATATATGATTTGGCAGGAAATATAACGGAAATAAAGCTGGGCGATAAGAAAATTTATGAATATGCCTATGATGTACACGGAAGAATTACAAAGGAACTTGATTATGTTAATAAAACAGGTTGTACATATGGATATACAAGTACAGGAAATGTTGTAGCAAAACACATAAAAGAAATTAATAATGATGGAAGTCTTACTAATGTAAGAGATATTAAATATAGTTATCAAAATGGAGAATGGGCAGATCAACTTACACAGTATGACGGACAGAAGATAACTTATGATGGTATGGGAAATCCTATAGATTATATTGACGGAAAAACTTTTAAGTGGACAAGAGGCAGACAACTTGAACAAATGACATTAAAAGATGGTTCAAGTGTTACATATAAATATAATCAGGATGGATTAAGAACATATAAAGATACAAAGGAATCTATAACTAATTATCAATGGGATGATTCTAAGCTTATAAGAGAGACAGTAGCATATAAGGGAGATGAAAAGAAGTATGATATTTGGTATTTTTATAACAATGATGATGAAGCTATAGGTTTTGAGTATAGTGAAGTTGATAATAGTAATATCGTTAAAACACCAATTTATTTTGAAAAAAATAAACAGGGAGATGTTATTGGTCTTCTTGATACAAAGGGAAAAGAACTTGTGAAGTATTCATACGATGCATGGGGAAATATTGTTGATGTATCATATGAAAATGAAACAGCATTAAAATTAAATCATATAACTTATCGAGGATATTACAAAGATAACGAAAGTGGATTTTACTATCTCCAAAGTAGGTACTATGATTCTGAAACAGGAAGATTTATTAATGCAGATGATGTTAAAATATTAGGAATAAAAGATACAAGTATATATAAAGATAATCTATATTGCTATTGTAACAACAATGTTGTAAATTGCACAGATCCAAATGGTAAATCTCCTATAATAATATATTATGCTTACGAGTTTATAAAGGCTTGTGTAATACTGGTAGGAACGGTAATTGCATATTGTAGTATAAAAAAGATAATGAATTCGTTTAAGGAATATTGTAAATTAGTAGGAAATGGAATGTCTGGTATAGCATATACCGTTGTGCATGGTGGTAAACGTGCATTCAGTTGGGGAAAGAGTAAAATAAAAAAAGCCATTAAAGCTGTTAAGGCATTTACAGAAGTAGCAAAGGCTGAAGCAAAGATAAGAAGTCGTGTTAAAAGAACATCTAAAACTCGTTATTGGAGTGCAACTTTAAAAAAAGGATATGTTGATATTGGTAGACCATTATCATATTCGCAGGCTGTAAAAGAGGTTTCAAGAAGACACAATGTGTTTACAGTTACTAAAGCAGAGGCGAAAGCTGTAGCTAAAGCTGCTGGCAATAATAAAAAACCAACAAAGGCTGAAATTGATAAGGGAAAAAATGGAATTATAGGATATTACTGGCATTATCATACTTATAATAGAAATGGCGCCCATGTATGGTATTTGTTTTAGATAAAGTAACAAATAGCTTTATAGAATAATTTAGTCTTATACACATTGAAGATTAAATTATTAGTAATTTGATATTTTTAAGGAGGTAAATTATGTTAGCATATATATCAATTTTATTAAAAACAATATTTAGGAAGAAACATTTTTGCATTACAAGTGAAATATCAGGAGAATTATACGATAAAGTGATAGACTTCCTGATGACACAATGTGATCAATTTGCGTTTTGTGTGCCAAATTTAGGAAAAACATTAATAAATGAATCTAATGCGAAATATTTTCCTGAATATAAAATAGGATATACAGAAATGGATGACGACTGGGTTGAGGATTATAATAGATATCGTGTTAATATTAAAAAGTATTTAGATAGTATTTCTGAGCATATCAAGAATCATTATATTGATACGGTATATTGTGATTCTATTTCAGAATATGAAAAAGAAATATTTCTGATTGAACTAAATGATGATACGAGAAAATTTTTCGATTATGTTAAGGATTTATATCAGTGGAAATATCCTGATTTTCCTGAAGATTTAAGTTTTTATAGAAAAGGCAAAGTTTTTATGTCGAGTGTAGCTCATGAAAATATGTGCGAGTTCTGTAAAAAGCGAAAAGTAGAAGAATTTCTAAAAAATAACAATATAGAATATTACAAAGGGTAAGTAGACAAAGAAAGGCTAATATATGAAAAAGAAAATAAAAATAATTGTAATAGTTGCCTTAATTTTAATAATTCTTGTGCCATATATTTTTGTGGAAGGTAACACTCTTTTATTTGGAAGTGAATTTAAGAATCAGTATAAACAGACAAACATGATTGACGACATAGAATACTATAAGGTTTTTTATAATACAAATAAAACTGCCAAAGTGTATTATGTGGAATCAGACCATGAAGCAGGTCATTTTATTTGGTTCAAAAAAGAAAAGTCAAAATGGAAAATGACAAAATGGACTACGGTATGGTCACAGTATGGTAGTGCTAGCGGAATAACCTTTCCTTTTTACAAGTAGGCTTATTTTACAATTTTACTAATATGTCTAAAAGTGGTAAAATACCATTTTGAGGAATATCCTTCAAGGTATAGGAGGCGCAAAATGGAAAACACTTGTAAGGTAGACAAAAGAATAAGACGAACAAAAAAGATACTTACTGAGGCTTTAATTGAAATACTGAAAGAGAAAAATGTTATGGATGTTACAGTAAGCGAGTTAGCAAAAAAGGCTGATGTGACTCGAACAACTTTTTATCAGTATTATCGTGATCCTGTGGATATGCTTGAGCAGTTACAGGATGAAATTGCCGAAGATATTCAAAAAGTTGTTGAGGCTACAGAAGGAGGAAACGCAGAGGGCTTTTTCTATGGCCTGTTTAACTATTTTTATGAGGATAAAATCAAAGCAGGTTTGTTGTGTTTTAGTGTGAACAACCAGACCGGTTATGAAAAAATGGGATATTACATACATGACAAGTATATGCTTAGATGGAAAGATAAGTTTATGGATGAATCTCTGAAACAGTTTAAATATTACAGATACTATATAGTTTTTGGCTGTACGGCTGTTGTAGAAAACTGGGTTCGTGGCGGAATGAAGGAAACACCACAGGAAATGGCAACAATAGCCAAGAGCTTCCTACCAAGAGAAAAAATTTATTTAAAATAATAAATAAAGGTACTACTAATTGCACAGGCTTTTCAAAAGTTAGATTTACGAATCTAACCATTGGAGGCTGCACAGATTTTCATTAGTAGTACCTTTTTTATATGTGTTGGCGTGAAATCTTTTTGGATTTTTTTGAACGCCTTTTCCTAACAGGTTTCTGATTCTCTTTCTTGTAGTTTGCGATTATGTCAGCAATCAAAGTATAGTCTCGCTCAAAAAGTTCAGTGCTGATTTCTAAATCAAGTTGCTCTCGTGGAAGTTTTTCAATAAGCTTGTTTACAACAAAATCCTTGCTTTTCTGTTTATACTTTGGAAGTTCATTTCGTTCCTGAATATGTGCAAGTTCAGGTCGCCATAATAAACTAAGCTTACGCTTAATACGCTGGCGTTTATTTCGTGTAGGTTCCCGTAGTACATAGAAGTCCATGTTGCCGTCAATTAGCTCAGCAGAAATAATTCCCCAACTGTCAGGTATATGTTCATTAACGTGTTTTGCGTGAGTTGAACCAACCACAACATAATTATAGTCGAAGAAAAGATTATAGTCTTTTACCTGTCTCTCTAATCTTACATATGTATCTGCGTCGCTTTTTATTTCAAGTCCCACTAAAGAATCGTCAGTAACCATAATAACATCAGCTCTTGAGCGGGCAATTTCTACTTCTTCAAGTATTCGTATTTTTCCGTAAGAATCCTCCAGATAATTAAACAGAGGCTCTCTAATATCTGCATCATGTAACATAAATTCACCTTTAATTAAAAAAATGATTATAATAGAAATTTTTTTAATATTTTCTAGTTATAAATCTCAAACATAGATTATAACATTATTTCAACAAAAGGTGTTAGATTACTTCATTAGAAAATGCAGCAAGTTTGTTTATACAAGTTTTTATTATGTTCTTTAGTACATTCCTCTTTATATCTCTTTACTGTAATTTGATTTTGGCAGCAGGTGATTTATAGCTGTTACACAATGAGCTTGAATATACCGCTACGATTTTGTAGTAATAGGTTCTACCTTTTTTAACATTATAATTAATGAACTTATTAGTAGTTGTAGTAGCTATTTTGGTATATTTTGATTTACCTAATCGTCTTCTGTAAATGTAGTATTTAACAGCAGATGAATTTTTCTTCCAGGTTACTTTAACGTTTGAATATTTATAGCTTTTTGTAGAACCGCTGGTTTTAACAGCTTTTACTGATGTAGGAGTTTTAAGTTTAACTCTTACATATCGGGTCAATTTTATGCCACTATCTGTTTTTGCAGTAATCTTTGCAGAACCGATTTTTTTTGCTTTGACTGTACCTGTTTCATCAACAGAAACTACAGATGGATTACTACTTGTCCAAGTGATTGTATCAGTGGTGTCAGTTGGATAAATTTCCGTAGTGTACTTTGCAGTATCTTTTATGTGTAGGTAAATACTACCTTCTTTTATAGTAAGAGAGGTAGAAGGCTGAACAACATTTACTGTGCAGAATGCCATAAGTCCGCTATCTGTTGAAGCTTTAATCATTGAAGAACCATTTCTAATTGCAGTAATGGTACCTTTTTGTGAATTTACACCTACGCTTGATTCGTTAGTGCTTGAATATGTTATTGTATTTGAATAATTTGCCATAACAGGGTTTGTGTCAGTGAAAGTGATTTTGGCATTCACAGAGGCTTTTTCCCCTTTTTTAAGAGTAACGTTATAGGTAGATAAAGTTATCATTCCGTCGGCTACATTCTGAAGTTTTTTTGCAGTATCATTATCTAATTTATCTATAATATGGCTGGTGTCGAATTCACTTCCTGACAAAAAAGTATTGTTGTAAGCTGATGTTTCAAATATAGTCTGAAAAAGTGTGCAGGCAGCCAGATAACTTCCCTCTAATGTTGGATGAATCATGTCGGAATTATATAAGTTAATTTCAGGATATTCTTTCATGCATCTTGTATAATTGACACCTACAGGTGCAACTTTGCAGTCAAATTTATTTCCAAGAGAAAAATAGAATTTAGTCATATAATTTTGCAAGGTAATATTGTCAAAGTAAATTGAAGTGCCATCAATTATAAAATCATTACCAATATAATCTGCCTGAGTTTCATATAGTATTGTCTTTGCACCTGTGCTATCAATTGTTGATTTTAAGTTTGTGATAGCATTTTTAGTTGCTTCTAAATTACCCATTATATTTTCGCAGTGCTCCTGCAAAATAACAAAATCCCATTTCTCTTTTGATAGAGCATTAACAATTTCTGTGTTATAAGCATTGCCCGTTGTGGCAAATTGAGTAAGTTTATAACTAGAGGCTGTAATGGATTTGACCTCACAGTTAATATTGTTAGCTTTAGCAAGACCTTCCACCATCAAAGGCATTTGATTGTAATAGGTTGAGCTGTTTCCGATAAATAAAATTCGTGTTGTTGAAATATCGTTAGATGTGGCATAGGTTGGGGTACAATTTATGCCAAGAAAAATTAATAGTAAAAGAAAAATAACCTTATAATATCTCTTCATTTTTTGTCTCCTTATGTATTTTGTAAATAATCTGCTAAAAGAGTAAAGTCGAAATTTGATGGAAAATTTATATCAAAATCACATCATATCAGATTGATAAACTCACAAAGGTATTAGTAAAAATGGGAAAAATAGGATTTTTAGAAAAAATAAAAAGAAATATAACCAAAAGAAAAACAAAAAACAAAAACATTAAATGAAAGGAATTTAAAAATATGAGAATTATTAAAAAAGTTTTGAGCTTCGCGCTGATTACAGCTATGGCAGTAACAATGACAGCATGTGGAGGCAGCAGTAAGGAAAGCAAAAATGATAACAAGATTGTTATCAGATACCAGAAAAGTATTGCTTATGCACCAGTAATGATAATGGCAGAAAAGAATATGATTTCAAAATATTATGACAAGGATTTAGAAGTTGATTGTCAGGTTGAGAAAGATGGAAACACAATTAAAGAAGGCGTATCAAGTGGAAGCATTGATATTGGAACATTAGGATTGCCACCGGCAGTTGTTGGAATTTTAAGTGGCAGTAAATACAAAATCTTTTCAGGTATTTCTTCACAGCCATATTCAATTGTTACAAATCAAAAGGATATAAACACTTTAAAAGATTTAAAAGATAAAAAAATTCAGATAGGAGTTTTAAGTACAAACAGCCAGGGACATATTTTACTTGGTATGGCTGCTAAGGCTGAACTTGGAGATGCTCATGCATTTGATAATGTGCTTAATTCGGTTGACAATGCATCAGGATTTGACGGAATTAAAAGTGGTTCAATTAAGGCACATATTGTAATTTCACCGTATAATTTCAAAGAGTTAGCTGTGGAGGGAACTCATGAAATTGCTATTAGTGAAGATGTGTGGGTGCCTGGAGATACATCTATTGTGGGAATTGCTTCAAAAAATCTATATGAAAATAACAAAGATTTATACAATGCAGTTTGCAAAGCACTTGATGAAGCTATGCAGTATGTAAAGAACAATCCTGAAGAAACAGCACAACTTGTAAAAGATAAATTAGAACTTGATGACAGCGTGGAAGATATTGTTAAGTGGATGACTGATTCAAAATCACAATATTCAACAACACTACAGGGTGTAGGAAATTTTGTTCAGTTTATGCAGGATGAAGGATTTTTAGAAAACGAATATTCAGGAAATCTTAGTGACATTGTATACGATGGTGTAAAAGGAAAATAAAGTTACAAGGAGACAAAAGCAGTGAAGAAAAAAACAAAAGGTTTATTGTGTCAGATTATTTTTATAGTAATAGTTGTGGCTATATGGCAGATTGTGGCATACAATTTTGCACAAAACGGAAATGCAAATTTGTTCCCATCCATAGGAATGATTTTTGAAAAAATGATATGGGGATTTACTGAAAAAGGTTTTGGTGGCATTATGCTTCACTCACTCTTACTAATGTTAGAGGGATTAGGTATAGGGATAGTTTTAGCAATTGTATTATCAGGTATATCTGTTATCTCAGATTCATTTGCGGCAGTTTACAACATGGTTGTATCTATGTTTGACCTGATTCCGGGAATTGCTTTAATTTCAGCAATTATAATTTTTCTGTATGGACAAAACGATATTGCCATTGTGATTTTGGTGGTTCATTCAGTTGTGTGGCCTATGTCACGTAGTATTATTGATGGCTTTAATGCTGTGCCAAAATTATATTTGGAAGTTGGACAAAATATAGGTCTGTCACCAATAAAACTTTTGTTTGGAGTTTTCATTCCGGCGGCAATGCCAAGAATTTTCTCAGGCATAAAAGTTGGTTGGGCGAGAGCCTGGAGAGGGCTTATTAGTGCGGAAATGGTTTTTGGTGGAGCAGGAACTATTGGTATGGGATATTACATTACTCAAAGAAGAGATAATAGTGACCTTGCAAGTATATATGCAACAATAATCATAATTATAATGATTGGACTTGTTGTGGAATACGGAATTTTTAGAACTATTGAAAATAGAACATTTAAGAAATGGGGTATGACACGATGAGCAACAATGAGATTTTAAAAATAGAAAATTTAAAAAAGACATATAGCAATACTACTGAACCTGTTTTGAAGGGAATAGACTTAAGTATTTATGAAGGAGATTTCTTGTGTGTGCTTGGACCATCAGGTTGTGGAAAATCAACCATGATTAGATGTATTGCAGGTTTTGAGGATTATGAAGGAACAATTGAAGTTAGTGGCGAAAGTGTAAAAGGTCCCGGTACTGACAGAATTATGGTGTTTCAGGACTTCAATCAGTTGTTTCCGTGGAAGACAGTTCTTGGGAACATAACATTTCCTTTAAAGAGCAGTGGCATGAAGGACAAAAAAGAAAGAATAAAGAGAGCTGAGAAATATTTAGACAAGGTGAATCTTTTGCAATACAAGGACTACTATCCACATCAGCTAAGTGGTGGTATGAAACAGAGAGTAGCTATTGCTAAAGGAATGGCATTAGGTTCAAAAATCATTATGATGGATGAGCCATTTGCAGCATTAGATGCAATGACAAGAAATCAAATGCAGTCAGAACTTATGCACATAAAAGAAAAAGAGAAAATGACAGTTTTATTTATTACTCATAACATTCAGGAGGCAATTGCCCTTGGCAACAGAATTATGGTTATGTCAAAGGATGGTTTAATTAAGGAGCATATGTACAATCCAATTGAAAAACCGGTAACTCCTGCTAGTGAAGGATACGGAGAGTTATGGGAACATTTGAATAGCATGTTGACGGAAGAAAATACTAAAGAAAATTAATGTGGAGTTAGACAATGAAAAGAAAATTGAAAATATTAGCAAAAATAGTTTGTTTTTGCCTGATATTTGTCCTACTACTTGATTTTGTTAATGGGTTATTTAAGCCAAAGTGGTTAGAGGACAGATGGGCATCTTCAAAAACAAATGTAAGTTTTTATAAGCTGGAAAAGAACAGTACAGATGTGTTGTTCTTTGGCTCCAGTGTTGTAGCTGCGTCAGCGGATCCTTTTCAATTATACAATGAATATGGAATATCTTCTTACAATTTGAGTGTGGTTTCCCAAACTATGAGCGGAACATATTTTTGGGTAAAGGAAGCTTTACAGACACAAAAGCCAAAGGTGATTTTTGTTGAGGTTAAAACTCTCGGAAGAAAGCATGACAAGTTAGAAAGTAAGGCAAGAAAGTCTTATGATTATATGCGACTTGGAAAAACAAAATTAGAGTACGCTTATGCCACAGTGAACTCTGATAAGGAAATAAAAGATAATGAGGAAGCACAGGGAATTTTTGAATATCTCTTTCCACTTTCACTTTATCACACAAGATGGTCTGAGTTAGACTATGACGATTATGATTTTGTTTTGGGCAACAATAATTCAGATACAAAAGGCTACGCTGCATTAACAAATACTTTTAAATATACATCAAAATATGATAAGGCAAGTGATGATGCAGGAAAGTATGACGGATTCGATGCAAAAAAAGTTGAGTACAGTAAATATAACGCCACAAACAAAGAGTATGTTGAAAAGATTGCAAAGTTAGCAAAACAAAATAATGTGGAGCTTATTTTATACAAAACACCGGATACAAGCTGGAGTGTTAAAAAGTACAATTATGTAAATGATTTAGCAAAGGAATTAGGCGTTAAGTATTTAGATTTTAATTTGAAGTCTATGAGGAAAGCTGTAGGCATTAATTTTGCTGAAGATGGTGCAGACAATATCCATATGAACATTAGTGGTGGGAAAAAGGTAACATCTTACATTGGAAAATATTTGACAAAGAATTTTAATCTTACAAATTATAAAGAAAAAGATTCTAGTGTGACAAAGAGCTTCCAGTGGGAAATGGCAACTTATGAAGCTCAGATGAAAAATGCAAAACTTTTAAAAGAAATGAATTTAAATAATTACCTTAAATTAATAAATGACAAAGATTATGCATTTATTGTAGTTGCAGGTTCATCATCACATAAGTTGAATTTTTCAACAGAGCAGTTAGATCTTTTTAAGGATATGAATATAAAAATTGACAAGTTCCAAAAAGATTCTGTTTATGGAAATAATTTGGTTTATGTATCAGAGGACGTAAAGTCAGATGCAAGTATCAATATATCAAAAGAAGAAGACAAATACACAACAGCGGTAATAGATCAGGGGGGACAGTTTAGTGATGGAATGTCTTACTCAGCAAAAGTTAGCGGTGGACTTTGTTCAGTAAGAGTAAACAACAATGCCTGTGGTGATGTGTATGAGGATGCCATGAATATTGTTGTTTACGATAAGAAAACAAAGTCAGTTATAGATACAGTAAGTTTAAAAAATAATGCTTATGGAACTGTAAGTATAGGGAGAAAGGGCAAAGGATGAGTTTTACAAGTTTAAGTTTTTTAGGTTTTGTACTTGTGGTTGCAATTTTGTACTTTACCCTGTTTAGAAAGTGTCAGTGGTTTTTACTGCTACTTGCAAGTATTGCTTTCTATATGTTTTCAGGTCCAAAGTATATAGTTTATATTAGCATAACTGCTGTTACAACATATTTGTTTGCAGGAAAGATACAAAAACTTCATGATAGAGAAAAGAAGATTATTGGAGAACATGATTTCTCAAAAGAAAAGAAGAAATCCATAAAGAAACAGTTTACAGCAAAAAGAAAAGTCTGGTTATTGCTGGATTTAGTTATAAATTTGGGTATGCTGTGTGTAATTAAGTATATGGATTTTGCACTTCGCGGTATGTCCGCAGTGCTTGCAAAGTTTGGAGTTGACTGGTCAAAATCTGTGAGTTTTGTTTTACCACTTGGTATATCATTTTATACTTTTATGACAGTAGGATACATACTCGATGTTTATTGGAAACGATATAGAGCAGAGAAAAATATTTTGAAGCTTGCTTTGTTCACATCGTATTTTCCACACATAGTTCAGGGACCAATTGGCAGATATAACAAATTAGCAGAACAGTTTAATCAAAGATATAAGTTTGATTATGACAGAGTAAAAAAAGGTTTGCTGTTAATGTTATGGGGTTATTTTGAAAAAATGGTTATTGCAGACAGGTTGGCTATTTTCGCTAACGGCGTATATGCAAAGTGGGACGAGGTTACAGGTTTACCGTTAGTGCTTGCAATTATATTTTTTTCAATGCAGTTGTATTTAGACTGGACAGGGTGTATGGATATTGCAAGAGGTGTTTCACAGATTTTTGGAATAGAGTTGGAAAGAAATTTCTGGCATCCTTATTTTTCAAAAAACATGCCGGAGTTTTGGAGAAGATGGCACATTACACTTGGAGCCTGGTTTAAGGATTATTTACTTTATCCGGTTTCAATGTCGAAGCTTTGTAAATCAATTAACAGATTTACAAGAAAGAAGTGGGGCAATCAGGCATCAAGAGCATTTTCAACAGTAATCCCTGCAGCATGCGTATGGATTGTAACAGGTATGTGGCATGGAGCGGCAATGTGCTACGTGCTATGGGGTGTGTATCATGGAATCTTGATTATACTTGGAGCAGTGTTTGATGTACCAATACAGAAATTAAATAAGTTATTGCATATTAACACTGAATGTTTTTCATTTAATTTATTTAGAATGGCAAGAACATTCTTATTGTCCGCCATTGGTAGAATATTTTTTGTATCTACAGCAGGTTTCCATCATGCAGTATTGATTATCAAAAGAACTTTTGATTTGAGAAATTTCGGATTACATACATTATGGGACGAAAGCCTATATTCTTTTGGACTGGACAGACATGGGTTTACATTATCGCTTATTTTAATTGGGTTAGTTTGGTGTGTTAGCATGTTACAGGAAAAGTTTGATAAAGATAACAAGGGCATTAGAGATGTAATTTGCGAACAGAATATTATTTTCCGTTGGATATTATATTTTGGTTTAATATTTGGAATTATTATATTTGGTATATATGGTTCAGGATATAATGCAGGAGCATTTGTTTATGGACAGTTTTAGTAATCTCTAATTGAAGAAAGGACACAAAAATGGAAGAACAGATAAGTTCAATTGTTGAAGCATTAAAAATAAATGCTGAGAAAACACCTGATAAATTATGTGTAGGTGATAAGAAAAATCAGGTTACTTATAAAGAATTTTGGAACATGGTAAAAAAGGCGGCAGTTTATCTTCAGGAAAAAGGCGTACAAAAAGGAGATATGGTTGTTATTCGAGGAGCACAGAAAGTTGAATTTTTGTTAGGAGTTTTCGGTGTACAACTAGCAGGTGGCGCTGTTTGCCCTCTTGAAAAAGCCATAAAAGACGACCGTATTATGGAAATAATGAATTTCGTTGATTCAAATATTTATTTAGCAGAAAAACCTGTAAAGAATACAACTGTTAATAATATTAGTTTGAAGGAAATGTTTAAGGTTGTCCAAAATAATGAGGCAGTAACACCAAATGAAAATACAGACAACAGTGAAAATGTAGTGTTAAACGAAAGCTCAGACAGTAGTGAAGCAGTTAATTCAAAAGAATTTAGTTTACCGGCTAGTGATGATTTGTCCGAAATTTTGTTTACTACAGGGACAACAGGAAAGTCAAAAGGAATTGAAGTTACATTTGGGTGTAATATAGCTATTGCACAAAACGTTATTGACAGTGTTGGTATGGAAAAGGATGAGATAGAATTGATTACTACACCAATTAATCATTCCCTGGCAATAAGAAGATCTTACGGTGCAATTTACAATGGAAGTTCAATTGTTTTAACAGATGGAATCAAGTTTGTAGAGGACTTTTTCAAATTATTAGACAGATACAAAATTACAGCAATTACTTTTGTACCTGCAATACTTGAGCAGGTTCTAAAATTTGCAAAGGACAGATTTGCAACCTATGATAATCAATTTCACTATATTCAGTTAGGTTCAGCACCATTGTCTGAAACAAATAAAGAAATATTAACAAAAATGTTTCCAACTACAAGATTGTACAATACATACGGGGCTACAGAGTCAGGTTGTACAGTGATTTTGGAATTTAGCAAATATGGTCACAAGAAAAAATGTATTGGCCGAACAACAGTTAATACAGAAATCTTATTTGTAGATGACAAGCGAAATATAGTAGAAGCTTCGTTGGAAAAACCGGGCATACTTGCTTTTAAAGGTAAAATGAATATGCGTTCTTATTACAAGGAACCTGAAATTACTAAAGAAGTGATGGATGAAAACGGTGTTGTGTATACAAATGATTTAGGCTATTTAGGTGAGGATGGCTTAGTGTATCTTCTTGGCAGACAGGGAGATGTTATTAACATGGGTGGAATCAAAATTGCACCTACTGAAATAGAAGAAGTAGCTATGAAGCATGAAATGATTAAAGATTGCGCATGTATCCCGATTAAAGATGAAATAACAGGTGAAGCCCCTAAGTTGTTTGTAACTTTAAATGAAGGATATCAACTGGATCAAAAAGAGCTTTCCAAGTATCTTTTATCAAAACTTGAATCTTTAAAAGTGCCAAAGACTTTTGAGGTTATAGATGAAATTCCAAGAACTTTCAATGGAAAAATTATAAGAAAACAGTTGAAAGCATTGGAAAATAATTAAAGAAAGATTGGAGAATGAATATGAGAGATGAAGTTATTGAAATTTTAGAAATGATATGCCCAGACATTGATGTAAACGATGAGGACATGAACCTTCCGGAAGATTTAGATTCCATGGATATAATTGCGTTAATTGCAGAACTGGAAGATAAGTTTGATATTGAAATAACAATGGAAGAAAAAACAGAAGAAAACTTTGAAAACATTGACACATTAGTGGCTATGATTGAAAGACTTCAGTAGAAGTAAAAGGCATCCCATGTTGCAGGAACAGGCGCAAAGGGATGCCTTTTCTAGTGGTGGGTTTCATTGACTTATAGAAAGGGATAAATTATAATATACTTTATGACTTTAAAGCAGTGAAAAAAGTGTCTATTTTAAAAGAGAGGTAGGATATAAAAGTGAGTAAAAAGACAATTATGTTAGGCAATGAAGCTATTGCCAGAGGTGCTTACGAAGCAGGAGTTAAGGTGACATCAGCATACCCAGGAACTCCAAGTACAGAAGTAAGCGAAAACGTAGTGAAATATGATGGTATTTATGCAGAATGGGCTCCAAATGAAAAGGTTGCTGCCGAAGTGGCTATCGGTGCTTCTATGGCAGGAAGCCGTTCTATGACAATGATGAAGATGGTTGGTTTAAACGTAGCAGCCGATCCACTTTATTCAGGTTCATACATTGGAGTAAATGGTGGTATGGTAGTAGTTGTTGCAGATGATCCGGGAATTTACAGTTCACAGAACGAACAGGATACAAGAATGGTAGGTCGTGCGGCAATGATTCCTGTTATTGAACCATCAGACAGTGAAGAAGCAAGAGTGTTTACAAAGAGAGCGTATGAAATATCAGAAGAATACGATACACCAATTATTTTAAGAACAACAACAAGACTTGCTCATTCACAGGGAATTGTTAATTTAGAAGATAGAGTAGAAGTAGAAGACAAACCTTACGAAAGAAATGTTGCAAAAAATGTAATGATGCCAGGAAACGCAATTAAGGCACATGTACGTGTAGAAGAACGTATGAAGAGACTAGAAAAAGATGCATGCACATTAGATATTAACAAGGTTGAATACAACGACACAAGCATCGGTATTATTACAAGTGGTATTCCTTACCAGTATGTAAAAGAAGCATTACCAAATGCATCAGTGCTTAAACTTGGTATGGTTCATCCTTTAGCAAAAGATTTAATTAAGGAATTTGCAAGCAAGGTTGACAGAGTTGTAGTTGTAGAAGAACTTGAACCTGTAATTGAAGAACAAGTTAAGGCAATGGGAATTGAATGTGATGGTAAGAATTTATTTACAATTCAGGGAGAATACAGTGCAAACATGTTAAGAGAAAAACTCCTTGGCGAAAAAGTGGAAATAGCAGAAGCAGAAGAAGCACCTGCAAGACCACCAATTCTTTGTCCTGGTTGTCCACATAGAAGTACATATTCAGTATTAAAGAAATTAAGAATTCATGCAGCAGGCGATATTGGATGCTACACATTAGGTGCAGTTAATCCACTTGGAGTAGTTGACACTACATTATGTATGGGTTCAAGTATTTCAACTCTTCATGGTATGGAGAAGGCAAAAGGTAAAGAATACATTAAGAATTGGGTTGCAGTAATAGGTGACAGTACATTTTTACATACAGGTGTAAACTCACTTATGAACATGGTATACAACAAATCAACAGGAACAGTTATTATTCTCGACAACTCAACAACAGGTATGACAGGTCATCAGGATCATCCGGCTACAGGAAAGACTTTAGCAGGAGAACCGGCTTATGCAGTAGATTTAGTAGATTTATGTAAGGCATTAGGTGTACAGCACGTAGAAGTTGTTGATGCATTTGATGTTGACAGATTAGCAAAGGTTGTAAAAGAAGAAGTTGCAAGAGACGAAGTTTCTGTAATTATTTCACAGTCACCATGTGCATTGTTAAAATCATTTGTTCCAAAGGGCAAGTGTTACACAATTCCTGAAAAATGCGTAAAATGTGGTCAGTGTTTAGTTCCGGGTTGTCCTGCAATGACAAAGAATGCAGACGGAACAGTTGCAATTGATAAGACAATGTGTAACGGTTGTGGACTTTGTATGAGTAACTGTAAATTCGGAGCAATTGAATTAGAAAGAAGAGGAGAATAATCATGGCAGAAACAAAGAATATTATGATAGTAGGCGTTGGTGGTCAGGGTACTCTCCTTACAAGTAGAATTTTAGGTGGTATCACTGTAGAAAACGGATATGATGTAAAACTTTCAGAAGTACACGGTATGGCACAGCGTGGCGGTAGCGTTGTTACTTATGTAAGATATGGCGAAAAAGTAACAGAGCCAATTGTTGAAGAAGGTCAGGCAGATGTGCTTATTGCTTTTGAAAAATTAGAGGCATTACGTTACGCACATTTCTTAAAGAAAGACGGAGTAATTATTGTAAATGATCAGAAAATAGATCCTATGCCTGTTGTAACAGGTGTAGCAAAATACCCTGAAGGTATAATTGAACATCTTTCTGAGAAATATAAAGTTATATCAGTTGATGCTCAGAAAGAAGCTTTAGAATTAGGTAATTCAAGAGTATTTAACGTAATTATTCTTGGTGTTGCAGCAAGCAAAATGGATTTTGAGAAGGAACAGTGGATTGAAGTAATAAAGAAAAAAGTTCCACCAAAAACAATTGACATCAACGTAAAAGCATTTGAGAGAGGTTACGAAATAGGTTAATGATAATTGATATTCATGCACATACATTTCCTGAGGCTATAGCAGATAAGACTATAGCCAACATGGAAAAAGAAATCTTAAAAGGTCAGAAGATGGTGGTAAAACACGAGAGAATACCAACATTGCAGGGATTAATAGAAAGCACCCACAATGCAGGCATAGACCTGTCAGTGGTTTGTCCCGTAGCTACCAACACAAGGCAGCCTGAAAAAATTAACAGACTATCAGTGGAATACAATGAAAAAATGTCAGAAAACAAAATCTTTTATTTCGGGGCAATTCATCCTAATTGCGAGAATTACAAAGAGATAATTGATGACATTGTGGCAATGGATTTAAAAGCCATAAAAATTCATCCTGACTATCAGAATACTTTTTTTGATGACGAAAAGTATTTAAGATTAATTGATTACGCAGCAAACAAAGACTTGGGAATTATTGTACATGCAGGTGAGGACGTAGGTTTACCAAGCAGAGTGCATTGTACCCCTGACATGGTTCTTAATTTGTGGAAACACATTCAGCCGGAGAAGCTTATTTTGGCACATTTAGGCGGTTGGAGAATGTGGGATGAAGTAGAAGAAAAATTAGCCGGTCTTCCAATGTATTTTGACACAGCAGTTGTATTAAATAAAAAATTCCCTGTAAAAATATCACAGGAACAATTTGCGAGAATAGTCAGAAAACATGGGGCAGACAAAGTTATTTTTGGAACAGACACTCCATGGTACGACCAAAAGCAGGCTTTGGAAGATTTTGAAAAAGTAGGATTATCAGAAAAAGAAAATAAAATTATTTTAGGCGAAAACGCAAATAACTTATTTAATTTTTTCTAGGTTAGAGATTATAAGGCATTTAGACTATAAATCATAATTAAGAAGTTCTAACATAGAAGAAATTAAAAACGTAACATTGTCAGGCAGTGTTATATTGCAGAAATGAAACAATATTCATAGACAATGTTTTAGTGTAGAAACTAAAAATAACATTTATAGATAATGTTATACATCAAAATAAAGAGAGAGAAGGACAAGTAAATGCCAATTACAGAATTATTGGAGAGAAATGCAAAAGAATTTGCAGATGATGTGGCTTTAGTAGAAATTAATCCTGAAATTCAGGAGAAAAAGAGAGTTACATGGCGTGAATATGAATTGATTCAGCCGGATTTGCGTCAGCAATATAGAAGAGAAATTACATGGCATGTATTTAACGAAAAGGCAAACAGAGTTGCTAATTTGTTAATTAGTCGTGGTGTCAGAAAAGGAGACAAAGTTGCCATTCTTATGATGAACTGTTTAGAATGGTTACCTATTTACTTTGGTATTTTGAAAATGGGAGCTTTGGCAGTTCCAATGAACTTTAGATTTGACGAACATGAAATTAAATACTGTTTAGAATTATCAGAAACAGACGTGCTTTTCTTTGGACCTGAATTTATTGGAAGATTAGAGGAAATAGTTGATGAAATAGATGAAAAGAGAATTCTTTTCTATGTAGGCGGTGACTGCCCATCATTTGCCGAGGATTACAATGAATTGGTATCTAACTGTTCATCACTTTCACCGGACGTGAAAATCACAGACAAGGACGATGCAGCTATTTATTTTTCATCAGGTACAACAGGATTTCCAAAGGCTATTTTACATAATCACGAAAGCCTTATGCATGCAGCAAAGGTTGAACAGAATCATCATGGACAAACAAAAGATGATGTATTTTTGTGCATACCACCTCTTTACCATACAGGTGCAAAAATGCATTGGTTCGGTAGCTTATTAACAGGTAGCAAGGCAGTCCTTCTAAAAGGTGTAACACCAAAAACAATAATGGAAACAGTTTCTAATGAAAAATGTACAATTGTATGGTTATTAGTTCCTTGGGCTCAGGACATTCTTCTTGCATTAGACAGAGGAGAAATTAAAAAAGAAGATTATAATTTAGACCAGTGGAGATTGATGCATATTGGAGCACAGCCTGTTCCACAGAGTCTGATTAAACGTTGGAAAGAATATTTTCCACATCATCAGTACGACACAAACTATGGTTTAAGCGAATCAATTGGACCTGGTTGCGTACATCTAGGCGTGGAAAACATACATAAAGTAGGTGCTATTGGTATCCCCGGCTATGGCTGGGAAGCAAAGATAGTTGATACAGATGGCAATGAAGTGGCTCAGGGTGAAGTTGGAGAACTTATTGTAAAAGGTCCCGGAGTTATGACATGTTACTATAATGATGAGGAAGCAACAGCAGCCTGCTTAAAGGATGGCTGGCTTTACACAGGTGATATGGCTGAAATGGACGAAGACGGCTTTATTTACTTAGTTGACAGAAAGAAAGACGTTATCATTAGTGGCGGTGAAAATATTTATCCTGTACAGATTGAAAACTTTTTAAGCAAGCATCCAAAAATAAAGGACGTTGCCGTAATCGGCTTGGCTGATGAACGTTTAGGTGAAATCTCAGCAGCAATCATTGAATTAAATCCTGATACAGAATGTACAGAAGAAGAAATCAATGAATTTTGTAAGGAACTTCCAAGATATAAGAGACCTAGAAAGGTGATTTTTGCGGAAGTACCAAGAAATGCCACAGGAAAAATCGAAAAGCCAAAGCTTAGAGAAATTTACCATAGCAAGAATTTAGTAGACGCACAGAACAGAGGCTAGACATTATTAAAGAATATATTGGTATCAGACAGAAATTAAAAAAATATAAATAATTAAATAATAAATAATAAAAATCGTTGTATCAAATAATTGATACAGCGATTTTTTCGCCCTACCGTTCATATCTTAAGATTTCCTTAAGTTTTAATTAATTCTTATTTAAATGCAATATTTTTCGCAATTTTTACGTTATTCTTATTAGAACAACTTGGGAACTACAAAATTATAACAAAAGAAAAAGCAAATAATTTAAAGAAAAAGTAGTTCACGATAATTTAAGTAAAAAGCAGGTTAAAGATGACAGAAAGAGAAAATTGTGATAAAATGTTGATGACTAAAAGGAGAAAAGAAAAAATGAAAAATTATAGTAAAGCAAGAAAGGCGGGTATATTTTTACTTGCCTATACTTTGTTGTTTGTAGGGTTAGCCTCTTGGCTAAGTTATGTTTTTGCCCAAAGTGGCAAGACTTTTATTTGGAATGTTGATGGAGCATTTCAGCATGTGGTTGTATTGAAATACATAAGACAGGCTCTTATAACATTTTTTTCAACCGGGAAATTTGCTATGGTAGATTACACCATAGGACAGGGATTTGATGTAATTGGAACCCTTAATTATTATGGACTTGGAGACCCTGTTACATTATTAACAGTGTTTTTCCCAAAGGATTCGCTAGAATTAACATATCAGATGCTGGCACTTGTAAGAATGTATTTAAGTGGTTTGGCAGTTGCGTATTTATGCAAAACAATAGGTAGAACAAATATTTATTCTGTTTTGCCGGCGTCACTTTTGTACGCGTTTTCAGGTTTCGCACTAATAGGCGGAATCAGACATCCAATGTTTTTCTGCGGCTTAATGTATTTGCCACTTTTAATTGCCGGTGTGGAGAAGATAATAAAAAACAAAAAGATAGGCACACTTGCAATGGTAGTTGCTTTTGCATTTGCAAGCAATTATTACTTTATGTACATGAGTACAATAATGGCGGCAATTTATTTCTTTGTTAGACAAATTGGAATGTACAAGTCAGAAGGAATAAAGAAGCTTTTTGTAAAAATCGGTAAAATAATTTTGGCTTACATCTGGGGAATTGCAATGGCAGCAGTTATATTATTTCCATCAGTCTATGCATTCCTTAACAATCAGAGAAACAGTGCAAAATTAGTAACACCACCATTAATCGGCAGTAGCAAATATTTTAAGATGATGTTTAAAAGTATGTTTGTGTCATCAAGTGCTTTAAATGACTGGTGTTTACCGGGCATTGGTATACTTGGTATTTTGGGGATTATCATTATAATTGCCAATTGGAAAAAATCAGACAGAAAAATTATATTAGGTTTTTTAATAATACTACTAATGCTATGTTCGCCATACGTGGGAAAAGTAATGAATGGATTTTCATATCCAACAATGAGATTTAGTTATGGTATGGCACTTGTTTTGTCAATAATGCTTGCCATATCAATTGACAGACTAAAAGAAATAAAGAAAATACCGGCTATAGTTTCAAGCATTTTAATGCTGGTAGCAGGTGTGATTGCTTTTCTAATTGGAAAAACACAAAGAAAGCCTTTTGTGTGCTATGAAGCAGCAATACTGGCAATCATTGCGACAATTATCTTAGTGGTTTATTTCTTAATAAGAAATAAGAAATATTCATATATACTTTTATATGGAATAACTTTGGTAGCAGCTATAAATATAGCCTGCAACAGTTACGGTCTATTTAGTTCAAAGGAATTATTTACCTGTGCAACTTATGTTGACAGAGGCAACCTTGATAACTATATGGGTGTTAATGGGGCAAAAGTAGCATCTGAAATAAAGGATGATTCATTTTACCGAATCGAGAGAGATATTGATATGAAAAACAGCTCCACATATTTTGGTTTTAACCAGCCGGGATTTTATTGGAGTGTTATACCTAGTGGTATGTCAGATTTGTATGTATCAACGGGTATTTCCAACTATTACAAGACCTATGTAATGAAGGGGCTTGAAACACGTTCAGGTCTGATGGCTTTAGCAGGAATTAAATATTATGTAACATACGGCTTTTTAAAGCCTTATGGTTTTGAAAAAATAGATACAAAAGTTTCAGACGGCGTTACCTACAATATTTATGAAAATAAATATGCCCTCTCTCTTGGAGTAACATATTCCAATTATATGACCAGAGAGCAGTACGATAAGCTTTCATTAGTTGAGAAAGAATATGCATTACTTGGAAGTGCAGTTGTAGATAATAAAGTAGATGGAATTGAAAATAAATCAAAGTCAGTTACAGTGAAGAAACTACCTTTGAAAGTTGAGAAAATTGACAAGGTTAAAATTAAAAAGAAAAAGAAGATTAACCAATTCAAAATGAAAGCACACAAAGGCGGTATTTACAAATGCTCATTTGATGGCGAAAAGAACAGCCAAAGTTACATAGTTTTTGACAATGTTTATGCTAAAGATACAAGTGTAGACAGACATGCTGCAAAATTTAACAGCCGACATGGATATGGTAGATTACGTGTTATTGGAACAAAGACTGATAACTATTTCGTGAAAAGAGGAAACGTACTTAATTTAGGTTATTCAAAAGAAGAACAGAACCAGTTTAGATTGAAGTTTTATAAAAAGAGAAAATATTACTTCAAGGATGCCTATGCAGTTACAATACCTATTTCGGAGTATGCAAACCGAATTAAAAAGCTAAAAGAAAATACTCTTGAAAATGTTAAGATGGACACAAATCTTATTACAGGAACAATTAAGGCTGACAAGGATGAAATTCTACAGCTGTCGGTTCCTTACAGTAAAGGCTACACAGTATACGTTGACGGAAAGAAAACAGATACTTTCAGTTCAAGTATAGCGTATCTTGGTGTTAAACTTTCAAAAGGAAACCATAACATACGTGTGGAATACATGGCACCGTTCTTCATACCGGGATTAATTGTTACAATTTTAAGTGTCTTGATTTTCTTGGGATATCTGTTACAGGATATAGCAAAGAAAAGAAGCTTAAAGTTAGATAAAAAAGAAGTTTAATATTAAATATAGAAAGTGATTAGAAAGAACAATGTTTTTAAATTATAAAGCATTGTTCTTTTTATTTCTTCTTTTCAGAAATATATTGACTTTAATACAAATGTTTTATATAGTAGCGTTGATTATTTTTGGAGCGTGTGTGTAAATGGGAAAAAAGATTATAGAATTAAAGAATTTATCAAAGAATTTTGGCGATAATCAGGTGTTAAAAGGAATCGACTTAAACATTTATGAAAATGAATTTTTAACACTGTTAGGGCCAAGTGGTTGTGGAAAAACAACAATACTTAGAATCATTGCAGGATTCGAAGAACCAAGTCATGGTCAGGTAATGTTTAACGGTGAGGATATTGCAAAAGTTCCCGCCTACAAACGTGAGGTAAATACAGTTTTTCAGAAGTATGCATTATTTCCGTTTTTGAATGTTCATGATAATGTTGCTTTTGGTCTTAATTTAAAGAAAAAAGACAAGAAGGAAATTGATGAGAAGGTAACAAAAATGCTTGCGTTAGTTGGTCTTGCCGGCTTTGGAAACAGAGATATTACAAGTCTGTCAGGTGGTCAGCAGCAGCGAGTTGCCATAGCAAGGGCTTTGGTAAATGAACCAAAAGTTCTTCTTTTGGATGAACCACTAGCGGCATTGGATGCAAAACTTAGAAAAGGCATGCAGGCGGAGCTTAAGAAGATTCAAAAGGAAGTAGGAATTACATTTATCTTTGTAACTCATGACCAGGAAGAGGCTTTGTCAATGTCAGATACAATTGTTGTAATGAATGACGGAATCATACAGCAGATTGGTACACCAATGGATATTTACAACGAACCACAAAACAGATTTGTGGCAAATTTCATTGGGGAGTCAAATATAATTGAAGGTGTAATGCCAAAAGACTGCCTTGTAGTTTTTGACGATGTACAGTGGGAGTGCGTGGACAAGGGCTTTAAAGAAAACGAAAATATTGAAGTTGTGCTTAGACCTGAAGACATGCAGGTGGTAGAACCACAGGACGGAAAAGTTTCAGGCAAAATTGTGTCAAAAATATTTATGGGTGTTCACTATGAATATCTTGTGGAGACAAATATCAGAAAATATAAAGTGCATACAACAAAAAATATCGAAATGGGTAGTGTTATCGGACTTGCAATTGATCCATTTGATATACAGGTAATGCACAAGATGGATAACTAAGGAGGCGCATATGAGTCATTACAAAGGAATGGTAAAGCCATATATTATATGGTCGTTTTTGCTTATTGCACTACCCTTAGTTTTAATAGTGCTTTATTCCATTACATCAGGAGACAATTCATTACTTACAATTCATTTGACATTAGATAATTTTAGAAAAATCTTAGATCCTGTATATGTAAGTGTATTTGTAAAATCCCTTGAAATGGGTGTAATAACAACAGTAATATGTCTTGCATTGGCATACCCAATGGCATATTTTATTGCAAAATTTGATGAAAATTCACAGAGTATTTTGATTTTGCTGGTTACAATTCCAATGTGGATTAACACACTTTTAAGAACTTATGCATGGATTAGTCTGTTGTCAGATAACGGAATTGTAAATTCATTTTTGAAAATGATAGGACTTAATCCTGTTAATATGATGTACACAAACTTTTCAGTAGTTATGGGACTTGTGTGTGATTTGGTGCCGTTTATGGTAATACCAATTCACACATCCCTTGCAAAAATGGACTACTCATTAATTGAGGCAGCCAGCGATTTAGGCGCCAGCAGATTTAAAGTATTTACAAAAGTAACTTTGAAGCTGTCGTTGCCGGGTGTAATTAACGGTGTAACAATGGTATTTTTATTATCAATATCAGCCTTCGTTATTCCTGTTTTACTTGGTGGACATCAGTTTGTACTTATTGGTAATTTAATTGAAAATCAGTTTATTTCAGTGGGAGATTGGAATTTCGGAAGTGCAATTTCAGTAATTTTGGCAATAGTCATTTTATTTATGATGCGCATAATGAACAAGATTGATCCTGATAACAAGGGAGGTATGTAATGAAGAAAAAACTTTCCTTAGGACCAAAACTTTATATAGCGCTAATGTTCCTGTTTTTCTATTTACCGATTTTGGTGACAATGATATTTTCATTTAATTCATCAAAGTCCTTAACTAAATTTACGGGATTTTCTTTAAAATGGTATGAAAAATTAGTAACTGACAGCAACATTATTTCGGCAGTTTATGTTTCTATCAGTATTGCAATAATTGCAACTTTGGTGTCGACAGTTCTTGGAACAATTACGGCAATCGGTCTGTCAAGAAGCAGAAAAGTTGTAAAAGAATGGCTTTTAAATGTAAACAATATGCCGATTATGAATCCTGATATTGTAACGGCAATCGGATTAATGATTTTGTTCACATCTGCAAGAATGGAGAGAGGCTATGTGACAATGCTTTTGGCACATATAGCTTTTTGTACACCTTATGTAATTATAAGTGTGTATCCGAAAGTAAAAACAATGGACTACAATCTTGCAAACGCGGCAATGGATTTAGGTGCAACACCTTTTCAGGCGTTAACAAAAGTAATTCTTCCAATGATTAAGCCGGGGATATTTGCCGGTATGCTTTTAGCTTTTACAATGTCAATTGACGATTTCGTGGTTTCCTATTTTGTAACAGGAAATGGCGTTTCTAATATATCAATTGTAGTTTACAACATGACAAAACGAACTAACCCAACAATTAATGCACTTTCAACACTGCTTATTCTTGTGGTTGTAATCATTCTTGTTTTGGTTGAGTTTGTGCCTAAGATTGTAAAAAGAAAACGAGCAGAAAAAGTCACAATGGAAAATGCATCTTCAGGTGTGTTTAAGAAAGTTGCAATTATAGGTGGTGTGGTTGTAGCATGTCTGGTGACAGTTTTATGTATTACAAAATTTTATCATATTAACAACAGACCTGTTCTTAGGGTTTTTAACAGTGGTGAATACGTTGATACTAAGTTAATTGATAACTTTGAGGAGAAGTATGACTGCAAGGTAGTTTATGAAACTTATGATTCTAATGAATCACTTTATACTAAACTTCAAAGTGGTTCAGAATACGATATTGTGGTTCCTTCAGATTACATGATTGAACGTTTAATCAAAGAAGGTGAACTGCAAAAAATCCACTGGAGCAAAATAACAAATAAGAAAAATATTGTACCGGCTCTTTTAAACAGAGAGTTTGACAAAAAGCAGGAATATTCTGTGCCTTATTATTGGGGAACAGTAGGTATTGTTTATGACAAAACAAAAGTGGATAAAAAAGACTTAGAGGCAGGTTGGGATATTCTCAAAAACGAAAAGTACAGCGGTCAGATTTATATGTATGATTCAGAGAGAGATTCTTTCATGGTTGCCTTAAAGAGTTTAGGATATTCAATGAACACTACAAACAAAGAGCAGTTGCAAAAGGCTTATAGTTGGCTGGAAAAACAGAGAGACACAATGAAACCTGTTTATGTAGGTGATGACGTTATTGATAACATGATTTCCGGTAACAAGGCGATGGCAGTTGTTTATTCAGGAGATGGGGCTTATATAATTTCCGAAAATGAAAATATGAGCTTTTTTGTACCAAAACAGGGTAGCAATGTGTGGACAGATGCCATGGTTATGACGAAAAGTTGCAAAAACACAGACTTAGCATACAAGTTTATGAATTATTTTCTAGAGAAAGATGTGGCAAAGCAGAATACTGCATATATTGGATATGATAGTGCAGTGCAATCTGTATACGAGTATTATCGGGACGAGGAGTACGCTGGAAATCCCGGCTGTGCACCGGATACATCTAATCCAAAGAATGAAGAATTCAGATATCAGAAACGGGATATAAAGGAATATTGTGCAAGTCTTTGGACAAAGATAAAATCCAAATAAATAACATTAAAAAAACAAAAACCTTAAAGATTAGTTTAGGTTAATCTTTAAGGTTTTACTTTTTATATTTAGCTTTTTAAAATATCTTATAGAAATATAGTTATGTTATTTCTATATTCTAGTATTCAGTTATTCAAGAATTGCTTCATCCATTTCGTGAAGTGTAATATTAATGTCTATTAAAGATGCTTTCTTTTCTAATCCAAAACTGATTATACTATCACGTTTAATTCTAGGATAAAGAATACTGTGTCCGGCCAGAGTTAAAAGTGTATTAGCTTCTTTCATATGTAAACCAATAGCGAAACAAAGGCACAAAACTTTATCTCTTGAAGGTTTTTTAGAACCATCAAATATCTGATAAGCATAATTCTTCTGAATATTTGAGTTGTTAATTATCTGAGATTTTGTAAGATTATATTTTTTCATTAAAACATTCAAATATTCTGTAAAAGAAATGTTAGAAAAGTTATCTTTATTATTTTCTAAATATGTCTCAAGATTATCACTGTTTTCTAAGACTTTAATTAATTCATCAGTAGTCTTCATATGTATATTCAACGTCCTTTAATATTTTTTTGATACTCAATTAAAATTATACATTTTGTGACAAATATTTTGTTATGCTGACAGCATAATTTCTACCAAATTAGCAGAAATAAATATATATCCCAAGGCTTGAAATGGGCTTTGCCACCAAAGTGTAGTAAGCAGTTTGTCACCATAATATTATACAATATAAACAGAAAGGTAAGCAAACACTAAAGTAGAAAAATAAAATAGTAAAATAGGATAATTAAAATTCCTGTTTGAAAATTGTCATGTGACAAAGTAATGGAAAAAGTAATAGTAATAGAAAAAAGTAATGAATGAGTAATAGATAAGATATGCTATAATTAAATGTAGTTTAATTATAAATTTAAGAAGAACAAAAGAAACTTCAGGATATAGATAGGAAAAATTATGAATTTTACAATGGAGTATTATCTTTCAAAATACGAAGAGTTATCGGTATTATCGGATACAAAAAAATGCAGAACATCTTTAATGAGAAACAAAGACACCGGAGAACTTGTGGTAAAAAAGGAAATGGGAAAGGAAAGCTTTTCTGTTTACAGTCTCTTAAAAAGTATAAAAAGTAAAAATCTTATAAAAGTGCTAGAGTGCTTTCGGGATGAGGATAAAACCATAGAGATTGAAGAGTATGTAAATGGAAAAAGACTGGATGATTATTTTCGGGAAAAAAAGGCAACTTTAGAACAGGTTGTTGATGTAGGGATAGCTTTATGTGAAGGCTTAGCACCTATGCATAAATTAAACCTTGTACACAGAGATATTCAACCTAAAAACATAATAATTACAAACGAAGGTAGCTTGAAAATTATTGATTTTGATATTTCAAGAAAAGAAAATGAAAACGCAACCCACGACACAACTTTGCTAGGCACTGTGGGATATGCTGCACCGGAACAGTACGGGTTCGCCCAAACAACTAATCGAAGTGACATATATTCCATTGGTGCGGTTCTAAAAGAGTTATCTTCTTTTAGTGAATTGGATAAAATAATTGCCAAATGTATGGAAATGGATCCTGCAAACCGTTATGAAAATGTCGAACAGCTAGAGAATGAATTAGAAAAAGTAAAAGGTCAGGCAGAAAGAAAAAATAATGATTTTGGAAGCAGTAGCTATAATCATATGGAGTTTGGCACTGAAACTAACAGAACCGCTAAAACTATAAAAATCGGCAATTATACCATCAGGATTAATAATGGAGTAATACAAAAAATAGATAGCCTTAAGAAGAATAATGTAGTAGCGCAAAAAATAGATAATATTAGAAAGAATATGGAAAATAAGGCTACCCTTAATAATAGCAATAGTGAAAGTGATGAATTACCGAAAATTACACTAAAATATTTCATAAAAACAATTCCTGGATTTAGAAGAGGTAATTTTATTTTTATGATAATTGCAATTATGATGTATGGAATGATTTTGTGTGCACCATATTCAGTATTCATTGAATATAAATACAATACACAGTTACAAAGAGTCATAGGCGGGATTTTTTATATGCTTGGTTGCATAATACCATATATGTATTTTGCAAATATAGGAGATATTGCAAGACGATTGCCGCCTAGACAGTTTAATTCAAGACTATCACGAATATTGTATCAAATAGGTGTGGGGCTTCTTATAATGATTGTTTTTTGGGGGATTGCAACCACAGTTCTCCCACCTACAAATTAATACAACAATTATGCTATTAGCATAACAAAACTCATGTCACAAAATGTAGAATTATATTGATACAAATATAATTGTGACGTGAGTTTTTTACGTTGTTTTAGGAGGTAATTTTATGGGAAAAGAAAATGTAGAAGTAACAAAGAAACCAATCTATAAAAAATGGTGGTTTTGGGTAATTGTTGTTGTAATAGTTGCTGCAGTGGGATCAGGTTCTGCAGGTAGTTCAGGGGACAAAAAAGAAAATGCTGATACAAAAACAGAAGCTGTTGCAAATAATGATAATTCAAATGAAACAGAAGCTGCAAAAGAGCAAAAGACAGAAAAGAAGACAGCTAAGAAAGAAGAAAGTAAGGAAAAAGTGGTTTACAACAAAAACAATATTTTAATAAAGTTTATAGGTTACGATTTCCATTCAGTATTAGGATACTTAGAAGTGAAAATGTATATTGAAAACAATAGCGAAGAAGATTTAACTTTTAGCATGGACGGAGATGTTACTTTAAATGGATATTCATTAAATTCATCATTATATGAAGAAATTAATAAGGGTACAAAGAAAAACGTAACTTTGAACATATATGATTTACAGGATAATAATATTGAAGAAAAAGATTTATCTTCTTTAAGCTTTAAGTTGGATATTTACAATCCAGATGTCTTCCTTACAGATGGCTATGTTGAAGATAACTTAAAAGTTAAATATAAGTTCTAAATAGAATAAACTCTATATAGAATTTGAAGAACAAAAAAGCTCGCTTGTATATTCAGGTGGGCTTTTCTGTTTTAAAAATATAAATTTTGGAGTATACTAATGGCAGTGAAAATAGGAGCAGGAATGCTTTATGAAATTTTAAAGATGGAAACAATAATTAAATGGAGTTGATTAGCTATGAAAAATGAATTTGTAAAAGAATATTTTTCAATCCCAAACATAATGGGGTATTTTAGAATAATTCTAGTTTTTGTGTACATGAGTTTTTTCTATAATTCATTGCAAGGGGGCCCATATTGGCCCGTAATTGCAACAATTATCGTCTCAGGCTTGACAGATTTTTTTGACGGAAAAGTTGCACGAAAATTCAACATGGTTACTGATTTTGGAAAAATGCTAGATCCAATAGCCGACAAAATTACAATAGGAGCCATTATTTTAACGATGGCATTTAAGTATAAAATGATTATTTATATGGTAGCATTATATATTTTAAAAGAAGGCTATATGGCAATAATGGGAGCCATCCTAATTGGAAAAGGACACAAAATCGAAGGAGCAAAGTGGTATGGAAAGGTATGTACATTTGTTACATATGTAATATTAATTGTACTTTTGTTATTCCCGGCCATGAACACAAAAGTGGTTTGGGTATTAACTACTGTAGATATGGTTTTAATGATTTTTACCTGGATAAATTATATTGTTTATCATAAAAAAATACTGGAAAACATATAAAAGCTACAAAAAACAGAAGGTCTTTTATATTGTAGGAAAAAATAGAATATAGTATATTGATTATGAGAGCGCTAAGTACGGAAATGTATGTGTAGTCATGATTTGAGCGTAGGAGGTAAAATCATATATTATAAAAGAGACAGAAGAAAAGGGGAGAAAAATGGCAAAATTAGAAAAAGTAGTACATGGAAATTTTGATACAATATTAAAAAAGATTGAAAGAGGAATAATGGGAGGCAGTGTTTCAGCATCCTTGGAAGATTCCAGCAATATTAGAGTAGGAGATACACGTTGCAGTGTTCGAGTATTTGAACGCTACAGCTACACAGGCGGAAACAGAGTTAGTTTGAATGTGACATTGCTTACAACAGGTGACGATAAGGTTTATGTTTCAGCAATTTCTGCTGGAGGAAGCAAAGGTGTATTCCTTAAAATAAATACTTTTGGTGAAGAGGCGTTTTTAAGTAAACTAAGTGAGTTACTGTAAATAGGTGTTTCTAGACAAACTAAGAGAGTTACTGTAAATAGGTGGTTTTAATGAAAGCAGAATAAGTAATAGAAGAAGTGGTGAAGCTTTGCAAAAAGTTTGGTGCAAAAGAAATTATTTTATACGGTTCCAGAGCAAAAGGCACAGCAAGGGGACGGAAAATTTTATAGAAGATTTGCTTGACTTTTAGAATGAAGTAGTGTAGAATCGTACGTGCGTCAAGATATGAGGTATCGCAAGCCTGGTTAGCTCAGTTGGTAGAGCAGAGGACTGAAAATCCTCGTGTCTCTGGTTCGATTCCGGAACCAGGCAGTATTCGCGGGTGTAGTTCAGTGGTAGAACACCAGCCTTCCAAGCTGGATATGTGGGTTCGATTCCCATCACCCGCTTTTTTGATGCAATGAAATCGATCATGGTAATTGTAAGAAACAATTATTGTGGTCGATTTTTTGTATAATAAGGATTTATGAAGTGATTTCTTATAAAAAGTTCATGGAAATTTTGACAATTATTTCATATTAAACTATTGTTGTATTAGCAAAAACAAGGAGCGTAAAATGAAAGTTTTATTAGTAGCAATAAATGCAAAATATATACATTCTAATTTGGCTGTGTACAGTCTAAAAGCTTATGCCGAAAAATACGGTCTAAACAAGCACCAAATTAAAATAAAAGAATACACAATAAATCAATATCCGGAGGAAATATTGTCTGACATATATTCGGAGAAGGCAGATGTGGTGGGCTTTTCCTGTTATATATGGAACATTGCACTTACCAAGGAAGTTATTAATGACTTGAAAGTGGTAGCTCCCAAAACCATTGTAATAGTGGGCGGACCGGAGGTTTCTTATAATCCAAGAAATGTGCTTATGGAAAATCCGGCAATAGATTACGTTATGTGTCAGGAAGGGGAGGAGCCTTTTAAGGAATTTTTGGATAACTACGATGACGAGTTGACGGACAAAAATATAAAAGGGTTGGTTTATCGTCAGGGCAACGAAATTATTGAAATTCCAAATACATGCCCTATGGATTTGTCGAAGGTTCCTTTTGTGTACAATGACATGAAGGATTTTGAAAATAAAATAATCTATTATGAAACAAGTAGAGGTTGCCCTTTTTCATGCAGTTATTGTCTTTCATCCATAGATAAAAGAATTCGCTTCAGGGATATAGATATAGTCAAAAAAGAGTTGCAGTTTTTCCTTGATAACAACACTGCACAGGTAAAATTTGTGGATAGAACTTTTAACTGTAACAAAAATCACGCCATGGAAATCTGGCAGTATATAAAAGACCACGACAATGGAATTACCAATTTCCATTTTGAAATAGCGGCTGATTTAACGACAAAAGAAGAACTTGAATTAATGAAAACAATGAGACCAGGGTTGATTCAGTTAGAAATAGGCGTTCAGTCGACTAATGAAAAAACACTTGAAACCATTAACAGAAAAACGGATATTAAGGAAATTGAAGAAATAACGTCTGTTATAAAAAAAGGAAAAAATATACATCAGCATTTAGATTTGATTGTTGGACTTCCTTATGAAGATTACCAATCTTTTGGAAAATCTTTTAATGATGTTTACAGAATGAAACCGGACCAGCTACAGTTAGGATTTTTGAAGGTTTTGCATGGCTCAATGATGGAAGTTGAAGCAACAAAATATGAAATAGAATATAGTAAGAGACCACCTTATGAGGTACTTAAAACTAAGTGGGTATCTTTTGATGACGTACTGAAATTAAAAGAAGTTGAGGCTGTAGTAGAAATTTATTACAACAGTTTGCAGTTTGTAAATACAATGGAGGCATTAGACAAGTATTTTGAGACGCCCTTTGAAATGTTTGAAAAGCTGGGAGAGTTTTATAAGCAAAACAGTGAGAATGGCGTGAAACATTCAAGAGTAAATAGATACAATTTGCTTCTTGAATTTATCGAGAAAACATTGAATTTGCAAAATGAAGAGTTAGAGAGGTTCAGGGAACTTCTCACATTTGATTTCTATTTAAGAGAAAATGCAAAATCAAGACCGACCTTTGCCAAAAATCAGGAACAGTATAAGAAGCAAATTAGAAGTATTTACAGAAATGAAGCATTGCTTGAAAAGATGGATTTCTATAAAGAATTCAATTCAAAGCAGTTTGAGCACATGACACACATTGAGGTGATTGACGGTAAGTATTTATTGTTTGATTACAAAAACAGAGATCCGTTATCAAAGGCAGCAAATATTATAAATGTAACAAAGTATGTTGATGGGAATGAATAGAGAGAAGGAGTATTAATGGATTTAATAAAAGATTACGTTTGTGTTGATATAGAAACAACAGGCGTAAGACCAAAGTGGGACAGAATTATAGAAATTGGAGCCGTAAAAGTAAGAGACGGCAGGAAAGTTGAAACTTTTTCTAAACTTATATATCCAGGAATACCAATTCCTGAACGAATTACAGATTTAACTGGTATTACAAACGAAATGATTAAGGGACAGGATAAGATCCAGCAGGTTCTACCTGAGTTTATTGAATTTGCAGGAGATGACTTACTTTTAGGACATAATATAAGATTCGACTATAGCTTCCTTAAACAAAATGCCATAAACGAAAAACTGACTTTTGAAAAATCAGGTATGGATACCCTAAAAATTGCAAGAAAACTTCTACCTGATTTAGAAAGCAGGGCATTGGATTTCTTGTGTGAGCATTATGGAATAAAAGATGAAAATCATCATAGAGCGTTTAATGATGCAAGTGTTACGTCACAATTATATTTGATTTTGTTAGAGCAGTTTGGAGAAACTAATCCGGAAGTTTTTAAGCCTTACGAGTTTTCTTACAAGGTTAAGAAAATGCAGTCAATTACGGATAAACAGAAAAAATATTTACGTGATTTAATGAATTATCACCAAATAAAAATGGATTTTGACATTGATACGCTAACAAAGAATGAAGCATCTAGAAAAATAGACAAAATTCTTTCTGAAAAGGGCAAAATTTTTGACTAGGACAAATAACATAGTTATGGTATACTTTCCTAAAGTAGGGTGCCATAGTAGGCACAAAATCTGTAAAAATAAAGCAAAGAGGTGAAAAAATGAACTTTTTTTATAACAAAAAGAATCAGAAAATAATAGCAGGAGCAATTGCATTAATACTTGTTGTAGCTATGGTTGTAACAATGGTTGCAAGTTTTTAATTAATCTGATTAATTATGTTGGCTTGCATTTTTTGGAATACGCAGGCCGACATTTGAATAAAAATACAAATAAGAAAATAAAAACTAATTTACAAAAGGAAAACACTCGGAGGAAAAATGAAAGGATTAAAGAAAATATGCATTATCCTTTGTGTAGTGATGATGCAATTAGGCATAGGTTATGTGGTAAATGCAGCAGAAGACTCTGATGAAGTAGTTAAAGAAGGAGTTAAAATCGATTCTGTTAATGTTGGTGACATGACAGAAAAGGAAGTAAAAAAAGCCGTAAAGAGCCATGTGAAGAAAAAAACAAACATAAAAGTACAGTTACGGATTAACAAGGACAAAATTACTACTACCTTGAAAGATTTGGGCTACAAGTGGGAGAATAGGGAACTTGTGGAACAGGTAATGGAAGTAGGAAAACAAGGTAATGTTATAAAAAGATACAAGGACAGTGTTGATTTAAAGAAAAATGGTAAGACATTTGAACTGAAAATGGGCATTGACCAGAAGAAAATGAAAGCAAAATTGGAAGAGTTATGTAAAGCTTTTAACGTTGATGCAAAAAATGCTTCTTTAGAGGCAACAGGTCATGGATTTAAGATTATTGCTGAAAAAGAAGGCTGTGAAGTGGATTATGAAACGACAGTAAATCAGCTTGTTTCATACATAGAAAAACAGTGGGATAAGAAGTCTGCCATTCAGTTAGAAGCAACTACAAAGATTACAAAACCTAAGTACACAACAAAGGATTGTAAGAAAGTTTCTAACACACCAATGGGTAGTTATACAACGCAGTTTACTGCAGGTGTTGTAAACCGTAACGCAAACATCAGAAATGGTGCAGAAAAGTTAAACGGCAACGTTGTATATCCGGGAGAAAGATTCTCATGTAATGAACATTTAGTTCCATGGACAGAGGACAATGGCTGGAAGCCGGCAGGTACATATTCAGAAGGTTCTGTGGTTGATAGTTTAGGTGGAGGAATCTGTCAGGTATCAAGCACTTTATACAATGCTTTACTTAATGCAGAAATTAAGGTGGTTGAGAGATATCCACACTCAATGGCAGTATCTTATGTTCCATTATCAGCGGACGCTGCATTAGCAGGTGATTACAAGGATTTAGTTTTTGAAAATAACACAGATGCACCAATTTATGTGCAGGGTGTTTATACAGAAGGTGCTATAACATTCAACATTTATGGTCATGACACAAGAAAGAAAGGTCATTCAGTTGAATATGTAAGTAAGACTACCAAGACTATTCCAATTAAGACGGCAACAAAGAAGGATCCAACATTACCGGCAGGAACAAAGAAAGTTACACCGGGTCATGTAGGTTATGTTGCTGAATTATACAAGATTACATACGAGAACGGAAAACAGGTAAGCAAAGAATTAGTACATACAAGTACATATGCAATGGCACCGACAACAACTTTAGTAGGTACTAAGAATACTAGCTCAAGTACAAAGAAAAGTCCAAGCAAGGATAAAGACAAAAAATCTGAATAAGGTGGTACATCTATGAAAACAGAAAAAATTTCCGAAATCGCTTATAAGCGTTCAGTTTTAAAAAAAGTTACTGACAAAACTGAGGGAATAAAAGTGGGTGTAGATGCGTCATATATTAAGTTAGAAGATGTTACGGCAGTAATGTCTTCTAATTTTATATTAAGCTGGTTTAAAGGCGCGGAAGAGTTCTACGTTCAAAAATCAATAAATGAAATTTATGTGGCGGGCGGCACGCCTAAATACCTTCAGTTGGAAATAACAATACCGGAAGAGTTTCCTGAAAAACAACTGGGACGAATAGTACGCAATTTTAATGAAAGTGCCCAAATGCATTCGTTACAAATTATGCAATGCAAAACTTACATTAGTGACATTACAGAACCTATGGTTCATATAAATGTATTAGGCATAGCAGAAAAAACATGGTCCACCTCAGATATAAAACCGGGCATGGAAGTAGTTATGGCAGGCACAATTGCAATTGGAGCCACATCAATAATGACGAAAAAATATTTGAACCAAATAAAAGAAAAGTTTAACGCTAAGTTTGTGGATGATTGCTTGGAAATAAGTGATTTTACAGATGTGAAACCAATCATGGATGCGGTGCTGGAATCAGATGGCAAGAATGTATCCTATACGGAAGAACAAGGGGAACAGGCACGATGTGATGGGAAAAGTATTAAGGTTAAATATTGTGGAAAAGAACATTGCAAGTTTGCACATTGTGTGGGAGATAGAGGCGTTTTCTCAAGTGCGTGGGAATTAGCATCTGCCATAGATAAAGGCATCCGGATAGAACTTGAAAAGATTCCTGTTTGGCAGGAGACAGTTGAGATAGCAGAATTGTTTGATTACAATCCTTATCTGGTTGACGGCACAGGGGCTGTGCTTTTTGTTACAGAAAATGGAACCGGGTTAGCTGCATTGCTAAATGACAATGGATTTTATGCAAATGTTATTGGAAAAATCACTGACGGAAACGATAGAGTGGTTGTACATGGTGACGAGAGAAGGTTTTTGGAGCCACCAAGACATAACCAGCTAGAAGAAGTTTTCCAAAAGTATAAGTAAAGCTATTTTATTGATTTGTATATATGATGTTAAAAAAAATCAAAAAAATATAAATAAAAGTCTATGTTAATATATGTAACTTGTTGTATAATGGCAAGGTACGACAAATTTTTTAGTAAAGGAGATTATGGCATGAAAGAAGGCAAGAGAGAAGAAATTTTAAGATTAATTGAAAACAAAAGCAGAATCGATCTTAAAGAGGCCGCGATTTTGTTAGGTATGGAGGAAGCAGAAGTCGCCAATGCCATAGCGGACATGGAGAAAGAAAAAGTAATATGCGGATATTACACTATGATAGATTGGGAAAAGACTAACGAAGACAGAGTTACAGCTTTAATTGAGGTAAAGGTTACACCACAAAGAGGAACAGGTTTTGATGACATCGCTGACAGAATTATGAGATATGACGAAGTTAAGGCAGTATATTTAATGTCAGGTGGCTTTGACTTCACAGTAATTATTGAAGAAAAGACAATGAAGGAAATTGCTCAGTTTGTAACAAGCAAACTTTCAACTCTTGATTCAATATTAAACACAGCAACACATTTTATACTTAAAAAATACAAGGATTATGGAACAATTCTTGTAGAAGACAAAGAAGAAAGGATATTGGTGACACCATAATGAGAGACCCATTGTCAAAAATAATGACTGATATTAAGCCATCGGGAATTAGAAAATTCTTTGACATTGTTAGTGAAATGAAAGATGCAATTTCTCTAGGTGTTGGAGAACCTGATTTTGATACCCCATGGCATATAAGAGAAGAAGGTATTTACTCTTTAGAGAGAGGCAGAACATTCTATACATCCAATGCAGGATTAAAAGAATTAAAAATCGAGATATCAAACTATTTAAAAAGAAAAATAAATGTAGAATATGACTATAATCACGAAATAATGGTTACAGTAGGAGGTAGTGAAGCTATTGATTTGGCCATGAGAGCCATGCTTGATCCAGGAGATGAAGTGTTAATACCACAGCCAAGTTATGTTTCATACGTTCCTTGTGCACAGCTTATTCACGCTGTACCTGTAATTATTGAATTAAAAGAAGAAAACGAGTTCAGACTTACAAAGCAGGAATTGCTTGACGCTATTACTGATAAAACAAAAATGCTTGTAATGCCTTTCCCAAATAACCCAACAGGTGCAATTATGGAGAAAGAAGACTTAGAAGAAATCGCAAAAGTCTGCGTGGAAAAAGACATTTTTGTTTTGTCTGATGAAATTTATTCGGAACTTACATATAAGGATAAGCATGTGTCAATTGCATCGATGCCTGGAATGAAAGAAAGAACAGTTGTAATTAACGGTTTTTCAAAATCATATGCAATGACAGGTTGGAGATTGGGATATGCAGCTGCCCCACAGGTGATTTTAGAACAAATGCTTAAGATACACCAGTTTGCAATAATGTGCGCACCAACAACGAGCCAGTACGCAGCAGTAGATGCATTACAAAACGGCGACAAAGATGTTGAAAAAATGTGCGAAGCATATAATCACAGAAGAAGATATCTTTTATACGAATTTAGGGAGATGGGCTTAGATTGCTTTGAACCATACGGAGCATTTTATGTTTTCCCTAGCATAAAGAAATTTGGCATGACATCTGAAGAGTTCGCAACAAGATTATTGGAGGAAGAGAAAGTGGCAGTTGTTCCAGGAACAGCTTTTGGTGACTGTGGCGAAGGCTTCCTTAGAATATCTTATGCATATTCTTTAGAAAATTTAAAAATTGCAATAGCACGAGTAAAAGACTTTGTTAAGCGGCTAGAGCAGGAACAGAAGAATGATTAATTAGATGACTAATTACTGCCAACTAAAAATTCTTATTACAAATGAAAGTGTGTATTAGTCAAAATAATGTTGGAGAGAAGAATATATGAATATTGTTTTATTAGAACCTGAAATCCCGCAAAATACAGGAAATATAGGAAGAACATGTTGTGCCACAGGCACAAAGCTGCATCTTATAGAACCAATGGGGTTCAGAATTAACGAGAAATCATTAAAAAGAGCAGGCATGGATTATTGGGACGATTTGGATGTTACAATTTATGATTGCTACAACGATTTTGTAGAGCAGAATCCAAATGCAAAAATCTGGTATGCAACTACAAAAGCACCAAAAAGATATTCAGATGTGGAATTTGGTCCAGATGATTACATTATGTTTGGAAAAGAAAGTGCAGGAATTCCTGAAGAAATTTTGGTAGACAACAAAGAACAGTGCATCAGAATCCCAATGAATCCTGAAATTCGTTCTTTGAATCTGGCAAATTCAGTGGCAATTGTTTTATACGAAAGTTTAAGACAAAATAATTTTGCAGGAATGCAGATGGAAGGACATCTTCATCATTTACATTGGAAGTAAAAGCAAAATAAAAGAAAAATCAAAAAGAGCATCCCTAGTAAGCTTAAATCTAAATTGTCATTATAAAATTAAATTCTAATTATATAAGATTAAATCCTTAAATTATTATATTGAAATAGTAATTGTATTTTGATAGAATTGAACCGTTTAAGGTATTTTAGGACGGAGACGGAATAGGACCAATGACAAAATGTATAAGGGAGGATTTTGACAATGTCAAAAGAAAAAATCAATGTCGGTAAGGAACCGGTATATGATGCAAGAAAATTAGGTTACGGCAAAATGGGCGTTCTTGGTTTTCAGCACATGTTTGCCATGTTTGGGGCAACAGTAACAGTACCACTTTTAACAGGACTTAATGTTCAAACAACACTTTTAATGGCAGGTCTTGGAACTTTATTATTTCATTTATTAACAAAATTTAAAGTTCCTGCATTTTTAGGCTCATCATTTGCATTCTTAGGCGGATATGCAACAGTAGCACCTATGGCAAAAGATGGTTCTGCAAATTTAGAAATGTTACCATACGCATGTTTAGGTGTAGTTTTTGCAGGCTTGCTGTATTTAGTGCTTGCATTATGTATTAAGTTAATAGGTGTTTCAAAAGTTATGAAATTATTCCCACCTGTTGTAACAGGACCTATTATTATTGCAATTGGTCTTTGCTTGGCACCATCAGCACTAAATAACTGTGTAACATGTTGGCCACTTGCTATTATTGCATTAGCAATTGTAATTTTCTTCAATATTTTGGGAAAAGGAATGACAAAGATTATTCCTATTTTATTAGGAGTAGTTGGAGCATATTTAATCGCTTTGATTTTCGGTAACGGATTTGGTGTTAGCTGGATTACACCAATTGACACAGACTCTATTGCAAAAGCAGCTTGGATTGGTTTTCCTATTGACTGGAGCCAGACAATTTTTTGTGGTGTAGATTATGCTGACACAGCAAAAATCACAACAGCATTAACAACAATGATTCCAATTGCCATTGCAACAATGATGGAACATATTGGTGATATTTGTGCTATCGGAGCAACAGTTGGAAAAGATTATATCAATGATCCGGGACTTCACAGAACTTTAATCGGTGACGGACTTGCAACATCATTATCATCATTATTCGGTGGACCTGCAAATACAACATACGGAGAAAACACAGGTGTTCTTGCTTTATCAAAAGTATACGATCCAAGAGTTGTAAGAATTGCAGCATATATTGCAATTGTATTTTCATTCTGCCCTAAGTTCGCAGCAGTAATCAATGCTATGCCAATGGGAATTGTTGGTGGTATTTCATTTATCCTTTACGGAATGATTGCGGCAATCGGTGTAAGAAACGTAGTTGAAGCCGGAGTTGATTTCCAGAAGTCAAGAAACGTAATTGTTTCAGCAGTAATATTTGTATGTGCTTTAGGAATTAACTTTAGTGACGCAGGTGCAGCAACATTTACAGTCGATGGTGTAACAATTAGCCTTTCAGGTTTAGCAGTTGCAGCTTTAGTAGGAATTATACTTAATGCAATATTCCCTGAAAAAGATGAAGTTAAGTCAATTGATTTAAAATAAAATCGAAAAACAAAGAGTTAAGCTTAACATATACTGATAAAAATATACAAAGTTAGGCTGAAGACAAACTGATAAAAATCAAGAATATAAAAAGTAAGTTAAGACATTCTGATAAAATTAAATATTTAAAAAGTAAGTTGAAGACGTACTAATAATAAAGAAAAGATTCTACTTAGTTCTTAAATTTATAAAATGTATCAGAAAATTAGAATGAAAAATCTAATGCTGATATAATTTGATTAAATTAGAACACGTAGAATCTTTTCTCTATTTAATAAGAAATGTTTCCCTAGGGATACACAATTGAATGTTTATACAAAAACTTTCTACAATAATGTAATCTTTCTTTTTGAAACTTCTATAAGCTTATCTTTTCGCATTTTCTGTAATTCTCTGCTCATGGCACTTCGGTCTACGGACAAGTAGTCTGCCATATCACTTTTGGTAAAAGGTAATTCAAAAGTTTTGGAATTATTTTGTCTTGCCAGGATTTCAAAATAGCATAGAATACGTTCTCTAATGGAACGTTGGCTGAGAACTTCCAAATGCTCACATATTTGCTTGGTCTTATCCTGAATCATTAACAAAACATTACTTACCAGTTGGCTGTGGTGTGCGCAGGCTTTTTCACAACGTTTTATTAAATGTTCGTAATCAATGTATCTGATTAAACATGAATCAGTGGCTTCAACAGTAATAGTGTCTTTGGGAACATGAAAATAAAAAAGTCCGCCAAAAATATCCCCTTCATTTAAATTCTCTAAAATTGTTCTGGAACCGTTAGGAAGAATGTCGACTACGCATGCTGAACCACTTTCAACTATACCAATGCCTTTATTATCGCTGTCAAAAAAGGAAATAATCTCGCCGTTAGAATACTTTTTCGTAGTTGAATGAAAACAATGCATCATTGAAGTCTGAGATTCTTCGCTTATATTATAAAAAAGTTTACTTTTTTCCATAAATCACCTCATAAAAATACATTAATGTGAATAATTATTCTAAATAATTATGTATAATCTTACAAAATTTATATAGAAAAAATATAACAAAAAAATAAAAAAGTTGCAATTGCAACAGAAATAAAAAATAAAATCTTTATAATTAAAATTGTAAAGTAAGCATATGCAGAAATACTAACACTTATTGAAGAATCTTGCACTATTTACATAGTGAAAAAAAGAAATTTGCATTAACAAAATATTCATCGTTTTATGATTGCAAAACCATTTATAAAGTGTTATATTATTCACAGTTAGTGAAAATGACGTTTTATGTGTGTTACTGCGTTTATTCGACGCACAAGTCATTAAGTTATCACGTTATACTAACTAGAATATAATGGAGGTGAACTTATGGATACTATTACATGCATAAAAACAAGAAGAAGCATTAGACAGTTTAAGGAACAGGAAGTTACAAAAGATGTTCTTGAAGATATAGTACAAACTGCTTCATTTGCTCCATCTTGGAAAAACACACAGACTACCCGTTATATTGCCATAACGGACCCTAAAGTCAAAGCCAGATTGGCAGAGGAAGGCTGCAAGGATTATCCTTTTAATCAGAAGAATATTAATGCGGCACCTGCAATAATTGCAACTACAATTGTTGATAAGCGTTCAGGTTTTGAAAGAGACGGTAGTTATTCTACTGTTCGTGAAGATAACTGGCAGGCATTTGATAATGGAATTGCTACACAGACATTGTGTTTGGCAGCTCACGAGAGAGGCTTGGGGACAGTTATAATGGGCTTGTATGACATTAACAAGGCAGAAGAAATCTTAGAAGTTCCGGAAGGACAGAAGCTTATGGCTTTAGTTGCTGTAGGTTATCCTGATGAAGAACCGGTTGCTCCAAAGAGAAAGACCGTAGAAGATTTACTTACGTTTCGTTAGTCATTCACTAAATAAATTATTAAGCTTTACATTTATTTTTAGGAGGAAAAAAAGAGATGAGAGAAGAATGGAAAGGATTCAAAAACGGCGCTTGGGAAAAAGAAATCAACGTCAGAGATTTTATCCAGAAGAACTACGAACCATATGATGGTGATGCTAGCTTCTTAGCAGGACCAACACAGAACACAACAGATTTATGGAATCAGGTACTTGATCTTCAGAAGAAAGAAAGAGCAGCTGGTGGTGTTCTTGATATGGATACAAAGGTTGTATCAACAATCACATCACATGGTGCAGGATATTTAGATAAAGACAAAGAAACTATCGTTGGTTTCCAGACTGATAAGCCTTTCAAGAGAAGCTTACAGGTAAACGGTGGTATCCGTATGGCTATGAAGGCTTGTAGCGACAACGGATATGAAGTAGATCCTGAAGTTGTAGACTTTTATACAAATTATAGAAAAACACATAACGCTGGTGTATTCGATGCTTACACACCAGAAATCAGAACATGTAGAACAAACCATATCGTAACAGGTCTTCCTGATGCTTACGGACGTGGACGTATCATCGGTGACTACAGAAGAGTTGCTTTATATGGTGTTGATACACTTATCGTTGACAAGGAAGCACAGAAGGCTTCTACACCAACAGAAATGAGACCTGACGTTATTCGTGATAGAGAAGAATATTCAGAACAGATTAGAGCTCTTAAAGAATTAAAGGAATTAGGTAAGATTTACGGATTCGATATTTCAAGACCAGCTCAGAACGTACAGGAAGCTATTCAGTGGTTATACCTTGGATACTTAGCAGCAGTTAAGGAACAGAATGGTGCAGCTATGTCACTTGGACGTACATCAACATTCATCGACTGCTTCGCTCAGAGAGATTTAGCAAACGGAACATTCACAGAAGAACAGATTCAGGAATTCATCGATCACTTCATCATGAAGTTAAGATGCGTTAAGTTCGCAAGAACTCCAGAATACAACTCAATCTTCGCTGGTGATCCAGTTTGGGTTACAGAATCAATCGGTGGTGTAGGTATCGATGGACGTCACATGGTAACAAAGACATCATTCAGATATCTTCATACATTAGAAAACTTAGGTGCAGCTCCAGAACCAAACTTAACAGTTTTATGGTCAACAAGACTTCCAGAAGAATTCAAGAAGTACTGTGCTAAGATTTCTATTGATTACTCATCAATTCAGTACGAAAACGATGACTTAATGAGACAGTACAATGGTGATGACTATGGTATCGCTTGTTGTGTATCTCCAATGAGAATTGGTAAAGAAATGCAGTTCTTCGGAGCTAGAGCAAACCTTGCTAAATGTTTATTATACGCTATCAATGGTGGTGTTGATGAAAAGACAAAAGTACAGGTAGGACCAAAGTACAGACCAATTACAGCAGAATATCTTGATTATGATGAAGTAATGGATAGATATGAAGACATGATGAAGTGGTTAGCAGGAGTATATGTAAACGCTCTTAACATTATCCACTACATGCATGATAAATATTCATATGAAAGAATTCAGTTAGCATTACATGATGCTCACGTTAAGAGATGGTTCGCAACAGGTGTTGCAGGACTTTCAGTAGTAGCTGACTCACTTTCAGCTATTAAGTATGCTAAGGTTAAGGCTATCAGAGATGAAGATGGTCTTGTAGTAGATTACGAAGTAGAGGGAGATTTCCCTAAATATGGTAACGATGATGATAGAGTAGATAGTCTTGCAGTAATGATCGTTGACAAGTTCATGGGTTACTTAAGACAGAACTACACATACAGAGATAGTGTTCCTACACAGTCAATTCTTACAATTACATCAAACGTAACATATGGTAAGAATACAGGTAACACACCTGACGGAAGAAAGGCTGGACAGCCATTTGCACCAGGTGCTAACCCACTTCATGGTAGAGATACACACGGTGCTGTATCATCACTTGCATCAGTTGCTAAGATTCCATTTGAAAACGCTAGAGATGGTATCTCAGATACATTTACAGTAGTTCCAGATGCTCTTGGTAAGGATTGCCAGGTATTCACAGGTGATTTAGATGCTGATGATTTAGGATTAGACATTGATGATCTTATCAAATTACAGCAGTAATTATTAAAAATAGAGGAAATTCAGAATGACAACAGGAATAATTCATTCAATTGAAAGTTGTGGAACAGTAGATGGACCAGGAGTAAGATTTGTAGTTTTCTTTAAGGGATGTCCTATGAGATGTGCATATTGTCATAATCCGGACACATGGTCAATGGCAGGTGGAACAGAGATGACAGTAGATGAAATTCTTGAACAGTATGAGAAGAAACGTCCTTTTTATAAAACCGGTGGAATCACTGCAACAGGTGGAGAACCAATGGTACAGATAGACTTCTTAACAGAACTGTTTGAAGAATCACACCGAAGAGGAATTAATACCTGTCTGGATACATCAGGTGTAACTTTTAAACCTGATGATCCGGAATATCTGAAAAAGGTAGACAGACTACTGGCGGTAACGGATTTGGTTATGCTGGATATTAAACATATTGATCCGGAAGAACATAAGAAATTATGTAAACAGCCAAATGATAATATTTTAGCCTTTGCCCGTTACCTAGATAAAAAAGGCATAAAGATTTGGATAAGACATGTTGTAGTTCCACATATAACTATTAATAAGAAATATTTATATGAACTTGGACTTTTTATTGGTCAGTTAAAGATGGTAAAAGCATTAGATATTTTGCCTTACCATGATATGGCAAAGAAAAAGTACAAGGAACTAGGTATTGAATATCCATTGGAAAATATAGAGCCAGCCACAAAAGAGATGGCGTTGGCTGCAAAGAAAATAGTGCTTGAGGGATTCAGAGAATCTAGAATTAAACTATTAGAAAAAGAGAAATAGGAGGTAATTAAAATGGCAGCAAGTGCAAAACAGGTTGATAATTTAGTTTCTTTAATAGACGGATATGCAGAAGAAGGAGGATATCATCTTAACGTTAATGTATTAAACAGAGATACATTATTAGATGCTCAGAAACATCCAGAAAACTATCCTCAGCTTACAATCCGTGTATCAGGATATGCTGTAAACTTCATTAAGTTAACAAAAGAACAGCAGGATGATGTTATTAGTAGAACATTCCACGGAAGTCTATAAATAACAGTTTAATATGTACGTATTTGCGAAGATGCGTATTAGTGTAAAGAGGTCGGCGTATGCTGACCTCTATTACTTTAAGTATATAATAAAAATATATGTATGTATTTATCTATCTATAGTCAAGAGAAGATATACATATGGGGTATTGGGTGTAATAAATATATCTAAATCAATAGAAAAGAATGAGGCGGAGAAATGTATAATATTGTATCAAAATTAATTATATATGGTGATATGGATAAAGATTCAATTTTAATGAAATTGAGTGATATTATAAGAAAATATAAGGAAACAGATTATAAGAAAGATGAAATTATCACCGAATTATATTGTCAGGTTAAAAGAATTTTAGAAGTGTCAACAGATTATGGCTTTGATGATAATTTATGGCACAATTATCTTACATATTTGTTAATAACAGATGAAAATCCTTTTAGCTTAACTTGTGAAAAAATTGGTGCAAATAATGGAAGTGTAAATCATTTTGCTGAAAATGATTTTAAACAGTTTAAAGCTTTATTCGATTATGATTTTGCACCAATGGAGGAAGATTTAGGAATTGATTGCTTTAAACAGTTATCAAATTATAAGGCAATTGGTAAACCTGAATTAATGTATAACAAAAATGTAAGCGAAAAAGTAAGAACACTAAGTAAGAGACTTGAGCAGTCAAAAGATGAAAAAGAATTTTTTGAGCATGTTACAAATTTCTATAAAGACTATGGTGTTGGAATGTTCGGTTTAAATAAGGCTTTCAGAATAACAGATACTGTTCCTTTCAAATTCCATGCAATTAACAATATGGATAGGGTAATGCTTGATGATTTAGTGGGCTATGAAATTCAAAAGAAGAAGCTTGTTGATAACACAGAAGCTTTTGTAGAAGGAAGAAAGGCAAATAACTGTCTTTTATTTGGTGATAGTGGTACAGGTAAGTCAACAAGTATTAAAGCTATTGTTAATCAGTATTACGACAAGGGACTTAGAATGATTGAAATATACAAGCATCAGTTTAAGGACTTATCTAATGTAATAGCCGCAATAAAAAACAGAAATTACAAGTTTATTATTTATATGGATGATTTATCATTTGAAGAATTTGAAATTGAATATAAATTCTTAAAAGCTGTTATTGAAGGTGGCGTGGAAACAAAACCTGAAAATATTTTAATATATGCTACATCAAACAGACGTCATTTAATAAAAGAAACATGGAACGACAGAAGCGATGTTCAGGTTGATAATGGTATACACAAATCAGATACAATGGAAGAAAAATTATCATTGGTTAACAGATTTGGTGTGACAATTAATTATTCTAAACCAAGTCAAAAAGAATATTTTGAAATTGCAATTCAGTTATGTAGACGTTTAGGCGTTGAGCTTTCTGATGACGAAATCAAGGCAGAAGCAAACAAGTGGGAACTTAGCCATGGTGGAATTTCAGGTAGAACAGCACAGCAATTTGCAAATTATTTAGCAGGACAAGAAAAAAAATAAAAAAAGTGCTTGCATTGTTTCCGACATTGTGATAATATACTCTCTGTCGCGAGACATTGGCCCATCGCCAAATGGTAAGGCACTGGACTCTGACTCCAGCATTTTCAAGGTTCGAATCCTTGTGGGCCAGTTTTAAACCACATGATTAAGTTCATGTGGTTTTTTGTGCAATAAAAAAAGGCTCTAAGCTTTACTGAAACGCAAAACTTAGAACCGTTATAGTTCATATAATATGAACTTAAACTAGATTATACCATTATATTTATACATCTTATGACTTTGAAAGTTAATTTACTACTTATCTTTTTATGCAGTTTATAGTTTGAAAATTAATTTATAGCTTATCTTTTTATACAACTGCTAGGATTAACTGCGTAGAAATTCTTTTTATCCATTTCTTCAGTAACCATTCTGAGAGCTTCACCAAATCTTTGGAAATGAACGATTTCTCTTTTTCTTAAAAATTTAATTGGATCAGCAACTTCGCAATCTTTTACCAAAGATAAAATGTTATCGTATGTTTTTCTTGCTTTCTGTTCGGCAGCCATATCCTCTACTAAGTCAGCAATAGGATCTCCTGATGACTGAAATTCAGTAGCTGTGAAAGGCACACCACCGGCAGATTGAGGCCATACGCCAAGAGTATGATCCACGTAGTATTTTTCAAATCCGGCTGTGTCAACTTCATCGCAAGGTAAGTCCTTAACAAGCTGGTGAACGATAGTTCCCACTATTTCAAGGTGTGAAAGTTCTTCACATGCTATATCATTTAAAAGTCCTGCAACTCTAGGATTTTTAAAAGTGAATTTCTGAGACATATATCTGAACGCTGCGCTAGCCTCACCATCAGGACCACCATACTGGCTGAGTATGAACTGGGCAGTTTGAGGATTTCTTATTTTTATATTAACAGGGCATTGCAGTCTTTTTTCATATACATACATTAGCAACTACCTCCTTCCCAAGGCATATTGCCTTTATTCCATTGCCAGTAATCTTCATCATTTACTTCGTAAAAAGTAAGCGGACCAAAGTTATCAACATATTCTCGCCATGCACTTTCCCTTGTTTTTTGCACTTTGTTATAAAACATGATAGCCTCCTGACAGTTGGGATGTGTGTCTAAAAACAGTCTTGTGTCGTCAAGTGCAAAACTGGTTTGAGTAATAATTTTCATTAATGATTTTTTATCGCATTTCATTATTTACACTTCCTTCCTATATATGACTTGTCAAGTTGAGCAAATATTGTGCCTCTGGCAAATCCTTCTTCTGGAGAATAAATGTCTTCCCATTTCTGCCATGGAACATAACACATACCGGGAGCCATATGGTCCACATGCTCTGTGCCTATATCGCAACCGTCAGTTTTCATACAGCCACAACCGCCGGCTCTTTTACAACCACAAATATTACCTGAAGAACTATTTCTTGAATTCCCGTTTGCTGTCATATTACGGTTATTATTCATACAACTGCAATTATTAGAACTGTTGGCTGAACCATTACGACTCATGTTATTAGAATTATTACCTAAGGGACCACAGCTTTGCGTAGTATTATTGGAACATCCACAACCTTGCGTAGCATTATTAGAACAACCAAAACCCGACATGTTATTAGGACGATTACCACCGGACATGTTGCATGAGCGACCGCAACCGGACATAGTATTGCCACTGCAATTGCAGTTTCTATTCATTGTACAATTCATTATTTACATCCTTTTTTTATTTTACAATAATAAGGTATGCAATTTTTTGACTGTTGTTCTAAATATTGATGTTGGTTTTTGGTGAAAACTGGGGTATACTTATATGGAATTAATTTATCGGAGGAAATCAAATGAGAAATTGTTTAGTTGCTCAGTCAGGCGGACCAACAGTAGCTATTAATGCCAGCCTTGCCGGTGTTATACAGGGTGCAATTGACAGCAAAGAGTTTAAAACAGTATATGGCTCTCTTAATGGAGTTCAGGGGTTACTAAATGGACGACTTATGGATTTGACTAAAAAAGTTGAGGAAACACCTATGTTCATAGAATTACTTAAGAAATCACCTTCTATGTACCTAGGTTCATGTAGATATCAGCTTCCACATTATGAGGAAGATGATGCACCATACGCATATATTTTTAAGAAATTTAAGGAATATGAAATAGATGCATTTTTCTATATTGGTGGTAATGATTCAATGGATACTGTGGACAAATTAAGTCAGTATGCAAAGACAATTGGAAACAATATTAAAATTATTGGAATTCCAAAGACAATTGATAATGACTTGTGTGTTACAGACCATACGCCAGGGTACGGTTCAGCCGCTAAATATGTAGCATCTACATTATTAGAAATAGGTCATGATACTTCAATTTACCCAATTAAAAGTGTTACAATTGTAGAAATTATGGGACGTGACGCTGGTTGGCTTACAGGCGCATCGGTATTAGCCAGAAACAAATATAATTTTGCACCACACTTAATTTATCTTCCGGAAGTTCCTTTTGTGGAAGAAGAATTTATTGAAGACGTTAAGGCTGCAATGGAGAAATATAATAACGTTGTAATTGCTGTATCTGAAGGTATAAAAGATGCAAATGGCAAGTACGTTAGTGCTACAACAGCAGTGGAAGATACATTTGGTCACAGCCAGCTTAGTGGTACAGGCAAGTGTTTGGAATATATTATTAAGCAGAATATACAGGTTAAGGTGCGTTCTGTTGAAATTAACATTCTTCAAAGAAGCGCCGCCCATATGTCATCTATTACTGATATAGGAGAAGCTTTCAGATTAGGAAGACATGCTATTAATATTTCCATAGAAGGAAAAACAGGTGTTATGGTTACAGCCATTAGAAAGGCAAACGATCCATATTGTGTTACAATGTCTGACACACCTGTACAGAATGTTGCAGGTCTTGTAAAACATGTGCCTAGAGAATGGATTAACGCTAGAGGCAATGATGTAACTCAGGAATTTATAGATTACGCATATCCTCTTATTTTAGGAGAGCCTGTTGTAAAATATCAGAGAGGAATCCCTGATTATTTGGACATATCGCATTTGTTCCCTAATATGAATGACAAGTAACATAGTGCAAAAATAGTGCAAAATAATGTTGGCAATTAGGATAAAATGGGGTATACTAAAGTTAGTTGTTTAAAATTTAACAATAAAGTATAAGATTATATGGAGGTACATTATGTTAGTATCAGCTAAAGAAATGTTAGAAAAAGCAAAAGCAGGACACTATGCTGTTGGACAGTTCAACATCAACAACCTTGAATGGACAAAGTCAATTCTTTTAACAGCAGAAGAATTAAAGAGCCCTGTTATTTTAGGAGTATCTGAAGGCGCTGGAAAGTACATGACTGGATTTAAGACAGTTGCAGCTATGGTTAAGGCTATGGATGAAGAATTAGGAATTACAGTTCCTGTAGCTCTTCACTTAGACCATGGTTCATACGAAGGATGCTACAAGTGTATTAAGGCTGGATTTACATCAATTATGTTTGATGGTTCACATTATCCAATCGAAGAAAATATTGCAAAGACTAAGGAATTAGTATCAGTAGCTCATAACATGGATATGTCAATTGAAGCTGAAGTTGGTTCAATTGGTGGTGAAGAAGACGGAGTTATCGGTAGAGGCGAATGTGCAGATCCTGATGAATGTAAAGCAGTAGCAGACCTTGGTGTTGATATGCTTGCAGCAGGTATTGGTAACATCCATGGAAAATACCCAGACAACTGGGAAGGACTTAGCTTTGAAACTCTTGATGCTATTCAGGCTAAGACAGGAGTTATGCCATTAGTTCTTCATGGTGGTACAGGTATCCCTGAAGATATGATTAAGAAGGCTATTGATCTTGGAGTATCAAAGATTAACGTAAACACAGAATGTCAGTTATCATTTGCTGATGCAACAAGAAAATATATTGAAGCTGGAAAAGACTTAGAAGGAAAGGGATTCGATCCTAGAAAACTTCTTGCTCCAGGTGCAGAAGCTATTAAGGCAACTGTAAAAGAAAAGATGGAACTTTTCGGTTCAGTAGGAAAAGCTGAATAATTAATATAAAATAACATATTTTATTAAAAAACAACTGGGATGTTGCATCCCGGTTGTTTTTTTCTGTAATAGGAAATTCTGAAAGAATTTCCTATTACAGAAAAAACGTTCCACTATGGATATACTTGCCTTTTTATGCTAATAATTTTATACTTAAATAAGTATATTTAGAAGGAAGACAAAGCTGTGGAAAATAGAGATAAGAAAAAAGATGAATTAAATAAAAAACAACAGAATAATACTGATAAGAAAAACATTGAAGACATGAATGAAACAACAAATAATGATGATAAGAAAAATGTGGAAGATATAACTGAAAGAAAGAAGACAGGCAAAAAACTGAAACTTTCAAATCGAGCTTATAACATTATCAGGTACGTTGCTTTAGTGTGTGCGGCAGCAGTGCTTATTTATGCATCATACAGCCTTACGGATTCTTATTTGAATTACAAAGAGGATGAGGCAAAGTACGCAGAAATAAACAAAATGTTCACACAGAAGACTGAAAATAAGAAAACCAAAAAAAAGAAAAATAAAAGTGAATATTCTTCATCTCTTACAACATGGGTTTGGGATTACAAAGCAATGTTGCAGTACAACGATGAAGCAAGAGGTTACATTAAATTAGATGGAACAAGAATACAGTATCCAATAGTAGAACATAGTGATAATGACTTTTATTTAAAAAAAGGTTCAGACAAAATATCAAATGGCGCCGGTGCCATATTCCTTGACTATAGAACGGCAGGTCTTGATGGCAAAATGTGTATTTTGTACGGTCATAACATGCTTGACGGCTCAATGTTTAAAGGACTAATGAGTTTTAGAGAGAGCAAGTTTGCTAAGGCACACCAGATATTTGATATATATGTTGGCTATAAACATTATCTATATTATGTTTTTTCAACATTTACTGCAAAAGATAACAATGAAGATGTTTATAAATACGGCTTTGATGATGATGTTGCCTTCCAAAAATGGATTAATTTAGTAGCTGGAAAAAGCAGTCAGAAATTTGATTATGGCATTCCGGGAGTGGATGATAAGATTATAATGTGCTCAACCTGTGTAGACGATTATGGCAACAGACAGATTGTTTGTATGTATAGAGGAGAAGAGGTAGTAGATTAGCAAAAGTTGTAAAAATATGTAAAAATAAGGGGTAAACTTAATTTAATTAAGAAAAAGGTTTAAATAATTAGATAAATACCTTGATGCTATTGATTTTTATAAAGATATGATGTAGATTAGTCTGCGAATGAGGGAGACCTCACCGCTGAATGAGATTAAGGACAAGGGCGTTCTTCAAAATGAATATTTGGAGAAGTGCCTTTTTCTTTTGGGTTAATTAAAATAGCGGAAGAAATATGTTAGTAGAGAAAGGAACAGAAAACTATGGGAGTTAATATTGAAAAAGTATTTGGAGAAAACGTATTTGACGACTCAGTTATGAAAGTTCGCTTACCTAAAAGTGATTTTGAGAGAGTTAAAACTCTTATGCATGAAGGTGGAGAAATAACAGAAGATTTGGCAGATGTTGTTGCTCAGGCTATGAAAGAATGGGCATTGGAAAAAGGTGCTACACACTATACACATGTATTTCAACCATATGTTATTTCAGTAGGAGCTGAAAAACATGATTCATTTGCATCAGTACCAGTTGATGGAAAAATTGAAAATACATTTACAGGAAAAGAATTATTAATGGGAGAACCTGATGCTTCTTCATTCCCTTCAGGTGGACTTAGAGAAACATGTGGAGCAAGAGGATATACAGCATGGGACATTACATCTCCTGTTTACATTAAAGAAGATACACTTTGTATACCGACAGCTTTTTGCTCATATACAGGTGAATCACTTGACACAAAGACACCACTTCTTAAGGCAATGCATGCAGTAAGTAAGCAAGGTGTAAGACTTATGAGATTATTTGGAAATGAAAACACAAAGAGAATTTACTCATATGTTGGACCTGAACAGGAATACTTCCTTGTGGATAAGGAAAAATATTTGAAGAGACCTGACTTAATTTACTCAGGACGTACATTATTTGGAGCACCTGCTCCTAAGGGACAGGAAATGGACGACCAGTATTTTGGCGCAATTCCTCCAAGAGTAAAAGCATTCATGGAAGACATAGATGCGAAATTATGGAAGTTAGGAATCACAGCAAAAACAGAACATTGCGAGGTTGCTCCAGGACAGTTTGAAATTGCCCCAATCTTTTCAATTTCAAATGTTGCTTTAGATAACAACCTTTTAGTAATGGATATTTTAAAGAAAACAGCAAGACAGCATGGCTTAATTTGCTTACTTCATGAAAAACCATTTGATGGAATCAACGGTTCAGGTAAGCACAACAACTGGTCACTTACAACTGATGATGGAATTAACTTATTTAAACCTGGAAAAAAACCTGAAAATAACTCATTATTCCAGTTAGTATTAGCTTGTACAATGGCAGCTGTTGACGCACATGCAGTTCTTTTAAGATTAGCAGCTTCAAATACAGGTAATGACCACAGATTAGGAGCTAATGAAGCACCACCTGCAATTATCTCAATGTACTTAGGAGATCAGGTTGGAGACGTTGTAGATCAGATTATTAAAAATGGTGAAGCTACATCAAGTCTTTCATCAGGAGAAATTGATTTTGGTATTAAGAAACTTCCAAAACTTGAGAAGGATCCTACAGATAGAAACAGAACATCACCATTCGCATTTACAGGTAACAGATTTGAATTTAGAATGGTTGCTTCATCAAACACAATTGGTGATGTAAATACAGTTCTTAACGCAATGATGGCTGAACAGTTTGAAAAAGCTGTTGAAGTGTTAAGCAAGGCTGATGATTTCGAAACAGCAGTTACAGAATACACAGCTAAGTTAATGAGAGAACATCAGAGAATTATCTTCAACGGAAACGGATATTCAGAAGAATGGCCGGTTGAAGCTGAAAAGAGAGGTCTTCCAAACTGCAAATCTATTGTTGATGCAATACCTGCATTATTAGATGATACAACAATTGAAATGTATGGTAAGTTTGGTATTCTTTCTAAGGCTGAATTAGCAGCAAGAAAGGAAATCTTATTTGAACAGTATGCAGGTGTTAGAAATATTGAAGCATTAACAATGGTAGATATGGCTAACAAGTTAATTATTCCTGCAACAGTTAAATATACAAAAGAACTTGCAGATACTGTTTTAGCAGTAAAAGAAGCTGGTGTAGATGCAACAATTCAGGCAGAAATGTTAGCAGATGCTACAGCAAAATTAACTGAAATGAAGAAGGCAGTTAAGAACTTATCAGAAGTAACAGAAAAAGCTGCAAACGCAGGAGATGCACAGGCAGTTGCAGTTGCTTACAAAGATGAAGTTATGGAAGCAATGGCTGAACTTAGAAAACCGGCTGATGAACTTGAAGTAGTTATGCCAAAAGAAGAATGGCCAATGCCTACATACGGTGATTTAGTATTTGAATTATAATTACTATTTATAATAAAACCTCAAAAGGAGTTTGCGATTTTTATCGCAAGCTCTTTTTATGTAATAAGAAATTCTTTCAGAATTTTTTATTACATAAAAACGTTTCACTATGGATGCACACTAGCACAAAATGAAAAATGTTGCTAAAGCAACACGCACTAGGCGCGTAGAATGCCCCAAGCGACGTTCTTTTGGTTTAACAAGAAATGTCCCTTGCTACATTTTTCTTGCGTTGTTTTGCATAATTGTATAGAATAGTATTTATTCGTAAAAAGATAATAAGTAAAAGCCCGCAATATTAAAAGTGGGATTAAGGAGAGAAAATTAAAGATGAAAGTAATATTGGATATTCTATTGTTATTAGTAGGATTTTTATTCCTTATTAAAGGGGCTGATTTTTTCGTAGATGGAAGCGTGGCAGTTGCCAGAAGATTGAAAGTTCCATCAATTGTAGTGGGACTTACAATTGTTGCGGTGGGAACATCGCTACCTGAACTTGCCGTAAGTGCATTTGCTTCAGCAAAAGGCTCTAATGCTATTGCAGTAAGTAATGTTGACGGTTCAAATACATTTAACCTTTTAATGGTATTGGGTGTGACAGCTCTTTTTGCAAGCATTAAGGTGAAACAGTCTATATTGAAGAGAGAGTTCCCGTTTTTAGCCATAATTTCCCTTATATTGATATTTTTATTAGGAGATGCATTGTGGTTTGGAGATATAATCGGAAATGTGAATTTGCTTAAATTTTCAAACGGAAATGCTACAGTAGGGTCTGTTGGACGAATAGACGGCATATTATTGCTGTTATTGTTTGTAGGTTTTATTGCATGGACAATTTCTTATGCTTTAAGAGAGAGAACACAGGGCGATGATGGAGATATTCTAATGTCTAAGTCCAAATGTGTTTGGTTTATTCTTGGTGGTATAGTAGCAATTGTTGTAGGTGGAGAGGTAGTTGTAGATTGTGCCAAAAGTCTTGCATTGGCGGTAGGTATGAGCGAAACATTAGTAGGTCTTACAGTAGTAGCAATGGGAACATCTTTACCTGAGCTTGTTACATCAGCCGTTGCTGCGAAAAAAGGAGAAGCAGATTTGGCAGTGGGAAATGTAGTTGGCTCTAACATATCAAACATTTTATTGGTGTTAGGCGTTTCGGCTACAATATCACCTGTAACAGTTACTTTAAATAATGCGATTGATGCGGTTGTAGCACTACTTGTGGCAGTGATAGTTTATGTAGTGGCAATTACAAGTAAGAAGATTGAAAGAAAAGAAGGTATATTACTAATCTTTATTTATTGTTTATACATGGCATATATTATTTGCAGACAATATATGGCGTAAGTAAAAGATCACAGATTTGTTGGAAATGAATTTTTCACAAGAAGTTAGATATAACAATCTAACATTTGCCAGCGAGTTCATTTGAAGATTAATTGAAAACAAATCTGTGGTCTTTTTTTAGATAGCAAAAAGGATGCATCTCTGCATCCTTTCCGCAAATATATTCTAATAATAAAAAAGGGAGGGAATCGGATAAATCCGATCCAAAAAAATTATGAAAAAACATAAACAAAATGTATAGCAACTTTTGTTTATGTTTATATAATAATTTGAAAACGTGAAAAAAGAGTGTTTTCGATGTAAAGAAATTATGAACAAGGTGTAAAAAAGAAAACTAAAATTGTTTCAACGTAAAATACGTGTTCCTATAGCTGAATTTCTGCACGAAATGTAAACAGTTATTGAGTAAGTGCGTCTCTAAAAAAAGAATGTATCTTTTGCTACTATATGCACCGCTACAATGTAAGAAAAAGTAAATTATGCCGGTACGTAAAAGCGCTACATTATTAAGAATAAAAGACGAGTTTTATATTGAAAAAGAGGCAAGTTTCATATTGGAAAAGCGGCAAGTTGTACTGTGAAAATAAATGTGTTAGAATATTTAGAAATCCGAAATTTAATTTTGGACAAAATAAGAAAATGGTTGTCAGGGTAATATAAAGTCTGGCACTTAGAATATTTTAATAGAAAGGAATGAGAAAAATGGCACAGAATCCAATAGTAACAATCGAAATGGAAAACGGAGACGTAATGAAGGCTGAATTATATCCTGAAATCGCTCCAAATACAGTAAATAACTTTATAAGTTTAGTAAACAAAGGTTTTTATGATGGAGTAATTTTCCACAGAGTAATCAGAGGTTTTATGATTCAGGGTGGAGATCCACAGGGAACAGGCGTAGGTGGACCTGGATATTCTATTAAGGGTGAATTTTCATATAATGGTTTTGCAAATGACTTAAAGCATACAAAGGGTGTTCTTTCAATGGCAAGAACAATGGAACCAAATTCAGCAGGGTCACAGTTCTTTATTATGCATGAAACATCACCACATCTTGATGGTCAGTATGCAGCTTTTGGAAAAGTTGTAGAAGGTGAAGATATTATTGATAAGATTGCAGCAGTTGCAACAGATTATATGGATAAGCCTTTAGAAGAACAGAAAATGAAAAAAGTTACAGTTGAAACTTTCGGTCAGGATTATCCTGAACCTGAAAAGATGTAATGGAGGATTTCAATGGCTAGAATAACAAAAGATATGATTATTTCAGATATAATTGACATTCACATGGGATGTATACCAATTCTATTAAGTGAGGGAATGCATTGTGTGGGCTGTCCATCTGCTCAGGGAGAATCTTTAGAGGAAGCATGTTTGGTACATGGACTAGATGCAGACGCTTTAGCAAAGAAATTAAATGACTTTGTAGAAAATGTCAAAGAATAGAAGACGTACCACTATAGATGAGTTGGTACAAAAAAGAATAATTTTTAAAAAATAATTGCAAAAAAATAGTTCCAAAGATATTTGTTTTGTATGTAACAATATCATTTGGAACTATTTTTTATGGATTCTTAATTAAATCCTATAAAGCAACATCACCGATAATGCCATCGATAACATAGTATGCTTTCATATCTTCAGGTTTTACATAAATAGAAACTGAATTTATTGTTCTCTTTTTATTTTTTGCCTTGAAGTCAGCCTTTACAGCTTCTTCAATCTGCTTAGCATCAAATTCCATTCCCTGGAACTGAACATATAAGTTTGACTCTTTTTTAGTAGTCTTTTTAGCTGCTGTTTTCTTAGCTGTAGTCTTAGTAGCTTTCTTTTCTGTTGTTGTAGCTTTCTTTGTAACTGTTTTCTTAGGCTCTTCAACCTTCTTAGCAGTTGCTTTTGTTTCTTCGGCTTTCTTAGCTGGAGCTTTCTTTGCTTCTGCAGTAGTCTTCTTTGTTTCAGTAACTTTTTTTGCTTCAGTAGCAACAACCTTCTTCTCTGTAGTAGCTTTAGCAGTAGTTTTCTTTTCTGCTTCTGCGTTTAATATTGAAGAAACAGTAACCTGCTTTGGTTCTGCTTTAGTTTCAGCTGCTTTTGTACTGATTGTGTTTCCCTTTTTAGTTGCCATAATAAATAATCCTCCTTGAATTTAACCAGGGTGAATCAAGTCATGTATTAATGTATTAGTATATATCAACCCTAATTTAATTGTCTTTCACGCAAATATCATACATCTACTAAATAAATTATGCAACGATTTACCTTGAAGTTTGTAACATTTGCCAAAAAAAGCGAATATTTTCGTAATAAAATTATGGAAATAAAAGTTAAAAATAATATATATGTGGACAAATAAAAGATTATAAGGAAGATTGGGAGTTTATGTATATAGGAAGAAAAACGTAGATATTTCATTGACACTATGTCGAAAAATTGTTAAAATTTTATTACAGATGACGAGCACAAATTTAACATATGTAACAAAAATGAATTATTAAATTAAAGATATACAATTTCTATATAAATACTAATTGTAAGTGACTACATTTGTTAAAGCATTAGATAGATTAGTTTGGGTGTTAATAGGATGAACATAAATAATAAAGAAGAATTAAAGAAACAGTTGTACATACATAGAAATAGAATATGTTATATTGCAGTATTTGCAATAGCTTCCATTATTACAATCGCATCAGTAATTGGAAGAAATGACAAGATTGTTTTAGTAGACAGCTCTCAGTTGGTTGTTAGTGAGAAAGAATCAATTGATGTGAAAAATAAGGATGAGCAAAAAGTAGCGGCAGTTGATAGAAATGATGCAACAGTAGAGGACACACATATTGAAACTGAAAACACAACAGGCTCTAAGATAGTTATTAATACTGATATTTTGAATGTTAGAAAGGATGCCACAGAAGATTCGGAGGCATTGGGAATCGCTGAGCAGGGAGATGAATTTGATATTATTGCAGAAGACGGTGAATGGATAGAAATTGACTATAATGGCAATAATGGATATGTAAAACAGGAATATGTACAGTTTAAATAAAATACATTTAAGAAATCCTTTATAATGGGATTTCTTTTTTTTATCACAAATGCTATAATGCTCTTTAACTGAACAAATATTATGGTTACAAAAGATAAACACATTATATTGGGAATTTATACATAATATAATGTAGACATTGTGACCGTAAGAGAAATGTAACTAACAGTTAAATATAGAAAAGGAGGGCGTATGAATTATATTGGATGGTTAATAGTGTTTGTAGTTTTTGCGGCACTGGAGTTGATTTCCCTTGGAATGACCTGTATATGGTTTGCAATTGGAGCTTTGGCTGCCTGTGTTACATCATTGTTTACCGGGAACTGGATTATTCAGGCAATTGTTTTTATAGTTGTTACGGTAATCGTATTGTTAGTGCTTAGACCTATTGCGGTAAAGTACATTAATAACAAAGCCGAGAGGACTAATGTGGAATCAATGGAAGGAAAGAACGGAAAAGTTATTTCTGAAATAGACAATATTAATGCAAAAGGAATGGTTCTTATTGACGGAATGGAATGGACAGCCAGAAGCGTTAATGAAGATATAATACCGGAAAACACATTAGTTGAAGTTGTAGCCATTGAGGGTGTTAAGGCTATTGTGAAAATTAAAAAGTAGATATAAATAAGGAGGAGAAAAATGGAAATTTTATTAGTAGTTATAGTGTTGGCAATTGTTGTCACATCAACATGTGTAAAGATTGTACCACAGGCACATTCATATGTTATTGAAAGATTAGGCGTATACAAAGAAACATGGTCTGTAGGAATTCACTTTAAGGTGCCTTTTCTTGATAGAATATCAAGAAGAGTTAATTTAAAGGAACAGGTTGCAGACTTTGAACCACAGCCTGTTATTACAAGAGATAATGTAACAATGCAGATTGATACTATTATTTTCTATCAGATTACAGATCCAAAGTTATATGCTTACGGTGTTGAAAATCCAATAGTGGCAATTAAGTCACTTACAGCAACAACACTTAGAAATATTGTGGGTGATTTGGAACTTGATGAAACACTTACATCAAGAGAAACAATAAATGCAAAAATGCGTACAGAATTAGATGTTGCAACTGATCCATGGGGAATTAAGGTAAACAGAGTCGAACTTAAGAACATTATTCCACCAAGAGATATTCAGGAAGCAATGGAAAAACAGATGCGTGCCGAACGTGAGAAACGTGAACAGATTCTTAGAGCTGAAGGTGAGAAGAAGTCAGCGGTTCTTATTGCAGAAGGTAAGAAAGAAGCAGCAATCTTAAATGCTCAGGCTGACAAGGAAGCAGCAGTTCTTAAGGCTGACGCTGAGAAGCAGAAGAAGATTCTTGAAGCTGAGGGTGAAGCCCAGGCTATTTTGAAGGTGCAGCAGGCTACAGCTGATGGTATTAAGGTAATTAAGGAAGCAGGAGCAGATGAAGCTGTTCTTACAATGAAGAGTTTAGAAGCCTTTGCCGCAGCAGCAGATGGTCAGGCTACAAAGATTATTATCCCATCAGATATTCAGGGAATTGCAGGAAGCGTAAAAGCACTTGCAGAAGTTATTAAAGAATAATATTATGTAGAAATCAGAAAAATTAAAAACTTAATATAATGTAGAATTATGAAAATTCAGATTATTAAAGTTTAGTTATAATACTTGGGGCATATTTGATGTTAAAGAATACTTGAAAAGTAATGTATTTTAATGTAAGATATGCCCTGATATTAAGCAAAAATAAAACAGGTGAAAATATTATGTACAATGAAGATAGAGTTTTGTGTGGGGCAAATTCCTATGAAAAAAAATATTATTTGAATCCTAAATTTAACAATTTACCGGAACAGGTAAAACAGGAATTACAAATTATGTGTGTTATGTTTACTGAAGAGGTAGGTGGAACACTGATAGTTGAATATGATGAAGATGGTTACCTGCAGCTTATAACTCAGGCTGACGAGGGCGACTTGCTATACGATGAAATCGGAAGCGGATTGAAGATTCATCAGATTCAATTAGAGAAAAGAGAGCTTTTAGAAGCTCTTGAAATGTACTATAAAGTGTTTGTTTTAGGAGAAACGGAATAATGTTACTAACAGTAGATGTAGGAAATACAAATATCACATTGGGATTATTTAAAGGAGATAAAGTTTTTGCAAATTTGCGACTTAAGACTCAGTCAGCAAGAACATCAGATGAATATGGTTCATTGATTGCTGAAATGATAGTGAGAAAAGGCATAGACATTTCATCCATAAGCGATGTAATAATTGCCTCTGTTGTTCCAAAAGTAATGTATTCACTAAACAGTGGTATAATAAAGTATTTTGGAATCAAACCTATTATTGTAGGAGTTGGCACAAAAACAGGAATAAAAATCAACAGAACTGATCCAAGAGAAGTAGGAGCAGACAGAATTGTAGATGCTGTTGCAGCTTATGAGTTGTATGGCGGTCCATGTATTGTAATTGATTTTGGCACAGCCACAACTTATGATCTTATAAGCGAAAACGGTACATTGGAAGCCGGAGTTATTTCACCAGGAATTCAAATATGTGCAAAAGCATTATGGGATGGAACAGCAAAACTTCCTGAAGTTGAAATCAAAAAACCTGACTCTATTTTAGGAAAAGACATAATCACTAACATGCAGGCAGGAATTGTGTATGGTTATATAGGTCAGACTGAATATATTGTCAATAAGATTAAGGAAGAAAGCAAAATAAAAGACCTTAAAGTTATTGCTACAGGTGGTCTTGGAAATGTTATATACAAAAATACAGACTGCATCGATGTATATGATAAAGAACTTACTTTGCAGGGAATGCGAATTATATACGAAAAGAATAAAAAATAACTCATAAAGGGATAGAATAATGAAAATCGATAATCTTGAAATTCAAAACCCTTTAGCGTTAGGACCAATGGCAGGCGTAACAGACCTGCCATTTCGTCTGCTTTGTAAAGAGCAGGGATGCGGAATTTTATATTCTGAAATGGTTAGCGCAAAGGCTATTTTATATAACAATAAAAAAACAAAAGATTTACTTGCTATTGATGAAGATGAGCATCCAATAGGAATTCAGCTGTTTGGTTCAGATCCGGATATAATGGCAGAAATTGCAGGCAGAGTTTCCTATGGAGCCTGTGATTTTATTGATATTAACATGGGCTGTCCGGTTCCTAAAATTGTTAATAATCATGAAGGTTCATATTTATTAACTCAGCCAAAGCTTGTTGAAGAAATTTTAACAAAAATGGTTAAGGAAAGCATTAAGCCCATAACAATTAAAATAAGAAAAGGCTTTAAAGATGGAGAACTACAGGCAACGGAAATTGCAAAAATTGCAGAAGCTTGTGGTGTATCCGCCATTGCAGTCCATGGGCGTACAAGGGAACAATACTACAGTGGAAAAGCTGACTGGGATGCAATCAAACAGGTAAAAGAAGCGGTTAATATACCTGTTATTGGAAATGGTGATATTTTTACACCGGAAGATGCCAAAGCAATGAAAGAATATACCGGGTGTGACGGGCTTATGGTTGGGCGTGCAGCAAGAGGAAATCCTTGGATATTTAAACAGATAAATGAGTATTTAAACACAGGAAAGCACATAGACAAGCCAACATCTGGGGAAGTAAAGGAAATGATTTTAAAACATGCCAACCTTATTGTGGAGTACAAAGGTGAATATACCGGAGTTCACGAAATGCGAAAACATATAGCCTGGTACACAGGTGGTTTGCCACATTCTGCTGAATTAAGAAGATTGTGTAACACAATGGAAACATATGAAGAATTAAAAGACTTAATAAACGAGAGATTGTAATATATAAAGGGGTTTTTGTTGACAATGGCAAAGGCTCTTGTTATTATAAAGTGTAAAACTTTGAACAAATTTGATTGGAGGAAGCAATAATGGCAGATAATGCAAAGAAAAATATACTTACTTATGCAGGTCTTCAGGAACTTGAGGCTGAATTAGAAGATTTAAAGGTAAATAAACGTAAAGAAGTTGCTCAGAAGATTAAAGAAGCAAGAGAACAGGGTGACTTATCAGAAAATGCTGAATATGATGCAGCAAAAGATGAACAAAGAGATATTGAAGCTCGTATCGAAGAAATCGAAAAAATCCTTAAGAACGTAGAAGTTGTTGGAGAAGATGATATTGATGATACAAAGATTAGTGTTGGATGCCATATTGTAATTCATGATTTTGAATATGATGAAGATCTTGAATTTAGCATTGTTGGTTCAACACAGACTAACAGTTTACAGGGCAAGATTTCAAACGAATCACCTATTGGAACAGCTTTAATCGGTCACGAAGTTGGTGATGTTGTAGAAGTTGAAATTGGTGAAACAGTTTCAAAATACAAAGTTCTTGAAATTAAGAAGACTAAATAAATATATTTAAAATATAAAGAGCGCACTACAGGTGCGCTTTAAATTGCGAAAACAGAGGAGAGAAAAATGGCAGGACAAAATAAGAATAACAACCAGGAAGTTGATACAAAGCAACTTTTAAAGGTGCGTCGCGAAAAGTTAGCTGACTTACAGGAAAGAGGCAAAGATCCTTTCCAGATTACAAAGTATGATGTAACACATCATAGCATGGAAATTAAAGAACATTTTGACGAATTAGAATGTGGACATGATGAAGAAGGCAAGTTAATAAAGGATCCTTCAAAGCTTGTATCTGTTGCAGGTCGTATTATGTTAAAGCGTGTAATGGGTAAGGCTTCATTCTGTAACATTCAGGATTTACAGGGAAATATTCAGGTTTACGTTGCAAGAAACGAAATCTGTGAAGAACCATTTGAAGAATACAAAGACTTCAAGAAGATGGATATTGGTGATATTGTTGGAATTAAGGGATATCCATTTAAGACAAAGACAGGTGAAATGAGTATTCATGCAACAGAAGTAACTTTACTTACAAAGAGTTTACAGATTTTACCTGAAAAGCATCATGGTTTAACAAATACAGACTTAAGATATCGTCAGAGATATTTAGACCTTATTATGAATCAGGAAGCAAAGGACGTATTTGTTAAGCGTTCAAAGATTATCAGCGAAATTAGAAGATACTTAGACGGACAGGGATTCATGGAAGTTGAAACACCTATGCTTGTACACAATGCAGGTGGTGCGGCAGCCCGTCCATTTGAAACTCATTTTAATGCATTAGATGAAGATGTTAAACTTCGTATTTCATTAGAGCTTTACCTTAAGAGACTTATTGTAGGTGGCTTAGAAAGAGTATACGAAATCGGTAGAGTTTTCCGTAATGAAGGTGTTGATACAAGACACAACCCTGAATTTACACTTATGGAATTATACCAGGCATACACAGATTACAACGGCATGATGGATTTAACAGAAAATCTTTACAGACATCTTGCAGAAACTGTATGTGGTAGTGCAAAGATTGTTTACAATGGAATCGAAATGGATTTAAGCAAGCCATTTGAAAGACTTACAATGGTTGATGCAGTAAAAAAATATGCAGGAGTAGACTGGAACGAAGTTGAAACAGTTGAACAGGCTAGAGAACTTGCAAAAGAACATCATGTAGAATACGAAGAACACCATAAGAAGGGTGACATCTTAAACTTATTCTTTGAGGAATTTGTTGAAGAACACCTTATTCAGCCAACATTTATTATGGATCATCCAATTGAGATTTCTCCTTTAACAAAGAAGAAACCTGAAAATCCTGAATATGTTGAACGTTTTGAATTCTTCATGAACGGCTGGGAAATGGCAAATGCTTACTCAGAACTTAACGATCCAATTGATCAGAGAGAAAGATTCAAGGCTCAGGAAGAATTATTAGCACTTGGTGATGAAGAAGCTAATACAACAGATGAAGATTTTATGAACGCTCTTGAAATCGGTATGCCACCAACAGGCGGTATCGGATTTGGTATCGACAGAATGTGTATGTTACTTACAGATTCAGCAGCTATCAGAGACGTGTTATTATTCCCGACAATGAAACAGTTGGATAAATAATTTATTTTTAAAAACTGTAGAATCCCTTTATTTATGGGCATTGTAGCAAGTTATTAGTAATTACAAATTCACTAATTAAAGCAAAAGGACGTATAAAAGGACGTAGAAATTTTACGCGATAATATGTCATAGTACGTTAACTTAATAATTAAATAAAAAATTTGGACACTTTCTAAAAAGAAATTTTTAGAAGGTGTCTTTTTTTATTTACATTTTCAACATTTGTGATTTTGTAGGAGATATAAAAAATATATAAGGAGGAAGAAAGAAATGTGTAAGGTAATTGCAATAGCAAACCAGAAGGGTGGAGTAGGAAAAACTACCACAACAGTTAATTTAGGTATTGGATTAGCAAGAAAGGGGAAAAGGGTTCTATTAATAGATGCAGACCCACAGGGTAGCATGACGGTAAGTCTAGGAATTGATGAACCGGATAAGATTGAGTATTCATTAGCAAATGTGTTAATGGACGTTGTAAATGAGGAAAAAATTGATTATAAAAAAATTATTTTAAAACATGAAGAAAACATTGATTTTATCCCGGCAAACATAGAGTTGGCAGGATTAGAGGTTTCTATGGTTAATGTAATGAGCAGAGAATTAGTAATGAAAAGATTTATTTCTAATATAAGAGAAAACTATGACTATATTCTTATTGACTGCATGCCGAGCCTTGGAATGATAACCATTAATGCACTTGTGTGTGCCAATTCAGTGTTAATTCCTGTTCAAGCATCGTATTTACCGGTAAAAGGATTACAGCAGTTAATAAAGACGATAAGCAGAGTAAGAAGACAGATAAATCCGGAGCTAAAAATAGAAGGTATGGTTATGACAATGGTTGATATGCGTTCTAACTATACAAAGGACATATTAGAGGCATTAGAGAGCACCTACGGAGAAACAATTGGAATATTTGACAGCAGAATACCAATGTCAGTAAGAGCTGCAGAAACAAGTGCTGAGGGAAAGAGTATATATATTCATGACCCAAAAGGAAAAGTGGCAAGAAGTTATGAAGAATTAACAGAGGAGGTGCTTGTACATGAGTAAAGTAAGAGAAAAAATAAAATTAACAAGTTATGATGAATTATTGAAAGTGGAAACAACAGATGGATTAAAAGAAATAGACATAGCTAAATTAAATGATTTTAGCAATCATCCATTTAAGGTGTCGGATGATGAAAAAATGGAAGAATTAACAGAGTCGATAAGGGAAAGAGGCGTACTTCTTCCTATATTGGTTAGGAAAACAAATGACGAAGAATACGAGATAATATCGGGGCATAGAAGAACACATGCAGCAAGGCTTGCAGGACTTGAAAAGGTGCCGGTTATTATAAGAGAATTAAGTGATGACGATGCAACAATTGTAATGGTTGATTCGAATATTCAAAGAGAAGAAATACTTCCAAGTGAAAAAGCCTATGCATTTCAAATGAAACTTGAAGCGATTCACCATAAAGGAATAAAAGGAGCAGAGAGCAGGGAAGTTGTAGGAGAGGCAAATGGCTTGTCAGGAAGACAGGTATCACGATACATAAAGCTTACTAATCTGTTACCGGAGTTACTTGAAATGGTAGATGAAAAAAAGATTGCCATAAAACTTGCAGTGGAAATAGCAGAATTGTCAGAGAATGAACAGCAGGATATATTAGATTATTTCAATCTTGGATATAAGGTTAGTTTAGAGCAGGTTAAGGCAATTAAAAATAAGGAAAAATCAACAGACATTATAGAAGCACCAGAAGAGAAGAATAAGGTAAGTACAAAGGTTACAATACCACGAAAGAAACTTAATCAGTATTTTCCTGAGAATTATACAAAGGCAGAAATGGAGAACATAATTTACCAGTTATTGGAGAAATGGAAGAGTGACGGTTATGACATTTGATTATTATTATGGAGCTCAGGCAGAGCAGTTTAATTTCATAAGAATTCCCAAAGCAATGATTGTGGACCCAATGTTTGCAGATTTGTCAGTCAATGCAAAACTTCTTTATGGAGTTTTGCTTGACCGAATGAACCTGTCAATAAAGAACAGATGGTTCAATTCAGAAAACAGAGTGTACATAATTTATCAGATTGCAGAAATAATGGAGGACTTTAATTTCAGTAAAAAGACAGCTGTAAGATATTTAAATGAGCTTGAGAATTTTGGATTGGTTGAAAAGAAAAGAAGAGGTTTGGGACTTCCAAGCCTCTTATATGTAAAGAATTTTGTTGTGTTTCAGGACCATTCGGAGCCTGATGACACAGATTTTGATGATGTAGCGGAAGATGATAATTTGAATGAAAATATGGAAACTTCAAGAGGTATACAGAGAGAAACTTCCAGAGGTGTAAGAACTTACACTTCAAGAAGTGGAGATATGGAAACTTCTAAAGGTGTACAGGCGGAAAATTTAAGAGGTGTAGAAACTTACACTTCAAGAAGTGGAGATGTGGAAACTTCTAAAAGTGTACGACAGGTTACATCAAGAGGTGTAAAAAGTGAACTTCAAGAAGTAACCAAAAGGGGTCCGCTTATTAGTAAGACTAATGGTAATAATATTAATATAAATAATACTAAAGAGAGTAATAATATCTTATCTAATCCCATAGTGAAAAATGCAGTTGATGGGATGGGAAGAGAAGAAGAATCACTTTTTGAAAAATATACAAAAATGGTAAAGGATAACATAGACTATGATGTTTTGATTAGCAGACATTATCTTGAAAAGTCAATGATAGATGGAATGGTTAATCTTATTGTTGAAACCATTATCAGTGAAAATGATTATATTATTATTTCAAGTACAAAATTTCCAAAAGAGGCTGTAAAGTCCAGATTCTCAAAATTGGACATCAGTCATATTGAGTATGTGTTAGAGTGTATGAATCATAACACAACAAACATAAAGAACATTAAGAAATACCTGTTGGCAGCACTTTATAACGCACCAACAACAATTGATAGTTACTATAAGGCAAGAGTGCAACATGACATGCCGGAACTTGCAAATTAGAAAGTGGGACACCGGGTCCCAATGTTTAAAATACAGAGTATGGTTGAAAGAGTCGAAATTCAACCACATTAGAATTTGAAATCGAAGATTACTATGATAAAATGTATTTATCAATTCTTGGTGGAATTACCACAAGACCAAGAATGATGGATATTTGTTATAAATGGTTAAAATACAATTCGACAGAAGGGTTGGAACAATGATTAAGAAAAAAAGTAAATATTTGATTATGACAATGCTGGTTGTTGCATTAGGGTTTTGTTTTACCACCAAAACCGTAAATGCCAAGTCAGTGGGAAAAGTAACAAACGTTAAGGTTTCTTCCATTACAAAAAAGTACAAGACAATAATGGATGCAAGTTTAAGAAAGACATCGGTTAAGTACAAAGCAGGTTACAAGATAACATGGAAAAAAATGAAAAATGTTTCAGGTTATAAGGTATATGTTTATTATCCGGCAGTGAAACAATGGAGATGCGTTAAGACAACAAAGAATAATAAATATACACTGACAAATCTGTTGGCTAATGAAAAAGTTAAGCTAAAGGTAAGTGCTCATAATTCTACAGATAATGGAGTAAACGAGCAGGGAAAGTTTTCAAAGACCATAACAGTGAAAACAAAGAGTCTTACATATGTTAAGAAATTCAATGGAAAAATAAAAAAAGGATTTCATGACAGAGTGGCAGCGGAAAATGCTTTCATAGTGCAGAATGGTTACAGAACCAAAGCGGGAGCAGATAAAATAGAATGGTCGGATGCGTTATATAAGATTTGCCTTATAAGGGCAAAGCAAATAAGCAAGAACTTTTCACATAACGGATGGTCAGACACAGCGTTTGATTTTCTACATAAGAATTATGGCATAGATGAAGAATATTATTGGTACAAAGATGATAATGGCATGGAATATGGAGAGCCATATGTTTCAGGTGAGAATATTGCAATGGGTGCAACCAATTATAAAGAAGCTATGAAACAGTGGAAGAACAGTCCGGGACATTACAATAATTTAAAAAGTACCAGTCATAAAAGTGGAGCAATAGCATGTTATGAATCAGGTAACGGCAAATATTGGGTAGCCTTGTTTTCAGACATTAATGTAGACAAAATACTCAATGAAACAAATAAATAAAATAGTTAGAACGTCTTATTAAGTTAAGGCGTTCTTTTTTTGCGCAATAAACCACCATACAGAAATCGTGCTTGCACGAATTTCTATAAGGTGGTCAATGGACATCGAGACGATAGTCGAGATTACCAATTGATTGCATGCAGACGAAATTTTTAGGAGGAAATGTGAAAATGAAATTAAAGAGAATTATAGCAGGATTATTGGCAATGGTAATGTTACTTACAGCCACATTGCCAACAAGTAATGTAAAAGCAGCATCAGGAACAGCATCTTTGGATTCTTTAGGAAAGCTTGGAACAGTCAACGTGGGTTCAAAAAGTGAAAGTGGCATATGGTTACAGACACTTGTAAATGAAAAGCCGGTTTTTTGTATGGATTTGGGATTGGCATGTCATACCGGATATACCTATATTTCAAAGACAAAGACAATTAGCAGTGACAGTTCAAATAAGAAAGATGCTTTGGAAGCTAAAATTGGATATTGGTATGCCATAAGCAAGAATAAAAGTAATAAGGCTTGGGTATATGCACAGTTTGTTTTTTTGGGAAAAGCAAGTGAAATAGGATACGAGCAAGGTAAAAAGTCATATAAACAGACTGAAAAAAATGATTTACAGGAATTCGAATATATGACAGATGAAGTATTCGAAGGAATTAAAGTTACATCTAATGATGGCGAGTGTGGATGGATAGAGCATAATCTTATAACAAATTATCGTATTGATGCAAATTATTTATTAAATAAAATAGATAAAAAGAAATTAGAAGAGTTGTACAAAGAAGTAATCCCATTAGCAGAAGTGTGTTCTGTTGTGAATGAGAGTGTTTCGGTAAGAGCAAATACTATATATAACTATTTAGAAGTTCTGGATATTTCACCACAAACAGGAAGTATAACTAATGTGAGAAAAGTGAGTGGTAAGGAAATAGGAGATTCATTTCACTTATTTTATGGAGGAGATATTTTGTTTACAAGGATTAATCCGAGAATAAATAGAGTAGCAATTGCACCACCTGTAAAACCTTTTGGTATAATGTCAAAGGAAATATACAGAATATTATACAAGAAGAACAAGTACATATCTGAAGAAAACAGGTATGTAATTTGCGCGATACTTCAAAATGAATGGGTTATTAAACAGATTATCAGATTATCTACAGGTTCGTCATCATCAAGAGCAAGAGTCCAGGTTGAGGATTTGCTAAATGATGTCTATATTCCTGTATTAGATGAAAAAGTTCAGAAAGAAATAAGTGATTCAACATATTCTGTTTCAAAAAAATTGTGGAATTTATCTCAAAAGATATTAAAGTCTTATGTTAAAAACCAAAAAATTTTGGGTGGAGATGTGGATAAAGATCAATTAAGAGGAATTTAGTATGAATTAATGGAAATTAAAATAACCACTAAATATTTGTATAATACAGATATTTAGTGGTTTTATTAATATCTACACCAAAGAGAAGATTGTGTTTATTTTAATTTACCATTTTTATCACATGTTAAAGTAAGTTCTTTACTTAAATCGCCACCACCTTTTTGATGCATAGTGACTTTTGCATGGGCGGTATTTTTTGATTTTGTAGCTGATTTGGATTTAACAGACCAGTTAGAATCTAAATTACTAATAGAACATGATGCTTTAGTACAACTGGATGAAGAACCGTTGTAACTAAAAGTTCCGGATAAATGTACTGTCCACAACAATTTGTTTGATGATGTATAGTAAGAAATTTTTTTTGTTGCAGTTTTAGATTTGGATGCTGAATATGATGCTATGTTATTTGAGTCGTTTGTAACTATTTCCACAACAATGTAACCATCATCATAAAAATCTGTGGTCTCACTGTAAACAGAAGAGTTGTCAATAACGTTTGCAAAAGTGTTAGTGTAATACAATACACTGCATAGCATCATAGAGAATAAAATAAATAATTTTTTCATAAGTCCCTCCTAATTATTATCGTTTGTTTCCTAAGATTCTTCAATTTTCTCAATGGTGTAGGATGGTAAATCTTTGTTTAGATTTTGATAGTAATGAATAAAAGAAAAAACGCATATTAAACCAACTACGATGGCAATAATAATGATGTGCTTTTTCAATTTTTGCTGTTTTTTAATTTCATCGGAACTAAGAGATTCATAAAATGACTCTGAAACATCTTCTGGAGTTCCAAAATTCTCAACTAAATCCTTATAAGTAGTATTAGGATGTTCAGATATATAACTGTCAATATTAATTTCTAAATCGTTTAATAGAGTTCTCTTATATTTAGATGAGATTTTTAATTGTTTTTTGATATTTTTAATATATGCTTTTTGAATATTGTTATTCAATGTTGTTTTCATCTTTTGCTCCTTTTGAAAATTCTAAAATTTTTGTAATGCATTCATTAACAGCATAATATTCCTTAATTAGTTCGTTAAGATATTCTAATCCCTGATCTTCAAGATGATAATATATTCTTTTTAGACGTTTACCAACTTGTTTTTGATATGATGAAATCATATGCTTGTCTTCTAGTTTATAAAGAGTGGGATAAAGAGAACCTTCAGGAATCTTTATATATCCACCGCCACGCTCTATTACCAATTGTGTCATTTCATACCCATATAAATCTTTTTCTGAAAGAAAATTTAATATAAGCATTTCAACGTACCCCTTTTTAAAGTTATCTCGAATATTCATACAAGTGCTCCTAATTAAAATGTGTATTACAATTATAATACATATATAATTTAATGTAAATATAGTAAAAATGTAAATACATAAGTATATAAAGTAATGGTTGATACAGGCATTGTCATGTGCTATGATGATATTGACATATAATATAAAAATTGTCTAAATATATTTTATTAATATTAAACAAGAGAGGGGGAAAATTATGAAGAAAATACTAACATTTTTACTAGCAATAACAGTTTTGTTTTCAAGTGTGGATGTATCTAGTATTAATATTTACGCTGCAGATGGAACAGTTAAAATTTTTTTAGGAGATAGTACGACACCCAGACATCATAAAGCGATAGCGGAAGGCAGCAGAAGTGAAGAACTTTCGTTTGAATTAAAAGACGGAAAAGTGAAGAAGAGTGCTTATTCCAGTGATAATCCATCTTCTTTTAAAATTGTTGAAGAGAATGGAAAGAATTATATTAGTGGTATAAGTGAAGGGGTAGGTTATGTCACATTAAGTATTGAAACGACTACTGGGAAAAAATATAAAGAAAGACTTTTTATATCTGTTTATAAGGGTACGGAATCATATGTGGGCATATTTAACTCAAAAGCTACAATTTATCGTGGAGCATCAGTAAATGCTGACGTTGAAAATAATGATAATAAAGGAGAGTGTAAAAAAGGTACAACGGTTAATGTTGTAGCATTATGTAATGATTTTTATTTGATTCGAACAATGGATGGAACTAAATTTGAGGATGACAAAGATACAGGGTTTGTTGAGAAAAAATACATTGATGTTCAAGCAACAGAAATTGAAGTCGAAGAAGAGTATGTGTTGAATTTAGGAGATAATATTTGTTTGAAAGCAAAAGTATTACCGAATTTTGCAACTAACAAGAAATTATACTATTCTTCTGATAATAATCGTATTGTTACCGTGGATCAAAATGGCAACCTTAAGACAAAAAAAGTTGGTCAAGCCAATGTAACCATATACACCGCAAAGCATAAATTAACTAAGAAATGTCAAATTATTGTTAAAGATAAAAGTGAATATAGCTGGGATGAACAGAGTTTTGCAAACAAAAAAAGTAGTTCTTTTAAAGTTAATGCTAATTGGATTAGAAACAAAAAGATTAAAGTAAAATGGAACAAACAGGAAGCTGCAAAACAATATATTATCATGCGAAAAGAGAGCATGTCAAAAAAGTTCAAGAAAGTAAAAACTTTATCATTTAATCAAAATAAATTTATTGATAATAAGGTCAAAAATAATAAAAAATATTGGTATAAAGTGATTTGCAAAAGAAAAGGAATGTCTAATATACAAAGCAAAGTAGTCAAAGCTAAGAAAAAAAGAAAAGTAGTTTTGAATGCTACAGCACAAAAAACAAAGAGTATTAAATTATCATGGAAAAAATTAAAAAACGCAAAAAAAATAACTATATTTAGGAAAAAAGAAAGAGATAAATATAAGAAAATTAAAACATTATCAGGAATAAAAACATCTTATATAGATAAAAGTATTAAATACTTTACTAAATATGATTATAGACTAAAGATTGTATGGAAAGACAACAAGACAACATTTAGTAATGAGGTTGGGTGTAAAAGCAAATATAATATTGATAAACAAAAAAATATAGATTATTTTAAGAAAAATTATCCTTTTGTTTGTTTAGACGAAAGTGTTAATATTAATGAATATTCAGTGTTTAATGAATATTATTCACCTATAAAATATAGATTTACAGGTGATACTTTGGAAATACATATTTACTATGAATTTGTAACATATGATAAAAAGAACAACAGGGCTAAGGCTTCCCGAACATTAGGATATGGCAATAAGACATATATTGATATGATAAAAGCCGGAATAAAAAAATGGTATTCTATTGATGTTGCTAATGATAAGAATGAATTTGTGGGAATAAATTATACTGTTAAACCTATAATTCATGATAAAGAATTTGGTAGCTATAATGCTAATCAACATTTTTATGAGGTTCAAGTTGCAGGTGAGCATATCGATGGCGGAGAAATAGGTGATTATTGGTATTATACAGGAACAGGTGATTATAAATATACAACATATATTTATATGACAGATATAAGAGATGCATTGAAACAAGGAGAATATTTGGGTGAAACCATAAAAGAGAGACAGGACCGTTATATGTACATAATTGCCCATGAGATGGGACATGCACTTGGATTGGATGACGGTTATCCAGATGATGGTCATGACAGATTTGCAGATAATGATGAGACAGGCATTTTTTACAAAAAATATAAAAAGGGAACAAGGTATGATAATATTATGGTTGAAATAACTGAAAAAGAATATTTATTACCAAATGATATAGAAATGATGCTTTATGCTTATAGTTTGTCTCAGGGAAGACCATGGAGAAATTTACAATCCTATAAAACAAATCCCAAATTAGGCACTGTTTTTTCTGATGTTATAAAGAATAGAAATGATTATTATGTGGAGGAAAAGAAATGAAAAAAATGATAATAATTTCGCTTACACTTGTATTAGTTATAGCGATGAAAATAGATAATGTAAATGCAAAAACAACAGAAATAGGTACCCCTAAAAACTTGATTGTATGGTGTAAAGATTCGCATACATTGAAATTGAAATGGAGCAAGGTAGATAATGCTACAGGGTATAAAATATATCGTTACCAAAAAAGTAAAAAGAAGTATAAAGTTATAAAAACACTCGGAGCAAAAAAGTGTAAATTCACAGACAAAAATCTAAAAATACATAAAATTTATAAGTACAAAATAGTAGCTTTTAGAAAGAAAAAAAATAGGAAAGAATACGGTGAAAAAACATATTATGTATCTGCTAGAACGTATGGTGAAAAAGCAAGGATTGTAAATGTAGCAAAAGGTAAAAGTGTAAAAATTTACAAACAAAATAAAGAAAAAGAGATAGGAATTTGTTCAACAGATCAATTGTATGTTAATCTCGTTGAAGATGCTAGAAGCAATTCGTTAAAAACAAGACTTGTATCTGATAAGATTAAATGGTCAAGCGATAATCCGGAAGTGCTAAAAGTTAATAAAAAAGGAAAAATAATATCAGGAACAAAAAGTGGAAGTGTAACAATTTCAGCGAGGGCTCATAATGGTGTTATTGGTAAAATCGAAATTAATGTAGTTAATTATGCCAGACCGGAAAAGTTTTCTTTATATCATGGTGGGATTAAAGAAATAAACAGCTTGTTGACAGATTATAAAAAAGAAATATGTGATATAGCAGAATTTTTTACTATTAGTAATGATGAAGATAAATATGGGGACATAACGGTAAATAGTAATGGTGAAATAATTGGAATTCCAGATATCAAAAATATTTCTACAATCAAAGATGCTATAAAAAAACTAATAGAAGAATATCCATATCCTATAGATATATACTTCGAAAAGGGATGCGTAATATTTACTGTTGGTGATAATGTAACAGTTGAATATGATGCTAATAAATCATTTGATGACAATGCATATAAAATAACTAATCATTGGATTGCTACAAAAACAAAATAATGGAAAAGTTATATATAAGTATATTGTAGTATAGTGATAACAGTAAACAGGAGGAAGATTAAAGAAAAGGTTGGGACCCAGCGTCCCAACCTTTTCTTACACTCATCGAATAATTTAAACCACAATACGGTTTATTTTTCTAAATCCCATCCACGTTAGAATTCGACATAGACACACTGCAATAGTAAAATATAACCATAAAGTTTGAGACCAACAAACCTTAAAACTTTAAATCAAAAATAAATAAATGCCTTATTGAGAACAGTAGTATAAGAACTGACTGTTTTTCAATAAGGCATTTTTTATTGCAAAAAACGGAGGTGTCTTATGAAAAGTGAAAGCATTTTAGTTGTTCCACCGTAAGAGTGAAACAGAGCCAATATTAGAATTATAAATTTTTTAGGAGGACGAACATGAATTTAAATTACGAAGAATTTAAGGAAAAAATT